>Ga0187781_10004348_pt1 | contig 10570 bp, 12 predicted proteins | sample 0715_SJ02_MP02_2_FD_132447 | JGI IMG/M metagenome (GOLD analysis project Ga0187781, IMG submission 132447) | Tropical peat soil microbial communities from peatlands in Department of Meta, Colombia - 0715_SJ02_MP02_20_MG | ecosystem: Environmental > Terrestrial > Soil > Wetlands > Peat | place...
CCCTATCCCGCCTTCTTTTGCCGTGCGGTCGGCTTTGCGGAAGGCTTCGCCGCTTCCTTGCCCTTCTTTCCTGTAATGGGGAGCAGCATCTCGGTCTGACCCGTGATGCGCTTGCGCCCCTTCTTTGCCGAAGCGGGCACACGCTTGTCCTGGGCAACGCTTTGGCGCAGTGCATCCATCAGATTGACGACGTTGGTGCGGAAAGGCTCTTTTGGTCGTTCGATCCGCTCCCCCTTTTGCTTCTTGCGGAGTAACTCCTTTAGCGCGTTATCATACTCGTCCTCAAACTTCTCAGGCTCGAACTTTCCCTGCTTGCTTTCGACGATATGGACCGCGAGGTCGAGCATGTCCTTGGGGACCTTTTCATCCTCGATTACGTCGAAATAATCTTTCGCCTGGCGGACCTCGTAGGGATAGCGGAGCGTGACGCCGACCATGCCCTTGTCACGTGCTTCGAGCGCGATGATGTGCTCTCGGGTGGTGAATACCACCTTGCCAAGCGCCACCATGCCTTCTCTGCGGATGGCATCACGGATGACCGCAAAGGCCTGCTGACCCACTTTCCCATCGAGAACGATGTAATAGGGATCGCGCAGGTAGAGCTCATCGATGTCCTTCTTGGGGACGAACTCTTCGATTTTGAGAGTATGCTTACTGTGGATGGCGACTGCTTCAAGTTCCTCGGGATCGAGCTCGATATACTCGCCCTTACCCACCTCATAGCCCTTGATGATGTCGTCCTGCGGCACCTCATCGCCGGTTTCGGCATCGACCTTGCGATACCTGATGCGATTGCCGGTTTCTTTGTTGAGCTGATGGAAGCTGATCTTTTCGCGTTCGGACGTAGCCGGGAACAGCGCGATCGGGCACGAAACGAGCGACAGCTTTAGATAACCTTTCCAATATGCACGCGCGCCCACGGCACCACTCCTACGAGCTACCAAGAGGGGGTGAGGGAAATCCTGCTGAGTGCTTGACCGGAGTCAATCGCCCCTTCGCTAGCTGTTCCGCATTTGTCTTTTATTTTGTTGGACGTTCGGCGATGTCTGCCTTTGGGGTGAAGCGGACATCAATAAAGTCGCCTATTGATCTCAAATTGGCCGAGCGGCCTGCGGATTTTTTTGGGGGGCGGTGGCAGCGAGGCGTGCCCCAATCTTTCACCGAACCGCGTCCCGACGCCCTGGCCCGTGGGACAGGGCCAGCATGGAACGCTCGCCCGAACCTACAGACGAGCGCCAGCTTTCCACCCGCCTGGCCATAAGCCTGTTGGTATATTTGTTGGTATCTCGAGACTTAAAGCTTAAAATATATGTGTTAAATCAAATCGTTAAGCGTTGAATTAGATGCCGCCCCGGTCACCACCGAAAAACGAGCCGATCTTCCTCAAGTTTTTCCTGAAAAAACCCCACCGGCGGTTTCGGTGGGACACGGTTCTGTGCCTTTTTGTTTCGGTGCTTCGAGCATGTGCATAGCGGCTTCAGCAAGGCGCCCGGCGCAAAGCGCACATCCCGACAGCACTCCGTGATGTCTACTTCTTCAGACAGAGTACTTGGACAAGAACTCGAGAATGAGACTCGCGATCTCGTCGTTCTTCTCGTCTAGGGCGAAATGGCCAGCATCGAGCAGATGGATTTCGGCGTCCGGCAGATCGCGTCTATACGCCTCCGCTCCAGGAGCGATGAACGAGGGATCGTTCCGGCCCCAGACTACCAAGGTCGGCGGTTTGTGCTCCCGTAACCACACTTGCCACGCCGGATATGAAGCGACGTTCGTCCGGTAGTCGTACAACAGATTCGCTTGGATCTCGTGTTGGCCGGGTTTCGATAGATGAGTGTACTCGTCAGTCCAGGTGTCCGGGTTGTAACGGTCGCGCCGCGAGGTTCCAAGGGTATGACGCTGTTCGGTCGCTGCTAGTGACACAAACGTATCGAACACTTCAGGGTGTACTTTGGGATCGGCCCAATACTGCGCAATGCCAGCCCACTTGGTGCCCAGGCCTTCATTGTAGGCGTTGGCGTTCTGGATAATGAGAGCCTGTACCCGTTCTGGATGCGCCAAAATGATGCGAAAGCCAACCGGCCCACCGTAGTCATGAAGGTAGAGCGTGTATTTATTGATCTCGAGTTGCTCGAGGAGATCGTTGGTCGTCTTCGCCAGGTGGTCGAATGTGTACGCATATAATGATGGGCGAGGCGCGTCACTCTGACCAAAACCCGGGAAGTCCGGGGCTATCAGATGATAGCGTGTGGCAAGCAAGGGAATGAGCGTATCGAACTCGCGGGAAGAAGAAGGAAACCCGTGCAGTAGGACGATCGTTGGCGCATCGTTCGGGCCAGCTTCGCGGTAGAAGATGCTGACGCCGTCAACTGTCACACGGTGATAGGTCGTCGTAGCAGAAGTAGACTCCATCGGAGCAACGTGCGCAGGATGGCCAAGACTAATGCGGCCACAGCCGCCAGAGAAAATGGAATTTTCATCATTGCCCCCCACCTGGGTCAAGTCAGTCTTATTGGATGGCACTTCTTTCCATCATTCAGTCCCAAGCCAATGTCTTGCTTTTGGCACAAAACGGACATTGGACTTGCACCGTGCCATGTCCGTTTCAAGGGGCGAAGCGAACATTCCTTGGACTCTCTACCGTTGCAACGGGGCAACGCCAGTCCTATCCGGAATAGCCCTGTACCAACACTAGGTCCGATTGCGTGCTTGCCAACCGGAGTTTTAGGATCGGCTCATACTCGGCGCTGTCGTAGAACTGGTGGGCGGCTTCGACTGTCGGAAACTGCAAAACCACAAGCCGCTTGAGCGGCCAATTGCCTTCGAGGCGGCGCAAGTCGCCCCCGCGGATGGCAGTGAGCTACCTAGCATGTCAATAGCACAACCTAACGCGTCAAGGGGACAGCCGTCCGTGACACATGAGGCCCCGTCGGCGACAAAGGACTCGTCGAAGAATGTCGTGAACCCGATCCTGCCTGGGGCTCCAACACCGCGACCATTCGTGACACATGAATCGACTTCAGAAGCAAAAGACCTGGATACCTATATATGGGGAGCAATGCTAATCGTGGCGTTCATTTCGCTTTTGGGTTTCTCGATTGCGAAGATCGTCATTAAGCAAGGCAGAGTTTGGGACAGAGTGATGAGATGAGCCGATAACGAGTGCAGAATTGTCTGCCCTTTTACATCTCGAAGAATCCCCCCGCAAGGCACTTCCCATCTGGCCCAAAGTCCTCTGGAACCCATCGGAAAATACTGTTCGTTCATCCGTCTTGATCTGAATCAAGGCGGCGGACACACGTGTTGTTACTGACTTCCAATGCGCCAATGGGTCGTCGCCGTCGCGCTTAAAGTCAGAATCTCAACTGTAAGCGAAAGGGAGAATTTGCCGGGGCTCGTTGACAAGCTGACTCCGAACGGCCCGCTTCCAACGATGGCGGAATTGTCTCGGATGAGTGAATAGCCCGTTCTCAGCGGGAAAAAATCATGAGGTCGATGGCCCGGTAGCGGTGGACAATGCCGCGCACCGTTTCGGCCCGCGGGCCTGATTGCTCAAACGGCCCGGACGCCGCCGTCCGGGTCGTCTTTAGTGCAGCTTTCGCTTCCGCTGTTGCTCTGTCTGATACATTTCAAGGCAGAACAAAAGGAATGCGATGATCTCGTTGTCATGCAAGCCAGCGGTCCGTTCGGCGCGAGACATGGTACCCCCCGACTCGTCGTCTCCGTACCGGATAAAAATAACCTGAGTCGTTGACTGAATGTGTGCTTTTTGGGCAACGGCCATAAACCATTTCAATGTCTGACCCCGCAACAATGTTGACCGGACTCAAGCAATAGTTCGAACATGGTCGGGCGCTCGCCGGGGGCTTGAAATGGGCGCCTATTGCTTTTCTGCGCGTTTCATATCGTCTGCCCGAAGCAGCAATTCGGGCCGAGCCGCGGTCGTTCGCTGCGATCATTGCCGCGAAGAAATCGGGCTCGGCGCTCATCGCTATTGGCGCATGCAATTCTGCTGCTCGGCTTGCCTGACCGCATACCAGGAGCGCTTAAGCCCAGACGCCAAGGTGAAAATAGCGCGGTGCTTCGAGCTTGCTAATTTGCGAAAATCTGTTGCGCGCTGAGATCAGCGATCCTGCTGCATCAGGCTGGACGCGATGTTCACGGTCAATGCCAGCACGGTTAGGTTGAAGAAGAACGAGATCACCCCGTGCAAAGTCGTGAGCCGACGGATTGCCTTGCTGGTAATTTGAACGTCCGACACCTGCGCGGTCATGGCCACGACAAGCGAGTAATACAGGAAGTCCCAATAATCCGGATCGGCGTTTCCGGGAAAAACGAGCCGCCCGTTTGGGCGCTGTCGGCATAGAACTCGTATGCGTAATGCAAGGCGAAGATCACGTGCACGAAGGTCCAGGACAGCAGAATCGTGCCTATGCCAAGTGCGATTTTGTACGCGCTGGGCGTATGGCCGAGCTCGGCGACAACGGCGGCGAGGCTGGCAAGCGCCGCGGCCGTGGAGCGCGAGCAGCGCGATCGCGCCTTCATCATTGGCCGAAGGCCGCCGAGAGCAACAGGCGGGAATGCAGGTGCCAGAACCGCCTGAGCGGCCTCAACTGATTTGGCTCGCGCCGGCTCGGCGTTGGATCGGTGGATCTGGATTTATCCAACGGACATTCCCTTAGCTTAGGCATCCGGCTCCCGCGCAGGCCGTGGCACGACGTTAACGCATGACCTCCGCCCAGCTGTCGTCATTCTCATGGACGCAAACCCGCTCGCATCCTGGAATGCGATCCAAGAACCACGCCGCGATGATTTCGGCGGTGGGATTATCAAGGCCGTCGACGTCATTGAGCAAACGGTGATCGAGTTGCCGCAGCAGCGGCTCCACGACGGAATCGATCTCGGCAAAGTCCTTGACGAAGCCGCGCGCGTCGAGGCCGCCGAGTAACACGACCGTGACGCGGTAGTTGTGACCGTGCAAATTCCGGCAGCGATGGCCTTCCGGCACGCGCGGAAGATAGTGAGCGGCTTCGAACCGGTACGTGCGGCCGATTCTCGCCTGCTGGACCGGTTCACGCGCGCCACAGCCTTCGGCAGAAGCGGCGGAGGGCCTATCGACGGGTGCCGCGGCAACATGCTTGTTCATGGAATTCCCATCAGATTGTGCGTCTAAGCGGACAGCCGCATATAGCGCCGGGAAAGTTATGCAATCTATGCGCTATGGGGTCCCAGTAAATGCATAGTCGTCATTGGCGTGGGCTCGGCTCCGGCGAGCCCGAAAGGAGTGATAGCACATCCTATTTCAAGCGGGTCCCCGGGTTCCTATCGAAAGCGCCGTTCGGGCTCGCAAAGCCCGGTGATTTGATCTGAAAGCTCCAAAACGTGACGGCTGTCACAGAGGTCCTCAGCGGGTTTCTGGCAACGCTCCGCGCGTCAAAGAGCAGGTAAAACGTGAAAGCGAGGGCCGAAACACGGATCAGCTTCCGGAGATGGTCATGAAGAGGTAGACGTTGGTATCGTGGCGATGATGGTGCTCCTAGGCCGATTGGCGACAGTGAAAAGGAGCATGGTTCGGGATTCCGCACTCGTCCGGTTACGGTCTCGTCAAAGATGCGGCGCTAGGATAGCGGCGGTTGGTTGAACAACTAAATCGAAATTTGCGCGTAATGCGAACGTGGGCGGAGGCTTATCCCAACGTTCCCGTTTTGAAATGCTGGAGTTAATATCGAAGCCGTTTGTTGAGCAGCACGGGAGGACGCAGTGGCCAGAAAAGACAAAAATCGAAAAAAGAAAGAAGCTGATCAAGAAGGTGACAAAAAAGGTGATTAAGGAGCCCAAGAAAGAGGCGAATAAACAGCGGAAAAAGAAGAAAACGGTGAACGCTGACTTGGAGGACGCGGAGGCAGAGAACACAGATATAGAGGACACGGAGGTAGATGGGGATGAGCCGCCGCCTACCCCATTTTCAACGTAGCCAACAACCCTGCCGGACCCATATTCCACTTGCTGTAACACGCGGCTACGGCAGCCAACCAAGCAGTTACCGCACATAACGCTTTGCTATGCTCCAATCTTCGCCTTGGCGCTTCTCAGCGTGTTCGCGGTCGATGGCATCGCGAAGTCGCTCAAGCGAAGGCCTCTCCCTGCCGGCTTCGGCGAGATAATCATCAACAATTCTTTCAATTAAAAACCCCGATTGGACTGATTTGTTCGCGCCAATACGCTCGATGCTTCAACATGCAACCAGAGCAGATTATCCGTTTCGCTCATAGGCGGGCCTTTCGATTTAACGACCCTGCGGCATCGCATAAAAACTGAGACAAAGCTGAGCTCTAGCGATTAACCAACAACCGCTGATCTGCTCGCGTCGTGTCATTGATCTCGATCAAATGGCGGACGCGGGCGGGGGCTATAATTGCGAGTCCTCGGAGTTAGTCGCAATGCTGTTCTTCGGTTACTTTTCCTGCCTTATCATGGCGTTCACTGCCGTCGCGATGTGGCTGGTCGGCTCATTCAACAACGCAACGTTGGAAAAGCATTATCATCCCCGCCCCCCAATCGATCAGACAGTGACGGCGGCCGAAATCGCACACTTGCACTTACAAGTCACGAAAGAAGCGTCTGCGGCGAAGGATGATGCTTCTCCCGTTAAGCATCACAAACGCAGGGTGATTGCCAGTCCGCGCAACAACTATGGCTATGGGAACCCGTCCGGTTACGCTGAGGCATACCGCAACGACCCAAGAGGGTTCTTTATCCACTGACCTCTCCCCGTCTACGGCACGATATTATCGGCGTTGCCCGGCGCTGTTCTTCATGATCGTCGCGCATAGCGCACCGGAAACTGCGTCATGAACGATCACCTTGTCGCCCTCATTGACGTATTTGACGCAATCATTTTTTGCCCGCTCTTTCCAATCCGCGCAGAGCTGATCGCCTTTCGTCGTCCATTTGCCGTGCCAGATAGCCCCGCTCGGCGTCTTGTAGAGGGCCGTAATAAATCACGCCCTGAGCATCCTTGCCGCTTGCGGAGGCGGCAGCTGTCTCCAGATAGGCCGTCTTACCTGAGAGGAAGGCCTTTACCTCAGCCGCCGTCATATCGGCGGCGAATGCCGCCCCGAGAATGCCGAGGGTCGCAGCGGTAGTAGCGAAAAGAGTTGCGATAATTCTTGTCATGTCGCCCTCCTGAATCAGAGATGTCGCGACCGTGCGATCACGGTGAGCGTCTACTTTGAGCTAAATCAACCATGCGACGATCGGCGGCAAAACTGCTCGCGCCAATGCCCGGTGCATCGCGGCAAACTTCGCCAAGCTTTGAAGGCGGCGGCGCGATCAGTGCTTCCCTGGAGGACGGTATGCTTTCGCCGCTTTAGCAGCCCTTTCAGCGACTGATTTAAATTCCGCACCAGTCCAAGCCCTAGCAGTATTGATATTAGAGATCGTTCCCGCGCCCGCCGCCGCCATTAGCGCGGCGATAACGCCCTCGGCGTCGTTGGCCTCAGAAATGAGGAGGAAGTCGGATTCCCCGGTCGTGAAGTAAAAGCTGATTATTTTACCGCCCGCCGCCTCGATCAGCTTCCGCACAGCCGGTTCTCGGTCTTCCGGTGCGTCCAGCAAACCTTTGACGAAATCCTTCGTGAACCGCCCACGTGTAACTAGTCTTATCATTGTCGCCTCCCTGGTAGGCATCTGGCGGCGCCCCAAGTCGATGACTTTTCCGGCGCACCTTCAATATCATCCACCCAGACCCCAACCGCCGTCTTTGATCTAAATCATGCTCTGCGCGAATGGAGGCGTGAAAGATCGCCGCGAACTTTGCGAAACGCCGGCGTTATTGAAAAAGTTCCAAGCCCAGAGAGGCCAGGCAACAAGACACACTGACCGCAAGACAAACGAAAAGACCTGGGACGGTGCTAGGGGATTCCCATCAGTTTGTGGGTCTGAAGACTGATCCGCCAGCGTGGATGGGCGAGGCAATATTCGACGGCCATTGCAGTGTTCCGGGCGCGCTCGGGGCCGTCCATGGGCTGCAGGAAGAAATATTGGAAATTGAGCTCTTCGAATTGTTCTGGCGGCGCGCCCGGCTGAGGAAATACCAGCTTTAATTCCTGACCTGTCGTCTGCCGAATAATCGTGCCGGCTTTGGGGCTGACGCAGATCCAGTCAAGCGCGGCCGGTGCCGGGAACGTGCCGTTGGTCTCGATCGCCGCAAAGAACCCTCTCGTGCGCACGGCGTCGACGAGTTCCGTGTCGAGCTGGAGCAGCGGTTCGCCGCCGGTAAAGATGACAAAGCGCCGGTCGAGCCCTGGGCCCCATGCCGATGCAATGGCGTCGGCAAGCTCTTGTGCATCCACAAAGCGGCCGCCGCCGTTTCCATCGCTGCCGACGAAATCGGTATCGCAGAATTGGCAGGTCGCCGTCGCGCGATCCTCTTCCCGGCCGCTCCATAGATTGCACCCGGAAAAACGGCAGAACACGGCGGTGCGCCCGGCGAGCGCGCCTTCGCCCTGGAGCGTCTTGAATATCTCTTTGACGACGAAACCCAAGGAACCGTTCCGCGATGCTCGTGGTTACAGCGTCGGCAACACCGCATGGATCATATAAAGGAACAACGCGATGCCCAGCAAACCGACCAAAGTGGCGAGCGCGAGATCGAAGCGTTCACTGGGGCCCGCTACCTCTTGATCGGTTTCGATGTCCTTTGCGGTTTTGGCGAAGCGCACGCCGGCAAGGACAATCATCGTGACCCCGAGCACGATAAAGGCAAGCCCGGCCCAATTGGCGAAGGCTTGCCCGTGAGGCGCGAGTGGGCGCTCCGCCCCTTGCGGCGCGATATACCTTAGGAACAGATCGAACCGCTCAATGAGGAAGCCGAAAGCCATTACCGCGATCGCGGTGCGGACCCATGCAAGAAACGTTCGTTCGTTGGCGGCGTGGTCGCTGTAGCGTTTGATCATGCGATGGTCCTCGGCAAGCTGGCGAATAGGGATTATAGCGTTGCGTCAGCGCGCGCGCTTGCCGATCGGACGATAAGCGGGCAGCCTGTTGGACCGTGAAAGTCCAAAAACCAAATGGATGGGGAGTGAACCACATGGCCCAATCCTTGGCTGAATCTGCGGTCCAACCTGCGGCCAACGCGGCGCCCGCGCGGCCGAGCCGAGGCCGCTGGTATGTCCTGCTCTTGATCAGCGCGATGTATCTCATCACCTATCTCGACCGGGTCAACATTTCGGCCGCGGCGCCGATCATCAGCCAGGAATTCGGCTTCGACAAAATCACGATGGGCGTGATCTTCAGCGCCTTTGTCTGGGCCTATGCGCTGTTTCAAGTTCCCGGCGGCTGGCTCTCGGATCGGCTTGGCGCGCGCGGCGTGCTGGCAGGCATCGTCACCTATTGGTCGGTGATGACGGCAGCGACCGCCGCCGCTTTCAGCTCCCTCTCGTTCATCGTCGTGCGGTTTTTGTTCGGCATCGGCGAAGCCGGCGCGTTTCCCGGCGCCACGCGCGCCATGCAGCTTTGGTATCCGCAAAGCGAGCGCGGCCTAGTCCAGGGCGTCACCCATAGCGCCAGCCGGCTCGGTGCCGCCATCGCGCCGCCGCTCGTGGTGCTGATCATGACGCAAATCGGCTGGCGCGCCGTGTTCTTGATCTGCGGCGCAGTCGGACTGGTGTGGTCGGCCTGGTGGTACCTGACCTACCGGAATTTTCCGGAAGATCATGGGCTCGTGAATCGCGCCGAGCTCGAGCACATCCGCGGCTTGGACGCGACGGGTGCAATCAATCCGCCGCCGGTCGAAAAACAGACCAACGTACCGTGGGGCACGCTGTTACGCTCACCCAATATGTGGGCGATCATGGCCGCCTATTTCACTTATGTTTACTGCCTGTGGATTTTCTTGAGTTGGCTGCCGTCATATCTGGTGGAATTCCGGCATTTCACCTTGCTCAAGGTGGGACTGTTTGCGTCGCTGCCGCTTTGGGCCGGTGTGGTCGGCGATTCAGTAGGCGGTTTGGCGACCGATTATCTGTTAAAAGTCACCGGCAGCGCCAAAATCGGCCGGCGCGTCGTGGCGATCTCCGGGTTGCTTGGCTGCGCCGTCTTCATCGTGCCTGCGGCGCTCACCGACGACGCCTACACCGCCGTTTATTGCCTGACCGCTTCGATGTTCTTTCTGGAATGTACCATTGGTCCGTCCTGGGCGGTGCCGATGGACACCGGCGGCAAATATTCCGGTACGGTTTCCGGCATGATGAACATGGCAGGCAATATCGGCGGCGCTATTTCGCCGATCGTGTTCGGCGCGCTGGCCCAAATCGGCAATTGGCAGGCGCCGTTTATCGTCGCCGCCGCGCTCCTGGTCGCCGGCTCGGCGGTCTGGGCCTTTTGGCTCGATCCCGACAAGCACATCCTGACGGGCTGAGATTGCCGCGCGCATCTCCGGCCCGTGATTTTCTTACCCCGACCGGCTTCCCTGCAACGCGATGCGGGCGAAAGCGGAGAGGATATTGATGGCGGCCTTGAGCGAACCGGAGAGCGAGCCGGCGACCTTTGATTGGCCGCCGAGCCGGCGGCG
>Ga0187781_10004349_pt1 | contig 10567 bp, 12 predicted proteins | sample 0715_SJ02_MP02_2_FD_132447 | JGI IMG/M metagenome (GOLD analysis project Ga0187781, IMG submission 132447) | Tropical peat soil microbial communities from peatlands in Department of Meta, Colombia - 0715_SJ02_MP02_20_MG | ecosystem: Environmental > Terrestrial > Soil > Wetlands > Peat | place...
TCGCCGGGCTGCGGGCCGCCGCGGTGCACGCCAGCGCCGATGCCGTGGATGCGTTCTTCGATGCGGCAAAATCCGGCCGCGCCCACGGCGCTCAACTGAAGGATGAGTCATGAAGGCACCCGAACGCTCCCGGCAACTCTACGAGCGCGCCTGCCGCGCGATACCGGGCGGGGTTTCCTCACCGGTGCGCGCCTTCCGCGCCGTCGGCGGGACGCCGCTGTTCATCGCGCGCGGCGCAGGCAGCCGGGTGACGGATGCCGACGGGCGTACTTATCTCGACCTGGTGGGCTCCTGGGGCCCGCTGATTGCCGGCCACGCACACCCGGCGGTCGGCGCCGCGATCGGCGCGGCGCTCGAGCGCGGCACCACCTTCGGCGCTCCGTGCGAGGCGGAGGTGGTGCTGGCCGAGCGGGTGTCGGCCGCTTACCCGGCGGCGGAGCAGGTGCGCTTCGTGTCCTCGGGCACCGAGGCGGTGATGAGCGCCATCCGCGTGGCGCGCGCCTTCACCGGGCGCGACCTGATCGTGAAGTTCGCCGGCTGCTATCACGGGCATGCGGATCATCTGCTGGTCGCCGCCGGCTCGGGCCTGGCAACGCTCGGCAAGCCCTCGTCCGCCGGCGTGCCGCGTGCCTTCACCGACTGCACGCGGGTGCTGCCGCTCGATGCGGAGGCGGCGGTCGCGGCGCTGTTCGAGCGCGAGGGCGAGCGCATCGCCGCGGTCATCATCGAGCCGGTGCCCGCCAACCATGGCCTGCTGCCGCAGCGGCGCGAGTTCCTCGAGGCGCTGCGCCGGACGACGCGCGCGCACGGCGCGCTTCTCATCTTCGACGAGGTGATCTCCGGGTTTCGCCTGGCGCGCGGCGGCGCCGCGGAGCTCCTCGGCATCCGTCCCGATCTCGCCACCTTCGGCAAGGTGATCGGCGGTGGGATGCCGGTCGGGGCCTTCGGCGGCGAGCGCCGCATCATGGCGCGCCTCGCCCCGGACGGGGATACGTACCAGGCGGGCACGCTCTCGGGGAACCCGGTGGCCATGGCGGCGGGGCTCGCGACGCTCGATGTGCTCGAGCGCGAATCCGGCTGGCAGCGGCTCGAGGCGCGCGGTGCCGAGCTCGAGCGGCTGCTCGCGCCGGTGCTGGCGCGCGCCCCCTGGCCGGTCAACCTGGTGCGGGTCGGGTCGCTCTTCTGGATGTCGCTGCACGAGCAGGGCGCGCCGCGCACGGCGGCGGCGCTCACCGAGCGCGAGAGCGGGCGCTTCGCCGCGCTGTTCCACGCCATGCTCGATCGCGGCGTCTATCTCCCGCCTTCGGCGTACGAGGCCTGTTTCCTGTCGCTGGCGCACTCGAGCGCCGACCTCGAGGAATTCACCGCCTCGCTCGCCGCCTCGCTCGCCGCCTCCGGCTGAGCGCCGCCATGAAAGCCACCCGCGTCTTTCAGCTCACTGCGCTCGCGCTGGTGCTCGTGTCCGCGGTGCAGGTCGGCTGGTGGTTGTTCGACCAGCATGGCTACACCCTCGAGAGGGTGCAGGCGGCGCGGGCCCTGTACGCAGGCCAGGTGCGCGCCGCGCAGGCGCTGCTCGCCGCCGGAATGGCTGAGGCGCAGGTGCGCGAGCTGCTGCCGGACATTGAGGTGACGGGCGGCCAGGCGGCGCTCGCCCCGGCCGCCGAGCGGGCGCTCGAGAGCGAAGCGGTGCGGCGCTACCGCCAGTACGCCTGGGAGGGCTCGTTCTTCCTGCTGGCGCTCGCCGCCTGCATCGCGGTCATCGGACGCGCCCTGCGCGCCGAGGCCCGCGTGCTTGCGGAGCAGGACGACTTCCTCGCGCTCGTGTCCCACCAGTTCAAGACGCCGCTCGCGAGCCTGCAGCTCTCGCTCGAGACCATGGCGCTGCGGCCGCTCGCGCCGGAACAGTCCCGGACTCTGACCGAGCGCATGCTGGCCGATCTGGCGCGCATGGAGATGATGGTCACGCAGATCCTCGAGAGCGTGCGGCTCGAGCGTGGGCGGGTGGACCTCAAGTCCGAGCCGGTGGAGCTCGCCGGCGCGGTGGGGCGCGTGGTGGCGGCGCTCGAGGAGCGCGCGCGCGCGCAGCGCATCGCGCTCACCAGCGACGTCGCTCCCGGCCTGTACGTACTGACCGATCCGCTGGCCCTCGATGTCATCGTGCGCAACGTGCTCGAGAACGCGCTCGCCGCGGTCACCCCGGTGGGCGGGGGCAAGGTGGCAGTCAGCGCGCGCGTGAGCGATGGCGAGGTCGCGCTCGCGGTGCGTGACAGCGGCGTCGGCTTCCGGCCCGCCGACGGCGCGCGCCTGTTCGAGAAGTTTTCGCGGCTGCATCCGGGCGGCGGCAGCAGCCGGTACGGTACGGGGCTCGGCCTCTATATCGTCAAGCGGCTGATGCAGCTCGCGGCCGGAAGGGTCACAGCCGAGAGCGCTGGCGTCGGCCAGGGGGCGTGCTTCGTGCTCACCTGGCCCGCCGCCCCGGTGCCTCCCGCATGAGTACACCCGCGCAGAGTGCGATCCGCGTGCTGGTGGTCGAGGACGACCCGCATCTCGCCGCCGGCCTCATGGAGAACCTGCGCGCGGAAGGCTACGAGGTCGCACAGGTGGGCGACGGGCGTGCGGCGCTCGAGTGGCTGCGTGCCGGCAGCTGCGCGCTCATCGTGCTGGATGTGATGCTGCCGGAGCTCGACGGCCTGGACGTCTGCCGCACGCTGCGCGATCAGGGCAACAACACTCCGGTGCTGTTTCTCACGGCGCGCGGCGATCCCGCCGACCGCGTGCGCGGGCTCGAGGCGGGCGGCGATGACTACCTCGCCAAACCCTTTCACCTGAAGGAGTTCCTGCTGCGGGTGCGGGCCATCTTGAAGCGCTGGGACTGGTACCGCGGCGCCTCGGCGACCGCCGCGACGGCGGTGCTGCGCTTCGGCGACAACGAGGTGGATTTCCGCGCGTTCCGCGCCCGTACCTGGAACGGCGAGCCGCAGGAGCTCACCGAAAAGGAGGCCATGATCCTCAAGGTGCTGGCCGAGCACGCGGGCGAGATCGTCTCGCGCGAGGACCTGCTCGAGCGGGTGTGGGGCTACGACGTGTTTCCCTCGACCCGCACGGTCGATAATTTCATCCTGAGGCTGCGCAAGCGCTTCGAGCGCGATCCCGCCAATCCGCGCCATTTCCTCACCGTCTGGGGAGTCGGCTACCGCTTCCTCGCCGAGGGCGAGCCATGAGCGCTGGCACGCTCAGGATCGGCACGCGCGCCTCGGCGCTGGCGCTCTGGCAGGCGCGGCACGTCGAGGCGCTGCTCGCCGCGCTGCCCGGTGCACCGCGCATCGAGCTGGTGCACATCCGCACGGCGGGAGATGCGCAGCGTGAGGTGCCGCTGTGGCAGACCGAGGGCCGTGCCTTCTTCACGCGCGAGATCGACGAGGCGCTCGGGCACGGCACGATCGACGTCGCGGTGCATAGCCTCAAGGATCTGCCGACCGCGCTTGCCCCGGGGCTCACGCTGGGCGCGGCGCTCACGCGGGAGGACCCGCGCGATGCGCTGCTCGCCCGGGAAGGCGAGTCACTCCGGCAGCTGCCGCCGAGCGCACGCATCGGTACCAGCAGCTTGAGGCGCCGCGCCTTCATCGCGCGCATCCGTCCCGACGCCATGCCGGTCGAGCTGCGCGGCAACGTGCCGACGCGCATCGAGCGGCTGAAGCGCGGCGATTACGACGCGATCATTCTGGCTGCGGCGGGACTTGCGCGGCTCGGGCTGACGCAGCACGTCTCGGAATTCCTCTCGCCGCAGGAGTTTCCGCCCGCCGTTTCGCAGGGTGTCATCGGCGTGTGCGCACGCGCCGACGATGAGGCGACGCTCGGGCTGCTGCGCTCGCTCGACGACACGGCCGCGCGGCTCGCGGTGAGCGCGGAGCGCGCGCTCCTCGCGCGTCTCGAAGGCGGTTGCCAGGTGCCGCTCGGCGCGCTCGCCGAGCTGCGCGGTGAGCCGCTCGAGCTCACGGCCGTGGTGTGCGCGCTCGACGGGTCGCGCGAGCTGCGCGCACGCGGCACGGCGAGCGCCTCGCGCGGCGCGACCCTGACGGCCGCGGACGCGGTGGCGCTCGGGGAGCGGGTCGCGGATGAGCTCCTGGCGGCGGGCGCCGCCGAGCTCATTGCCCGCGAGCGCTCGAGGCTCGTGGTGGCGGCCCCGTGAGCGCCGCGGCCGGCACGCGCCCCGTCGTGGTCACCCGCGCCGAGAGTGCCGACGGTCCCTTGAGCCGCGAGCTGCGCAGTCTCGGGCTGGAAGTATTGTCGTGGCCGGCCGTGAGCGTCACGCCGGCGGAATCCACGGCGCTCGATGAGGCGCTCGTGCGCCTCGAGTCCTTCGCCTGGATCGTGTTTGCGAGCCGGCACGCGGTGGCGGCGGTGCTCGAGCGCAGACCGCAGCCGCCCGCGCAGCTGCGCGTCGCCGCCGTCGGGCGCGCCACCGCGCTCACCCTGACCCAGCGCGGCTGGCCGGTGCACCTCGTGCCCGAGGAAGCCAATGCCGCGGCGCTGATCACCGCCTTCGCCGCCCAGTGGCGCGCAAAGGATGCCGGCTTCCGGGTGCTCTACCCGGCGAGCTCGCGTGCTCTTCCCACCATCGCCGCGGGCCTGCGCGAGCTCGGCGCCGCCGTGACGCAGGTCGAGGCCTACCGCACCGAGGCGGCCGCGCTGGATGTGGCCGAATGCCGTGCCTGGATCGAGCGTGGTGGAGTCGGAGCGGTCACTTTTGCCAGCCCCTCCGCCGTCTCCGAGCTCGCGCGGGCGCTCGGCGAGGCGGATTTCGCGCGGCTGCTCGATCACGCGCCGCCGGTCGCGATCGGCCGCACCACCGCCCGCGAGCTCGCCGCACGCGGGCGCAGCGCCACCCTCGCCGATACCGCGACGCTCCACGGGCTCGCGGTCACCACCTTGCGCCTCCTGCAACAGAGAGCCTGAAACGAGAGAGCAGCCATGCCATTCCCACAGGAAAGACCGCGGCGCACCCGGCAGTCGGCCGCCTGGCGCCGCATGGTGCGCGAGACGCGCCTGACCCCGGATGCGCTCATCTACCCGCTGTTCGTCGTGCCCGGGCGCGCGCTGCGCAATCCAGTCGAGAGCATGCCGGGGATCTCGCAGCTCTCGGTGGACGAGGCGGTGAAGGAGGCGAAGGCGGCGGCCGGCGCCGGAGTTCCGGCGGTGCTGCTGTTCGCCGCACCGGCTGCGAAGGACGCGCGCGCGAGTGCCGCCCGCGACCCGCAGGGCCTCGCCGCCCAGGCGATCTCCGCCATCAAGGAGGCCTGCCCGGAGCTGCTGGTGTGGGCAGACGTGTGCCTGTGCGGCGCGACCGATCACGGGCACTGCGGGCACGTGCTCCCGGGCGGCACGATCGACAACGACTCCTCGATCGAGACGCTCGCCGAGGTCGCGCTCAATTACGCGCGCGCCGGAGCGGATGCGGTCGCGCCGAGCGACATGATGGACGGACGGGTGCAGGCGATCCGGGCGCGGCTCGACCGCGAAGGCCTGAGCTCCACGCCGATCGTCTCCTACGCCGCCAAGTACGCGTCCGCCTTCTACGGCCCGTTCCGCGAGGCCGCCGAGTCCGCCCCGGCGTTCGGCGACCGCCGCTCCTACCAGATGGATCCGGCGAATGCGCGCGAGGCGCTGCGCGAGGTGCTGACCGATGTCGCCGAGGGCGCCGACCTCGTCATGGTGAAGCCCGCCGGACCCTACCTCGACATCATCCGCCAGGTAAAAGACGCCGTGCGCGTGCCGGTGGTGGCCTACCAGGTGTCGGGCGAATTCAGCCTCATCAAAGCCGCGGCCGAGCGCGGCTGGATCGACGAGCGCGCCGCCGTGCTCGAGACGCTTACCGGGATCGCGCGCGCCGGCGCCGACCTCATCATCAGCTACTTTGCGCCCGAGGTCGCGCGATGGCTGCGCGCATGAGCGGGCGCGACGCTCCGAGCGGCGGCGCTCCGGGCGCCTTCCTCGCGGCCTGCCGCCGCCAGAGCGCGCCGCATCGGCCCATCTGGATCATGCGTCAGGCGGGGCGCTACCTTCCCGAGTATCGGCAGCTGCGCGCCCGGGTCGACTTCGAGACGCTCACGCGTACCCCCGAGCTCGCCGCCGAGGTGACCCTGCAGCCGTTGCGGCGCTTCGAGCTCGATGCGGCGATTCTCTTCAGCGACATCATGACGCCGCTGCAGGGCATGGGAGTGGAGCTCACGTTCGAGCCCGCGCCGGTGGTGCGTGAGCCGATCCGCAGCGCGGCGCAGATCGCCGCGCTTCCCGCGCTCGAGCCGGCGCGCGACGTGCCATTCGTGCTGGAGACGATCCGGCAGGTGCGCCGCGGCGTCCCGCGTGGGGTGCCGCTCATTGGTTTCGCCGGCGCGCCGTTCACGCTCCTCTGCTATCTCGTCTGCGGGCGGCCGTCCAAGGAGTTCGCGCCGGCACGTACGTTCCTCTACGCGCAGCCCGCGGATGCCGAGCGGCTGCTGACCCACCTCGCGGACGCCATGGCGGCTTACCTCACCGCGCAGGCTGCGGCCGGCGCCCAGGCGCTGATGCTGTTCGAGTCGTGGGCGGGGCTGCTCGGGGTGAGTGAGTACGCGCGCTTCGCGCTCCCGGCCGTGCGGCGCACACTCGCGGCGCTCAAGTCCCTCGGTGTGCCGCTCATCTATTACCTGAATCAGGGGAGTGCGCTCATGCGCACGGTCGCCGGCCTCGACGTGGACGTCGTGGGCGTCGACTGGCGCTCACCGCTTTCGGAGGTACGAGCGGTGCTCGGGCCCGGCAAAGCGGTGCAGGGCAACCTCGACCCCGCGGCGCTGTTCGCGCCGCCCGCCGAGCTCACGCGGGCGGCCGCGGCCGTACTTACCGAAGCCGGCAACGCCCCGGGACATATCTTCAACCTGGGCCACGGCATCTGGCCGGACACCGATCCGGATGCGGTGGCGCGCCTCGTGGACTTCGTGCATGAGCACCGCTAGCGAGACGCGTGCCGGCGAGGGAGCCGCGGGCGGTTTCGCCGCGACCGCGAGCCAGTATTTCCGCGACCTGCAGGCGCGCTTCTGCGCCGCGTTCGAGTCCTTCGAGCCGGCGAGCCGCTTCGAGGCGCGCGCCTGGAAGAAGCCCGACGGCCATCGCCTCGAGGGAGGCGGGGAGGCGCGCCTCATGCGCGGCTCGGTCTTCGAGAAGGTGGGTGTCAACGTGAGTCATGTCTGGGGCGTGCTCGCCCCCGAGGCACGAGCGCAGGTGGCCGGTGCGGCGGAGGCCGAAGGCCGGTTCACCGCCTGCGGTATCTCCCTGGTCGCCCACATGGCGAACCCCTACGTGCCGGCGATGCACATGAACCTGCGCTATCTCGCCACCAGCCGTGCCTGGTTCGGCGGCGGCTCGGACCTGACTCCGACCTTCCCGATGGCCGAGGACACGGCGGAGTTTCATGCAGCGCTGGAAGCGGCGTGCGCCACCTACCGCCCCGGCGCCTACCAGGAATACAAGGCCTGGTGCGACCGCTACTTCTACCTGCCGCACCGGCAGGAGCCGCGCGGCGTCGGCGGGATCTTCTTCGACGACCTGGCGATGGGCGTGGCCGGGAGCGAGTTCGACTTCGTGCGCGCCGTCGGCGAGGCGGTGCTCGACGTCTATCCGCGGATCGTCGCGCGGCGCAAGGACAGCCCCTACGATGAGGCGGCGCGCGAACGCTTGCTGGTGAAGCGAGGTCGCTACGTCGAATTCAACCTGGTCTACGACCGCGGCACCCGCTTCGGCTTCAGTACCGATGCGGACCCGGACGCGTACCTGATGAGTCTTCCGCCGCTGGTGAGGTGGTGACGGGCGCGCGCAGCTTATGCGCCTCGAGCCAGCTGACCGGGGTCGACCAGAAGAGCCGCACGGTGCTCTCGCGCGCTTTACGCCAGTGCTCGCTCAGCACCGAGGTGATGGAATCGAGATCCCACATTTGTCGCATCGCCACAATGCCTCCCCGCGCCCTGAGTGCGGTTAGAGGGCGACAGTGTGTCGGAGTTCCGGAAAAAACTGTTGTCCATCAGCGACGTGACGCATTTAAACCGCGACCGGCCGAAGCGTCTCTAACTCACCGATGACACTTGCGCAGGTCGAGGACTCGCCGATCGACTGGGAGGGGGCGCTGGTAGAGCGGGCCCGTGCCGGGGATACCCGTGCCTTCGAGCGGCTCTACCGCGAGCACACCGGACGGGTGTATGGCCTGTGCCTGCGCATGACACGCGAGCCGCATACGGCGGAGGACTGCACCCAGGAGACCTTCATCAACGCCTGGCGCGCGCTCGCACAGTTCGAGACCCGCAGCTCATTCGGCACCTGGCTGCACCGCATCGCGGTCAACGTGGCGCTCGCGAAGCGCCGCAAGGCGGCGCGCGACGAGCCGGTGGTGGAGGCCGAGGTCGAGGAACAGGGCGTCGAGCCCGTTTGGACACTGGAGACGCCGGTGGAAGTGCAGGAGATCGAGGACGCGATCGGGACATTGCCGGAGGGCGCGCGGGATGCCCTGGTGCTGCACGCCCTGTATGGCTACTCGCACACCGAGGCGGCGCAGATGCTCGGCGTGGCGGAGGGCACGTGCAAGGCGCAGCTGCACCGCGCCCGCAAGCTCCTGCGCGAGCGCTTGAACGTGGAGGTCGGCTGACATGACAGAGCGGGGTGCGAAGGACAGCGTGATGACGCTGCGCGACCTGCCCCAGGCCATCGAGCCTGCGCGGGACCTGTGGCCGCAGATCGAGGCGCGGATCGGGCGCAACGGCGTGCGCGCGGTTGCCGCAGGCGGCGCGCGCCGCGGAGCGGTGGCGCCGCTACGCTGGCTGGCCGCGGCGGCCATGGTGGGCTGCGTGGCGGTGGGCGTGTGGATCGGGCGGAGCATGCTTCCGGGCGTGGCCCCGGCGCCGCTCGCGCAAAGCGCGCGTCCGGAGTCCGGCGCGCTGCAGACGGCGTGGGTGAGCGACCCGCGCTACCAGCGCGAGCGCGAGCAGCTGATGCGCTCGCTCGGCGCACAGCTCGCCGCGCTCCCTCCCGCGAGCCGCGCCAAAGTGATGGCCAGTCTCGCCACGATTCAACAGGCGAAGCAGGAGCTCGAGGGCGCGCTCGGCAGGGATCCGGGTAATGCGCTGCTGCAGGAGCTGCTCGTGAACACTTACCAGGATGAAATGCGCGTCCTCACGGACGTGCACGAGGCCAGCGATGCTGGCAAGGGGATCTGACATGCGTCTGTCTCAGCGGCTGCTGGCTGCCACGGTTGCGCTGCTCGCGGGCGCCTGGGCCTTCGGCAGCGACGCTCCCACGACCTTCGAGCGCGAAGTGGCCGCGCAGGCCCGCGGCGTGGTCGAGATCTCCAACGTCAACGGCACGATCGACGTGACCGGATCGGACCGGGCAGTGGTCAGCGTCAGGGCGGAGCTCGCCCCGGACGTCGATCACGTCGAAGTCACGAGCTCGGGCGATCACACCGTCGTGCGCGTCCAGCTGCGGCCGCACTGGCATGGCTGGGGCCACGAGGAGACGCACCTGCGCGTACAGGTGCCGAAGGACAGCTCGCTGGAGGTCTCGGGCGTCAGCGCCAACATCACCTCCGCGGGGGTGAGCGGCGCCCAGCAGCTCAAGACCGTCAGCGGCGACATTACCGCCGAGCTCGGCCCCTCGGACATCGAAGTGAAGTCCGTGAGCGGCAGCCTGAAGCTGCGCGGCAAAGGGCAGGCGGCCAAGCTGCACGTCAGCACGGTGAGCGGCGATCTCGAGCTCAAGCACGCCGCCGGCGACGTCGAGGCGACCACGGTGAGCGGCGAGGCGACGGTCGAGCTCGATCCGGCGCGCTCGGTGCGGCTGCGCAGCACCTCGGGAGACCTCACCTTCGAGGGGCGTCTGCTGCGCGGAGCGGATTTCGATGCGCAGACCGTGAGCGGCGATCTCAAGGTGCGGGCAGCTTCCGAGGATGGCTTCCAGTTCGAGGCCGCGAGCCTCACCGGCGACATCAGCGACTGCTTCAACGTCGAGCCCGAGCGCACCAGCGAGTACGGGCCCGGCCACAAGCTGAACGGCGCGCGCGGCCAGGGCAGCGGGCACGTGCGCCTCAAGACCATGAGCGGCGAGATCGAGCTGTGCGATCGCAAGTAAGCGCGGCCCGCAGCGCGGCGGCTGAGCCCACGCGGGGGCGTTAGAATCCCCGCGTGCCCTCGACCAGAGCCTCGACCCACATCGACCCCTCTCCCATCGCGGCGCCACTTCTTGAGTGGCACGCCCGCGCCGGGCGGCACGACCTGCCGTGGCAGACCGACCGCACTCCCTACCGGGTGTGGGTGTCGGAGATCATGCTGCAGCAGACGCAGGTCAGCACGGTCAAGCCGTACTACGAGCGTTTCATGCGGCGCTTCCCCGACGTGCGAACGCTCGCCGCGGCGGACGTTGACCAGGTGCTGCACCTCTGGTCCGGGCTCGGCTACTACGCGCGGGCACGCAACCTGCACCGCGCGGCCGGGTCGATCTGTGCCGAGCATGGCGCGCAGCTGCCACGCAGCTTCGCCGCGCTCGCGCA
>Ga0187781_10004350_pt1 | contig 10567 bp, 10 predicted proteins | sample 0715_SJ02_MP02_2_FD_132447 | JGI IMG/M metagenome (GOLD analysis project Ga0187781, IMG submission 132447) | Tropical peat soil microbial communities from peatlands in Department of Meta, Colombia - 0715_SJ02_MP02_20_MG | ecosystem: Environmental > Terrestrial > Soil > Wetlands > Peat | place...
CTGCCTAATGACGCAATTTATAGCAATGTCCGCCGCCGCCTCCGGTAGCGGCCGCCCTGACGTGCGCGCGACACGCATGAAGCGATGAAAACGAGCAGTCAGGATGTCCGGTGGCTGTTGCCCCTCTTAGCTCTGCACAAAACTTGGCAGCATTTGCAGAGCCTCCGGGATAAAGAACGAAACCGATCGCGAGAAACATCATTGTCGCGATAAGCCGGACCGTTACCCTTGAACTCAACATCTTAACCTCCCTTTAAGCCGAGGCCGTTTTTGCCAATTGGACAGAAAACCTCGGGGATCGTGCACCTCTTGTGACTTCTGGCATGCATTCGCGCCGCGAATGTTAGTCGTGGCTCGCGCAAATCCGCTAGTAACGTTCCCGCGAACATCTCTATACGAAGGTTTAGATTGCGCCGGTTGATGCGCGATTGTCTCAAAATATTTACATGCAACACGCGCATGGAAAATATTGATTCAGATCAAAGCATCCCGGAACCCTCCAACGTAAATGGCGCGGCATGCGATGGGGAACGCGTGGCAACGGGTTTTCGGCGCGTCACGCGGTAAGCGGGAGACGGTAATGAAAATCAACGAGCGAGCCGAATGCCACAATCGCAAACGGCCTTGGATTCACCAGGTCGGCCTAGCTCGGTTTCAAGGTGCGCTTCAATGCGGCCGGCGCTCATCATAATTTTCGCAGTTTTGATTGCCGCCCTTTTGGGGTTCGACGCGTATGAGTATGACGGCCACTATCGCGAGGCCGCCTGGGAAAAAACAAAGCACCAAGCAAACGAAATCGAACACACGGTGGAGAATTGGCTGGGAAACTCCGACCATCGATGAGTCCTTCGCGATTGAGAACGCTATCGTCGGCGTTGCCGATGCTCTGACAGATGATCGCTTGTTCGTTGTCGCGGACGAGCAATTCGGGCGCGGGACCCCGCGCGCCGCAGCTACGATAGAATGGTTGCGATGGACCGAAATCCGGTACTGATCGATCTTGCACTTCAGGGCGGCGGTTCGCACGGCGCGTTCACGTGGGGCGTGTTGGAGCGCCTGCTCGAAGAGCCATGGCTGCGCATCGCGGGTATTTCCGGCACTTCGGCCGGCGCAATGAATGCCGCGGTGCTGGCCGGCGGCTGGACTGAGGGAGGAGCCGAGGGCGCACGCGTCGCGCTCGAACAATATTGGCAGCGCGTGTCGCGCGCCGCGGCATTCAGCATGCTGCAGCGCTCTCCGGTCGATCGCGTCTTGGGCCGCTGGACGCTCGATACTTCGCCCGCCTATGTCTTTATGGACCTGATGTCGCGCGTGCTTTCGCCTTACGCGCTCAATCCCCTCGACTTCAATCCGCTGCGGCGCATTCTTGCCGAAAGCGTCGATTGCGATCGGCTCGCGCATTCGCCGATCAAATTATTCATCACCGCGACGAATGTGCGAACCGGCCGCGGTCGCATCTTTCGCAACGCCGAGATTACCGCCGATGTCCTGCTCGCTTCGGCCTGCCTGCCGACGATGTTCCGCGCAGTCGAAATCGACGGGGAAGCGTATTGGGACGGCGGCTTTACCGGCAATCCCACCATCACGCCGTTGATCCGCGAAACCGATGCTCACGATTCTATCTTGGTGCAGATCAACCCGCGCGCGCGGCCGGATACGCCACGCACCGCCGCGGACATTCTCAATCGGCTCAATGAAATTTCTTTCAACTCGCCGTTGATGAAGGAGCTCCGCATGATCGCCCTCCTGCGCCAGGTGGCCGATCCCGGAACCGGGGAGGGCGCCCGCTGGGCGCAGATGCGCACGCACCGGATCATGACCGATATGCTGGCCCAATTCGGAGCTTCCTCGAAGCTCAACGCCGAGTGGGAATTCGTCACGATGCTGCGGGCGGAAGGACGGCGCGCCGCGAGCGAATTTCTGGACGTAAACGGCAAGGATCTCGGCAAGCGGTCCACCGCCGACCTGGATGTGCTTCTGACGGAGTGCTGAAATATGGGCCTGTTCGGCATCCTGGTTGGGCTCGGTCTTTTGGTCTGGCTCGCGTTCCGCGGCTGGAGCGTGCTGCTGCTCGCCCCCGCCGCCGCGCTTGTCGCTGCCGCGTTTGGCGGCGAGCCGCTCCTCGCCAACTGGACGCAGATATTCATGGGCAATGCGGCGGGCTTTCTCGCTCAATTTTTTCCGATTTTTCTTCTAGGAGCACTGTTCGGCAAGCTCATGGAGGATAGCCGCTCGGTGTCGGCTGTTGCCGATTTCATGACCAAGAGCCTGGGTGAACGCCGCGCAATGCTCGCAGTGGTGCTCGCGGGCGCGTTTGTGACTTATGGCGGGGTCAGCCTGTTCGTTGCCTTCTTTGTATTAGCCCCCATGGCCCAGGCGCTGTTTCACCGAGCCGCCATTCCGCGCCGGCTCATGCCGGCGGCGCTCGTGCTTGGCACGTCGACCTTTACTATGTCGGCTTTGCCGGGCACGCCCTCGATTCAGAACGCCATCCCGATGCCGTTCTTCGGCACGACGCCATTTGCTGCACCGGGCCTCGGCATCATTGCGTCGATCGTCATGCTTGGCTTCGGAATGTGGTGGCTCGCCCGAGCGGAGAGCGCAGCCCGCCGCGCCGGCGAGGGCTATGGGACGGAGCCGTCGGTCGCCGCCGAGACAGCGGCGGACGATGAGCGCGTTCGCGAGCGGGCGACCACCGCGCGGGAGTTCGACCCGGCGGAGATTCATCACGGGCAGTCCGGCGATACCGCTCCGCCGCCGATCTTTGCCGCGCTGCCGCTCGTCGTCGTCGTTGCGGTCAATCTCTTGATGTCACTTGTGGTGCTGCCGCGGCTTGACTTTTCATACCTGGCCGAGGAACGCTGGGGCGCAACTTCGATTTCCGCCGTCGCCGGGGTTTGGTCCGTGGTCGTCGCGCTCGCAGCCGCCATCGCGACCGTCATCCTTTGCAACCGCGGCCGCCTCCCGGCGCTGCGCCAAACCATGGACGCGGGCGCCAACGCGTCGGTTCTGCCGGCCGTGAGCGTCGCGAGCCTCGTCGGGTTTGGCGCGGTCATCGCCGCACTGCCTGCTTTCGCAGTCGTGCGCGATTGGGTGCTGGGAATACAGGGCGGCCCGCTTGTCTCGCTCGCCGTGGCGACGAATGTGCTCGCCGCGCTCACCGGCTCGGCTTCCGGCGGATTGACGATCGCGCTCGATGCGCTCGGGCAAACCTATATGACCATCGCGGCGCAAACCGGGCTTAGTCCGGCGCTGATGCACCGTGTCGCCGTGATCGGCGCGGGAACGCTCGATATCCTGCCGCATAACGGCGCGGTCGTGACGCTGCTGGCGGTTTGCGGATCGACGCACCGGGAAAGCTATTTCGACATTATTATGGTTGGAATTGTCGGCGCAATTCTCGCTCTCATTGCGGTCATCGTGCTCGGCACGGCATTTGGATCGTTCTAGGCGAACCATCGGGCGGCGTAGCGTAAATCCGCGATGCGATAGTCCGATGCGATAGTCTATTGTGCTCCGGAACGCCTATGAGGACGCTTTTTGATGGCAGCCAGCGTCGAAGTGAAGGTTTGCCTCGCGATCGTGGCGGCAGTGGCGATGTCGTTTGCCGCGTATCAGGCGGCGAGCGTCTTCGCCCCGCTCGCCATAGCGCTCTTCGCCATTGGCATCGTGTGGCCGCTGCAGCAATGGCTGCAGACGCGGATGCCGAAGCTCATTGCGCTGGCCATAACACTCATCGTTACCATCGCGGTGTGCCTCGCTTTCGCGTCGCTGGCGGCATGGGGGTTCGGCCGGGTGGGACGCTCGCTTGTCATGGATGCACCGCGATACCAGGCGTTCTATGAGAATGTGGTGAAATGGCTCGACGATCACGGCATCTCCGTGATGGGCGTATGGGCCGAACATTTCAACGTCGGGTGGGTATTGCGCACCGCCCAGCGGGTCGCCGGCCGCATCAATGTAACACTGAGGTTTTGGCTCATCGCGCTTGTCTATCTGATCCTCGGTCTCCTCGAAGTCGGCGAGATTCGCCGTAAGGTCGAGGCACTCAACAATCCCGGATTGGCGCGCGTCCTGCTGGACGGCAGCAGAGCGACCGCAATCAAATTCAGAAAGTATTTGATGGTCAGAACGCAGATGAGCGCACTGACCGGCCTGCTGGTTGGATTGTTTGCCTTGGTCACGGGATTGCAATTCGCCGCCGAGTGGGGCGTGATCGCGTTCGTGCTCAACTACATTCCATTCATCGGCCCGTTTGTCGCAACGTTGTTTCCGACGCTGTTGGCGATGACTCAGTTCGGCAGCTGGCAGGCCGTTCTTGGCGCCTTCATCGGCCTCAACATCATTCAGTTCATAGTGGGCAGTTATATCGAACCGCGCGTGTCAGGCGGCGTGTTGTCCATTTCGCCGTTCGTCGTGCTGTTCGCAATCTTCTTTTGGACCTACCTGTGGGGCCTCATCGGCACCTTCATTGGCGTTCCGATCACGCTCGCTATTCTCACCTTCTGCGGCCAGCATCCGTCCAGCCGGTGGGTCAACGATCTGTTCGGCGAGAGCGAGTCAAGCGCCGTCGGCAAGGTATGATTCCCGATCCTCCTTCACGCCGGCAATCTCGACGCGTTCCGGAGTAAGCAAATAAATCTGCCCGTCCGGGCCGGGCGCAAAAGTGTGGATCAAAAAATATGTCATCCCGTCATTCTTCGCGCCCATCACCGGCGACGGGGCCGAGATGATCCTCAGCTTGCCGCACGCGCCGATCCAGTCGATGTGGCGATGGCCGTGCATCACGACCGCGCGCGCCGCGAAGGACTTGAGGCTGCGAACGAACCAGCTGCCATTGACCAGCGCGGTTCCTATGCGCTCCGACAGCGCGGCCATCGACCTTGGATATTCCATCACATGATGATGCAGCGCGACGATCCAGCGCGCACGTGGAAATTGGCGAATGGCCGCGGCAAGTCTGTGCATCTGGCCGGTTGAGATCATTCCAAGAGCATTGGTGAAGGAGAAATGGGCTTCGGTATTGGAGTTCAGGATCGCAATGCCGAGACCGTCCTCCGAAGCCGGCGGCAGCATCATGGGAAACTGGTCGTCCCAGACCTGCCCGAGTCCGATCGACAGGCGAACGCTGCCGGAGTCAACGAAGGCAGCAATCCGCTTCCGAAACGGCGCTACCGCCTCGGCAAGCGTGCGCTCGAATTTTCCCGAGCGAGGATCGGCGACGCGCACGCGCTGGCCCTGCATGGCCGCAATCGCCGACAGCGTCCGCATTTGCCGCAAGCGTTTTCCGGGGCTGAACGGCAAATCGAGCCGCGCCGGATTGAGGCGGTCGACGATGTTGAGATCGTGATTGCCGGGCAGGATGATCATCCGATCGGCGAGCGCTGGATGCTGCGCCACCGCATCGAGAAATTCCGCCCATTCGGCGGCGCGGCCAGCGTCGGTCATGTCGCCGCTGAGGAGGATGATGTCGATCGGGCGGACGCGATGGATCGCCTCGATACGGGCCATGATATCCGTGAAACGGACGTTGCCGCGCGGCCCATTGCGCCCGCACTCGATGCGAAATCCATATCGCTCGCCGACAAAATGAACGTCTGAAAGATGAACGATACGCCATGTCGGACCGTCGGACGTGCTTTCGAACGTCCGGAGGTCGGTCGGCTGGTCCATCGTCACATCGGCAAAACCCCAGATCAGCGAAGCGATCGCGAGATACGCCGACATCACGACGACGGTATTGGCGAGTATCGGTACGATGAGATAGTGAAAAGAAAGCAGATCCGTTACCGTTCCGATCCACCGCGAAGCGGGCCAAGTCAAAGCGGCGATTGCGACGCCAAAAGCGCAAAGGATGATGGCCGCTCCGGCGGAGCTCACCTCGCGCAGCCGCGCTCTCGGAACAATTCGGCTGTCCTTTCCGAAAATTTGCTCGATCGAATAGCGCATCGCCTCCCGGCAGAACGCATATGCCGGTTGTATTGCGAGCGCGTTGAGTGCCCAGAAATTGGCCTCGATGGTCCGCAGCAATGGCCGCCATCCGATCCACCCAAGCGCGACGACGGTAAGCAGAAGAAGCGCCGCGCCGAACTCGGTCAACTCCGCGGTAATTTGCGACACTTTCGCAAACCACGCCGTGGCGATCAGTGGGGCCGATCCAAGGAGCACGGCCGGCAACAGGATCGAAAGGGTCCAGGCAAAGGCCAATTTCGGCAAACTGATTTCCGCGAATAGACTCCCGGCGATCGCGAGTAACGATCTGCTTTTCGGGCTCGACGCATCGTCCTCGACATCGCCTTGACGCGGATCGAACAACAACATGACCGATCTCGTATGAGTTGCGCTCCCAATCGAGCCCGAAGACCCGATCCTCATGGTACGCTCATCCGAAACCTAAGACGAGGACGCGCCGTTCTGCGAAATAGCTCTATGCCGAAGCCTCATCGGTCGCGATGATCACTATTTGGCGAGATGCAGCAAAGCGGATCGCTGCCGGCGATCGATTCCGACTATCATGTCATAATCGAACCAAGACCGATCGACTGGGTCTCATGAACCGAGGATGCAATGTTCTACCTTCAGGAAGGCTTCACCTATCGAAATTTCCTGATGGATGTCCTCGCCGTATTCGTCTTCGTCGTGTGGTTCTGGCTGCTTATCACCGTTGCCGCCGATCTATTCCGGCGCCATGACATTTCTGGCTGGGTCAAGGCGATCTGGTGATAGCCTTTATAATAATTCCATACTTCAGCGTGCTTGCGTATTTGATTTTCCAAGGAAGAGGCATGGCCGAGCGCAATGTCCAGCGGGCGCAAGAGGCGCGCGATGAGCTCAGGCGCGTCGTCGGTTTCAGTGCCGCGGATGAAATCGAGAAACTCGATCGGCTGAAAAAAGCAGGCTCAATCAGCGATGCCGAATTTGCGCGGCTGCGCGCCCGGCTCGTACAGTAGCGCCGCCGCCGCTGGCGTCGTCGTCGGTCACGTGGATACGGCCGGCTGGTAAGTTCTGGCCGGTTGCCGGAAAACGACGAAGTGCGATAGCGAAAAATTGACGATGAAGCTCGCCAGAATGGCGACTGCCTTAACGGCCCAGATCGGCAACAGAAAAACCTGCACGCCAAAGATCAGCGTTACCGTATTGGCCGTCAACCCGGCAATGCCGGAGGCGGCGAGGGCGGCGTAAGCGCGCCAGCGCAGTTTACGCCCCGATTCGGCGGCAAAAGTGATCGAGGAATTCATGATGTAAGAACCGGTCATCGCGATCAGCCATGCAATCGTATTGGCGGCGATCAATAACAATGTCTCGCGACTGCCACTCGGCGCTGCGAAGAGTGCAAACGACGCCGTTATTTGCTTGAGAGCAGCGCGCGCCAACAAGAACACGCTGTAGTCGACGGCCGTATTGACCGCTCCAATCAGCGCAAACGAAATCGCCTTGACGCTTATGGCCCGATTGCGCCAAGCGCGAGCGAGCCGTGCACGGGTGGAGGAGGAGCTAACCGTTGCGCCGCGGAGTTCGGTACTCAAAGGCATGGCACTGTTAGCCCCCATATTTCATCCCCAAAACATCCCGTATCGTAACACGCTTGCACGTCTGGCGACTGTTGCCTTCGCGCCACAGCGCATGAAGAAAACCCATTCGAGGCGTTTGCTCTCACCGCAACGATATGCGCCGAATGCAAATGTCCAATAACTTATGGCGTAAGGCAGCGACTGACGGATGGATTCGGGGCGAGCATTACCGGCTTACTTACGAAAAATTAATGCGACGAGGAGCGCTCACGGTGTCCATTATGCCGCACGTAGTTTAACTACAGCTGGCGATAACGAGGCCGGTATTCTCAAGTCCAGAGGAGAAAGCGCCGAGCGTGACTTTAACCCGAGGCTCTGCCAAACTGCCTTCGTTTGGCATGTTCAGGAAAGTGACGGTTCTTGCCGGTGGCGCACTTGTTGTCATGGCTTCATTCATGTTCACTCTTTCGGTCCTGGACAAAGGTTTTTTGACGACATGCTCGTCGCTCCTAAATTTTTTCAATCCCTAGCGATGTCGTTCGGGAGTGCAACCCTTTGACAGAGTTGCAAGCATCAAGCCCGTTGAAGGGTCAAGGGCAGCCTGCCCCGGCAGTATCGGTCGTGGTGCCGGTCAAGAATGAAGCCGGCAATATCGCGCCGCTTGTCGCCGAAATTGCCGCCGCTTTGCAGGATCGCGCCTTCGAAATCGTCTATGTCAATGATGGCTCCGAGGATGCGACGGAAGCGGAGCTGCTGGCCTTGATGGCGCAATTGCCGTACTTGCGGCAAATCCGCCACGATAAATCCTTCGGTCAATCGGCAGCCGTGCGCACCGGAGTCGCCACGGCCCGCGCGCCTATTATTGTGACACTCGACGGCGACTGCCAGAACGATCCGGCCTACATTCCGGAAATGATTGCGGCGCTCGAAGGTGCGCCGCATGTTGGATTAGTGGCTGCTCAGCGGGTCGAGCGCAAGGCGACCGCTTACAAGAAGCTGCAATCGCGCATCGCCAATAAGGTCCGGCGCGCGGTGCTCAACGACGGTACCCGCGACACCGGATGCGGGATGAAGGCGTTTCGCCGCGACCTGTTTCAGTCGCTGCCGTATTTCGACGGGATTCACTGTTTTCTGCCTGCCCTTGTACGCCGCGAAGGATTCGATATCGGCTATGTCGACGTCGTCGATCGGCCTCGGCGCATTGGCATTTCGAATTACGGCTTGTGGAATCGGCTGTGGGTCGGCCTGCTCGACATGGCCGGGGTTTGGTGGCTGATTCGGCGCAGAAGACACATTCCTCAATCCGAGGAAATCACGCCGAGTTCGCCTGATCGCGCGCCAGCGTCCCGGCAGGGCCGCCCTTAATGTCCTCGACGCCTGAAACCGCCAAGGTGGCGCCGAAATCGGCCGTGAATTTGCTCCCGACGACAGCGTCTAAAGGAGTATTTGAATCGATTGCCTGGATCGAACGCCGGCCGCAGACCGCGTTTGGCGCTTTCCTCGCACTCCACTTCATTGTCTGGACCGTGCTGCCGGCGCTGCTTTACGCCAACCTTCCCCTCGATCTCATCGAAGCCCTCACTTACGGCCGAGAATGGCAGCTCGGCTCCGACAAGCTGCCGCCGCTGCCGTGGTGGCTGGTCGAGATCATGTACCTTATATTCGGCACCGATATCGCCTACTACGCTACGGCACAGGCGACGGTCATCATTACTTTTGCGCTCGTTTTTGCCACGGCGCGGCCGCTGGTCGGCGCCGCCGGCGCGCTCCTTGCCGTGCTGATCATCGATGGCCTGCATTACTTCCAATACACTGCGGCAAAGTTTAATCACGACGTCGTTCAACTGCCGTTTTGGGCGTTGGCCGGCTATGCGTTTCACGCGGCGCTCAAGCGGCAGCGCCTGACCGACTGGCTGGTGCTCGGCCTCGCTGTCGGCGGCGCGCTGTGGGCAAAGTATTTCGTGATGCTCCTCGTCGCACCCTACGCGCTCTTCTTACTGTTGGATCGCGACGCGCGCCGTTCGCTGGCGACGCCGGGACCCTATCTCGCCGTGGCGGTCGCGGTGGTTGTCATCGCTCCAAACGCCGTATGGCTATTTCAGCACGACTTTTCGACCTTTGCCTATGGCGAAGCACGCGCCTCCGTCGTGCGCGGCTGGTTCGATCACTTTGTGCATCCCGCAATATTTGCCGGTAGTCAGTTTTTCTTTGCCATCCCCTCGTTCTTTATCGCGTCCGCGCTGCTGTTTCCGCGGCCCACGGTGCACCAGCAGTTTGCCGCCGATGCCTTCGACCGCCGAATCGTCGCCCTGATCGCGCTGGGCCCGGGCATCAGCGCGATCGCGATGTCGGCGGTTAGCGGACGCGGCGCCGTCGCCATGTGGGGTTACCCGCTTTGGCTATTCCTCGGCCTTTGGATCGTCATGGCCGCGGCTCCGAAACTGACCGCCGAGCGTGTGAACCGCGTTGTCGCCGCTTGGGCCTTCGTTTTCGTCGTGTGTGCTATCGCTTTCGTCATCAATTATTCCGTTCTGCCTTTGATTGATCACCGCTACCGCGCGGTATTTTATCCAGGCGAGACGCTGGCGACCGCTTTGACCCAGCGCTTTCACGATGCGACCGGCCAGAAACTCAGCTATGCCATCGGCTCGATGTGGGACGGCGGAAACCTCGCGCATTACTCCGCGGACCAGCCGCACGTACTGATCGACGGCCAGCCGCGGCGTTCACCTTGGATCGACCTGAATGACCTGCGCGCCAAAGGCGCAATGGTGGTGTGGACCGAAAGCGACGATAAGGTATTGCCGCCGAAATTCGCCGCAATCGCGTCGGGCGCCGAAGTGGGAAAGCCGTTCGACCTTCCGCCGCGCCGCGGTTTCGGAACAACGCATGTCGGCTGGGCCGTCCTGAAGCCGCAGGTTAATTGAACGCAGATGAACGCGCAGCCGCTTTCGTCATCGCGAGCTGACTTCAACTAGAAATTTTTTTCTCATCGCACGCTCAAAATCGGAGAATCCGAGCGCCGGCACAAGAAAGGCTGCAGGGCCGCCAATCAC
>Ga0187781_10004352_pt1 | contig 10560 bp, 7 predicted proteins | sample 0715_SJ02_MP02_2_FD_132447 | JGI IMG/M metagenome (GOLD analysis project Ga0187781, IMG submission 132447) | Tropical peat soil microbial communities from peatlands in Department of Meta, Colombia - 0715_SJ02_MP02_20_MG | ecosystem: Environmental > Terrestrial > Soil > Wetlands > Peat | place...
TTCAATATAACATAGCCCCCTGCCGCGAGCAGCAGATAGCGAAGCCCGAACAGCACGACGCCGCGTACACCCGGCCGCTTCCCGCGAGCGGCCTGGCCGAGCGAGCTCACCATTTGTCTCAGCCAGCGGAAGTTGAACCAGGAAGCCGCCGCACCCAGGAAGAAACCGGCGGACCACTTCCAGCCGCCTCGCATAGCAGCCGCGGCAAAGCCCGCGATCGTCAGGAACGCGATGAAAAGATGAATGCGGGCCAGCGCGCGGTCGAGGAATGCCTGATCACGATCCATTTGCTTTCGTGTCCCGCAACAGGCGCCGGATTAATTCGACGAAGCCCGAGGCAATTCCCAGCAGCAGAAAAATCACATAGAGGAAGTGGGTGCCAAACGCCCTGTCGAGCAGGTAGCCGATGGCGTATCCGACGAAGGTCGAGGCAGGCAAGAGGAAAGCCAGGGACAAGTACTCACCGGCAAGCTGCGTCGGGGACTTCTTCACCGTTTTGCCTGGAGCAGCGCAGGGGCGCGATCGGCGGTTTCCTGCACGAGAAATCCCATTTTGGGGTGGCTGGGCTCGAAGTCGGGGTGGATGCCGCTGTCTTCGAGGGCTTCGGTGGTAGCGGGGCCGACGGAGGCGACCACCATTTTGGTGAGCGCGGTGCGCACGTAGTCTTCGAGTCCCTTTTCGGCGGCTACACGGAGCAGGTGATCGATTTGGACGGAGGTGGTAAAGAGGGCGACATCCACTTCTTCGGCGGCGATGCGTTCGGCGGCGTCGCGCAGCGGGCCGGTGTCTTCGGGAAGCTCCCATTGATAAACGCAGACCGTGGTCACTCCGGCGCCGCGAGCACGCAAGCCATTGACAAGTTCGGTGCTGGGGCGGCCGTACTCCTGGACGGCGATGTGACGCTCGGGGCGGCCTTCGGTTGCGGCGAGGATTTCGCGCCAGGTGTTGGGCTCGGGCACGGAGACGGCGAAAGGAACGTTCAGCTCACGCAAGACGGCGATGGGCTTGGGACCGCGCGGCACGACGGTCAGCTTTCGCAGCGCTTCGGCGAAACGCTGGGGCGGGCATCGCGTGGCGAGCGTCTGATTCAGGATGCGCGTGCCGACGCCGGTGAGCAGTATCATCATGTCGAACTCGCCGGCGAAGAGGCGCTCGCCGAAACGGAAAGCTTCTTCGTTGCGCTCGATGGGGGCCTCGCGCATGGAAGGCGCGACGATGGGCTCGCCCTGCTGTTTGCGGATGAGCTCGGCGATTTCAGCGGCGCGGCGGCTCTCGAAGGCGATGACTTTGAGGCCGGCAAACGACATGGCGACATTATTATAGGCCAGCGGGAACTGGAGGGGCCGTCAAATGGGGATTGTTGCGTCGCAGCAGGATGGGTTGCCCTTTCCGTGCCCAGTGGTACACGAACGCGGGAGAGGATGCGGGGCAGTTCATCCTGCCCCGCACAGTATAGCGAGCCACCCGGGCGGCCGTCCGTTGATCAATAAACCGCTGGCGCTTCTCGGCGGGCCGGCGCCGCTCCTGCAATCACCGCCGCCTCGGGATCCAGGCCGGTCACGACGGTTGTATGACCGTTCGTAACGTCGAGCACGAGCACTTGACCCGGCAACCCATTGAACGCATAAATTGTATCGTTAACGTTGACGATGGCGGACAAGGTTGTCTCTGTAGGTGCGACCATCGTCGCATGTCCTGTAGCAGGATCGATCTCGTAAATGGCGCCCGGAATCAACGGCGTGAACGTTCCGGTGGCAAAGTTCACTGACAATGTGGAGAAATACGCGTAAAATTTCCCGCGGGCGCCGAAGAGGCTCGCACCGAAGACGTTTACCGACCCATCCGGATTTGAGCTGAATGGAGCAAAAGTGAGCCCGGGAATGCCAGTGGGCCCAATCAGCTTAGTGGCGGCCGTCTTGGGGTCCAGGGAATACAGGTTATTCGCGAAATCAGTGACGTAGTAATGTCCGTGGAAGCGACCGATCCAGTTGGCGGAGTCTGGCCCGCAGGGAGACGTCGGGGTTGAACAGTCGCCTAATCCAGTGGCGCCCACGACCGAGGCCTGGCCCGTGAACGGGTCAATCGCGTACAGGTTGCCTTCGAAGCCGAGACTCAGCAGGGATGTGCCCGGGCCTTGAACCAACCCATCTCCAACATCCGCCGGTAGGTCAGGACCAATGGGCAGAAAAGCGCCGCTGCGCAAGTCTACCACGCCAAATTGGAACGCTATTGTGATCACGTAGGCGAGACGGCTGTCGGCACCCCGTGAGGAAGTCTGATCCGTTCGGCGTTCCGGGTTGTAGGCAAATCCGCGCCGCCCCGCAAAGCGTGATGGCTGTTGTGCGACCGCAAGTGTGGTGAGCAGAGTGCCCACCATAACCGAAGTCAAAATCGTCTTCATATATCCTCCACCCGAAGTAGGCGGAGAAACCGGCGGAATTTGCTAACGAACACTAAGGAAAAGTCTCGGGAGGGGTGCCAGCGGTATAATCAGCCGATACGAAGCGGTGAGGCGGCTATGGGTAGTGAGCTGGATACAAAGGACATAAGCAAGCTTCTCCGCGCGTGGAGCGAGGGAGATCAGAGCGCGCTCAATGGTCTGACCCCGATCGTTTATGACGAACTCCGCCGCCTGGCTCACCGCTATATGGAGCGCGAGCGTCCCGACCACACTCTTCAGACGACTGCCCTGGTGAACGAAGCGTATGTGCGCCTGGTGGACTACAAGCGAATGCAGTGGCAGGATCGCGCCCACTTCTTCGCAGTTTCGGCTCAGGTGATGAGGCGCGTACTGGTCGATTATGCTCGCAGCCACAATGTCAAGCGCGGACGCGGCGTCCAACGTGTCACCCTGGATGAGGTCGCGGTCGTCAGCGGCGATCGGACTGGTGACCTGGTGGCGCTCGATGATGCCTTGAACGCTCTGGCCCGTCTCGATCCGCGCAAGGTGCGAATCATCGAGATGCGTTTCTTTGGCGGCCTCAGCGTGGAAGAGACGGCCGAAGTGCTGAAAGTCTCGTCCGCGACGGTAAGACGCGACTGGAGCATCGCCAAGTTCTGGCTGTATCGCGAACTCGGCGGCGGGAATACCGATGGATTCCGACCAGTGGAAGCAACTCGATAAGTTGCTGCATGCGGCTCTGGAACGCCCGCCTGAAGAGCGCGATGCTTTTCTTCGGCAGGCATGCGGAGGGGACCAACGGCTGGAGCGAGAAGCCCGCTCGCTGCTGACGCTGGAAAAAAAGGCCGAAGCATTTCTCGAAAGGCCGGCGATCGAAATGGCAGAGAGATTAGCCTCCTGCGAACACGGCGTTCAGGAGGCCGGCATTCTTCGGCCAGGCGCGGTTGTTTCCCATTACCGAATCGTCGGACAGCTCGGAGGCGGCGGTATGGGAGTCGTCTACAAGGCCGAGGACCTCGAATTAGGCCGCTGTGTGGCTCTGAAATTCCTGCCGGACGAATTGGCCCAAGATCCGCGCGCGATCGAGCGTTTTCGACGGGAGGCTCGTGCTGCCTCATCTCTGAACCATCCCAACATTTGCACGATACACGAAATAACGCGACATGACGAACGGTCGTTCATTGTCATGGAGTTCCTCGATGGAACTACGCTCAAGCATCGGATTAGGGGGCGACCGCTCCCGATGGATACACTGCTTCCGCTAGCCGCCGAGATCGCCGACGGTTTGGATGCCGCGCACTCAGCCGGGATCACGCATCGCGACATCAAGCCAGCGAACCTATTCGTCACCGGGCCCGCAAGCGGGCGCCCCGGACACGCCAAAATCCTCGATTTTGGATTGGCGAAGGTCGGATTTGCTGACCATTCGTCAGGCGTAGAGCTCACGATGTCGCCCGCCCGCACGATAGAGGATCAACTGACTGGTACTGGCAATGTACTGGGAACGGTATCGCACATGTCGCCGGAGCAGATTCGCGGCGAGCACCTGGACCCACGGACAGATGTTTTCTCGTTCGGAGTCGTCCTCTATGAAATGGCAACCGGCAAGCTGCCGTTTGAAGGAGAAACCCAGGGGAGTATTTTCGATTCCATTCTGAATCGGACCCCCGTCTCGCCGGTACGTCTAAACCCCGATGTGCCTGCGGAACTGGAACGGATCATCGGCAAATGTCTGGAAAAAGACCGGGAGTTGCGCTACCAGCATGCGTCGGAGATTCGCGCCGATTTGCAAGCTTTGCATCGCAGTCTGGAAGCCGTGATCTCAAAACCAGCTGTACCCTTACTGGTTCGTACTCGCCGCGCAAAGACAGTCGCGGCGATCGCGTTGGCGGCGGCTTTCTTCTACGGCGCGGGTATCCTCTACTTTAACCGTTCACGTCAATCTGTCGCGAAGACCCCGCTGGTGCTGGCCGAACTGAAGAACAATACAGGAAATGCGGCTATTAGCGTAACTTTGCGTCAGGGTCTTCTCGCGCAACTGGAACAGCAGCCATTCGAGGTGGTTTCGGATGGAACGGTCCGCCGAACCCTGTCCTTCATGCGCGAACCCGCGGACACGCGGATCACCGCCGCGATTGCCCGCGAAATCTGCGAGAGAACGGCAAGCGCAGCCTTTCTCGAACCGTCGATCGATTCTTTGGGAGCCAGGTATGTCTTGGGATTGAGCGCGAGGAAATGCGGGACCGATCAAGTCCTCTTTGCGGATCAGGTTCAAGCAGAACGCATAGAGGACGTTGCCGATGCGCTCAGCCGAATAGTCGGCCGACTGCGAACGCTGGCCGGAAAGTCCCCGGACGCCTTCAGGCCGGCCTCGCCTCCTCTACTCGAAGCCACTACCTCATCGCTTGAAGCGTTAAGAGCCTACAGCGCGGGGAGGACCGCGATTTCGACCAAGGGTCCCCGCGCGGCTCTGGAGCTGTTTAAGCGCGCGGTGTCCCTGGATCCGCAATTTGCGATGGCACACAGTTTTTTGGGCTCAACGTATGCGAGTCTGGCTGATACGATTCTCGCCGAGGAGGAAGTCGCGAAGGGTTGGAAATTGCGAGACAATGCCGGCGACCGGGAAAGGTATTTTATTGATTTCAATTACCAGCGCACGGTTCTGGGCAATCTCGAAAAGGCCCGGCAGACCTGCGATTTGTGGTCTCTGAGTTACCCCAGCGATGTTTTGCCCCATGGTTTTCTGGCGGGACAGGTTTTGCTGAGCGTGGGCAAGTTCGATCGGTCCGGAGAGGAGGGAAAGAAATCCATCGAGCTCGACCCGGACAGCGCTTACGGATATCACAACCTCGCCAACAGCTACATTCTCCGCAATCGCCCGGCAGACGCAGAAGCTGTCCTGAAACGCGCCTACGAACGGAAACTGGACCTGCATGAATTTGCCGGCCTGAGACTCCAGATTGCGTTCCTCAAAAGCGACAAGCAGGAAATGCAGCGCGCCGCTGCCCTGGGCGAAGAAAAGCTAGGCGCGGAAAGTTGGATCTACGACATGTCGGGTGATTTTTCCGCGTATCACGGCCATTTAGGACAAGCGCGAAAGGCATGGCGGCGAGCCGTGGAGCTAGCAAATGGAACTGGTCATCCCGACCAAGCGGCGCAGCATGAGGCGGGGATCGCGGTGCGCGAATTCCTCCTCGGCAACCGGGACGAGGCCGGCCGGGCCGTGACGGCGGCGATCGAGCTTGCTTCCAAGGACAGGGACGCGGAGACAGGGACAGCTTTGGCCCTCGCGCTGCTCGAAGACCCGCGCGCCGAAACGCTGGTGAACGATTTAAATCGACGGTTTCCGGAGAGCACCGTCGTCCAGTTCGGTCATCTGCCTTTTCTGCGAGCTCAGCTTGCGCTGAACCGAGGCGATCCCGCCCGGGCGATTGAAATTCTCCAGGCGGCCGCGCCGTACGAGCTCGGGTGGCAGTGCCCCAGCACCGAAGGTTTCTGCGGTTCTCTCTACGCGATCTATATGCAAGGACAAGCGAACCTGGCGGCGCATCGTGGGGCCGAAGCGGCTGCGGAATTTCAGAAGATCATCGACCACATTGGGGTCGTTTCCAACGATCCCACGATTGTTGTGGCTGCGCGTTTGCAGCTTGCCAGAGCGTTGAAGTTATCTGGAGATCGTGGTAAGGCCAAATCCGCTTATGAGGATTTTCTGAACTCGTGGAAAGACGCCGACCCGGACGTTCCGATTCTCCAAGAGGCTAAGGCGGAGCACGCAGAACTTTAGTGACCAGGTAGGCTTGGAGTGTGCCGCCGGGTGTACTCCTTCACGAGCGCCGGGATCTCGTACCCGACGTCGCCAGTAATGGCCGCGCCTCAGGCCGTCCCGCCTCAGGTATGGGCTGTTGGCGAAAGCTATTGTAAACTGGTCGCTCCCAGCACTTCTCCGACAACCGACAAACCAGTCATGTCGAAGGCTGTGAATAGTCGTCAGCGCAGCCTTATTGGCTATCTCGCGACTGCGCACTCAAAAGGCATTTTATTTCGCCGGTACAACCACATCCTCAACCTGCGGTTTGCGGATGAGCTCGGCGATTTCATCGGCGCGGCGGCTCTCGAAGGCGATGACTTTGAGGCCGGCGAACGACATGGCGACCTTATTATAGGCCAGCGGGAACTGGAGCTGAACATGTGCGCGCGGTTAATGGGGATGTATGCCATGGCCCAGCTTCACCGTTTGTGGCCGGATTGGGATTCGGGTAAAATAACGAAACGGGCCGTCTCAGGTGGATTCCAGGAGGGGAATCGAATGGAAGGAAAGCATGAGCACCATCACCGGCATGAGCATGAACATGTGCACGCTCATACCCATGAGCATTCCCACGATGGGGTCAGGCACACGCACGAACACAGTCATGCCCATAGCCACGAACATGAACATGACCACTCGCATGAGCATTCTCATGTGGCCGATTCTCATACGCACGAGCACGCCCATGAAGGGGAGCACGGCCCTCACGATCACTCACACCAGCCAGAGGAACTGAAGACACACAACCACACCCACTAAGCCGCCACATGATGTGGACGAGGAGGCGACTTGACGGGAGCCGAGCTCCCGGCTGAGTACGCATTTTCGCGCAAAGAAGTGGCGCTCGCACCGCACGACCGGCGTTGAGAGCTAAGCGGCTGTCAATTCCAGGCGACCAAATCCAGGCACGAAAAGATATCGTAATACAAATTGAAGATTCGTGTTACTATCGGTGACACGCTTCGTATATTCGTATTCTACCTTTCGAGGAGCTTCAACGGGATGCCGCGGCCGATTGTACTTTTTTTCACTCTCATCTGGAGCGCTCGGGAAGCATCTAAAGACCGAAGTAATAACACGAAATGCGAATCCGTGTTACTTAGGACACACCAATGAACGGCCGCGCGGCCGGACCCCTCATTTTCTCGTTTCTCCTGTCCGCTCAAATGAGGGCTGGCACGGGAGGAAGCATTTCAGGTCTCGTCAAGGATCCGCAGAACGCCGTGGTACCGGGCGCACAGCTCGCGCTGGTCAACACCGCGCTCAAGACGGAGTTTAAAGCAGTCAGCGATAATCAAGGTTTTTACTCGTTTCCCGCATTGCCTGTCGGTCATTACGATCTTATGGTGGGGCTCGCCGGATTTAAGGCGCAGAAGAAGTCCAATATAGCGGTCGATGCCGACGCCGCGGTCACCGTCAACTTCACACTTGCCATTGAGACCCAGTCGGAGACCGTGATCGTCATGGAAAGTGAGGCCAACGTTCAGACGCAGGTCGATACCGTGGCCACGCACTTGGGCGAAGTGGTGGAAGAGACTCAGATCCAGGCGATTCCGCTCAACGGCCGCAGCTACACCGACCTACTCGCCATTCAGTCAGGAATCACTCCGGTCACCACTTTGACGCCCACATCCGTGATCATGGCGGGCGTTACGGGAACCATCAATCCGTCGGGCGACCTCAACCCCGGCGACCTTTCGATCGACGGCCAGCGCGAATCGGCAAACGGATTCATGGTGAACGGCGTGGACGTTCAGGAGCACATGAACGGCGGGACCAGCGTCATCCCGAATCTGGATTCCATTCAAGAATTCCGGGTATTGACCAACAACTTCGATCCGGAATACGGCAATTACAACGGCGGCATTGTGAACGTTGTCACCAAATCGGGCAGCAACGCGTTCCACGGCGACGCATTCGAGTTTCTGCGCAACGCCGATCTGGACGTACGCAATTTTTTCGACGCCACGGTTGGACCATACCAGCAGAATCAGTTTGGAGGCACGCTGGGAGGGCCGATTTTAAAGAACAGGCTGTTCTTCTTTCTTGACTATCAGGGAACGCGCACCGTAGAAGGCATCTCCGCTCCCGCGACCACGGTGCTCTCCGACGCGGAGCGCGCCGGCAACTTCAGCGACGCCGCGAGCACACTGACCGGAACGGTGAGCGGGCCGTACATCGCACAACTGCTTACCCAGAAGCTCGGCTACGGCGTCACGGCAGGTGAGCCGTATTACACAGCCAACTGCACCAGCTCGATCGAGTGCGTTTTTCCCAATGCGGTCATCCCGCAGAGCGCGTGGTCGGCGCCGGCGCAGAACCTGCTGAAGTATATTCCACTGCCGAATATCGGCACGAACCAGTTTGCGACGTCGGCGTATCCGGAAACCGTGCGCGACGATAAGGCCGGCAGCCGGATCGACGCCAACACGCGAATCGGGAACATTTCCGGCTACTATTTCGTCGACGATTACTCGCTCGACAATCCGTACCCGGGACAGCAAGGCGGGGCAACCATCCCCGGCTTCGACGCCCTAACCACCGGGCGCGCCCAAGAATGGAGCATCGGTGACACAAAGGTTCTGAGTGCAAGCGTGGTGAACGAGCTGCGGGCCGGCTTTCTGAGAAACGTGAACAACATCGGTCAGCCGCACGGGGGCCTAGGGGTCCCTCTCCAATCGCAAGGTTTCGTGACGGGCGCCGGAACGCCGGGGATTGTGGTGCAGGCGCCTGAGTTCGAGGGCGTGGAAAACATCGTTTTCCCGTCATTCGTGATGGGCGTGCCCATCACGAACCTCGATCAATGGAACAATACGCTGTATCTGAGTGATACCGTTTCGAAGGTAGTCCGAACGCACACCCTGAAGTTCGGCGTCCAGTTTCATAATGACCAAGTGAATGAGAATCCCAACGCGACCTTCAACGGGACCTTTATCGTCGACGGAACCGAAACCGGCAATCCCTTCGCTGACTTCCTGCTAGGCTTCCCGAGCAACTTCACACAGACCACGGGTCAACACTTCTATCTTCGCGACCACTACGCCGGCGCTTTCGTTGAGGACAGCCGGCGCGCTCGGCCCAACCTGACGCTGAATCTCGGCCTGCGCTGGGACCTGATCCGGCCGTGGTCAGAGAAATACGGCAGCATTCAGACCATCGTGCCGGGAGAGGAGTCGGCTCTGTATCCCAACGCGCTGCCGGACTTGGTGGTGCCCGGCGACCCCGGCATTCCTTCCACGCTCTCGCCGACCAAGTACAAAAACTTCGCGCCGCGTATCGGTGTGGCGTACTCGCCGGGCTTTAAGGACGGCATTCTCCAAAAGATTTTCGGCGACTCGGGAAAGAGCAGCATCCGCGCGAGCTACGGAATCTTTTACACCTCGTTTCCGGGGCTGACCGCGGGGGTCATGTACGGCGTTCCTCCGTTCGGCTACAACTATCTGAGCCCCTCGCCTCCGCTGCTGGCGACACCGTTCATCAATGCCGACAACGGCGTGGAGAACACGGACCCGTTCCCGCTGGCATTTCCGCCGCACAATGTGTCGGCCGCGCATCCGTACAACGCTTTCGATTGGCCGGCGGTCACCCCGATTGCCGCGGATCCCTATTTCTATTACCGCAACAGCGCACCTTACACGCAGAACTACATGTTTTCCATGCAGCGGCAGATTCACGGAAACTCGCTGCTGACGGTAAGCTACGCGGGAAACGAAGGTCATCACCTGCTGGTGGATATTTCCACGAATACCGGGAATCCAGCGCTGTGTCTCGCGCTCAGCCAGCCAAGCGATGTCGGGCCCAATAGCCCGACTTGCGGACCGTTCGGCGAGGATGCGCAGTACATGACTCCTTCGGGCAAGGTGATTCAAGGCACGCGCGTCGGATTGGGACCGGACTATGGCTCGATGACCGCGCAAAAAACCATTGGCAATTCGATTTACAACGCGCTGGAAGCGAATTACCGGCTTACGCTCGGCACGCGGTCGACGGTCCTTGCCGGATACACGTATTCAAAATCGATCGACGACGCATCGAATCTGGGCGAGGAGGTCAATCCCTTCAATTTGGGTCTTTCGCGCGCGATTTCGTCGTGGGACATGACGCAGAATTTCGTGGTCACCTACACTTATGCGCTGCCGTTCGATCGCGTGTTCGGCCGTAACCGGCTCACGGACGGCTGGAGCCTCTCCGGTACGAGCCGTTTCAGTACCGGGCTTCCGGTGACGTTAGCCGATGATTCGGACCGCTCGCTGCTCGGCACGTTGGGCAATGGCATTAACAACAACCTGCTCGATACACCGGAGCTCGTTCCCGGCGCGCTCGACCTGAATACGAATCCGCGCAACGGGAA
>Ga0187781_10004353_pt1 | contig 10558 bp, 9 predicted proteins | sample 0715_SJ02_MP02_2_FD_132447 | JGI IMG/M metagenome (GOLD analysis project Ga0187781, IMG submission 132447) | Tropical peat soil microbial communities from peatlands in Department of Meta, Colombia - 0715_SJ02_MP02_20_MG | ecosystem: Environmental > Terrestrial > Soil > Wetlands > Peat | place...
CCGCGACCAGCACAGCAGCGATCCAAAGATCGTCAACGCGCCGCGCCGCGACAAACCCTGGATTTTCCGTACCTATGCGGGGCACTCGACCGCCGCGGCTTCGAACGAGCTTTACCGCAAGAATCTGGCTAAAGGTCAGACCGGCCTTTCCGTTGCTTTCGATCTGCCGACACAGACCGGCTACGACAGCGATCACGTCCTGGCGCGCGGCGAGGTCGGCAAGGTCGGCGTGCCGATCAACCATCTCGGCGACATGCGCGCGCTGTTCGACGGCATCCCGCTTGCCAAGATGAATACGTCGATGACCATCAACGCCACCGCGGCGTGGCTGATGGCGCTCTATATCGCGGTGGCCGATGAGCAGGGCGCGCCGCGCGAAGCGCTGCAAGGCACGATCCAGAACGACATCATTAAGGAATATCTCTCGCGCGGCACTTACGTGTTCCCGCCGGCGCCGTCGATGCGATTGATCAAGGACGTAGCGATCTTCACGACGAGCGAGCTGCCGAAGTGGAATCCGATGAATATTTGCTCGTATCACTTGCAGGAAGCGGGCGCGACGCCGGTGCAGGAGCTCGCCTATGCGCTCGCCACGGCGATTGCCGTGCTCGACACCGTGAAGAAGTCCGGCGAGGTGACCCAGGAGAAGTTCGCCGAGGTGGTCGGACGCATTTCGTTTTTCGTCAACGCCGGCCTGCGGTTCGTCACGGAAATCTGCAAGATGCGCGCCTTCGTCGATCTCTGGGACGAGATCACGCAGAAGCGCTACGGCGTCACCGATCCGAAGCAGCGGCTGTTCCGCTATGGCGTGCAGGTGAACTCGCTGGGGCTGACCGAGCAACAGCCCGAGAACAACGTCACCCGCATTTTGATCGAGATGCTGGCGGTGACGTTGTCGAAAAAAGCGCGGGCGCGGGCGGTGCAGCTTCCAGCTTGGAACGAAGCGCTCGGCCTGCCGCGGCCGTGGGACCAGCAATGGTCGCTGCGCATGCAGCAAATCCTCGCCTACGAGACGGACCTTTTGGAGTATGGCGACTTGTTCGACGGCTCCAAGGTGATTGACGCCAAAGTCGCAGAGCTTAAGCGCGAGGCGAAGGAGGAACTCAAGCGCATCGAAGAGATGGGCGGCGCGATCAAGGCGGTGGAAAGCGGCTACATGAAAGAACAGCTCGTCACCTCGGCGAGCGCTCGCTTCGAGGCTATCGAGCGCGGCGAGCAGATCGTCGTCGGCGTCAACAAATATGTGGAGACCGAGCCCTCGCCGCTGACCGGCGGCATCGACGCCATCATGACGGTATCGGCGGAAGCTGAGCGAGATCAAATCGCGCGGCTCGCAGCCTGGCGCGCACAGCGCGATGCCGCGAAAGTCGCCGCAGCACTTCAACAGCTCAAGCGCGCCGCTACCGGCCGCGACAACATCATGCCGGCATCGATAGCTTGCGCGAAGGCGGGCGTCACCACCGGCGAATGGGGCTGGACGCTGCGCCGGGCATTCGGCGAATACCGCGCGCCGACCGGCGTCGGCCAGGCCATGCGCAACGACGTCGAAGGGCTCGACGACATCCGCGGCGAGGTTGACCGCCTGTCGCGAAAGCTTGGACGGCGGCTGACATTCCTGGTGGGTAAACCGGGGCTCGACGGCCACTCCAACGGCGCCGAACAGATCGCGGTGCGCGCCCGCGACGCCGGCATGCAGGTAGTCTACGAAGGGATCCGGCTCACTCCAGAGGAGATCGTCGAGGCGGCGCTCGCCAAAAAGGCGCATGTCGTTGGACTGTCGATCTTATCCGGCAGCCATTTGCCCCTGGTGAAGGACGTGGTGAGCCGACTGCGGGCGGCCACCAAACTCGACATTCCGGTGGTCGTGGGTGGGATTATCCCGCCGGAGGACGCGAACGCATTGAAGGATGCGGGCGTGGCCGCGGTCTACACGCCGAAGGATTTTGAATTAAACCGCATCATGAGCGATCTGGTGCGCATCGTCGAAGACTCGGCACCGACCGGGCCGCGCAATTGACGGGACGGAAAGGCGGCTGACTGGCCTTTAGCGATGCAAGCCGATCGTTTTGCCGACAAATACGGTCTGACCTTTCATCATTTGGGACTTGCCGTGCGCAATGCGGACGCGGCCGAGGCGTTTCTGTCCAATCTCGGTTATCGCGTTGGGCCCACGCTCTACGACCCGATTCAAAACGTCCATGTGTCTCTGTGCGAGCATGCGGATATGCCGAGCATCGAGATCATCTGCCCCGGACCAGGAACGAGCCCGATCGACCGTTACCTTCAGAAGTACAAAGACGGACTCGTCTATCACATCTGCTTTGCCGCGAGGGATTTGACCGCGTCCATCTTGGAGCTGAAGGCCGATCCGCAGATCAAGGCGATATTCTGGGCCGAACCCCAGGAGGCGATTCTGTTTGGCGGCCGCAAAATCGCGTTCGGCATTATCAACGGCGTGGGCCTGATCGAACTTCTCGCCGAACATGCCTGACATGTCGCACGCAGTGAGAACGCCAGTCGCTTTAAGCAGCAGCGTGGCCCTCCATAAGCTCGGCATGTCCTTGTTCGCCGCGACGGCAGCGCATAAAAGAGTTCACAAAAGGAGAGCCATGCCTGGTAGCAGAGAAGCGGTCCTGCGCAAGCTCGAGCCGATTTTTCGCAGTGTTATCGACCCCAATCTAGTGTTGAGCGAACAGCTTAACGCGTCGCAGGTGCCGCTGTGGGATTCGCTCAAGCATATTATTCTGGTGGTCGAGATTGAGATGCAGCTCGGCATCAAACTGACGACTGATGAACTCGCGCAGCTACACAATGTCGGTGAGATGGTGACGCTGCTGCAGCAGCGGGGCTTGACCGCATGACATGCGGGCTTCGGCCATGACTAACGATGGCGCCAAACTTATGGCGATCGTGCAGCGCTATAAAGCGGCGCACACGCTGCAGCAGCTGTTCGCCGCCGCAGGCGAATATGAAGCCGCAGGTTCGCCCCGACCAGCTTCCTGGCCGAAATTCCGCCTGGCGTTGACCGGCAACTATTCGACCCAGTTTCTCGCCCGCGGATTTCCCCTTGCGCTGGCGGCGCACGGATTTGCGGCGGACATCTACGAAAGCCCCTACAACCAATGGCGCGCCGAACTGCTCGACGGCGGCTCAGTGCTTTATGCTTTCGCACCAACCCACGTCTTGCTTGCGCTGTCGTCAATCGAACTCGCCTATGGCTCGCTCCGAAGCACGGAGGCCGTTATTGCAGCCGTGTCCGGCGCAATAAAAGCCGCATTGCGCTTGAGCGATGCCCAACTCCTCGTCACATTGCCGGAACCGCTGACCGACGAAATTTCCGACTCCAGTGCCGCCTACGCATGGCGGCGCGCCGTCATTGACGGCTTGCGCGCTGCGCCCACCGCACCGCGCGTGACCTTTGTCGATCTCGAGCCGCTGATCCGTACGAGCGGTGCCGCGGCCTGGTTCGACGACCGTTTTTACGACACCGCGAAACTGCCTTTTCACCCCGACCGCACGCCGGCGCTACTCGCCGTGCTCGCGGATGCCGTGGTCGGGGCCACAGCTCCGCATTGCAAGCTGGTGGTTGTCGATCTCGACGACACACTTTGGGGAGGGCGCATCGGCGACGACGGCTACGAGGCACTTGAGCTCGATCCGGCCGGCGCCGGCCGGCATTTTTTGCGGCTCCAGGCCTTCCTTGCCGGACTGCGCGCCAAGGGAGTTTTGCTCGCCATCGCCAGCAAGAACGATCCCGCCACCGTGCAAGAGGTGTTCGCCAAGCGCCCGGAAATGATGTTGCGCTGGCAGGATTTTGCCGCGGTGGAAATTCATTGGGAGCCGAAATCGTCGAGCCTTGCCCGTATTCTCGAACGGCTCAAGCTTTCAACGGCTGGCGTCGTATTCCTTGACGACAATCCGGTCGAGCGTGCCGAGGTCTTGAGGCGCTTTCCTGACATCGCCACCCCCGACTTACCCGAGGACCCCTCGCAGCGCGTGCCGGTGCTCGAGCGCAGCGGCTTGTTCGACCATCGGCTTGCGACCGACGAGACCCGAGGGCGCAACCGCATGTACGAAGAAAATGCCGCACGCGAAGCAGCGCGCCACGATGCCGGCGATTACCAGGAATTTCTCTGCGGACTCAAAATGGTTTTGGAGGGAGCGGAGCTGGAGGAGGCGCGCGAGCGCGTCATCGAGCTCATACACAAGACCAATCAATTCAACCTGACGACGCGGCGCTACAATTGGGGCGAACTCGCCACCGCCATACGCGGCGGCTTTGGCCGCTGTTACCGGCTCAAGGACCGGTTCGGCGACAATGGTATTATCAGCGTGGTGGCGGTTACGCGCGACTCGGACGAAGACGCACGCATCGATCTTTGGCTGATGTCGTGCCGTGTGCTCGGGCGCAAAGTCGAGGAGACGATCCTCGCCGATCTCATCGCACGCGCACGCTCTCTCGGTGCCCGCCGACTGATCGGCGAGTACATTGCCACGCCGAAAAACGCGCTGGTGCGAGAACTTTATCCCCGCCTCGGCTTTTCGGAAATCGGCCACAGCGGCGAAAACGTGCGCTATGCGCTAGCGCTTGCGGACGCGGGCACGAAGGAGGGGACCGAGCTGATCGCCATGGCTGAACGGCGCACCCCGATCGCGCAGGTAGCCGGTTAGGTAAAAAAGCGCGCCGCGCCGATGCCGGCCCGCTATTTCGCGACGACGGCCGCAAGCGCCGCCGCGAGCGCGCTCGGACTGACCGGCTTGCGCACGTAAAAGTCCATGCCAGCGGCGCGCGCCGTCTGTTCGTCGTCGGCGTCCGGGTGGCCGGACAGCGCTATGATGGGCGTGCGCGCCGGAGCACCAGGCAGCGAGCGAATGCGGCGCACCGTATGCTCCCCATTGGCTCCGGCCAGACCCACGTCCATCAACAAAGCATCATAGCCGCGCGCCACCGCTGCGACCGCTTCGTCACCGGAGCCAACAAAATCGGCGCGGTGGCCGAGTTCGCCAAGGATAGTGTTGAGAATGACGCGGCCGTATGGATTGTGTTCCGCGCAGAGGATCGTGAGCGATCGAGACGGTTTCGGCCTTCGCGGCCGATCAGTGCGGTCCGCCGCCCCGGCAGGCGCGAGCGGCAACACAACCGAGAAGCGGAAAGTTGCGCCGCTTCCATGGCTGCTGATGACGGTGACGTCGCCGCTCATGAGTTTCGCCAGGCGCTTGACGAGAGCAAGACCGAGCCCAGCCCCGCCATAGCGCCGCGCCACGGCGGCATTTGGTTGCCGGAACGGGCGGAACAGTTGTTTGATCTCGGCAGGCGTAAGCCCGATGCCGCTGTCGGCCACGCTGAAGGTGAGCCGGACACGCCCGCGGGGCAGGCGTGTTGCGCGCAGATCGAGGCGCACGGCGCCGTGTTCGGTGAATTTCACCGCGTTGTCGATGAGATTTTCCAGCGCGGCACGCAGCCGTATCGCGTCCCCAACGACACTCTCCGGCAGATCGTCCGCAATCGTCACCGCGGCGGATAGGCCTTTTGTTTGCGCCCGCGCTGAAAGCGATTCCGCCAAATCCTCGATCAGGCGGCGCGGCCGGAAGGCCTCCGCGGCCAGCATCAGTGTAGCCCCCTCGGCCTTGGCAGCGTCGATGATCGCCGTCGACAGCGAAACAAGATGCTCGGCACCGCTCTTGATGCTCAGCGCCCATTGCCGTTCGCGTTCACCGAAATCGGAACTGGCCAGCAATTCGCTTAGCGCAAGAATGCCCGTGAGCGCGGTGCGGACGTCGTGCGCATAGGCGGCGATCGCAGTTTCGCTTGGCCGCCGGTCTCGGGTACGGCCGCGAACTCGCGCCCCTCTGCGGCCCGGCTTTTTGCTCATCCGCGCCATTGTTCCCTACGTCCCCCTAGCTGGAGCAGAATCATGTCGGAAAACCGGCCTCAGGAGCGGATCGAAACGCGAATTCAAATGCCGACACCGCGCCTGTTCAGCGCCATTTCCGCCAACCCGCGCGCACAGCCATCGGCTAGGCCGGGCGCGATCATGAATCAGCCCGCCAACCCTACCATGTGCCTGATGTCTTTTGGCGTCGCGCCGCCGGCACGCAAATCGCGTAAACTTGTGGCTAAGGTCGATTTGGAGAGCTTGCGACCACCGGCATCGAGAATAAGGCGGTGGTGGCAATAAGTTGGCTCGGGCAAACCGAGCAGTGCCTGCAGCAGGCGGTGGATGCTAGTCGACCAGAACAGATCCTGCCCGCGCACCACGTCGGTGACGCCGGTCAGCGCATCATCGATCGCAACCGCCAAGTGATAGCTTGTGGGGGCTTCCTTGCGCGCAAGCACAACGTCGCCCCACATTTGCGGCGCCGCGGTAATTCGGCCCGATTCGCTTTTCGGCCCGCTTCCCGTTTCGGCCCAGGTCAGCACCCCTGCCCGCGCCACCGCCGCGTCCATAGCAAGCCGCAATGCGTAGGGCGCGCCGTCTCGCCGCCGCCGCGCCCGTTCCGCCGCGGAGAGCTTGCGTGCACTTCCTGGATAAAGCGGCACGCCGTCCGGATCTCGCGGCCACTGGCCTTGGCGCTCGCGTTCGGCGACGAGGGCGTTAATCTCGCTGCGGCTTTCAAAACTTGGATAGATCAATCCTTCCTGTTCGAGCTTTGCCAGCGCCACCCGATAATCGTCGAAATGCTCGCTCTGCCGCCGTACGGCGGGCTGCCAGGATATGCCAAGCCAATCGAGGTCCTCATAAATTGCCGCCTCGTATTCGGCACGGCAGCGTGCCGAGTCGATATCTTCGATGCGCAGAAGGAGCCGGCCGCTGCATGCACGCGCCATATCGGCATTGAGTAGCGCCGAATAGGCATGGCCCAGGTGGAGATAACCATTCGGGCTGGGCGCGAAGCGAAAGATGCGGGTATGCATTGACCGCCTAACTATCCGTGTCTGCGGGTTGACGAAACCGAATTTGCTCCGCCAATCAGGTAGGCGCGGTCGCCGGCTGTTCTCAGGTCGACCAGGACGAAAAGCCACGAATGAACCTGACGCATATCCACACCGAAGCCGACCTCGACGCCGCGATTGCCGCGTTGGCGGCCGTTGACCGGCGATTTGCCGAACTGATCGCGGCCGCCGGACGCCCGCCGCTGCGCCGGCGCCCTGGCGGATATGCCGGTCTTGCCGCCATCATCGTGGCGCAGCAATTGTCGACGGCCAGCGCTGCCGCGATTTGGGGCCGGCTGTCCGCAGCCTTCGATCCCCTCGATCCGGCCGCTATTCTGCGCGCGCGCCCAGCACGCTTGGCGCGGCTCGGCCTGTCGGCCCCGAAAATCCGGACGCTCAAAGCTATTGCACGGGCCGTCACGCGCGGAGAGCTTGCTCTCGCGGGACTTGCCGACGGCGCAGCCGAGCACGCCCACGCCGCGCTCACTGCGATTCACGGAATCGGCCCGTGGACCGCGGACATTTATCTCTTGTCGTGCCTTGGTCACGCCGACGCCTGGCCGGCTGGCGACCTCGCCTTGCAGGAGGCGGCGAGAGTCGCGTTTGCGTTACCAGTGCGGCCAAACGCGAAGAAGATGCTGGAGTTGGCGGCGCCGTGGCGACCGTGGCGCGCAGTCGCCGCCAGGGTCTTATGGACCTATTACCGGACCACCGCCACGAAGCCGGCTGATCGGCGCGGCGCAGTTAGTCCAGCAAAAACGGACCCTGGGAGGGCGCGTTTTACTGCACGACCAAAAAACCGCGTGTCTGCTGATGGAAATCGTCGAAGAACTCGTAGCGGCCGGGCGCCAGCGCGCGGACGTTGACCACGCCTTCTCCGCCGGCGGTGATCACCTTTTCCACTTTTAGCGATTTGCTCTCGAATTCCATAGGTCCGCTGTCGAAATTCTTCACCCGTATCGCCAGCGGCTTGTTGGCCGGCGCATGCAACTCGGCCGGGTCGAATTGATGATCCTTAACCGAAATTGCGACTGCGGCGGCGTCCTGCGCTGACAAGCTCCCCGCAGAGATCGCGACCGCGACGGCTGTGCAGGCCATCGCCACAAATTTCATCCGCATTAATTTTCTCCCGCGCATTCGCATCAGCTTGGGAATGAAATGCGCCACTTGCAATCATGCCGTCAAGAAAAGTTCGCAAACTTGCAAACAATAGAACTATTCCAATTTGCATCTATTGATGTGCAAAGAAGCGATTTCTGAAAGCCGCAGGCCGGCGTCGGCGCAAGACGCGCCTTCCCTCACCGCTTTTGCACCTGCACCGTCACATGCGAGAGCGCGCGAAAGCGATGGAGCAGCGCCTGATAATATTCGGGCCCGCGCTGGCGTTGCGTTGCGACCGAAAGAATGGCGCCCAAATGTCCGGGACCGAGCCGCCACAAATGCAAATCAGTTAAGCGGTCGCCATCGGTTTCGATGATAGCGCGCATGCGCTCCGCCATGCTCCGATCCGGGGTCATGTCGAGCAGGACGGCGCCGGTATCGCGGATAAGACTGTAGGACCAAGCGGCGATGACAATCGCGCCGCACAGACCGACGACCGGGTCCAGCCACGACCAACCGAGGAGGCACCCCAACACCAGCGCCACAATGACGAGCACAGAAACGCCCGCATCCGCCAAGACATGGACGATTGCCGAGCGCATGGCGTTGTCGCGCGCTGTCGCGCCACGCGCATGCTCGTGTTCCTCAAAATCAACCGAATAAACGTCCGCGCCGCCGTGAAGGCCTAAGCGCACAGTAAAGGCGTGCGGCTCAGGGATTTCGTCGATGGATTCGAGATAGCCGCCCCGCGCCGCCATTGCGAACACCTGTCGTTCGCCGTTTGGGCGGATGGTCTCGACCGAAACGCCTTCGGCCGCGGCTGGGCGACCAGGAAAGGTCAGCCGAAAGCGCGGCGGCACGCCGGCCTCGAAGATTTCCACGATCACTGGCCCGGCCCCGGTTTGCAGCGAATGAGCCTGGTCGTGTTCGTGTTCCCGAGCGGCATGAGAATGGCCGTGATCGTGAGCATGACCATAACGGCGGCCGCTGAGCAGCAGCACGCTCGCGACATTTACCGCCAATCCGAGCACCGCAATGGGTATTGCCTCGTTGAACTCGATGTGGACCGGCCAGATCAGACGCGAGGCGGCCTCGTAACCGATAAAAATGGCGATCATGGCCAGCACGACGGCGCTGGTGAAGCCCGCCAAATCGCCGAGCTTGCCGGTGCCGAAGCTGAAGCGCTCGTCCTCAGCGTGGCGGCGCGCATAGCTATAGGCGATAGCCGTGAGTAAAAGCGCGCTCGCGTGCGTCGACATGTGCAGACCGTCGGCGACGAGCGCAATCGAGCCGAAGAAGAGCCCGCCGATAATCTCCGCAATCATCATCACCGTGCAGAGCGTGATCACCATCCAGGTGCGGCGTTCGTTACGCGCATGGCCTTCGCCAAGAAAGACGTGAGAGTGGGTGCCCGGGAAGGTGTCCGCCATGGCGGCCTCGCAGCGTTGCAGCGCGCATTTAGGTACTCGAACAGCAGCAAAAAACAAGCAACGCGGCGCCGCCACACGCGCGATGTGGTACCGCGCGGTGGCAAATCGTCCATACACCGCGGTGCTAGGGCGGAAACAAGTCGGCTCGTTACGCTGGCTTCCGCTGCACGGCCGCACCGGGATGGGCCGTTTGATCTAGATCAAGGCGCCTGTTACGCGCCTAACGCAGATTAGTTTCGCTTGTAACTATCTGTCGCGCGACGTCATGCTTTGTGATCCGCGGCGCGGGACAAGAAAGGGGAGCGAAAATGTCAGTGCCGCATCATGAAACAGCTATCCGTACATCGATCGAGGCGGCTTGGCGCCGGTGCCGTGAATGGATCGGAGGCGGGTCGGCGTCGGAATTCAAATATTTGGACGAGCAGGATGTTGAGCGGATGGCGCATGACGCCGGTTTAGCGATTGGCGAGTTGCGCCAACTGGCGCGCCGGAACCCACGGTCCGCCGACCTTCTGCTCGAGCGCATGGCCGCGCTCGATCTTGACGAGAACGAGGTGCGTAAGCTTGAGCCACAAGTATTCCGTGATCTGCAGCGCGTCTGCAGCATGTGTGAGAGCCAAGGCCGATGCAAATATGACCTCAATCATGATCCCAACGATCCGGTATGGAAGAACTATTGTCCAAATGCTGAAACGCTCAGGGATCTCGATGCGCTTCCTTGGTCATCGCGCGCCGAAACGTAGCAACTCTGATCCTGGGGATGTAAGGCGGAGAGCCTGTCATGGGGCAGATTGCGCTCGCGGCCAAGGTGACGCATGTGCCGTCGCTCCTGTTGTCGGAGCGGGATGGTGAACTGCGTGGGCGGCGGCAGGCTGCAATCGATTCGCTCAAGGAGATTGGCAGGCGCGCGCGCTCCCGCGGCGCGGATACGTTCCTTATTTTCGATACTCACTGGCTATCGAATTTCGGCTTTCATATTAACGCCAATGCCCGGCATGTCGGCAGCTATACCAGCCACGAAGCGCCGCATTTAATTCAAGACCTCGACTACGACTATCCCGGCAATCCGCAATTGGCCGACTTGGTTGCGGAC
>Ga0187781_10004354_pt1 | contig 10556 bp, 9 predicted proteins | sample 0715_SJ02_MP02_2_FD_132447 | JGI IMG/M metagenome (GOLD analysis project Ga0187781, IMG submission 132447) | Tropical peat soil microbial communities from peatlands in Department of Meta, Colombia - 0715_SJ02_MP02_20_MG | ecosystem: Environmental > Terrestrial > Soil > Wetlands > Peat | place...
ACCATGGTCCAAGAAACGGCCTGCATTGAAAACAAACGAGATAGCTGGAATCGCCTTCGTCATGTCATTGTGACCGTTTTTCATGGGCTTTCGCGGGCCGAAGGCCCATCCCGACAGACCTTGAAAAGCAGGTCTGCGCTACGCCGACGTCCTGCCGACTTATTGTCCTTGTGCTTTGTTTTCATCAACATTCCGGCTTTGTTCCGTCAATTTTAGCAGGGCAATCGTTGTGGTTGCCCCAGCGCGGGCGGTCACGAGGCCACCCGTACATGTTAGTGACGTTTTGTCGTTGTGCTTTGTTTTCATCAACATTCCGGCTTTGTTCCCTCAGTTTTGTAGGACAACACTTGCGGTTGCCCCGTCGTCCTCCACAAGGGCCGCCCCTACGTACTGCCGGCGACCGATGGCCATAGTCATACTAGCATAGCTCAGTCTGCTTGTCAAGCGAAAAAAGGAGGGGGCGCGGCTAGGCGCCGCGTCAGTGTGGCGGCGCCGGTGTGGCGCATCTTGCCCTGCTGGCTGAGGCGGGCATACACTTGTCAAAGAAGGTGGTGCGAAAGGCAGTCAAAGCTATGGCAGGAGATCTTGGACTGAACAGGAAGCGTGCGGTGTGGTCAGCCGCCATGCTTTGGTTCTTTGCGGGGGCGGCGACAATGGTCGCGCGTTGGGCATACACTTTACCGCAGAGTACAACGAGCATCGACGACATTACGGGCGAGTATCACTTCCTCTCTCCTAATGACACCTTGGGAATCCTGGAGGAAGAAGGGAAATTGAAAGGTTACCTGGAAATTGCGCAAGGGCAAGAGGAATCCGACGACGTGCTGAGTTACGAAATCGTTTCAGGCACGCGCAAAAACGAGCGCGTCGAGTTTAAGACCAATATCATTCATCGCAAGTATTATCGCTTTTCCGGAAAGGTCGAGCGGGGCGCGGGTCGCCAGGCAGAGGACCCGGATTATCTTCGGCTGGTGGGCGATGTGGAGATCGTGACCGTGAAAGGGGACAGCGGCCAGGAATCGGTCGACAAGAAACATCTGGTTTTGAAAGGCACGGGCAAGTCCGAACGCAAGGAGGAGTGACCAATTTGTGATTTGTGATTTCTGATTTGTGATTGAGAGCATTTCTGAATGTCGATCCACCACAGTTGTCGATCACAAATCGCAAATCACAAATCACCCAATCAAGGAATGATGGGCAGTATCACCTGTGACGGGTGCTCGCGGTCGTGGTAGATGGTGTTGGTCGCGACGGCGAGCCGCCGATTGGCGTTGAGGGCTTCGCCGGTGTTGGGGTTGACGTCGAAGCGCGGGAAATTGCTGCTCGAGATGTCGAGGCGGATGCGATGACCTTTGGCAAAGCGGTTCGAGGTTGGGTAAAGATGGATGGTCAAGGGGTAGACTTGGCCCGGCTGCATGAACTCGGCGTGCTCGAGGGAATTGCGGTAACGCGCGCGCAGAATGCCGTCCTCGAGGTTCATGTTCATCCCGGCGGGAAAGTCGGAAGTGGGCGGGTGCACGTCGATCAGCTTGGCGGTGAAATCGGTGTCGAGCGCTGACGATGCAACCCAGAGCTTGACGTCGATGGGGCCTGTCACCTCGATGTCCTGTTCGAGCGGCGGCGTCATGAACACCAGCACATCGCGCCGCGCGGAAAGCGGCAGGTGGTTCGAGCAGTTCCAAACCGCCTCGCTGCAACGCTGGTCCCAGGCGCCCTGGTGCAATATGCCGTTGCCGGAGGATATGTTCCCGCCGATGGTGGGGACGGGGTTGCGCGGATCGAAATCAAAGCTCGAGCTGCTCCCGGCTTCGGCAGGCTTTTGGGGCGAGAGCGCACCGTCCGCGTGGAGATAGTAAGAAGTCCACCGGGTGCGCGCCAGCGGCCACTCCTGTTCATCGCGCCAGACGCCGCCGTGCAGGTGAAAGCCTTCCGGCGTCTTTTCCTCGCTGCCGCCGCCCATGACGAAAATCTTCACCGGCGCGTCGCGTTCGACGCCGTTGTCTGCGCCCTTGAGCCAGTGGTCATACCAGCGCAAATGAAACGCCGCGCTGTCGATGGCCGCCTGGGGGCCGAAATCCGTCTCGCCGTGCGAGTGATGCATGTGCTCTCCGTGGATCCACGGTCCCAGAATCATCTTCACAGGTCCGTGCCTGGCGCGCGCGAGGGCCATGTAGCTCATGGTCGTCTGCAGCGCCCAGGAATCGTACCAGCCGCCGACGAGGTAGACGGGAACATCTTCGTAGCGGCTCGTCTGATCGACCACGTTGAAGCCCGGCTGCTTCCAATAGCCGTCGTTTTCGCCATGGCCCAGCGCGTAGACCAGCCAGTCCTCGTACTCGGGGGCGAATTTGAGCGGCGTCGTACCCTTGCGCAACGGCAGTGCGCCCAAATAGTCGCGAACATGCCTGGCAGCATCGTCAAGGGCCGCCCGCGCCACCGGATCGCGCGCTTCGCGGCTGCCGCTGGGCGCGCCCAGGGTGAAAATCCAGTTGAAGAACCGCAGTTCGAACGCTCCCCCATTGCGCATGCCGTGGTAGCCCGCGTTTGCCAGCGCATCGACGGGTATCAATGCCTTGAGCCCCGGCGCCTTGCTTTCGGCCATGGCGTGCTGCGTCCCGCCCACATACGAGGTGCCGATCATGCCGAATCCGCCGTCGCTCCAAGGCTGATGCGCCAGCCACTGGGCAGTGTCGTAGCCGTCGTTCACGTCGTCCGTCATCATGTGCCAGACACCCTCCGAGGCATAGCGCCCTCGCGTGTCCTGGCAAACCACCACGTAGCCGTGGCTCACGAAAGGGAGCAGGTGCGCAAGGGAGCCGTCCTTGTTGTAAGGAGTGCGCTCCAGAATGGCGGGGAATTTGCCCTCGAGCCGGACGCCGTCCTGAGCGGGGAAATAGACATCGGTCGCCAGCCTCACCCCATCGCGCATCGGCACCATCAGGTTTTTCGCGACGAAATAGGAGGGCGGGTCGGCCGCGCGCGGCTGTTGCCACGGCGTGGGGACGAGAACCAAGGCTGCAAGCGACCCGATGGCGAGCGGCCTGACACGGCGCAAAGTCAGATGTCTCATGAAGAATCTCCGCGGAAGCTATTTGCTCATACTAGCACAGCGCGACCGAGCCGCAACCAGAACGAACTTCTCTGCGTGCTCTGTGCCCCGCGCGCCGCAACATCGAGAGCACAGCGCGGCCTGACCGCCGCATCCAAGATTCAAGATTCAAAATTCCAGAGCCAGAATCTATGTTCGGTACAAAGAGTTTCGGGGATTGAACTGCAGAGAGCCTCTGTGACCTCGGTGTTGGATCTTTGCACCCGCAATGAGGAGTCGGGGGAAAAGAGCGCGCGAATTAACAAGGTCACGCTAGCGCCTATCAGAACGGTCCGGCGGTCCGCCGTGGGGGGAACAATCTCACTAGCCGCTACGTAATTCCTGCAGGGGAGGCCGGTCTTCGACTTGTCCGGTTACGCTTGACTTTGGATGTGGGCTATCATACCTTCTCAGGTGATAATCAGAGGTCTAATCTTGCTGCGAGAGAGCGATTTTGTCGCACGCGGTGAAACATGGCAAATCCCACCAACAAAAAATGGTACAACTACTTCCTTTCCGTAGACCAGCAGGCTCAAGGCACGGGCGAGGCCGAAACGCCCGCGCCCGGCGACGCGGCGCCGGGGGCGCCCCGCAGCGCGGCCCAGACGGTCGCGGAAATTGCGTCAGGCGTCAGCGCGGAGCCCAAGTTTACGGGACCTGTGGCGAACCCGATGTCCTTTCAAGACATTTACGGCGCGGCGGAGATCAACGCGCCCGAGCACGGTTATACCGTTCTGAAGATTATCGAACTGCTCCACAGCGAGCACATTCGCAATCTTTCGCGCGACGTGAAGAGGAGTTCTCTCCTGCTGGCTCTCGAGGCTGCGGGGGTGAAAGCCGAAGAGATTGTGCAAGACGCGGTGCGGCGCGACAAAGCTCTGGACACCTACGAGCGCGTGCAACAGAAGGCGCTCGAGGAACTCGAGGCGCGCAAGACCAAAGAGAGCCAGGAGCTGCAGGCCGAGATCGAGCGGCGGATTAATGAGATGCAATCCAAAGTGCAAGCCAATAACGACGAAGTGACGAAGGCCAAAGAACAATTCTACGGCTGGCAGCTCAAGAAGCAGCAGGAAGAGCAGAAGATCGCCGATGCGGTCTCGTATTTCACGTCCGAAAAGCCCATCACCACCGCCGGCGAGACGGCCGCGTCGCCCGCGCCGCCCGCCCCGGCAGGCAAGAAATCGTAACCGGTGACCAAGGAGGAGATATGTTTAGACGCTTGCAACGCATGCTGCGCTCGTTCTTCGGTTTTTTTATCTCCGTGGCTGAGGACCCGGAGCTGATCCTGGAGCAGAACATTCGCGATATGAATGACCAGGTGCCCCACATGAACGAGAGCATCGCTATGGTCAAGGCGAACGTAACCCTGCTGGAGAAAGAAGAAGCGAAGTACAAGTACGACCTGAATGACTTGACGGCCAAAGTGAAAGCCGCCATTCAAGCCGGCCGGGACGACCTGGCGGGAAGTTTTGCCACGCAACTCGAGCAACTGCGAAGCGCTTTGGCGCGCACGCAAGGGCAGTTGGCGACGGCGCGCGCGGCCTTCGAGAAGGCCATGGTCGTCAAGCAGGCTTTCCTGCGCGAGAAGGAACGTAAGACCCAGGAGGCCCTGAATGCGATTCGCGACCATCGCCGCGCCCAATGGCAGAAGAAAGTGGCCGATGCCATGGAGCAGTTCGACGTGGCGGGCATCAGCCAGACGCACGACGAGATGGTGCGCAAGATCGAAGAGGAGACCGCCGTCAACGAGGCTCGGATGGAGATGGCCCTGAACAACGTGGACCAGCAGAAGATCAAAATCGAAGAAGAAGCTGAGAAACTGCGCGCTAACGAACTGGTGAAGCAATTCAAAGTCGAAATGGGATTGATCTCTCCGGAACCCTCGGCTGCAGCCGCGGAAAAAACCATCGGCGTCAAAGAGGGAGAGAAAACAGCGTGAAGGGTAAGATAGGGGCGGCCCTAACGGCCACCCACGCAAAGGAATACACCGCTTTCATGCGGAAACGAGCCACTGTCATTCTGAGCGAAGCAGCCAGATACCTGTCATCCTGAGCGAAGCGAAGGATCTCTGCGGTTGTCCGAAAATCGTTGCACGGAAGACCCAATGCGGAGATCCTTCGCCCGCCGAAAGGCGCGGCGGGCTCACGATGACACGTCCAGCAGATTTTTCGAGTGCGGGAGGGACTTATGGCAGTCAAGGTCGAAAGGGGTGGTTGGCTTTTAATTTTCCTGATTGGGTTGGCTCTGGTTGGATACAGCCTTAATAGGTACGGCGTATTGAACATTGGCAGTTGGTTCGGCGCGCACGGCGGACAGCCTGCCGCCGGGGCGGTGGACACCTCGAAGCCGTTGGTGCTGCCGGCCTCGAGCACGACGACGCAAGCGAACGAGGTGCGAGTGCGAGTCAACATCTGGGTCGGGTGCGCGGCCGGCCTGGTGGCGAACGGCGGGCTGGATACGGCGCCTGATTCCATTTACGACAAGAAAGGCATGAAGGTCTCCTTCAAGATCATCGACGACTGGACGGAGGGCGCGGCGGCGCTCGCCACCAATAACGTTGATGTGATGCTGACCACCGCCGACGTTTGGGCGAAGGACTTCGGGCAATTTCAGGAGAAAGGCTTTGGCGCGCACGCCTTCTATATGGTCGACTGGTCGCGCGGCGCGGACGGGCTGATCGGGAAGCAGGGCATCAACAGCCTCGAGGACTTGGCGGGGCAGGTGGTGGCCTTCGCGCCTTACACGCCCTCGCACTTTCTCCTCTGGAACGGGCTGAAGGGCTCGGGCCTGAGCACCGAGCAGCAGAACGAGATTTTCGCCAAGGCCGTGCACACCAAGGACGGCATCGAGCCGGCCACGCTCTTTGCGCAACAGAAAGTCGACGCCGCCGTGGCGTGGGACCCCGACATGAGCGATGCGGTGACCAAGCGCCCGGGAGCCAAGAAGATTTATGACACGCACGTGGCCAACCGGCTGATCGCGGATATCCTGGTGGTGAGTGACCGATTCGCGGCGCAGAATCCGCAGGCGGTTATCAACCTCGCGCAGGGCTGGCTCGAGGGCGTCGAGTTCATCAAAGAGCAGCCCACCCGCGCCTACAATTTAATCGGCACGATCAAAGACTTCAACATTCCCACGGACCTGGCCAAGACCATGTTGGGCGGCGTGAGGCTCTCTGATTACGCCGACAACGTTTCCTTCTTTGGCAAGCCGGGAGCCCAATCCGACTACTCCAATATCTTCAAGATGGCGCAGGATATGTATCGGGAAGAGCGCCTGATCAAGCACATTGCCGATCCGGAATCCTCCGTGGACCGGCGCTACATTGACGCCCTGAGTGGGAAATTCTCGACGGCGTCCACCGAAGCGCCCATCGAGTACAAGACGCCGGCGAAAGGCGCTGTGCCCATCGCCACGCAGCATCGCTCCATCTATTTCGATACCAACTCGGCCAACATGAGCCTGGATTCACGCGCCGTGGTGGATGAGATCGGCGAGTTCATGCGGGCCTACGAGAACACGGTGGTGGACATCGAAGGCAACACGGACTCGACCGGATCGAGAGAGCACAACATGGAGCTTTCGCGAGAGCGCGCCGAAGCCGTGAAGCGCTATCTGATGGAAAAACACGGCTACCCCGCCAGCCGCATGAGGACCGCCGGGAACGGCCCCGACAAGCCGGTGGATACTAACGATAGTCCGGAAGGCCGCGAGAAGAACCGGCGCACGGACATCAAGGTGTATCCAAATCCCGGGGCGTGAGAAAGTGTGAAAATATCACAACAGCTCACGCAAAGCTGCAAAGACGCGAAGCATCGCAAAGTGAAGGTTTTTTCTTTCCTTTGCGATCTTTGCGCACTTTGCGCCTTTGCGTGAAACTGGTTTGTCCCATCGTAATTGAATTCACACCTTCTGTTGCGCGGTGAGCGAGAATTGCATTGACCCCCTCACCCGGCCCGCCCCGGCTGAAGAAACCGCCGGCTGCGGGTCACCCTCTCCCCCAAGGGGGCGAGGGCGGGAACCTCGCAAATGGCTCGACTATTCTTCGCCCCAAAGGGGGCGAGGCTTGGAACTTCGTTAATGCCCAAACTCTTTCAAATACGTCGTGACATCTCGCCGCGCCTCAGGCTGGCTCTGGGTTTTCTAAGCTGGGGGCTGATCGTCGCGGCGTGGTTCGTGCTGACTCGCTGGGACATTCTCCCGCCGTTTGCCTTGCCGCGCCCGGCGGGGGTCATCCAGGCCTTCGGCCGCCTGTGGGTGGATTACAACCTGCTGGGCAATGTCTTCCAAAGTTGGTGGCGCATTGCCCAGGCGTTCTTCTGGTGCGCCTGCATCGCGATCCCGCTGGGTGTGCTGATGGCCAGCTTCCGCTGGGTTCATCATCTTATAAACCCGGTGGCGGCGCCCATGCGAGCTATGCCGATCACCGCTTTCCTGCCGGCCTTCATTGCGCTGTTTGGCATGGAAGAGACCATGAAGGTGGCCTTCCTCTGGTTTGGAATGTTCTTCTACCTGCTCGCCGTGGTCGTCGAGGAAGCGGATCGGGTGGACGACAGCCTGATCGAGACGGCTTATACGCTGGGCGCCAACCGTGGTCAGGTGCTTTGGTTGATCTTCAGAGCGTCCTTCCCCGGCATTTTCGGGTCGTTCAGGATTCTCTACGATATCGGCTGGACATACGTTATTCTGGCGGAGATGGTGAACGCGCGCCGGGGCGTGGGCTATATGGTCGAGGCGGCGCGCAAAGTGCTGGACTTCGAGCGCGTCTATGCGGGCATCATCGCCATCGGATTTGCGGCGTTTATATTTCGCTGGTTTTTGACGTTTCTCGAGCGTCGCCTCTTCCCCTGGCGCCAAGCTCTGCGCCCTGCGACGGAGCACTTGGCCGCGGTGGGCGCGGGGGCGACGGCTAAAAACAGTCGGCAGTCGGCAGACGGCAGTAAGCAGTCGGCCGTAAGCAGTCGGCAGTAAGCAGTCACCAGTAAGCAGTCAGAAGCAAGGAGCGTAGAACGATGGTACCTCGCGGCTTTCGGGATATGAGGGTCTACCAATTGGCGTACAGGCTTGCAATGCAGATATTCAAGGAAGCGAAGAACTTTCCAAACGATGAGCGGTACTCAATGACTAGTCAAATCCGTCGGTCCTCGCGAAGCGTCGCGGCCAACCTCGCTGAGGGATACCGGAAGCGACAATACCCGGCCATGTTCGTCAGCAAGCTAGCTGATTGTGACTCGGAAGCGACCGAAACGCAGGTCTGGCTCGACTTTGCGAGGGACTGTGGTTATCTGTCAGAAGAGCGGCAGAAGGAGTTGGCGGCTGGATACGATGAAATCGGAAGAATGCTAAGCAGTATGATTAAGGACCCGGCAAAGTTCCTCCTTAACTGACTGAAGCTAGCCGCGGGTTTCTGCCGACTGCCTACTGCATACTGCCGACTGCCGACTTGGAGTCACGATGCGGAACGTTAAGGTCCACCTCGACAAGGTCTGCCGATCCTTCGCGGGTCCGGCGGGCGAAAGAGTCGAAGCGTTACGCGACGTAACCCTCGAAGTGGAGGAAGCCTATTCTCCTGAGGGCCGGGACCTTGGTGAATTCCGCGTGTTGCTTGGCCCCTCGGGGTGTGGTAAATCCACAATTCTGCGCTTGATTGCCGGGCTGGATTTTCCTGACAGCGGGAAAGTCGAGGTCAACGGCAAGCCGGTGGAGGGGCCGGGCCGCGACCGGGGAATGGTGTTCCAGAAATACACCTCCTTTCCGTGGCTCAGCGTCGCGGACAACATTGCGTACGGGCTCACGATTCAAGGCGCGCCGGCGGCGCAAAAGAAAGAGGCTGTGGCGAAACTGGTGGAAGCGGTGGGCCTTTCGGGATTCGAGAAATCCTACCCCGACCGCCTCTCGGGCGGCATGCAGCAGCGCGTCGCCATTGCGCGCACCTTGGCCGTGCGGCCGGAAGTGATCCTGATGGACGAACCGTTTGGCGCGCTCGATGCCCAGACGCGCGGCGACATGCAGCACTTGTTATTGAAAATTTGGGACGAGACCGCTTGCACGGTGCTTTTTGTGACGCACGACGTTGAGGAAGCGGTCTACCTTGCCGACCGGATCTTTATACTTAGCGCCCGCCCCGGTACAATCGTAGAGGACGTTCCGGTGGCGCTTGGCCGCCCACGCGATCCGGCGATGAAGCAGACGAAGGAATTTCACGATCTTCAGGACTACGTGCTGGCGTGCCTCCGTCGCGCGCCGGGGACGGGCCACGTGCGGGTAGGTGTTTGATGGCGGAGGAGAAAACTCCCCAGCAGGGCAGGGTGGAACAAGCCGGTACGATGTTGGGAGGGATGGTCAAGCACGATGTGGAGGAGCTTGGCTTAGAGCAGTCTGACCTGGTGAAGGCCGCGCTCAAGTGGCAGTACAACTGGATCGGGCTGGCCGGCGCGGCGCTTTTCGCCCTGTTATCGGGGACCGGACTGCCCCTGGTGCTGGCGGCGGGCCTCGAGATGATCTATCTGAGCATCGCGCCGCGCTCGAGCGCCTTCCGGCGCTTGGTGCGCTCCTGGAAGTACGCCGAGCAGAAGCGCCAGCGCGAAATGAAACTCGGCACGATGTTCAACGAAATGCCGCCCGAGTTGCGGACTCGCTACGCCGCGCTCGACAGCCTGTGCGCCGGCATTCGCACCAACTACAGCCGCCTCTCCTCCACCTCCCAGATGTTCCTCGAGCAGATGGAACAGAGGCTCCGGGGGCTCCTCGAGGCCTACCTGCGTTTGCTCTACGCCGACTTCCAACACAGCGATTACTTGCAGACCACCGACCCCGACCCCATCAAGCAGAGTATAACCAGGCTGCAGCACACCTTGAATTCCGATCCGCCGCAGGTTCAGGAGATCAACCGCAAGCGAATCGAAATCCTGGGGAAGCGGCTCGAGAAATACGAAAAGGTGCGCGACAATCAGCAGGTGGTGCAGGCGCAGTGCTCGGCGATTGAAGACGTCCTGCAACTGATCAACGACCAGTCCGTCACCATGCGCGACCCGCAGCAGGTGAGCGATCAACTGGATAACCTGGTGCGCGACGTCGAGCAGACCGAGGAGACCGTGCGGCAGGTGGAAGCCGTCTTCTCCATGGCCGTGCCGGGCGTCGACGACACGCTGCCCCCGCTCCCCAGCGACACGTCAGTTTCAAGCTCCGGCACTGCGTCCGGTTCCCGTATTCGGAATTGAGGCCAGAATTACATGCTTAGTTTGGCCGGGTTATTGATGATACGATGAGCTATCTGTTTGAGCAGCGGCGCGCGCAAGGGGGGAGATAAAGAATGAACGAACTGGACGCGAAGCTAAAAGAGATCGCTGAGAACCTGCGGGTTCAAGCCGAATTGGTCGAACGTTTCGAACGGCGTACGGACAAGAGCTTCGCCCAGCATGAGGAACGCATGCAGCGGGTTGACGACAGCCTCGCCCGGCATCAGGAA
>Ga0187781_10004356_pt1 | contig 10547 bp, 4 predicted proteins | sample 0715_SJ02_MP02_2_FD_132447 | JGI IMG/M metagenome (GOLD analysis project Ga0187781, IMG submission 132447) | Tropical peat soil microbial communities from peatlands in Department of Meta, Colombia - 0715_SJ02_MP02_20_MG | ecosystem: Environmental > Terrestrial > Soil > Wetlands > Peat | place...
CGATCCATTCGCTTTCAGCCCGGCGCTGGCACCAGACCCGACCTTCAGCAACTTCGACTTCACGTCAGTCGGAGCGCCCGTGAAGAACAGCCTGAGCCGGTACCAATACGGCGCCACAGCGGGATTCCCCATTCAGAAGGACAAGACCTTCCTGTTCGTGGCTTTCGAAGGTTTGCTGCAAAACTCACAGAATTCGGTTCCCCTCCTCACGAGCAGCTCGATTTTCGCCGGGCCAAATCCGCTGGCGGTAGCGAACCCGTTTGGGGTGAGTGACCCGAGGTTCGCGCAGCAGGCCGTAGTTAGCGCACTGGCCGCTTCGGCAAACCCGAGCGTACCTTGCCTCAGCGGGCAGCCTAACATGTCCGCGCTGGACTGCGCTTTCGCACTTGAGACCGCTCTGACGGTCAGTCCTGTAACGGGCCTGCCCGGAACGGGTCAAACTGCGGTGAATCAATTCCTGATAGGCCAGTTTGAAACAAATGGAGGAGTATTCCCATATAACACGCGGGAATATCTGGCGTCCGGACGCCTCGATCATCGTATCGACGACTCAAACCAGATCTCTTTCTCGTATCGGTTCGGACACGATCTTGAGGAAAATCCGGACGTGCAATCTCTGACCGGTTTTTCGGCGGGCAGTTCGATCCACACCTACGACGACACCCTTCAAGGGGCCTGGTACCACGAGTTCAGTCCGAGGACTCAAAATGAATTGCACCTCCAGTATGACTACGAGAGCTTTAACGTGATTCCGAATGAGCCGGCGGAGGTAGGTCTCCAAATCCCCGGTTTCGCAAATAATTTGGGAACGAACATCTTCCTGCCCAACCTTACAATCCTGCGCCGCACCGAAATTGCCGACAACGTGACTGTCGTCCGCGGCCACCACGAGATGCAGTTTGGGGGTTCCGAGCTGCTCCGTGGCAATCACACCGAATCCCATACCTATTTTCCGGGCCGCTTTGTCTTCGGGGCGCTGCCCGGTGGCGTCCTGAGCGACTGCCTGGCTTTGCCGGCGTTGTGTGGACTTTCGCCCGCGTTGGGCTCGGCAAGCCTAACCTCGCTGCAGGCAGCTTCCTTGGGGGTGCCCCAGTTATATGAACAGGGCTTCGGCAATGCGGATTACCCCGCATACACCCGGCCGCTGACCGGACTCTACGCGCAGGATTCCTGGGCGATCACGTCCAGTTTCACGCTGAACTACGGCCTTCGATACGAAATCGACTCGCAATTTGAGCCCCTGAACACGTATTACGGCGACGTAGCGCCGCGCATTTCTTTTGCGTGGGATCCGTTCAAGGACCATAAGACCGTGATCCGCGGCGGATACGGGATTTTCTACGGACCGGTCGATGCTCAGATTCCGCAGGTGGACTTGAGCCTCGGGGTTTTGAACAAGAATTACAGTGCCGTCGAGAACCAGCACAACACGGCGCAGGTCCCCGATCAGATCAATAATGTGGTCGGGACGTGTGGGATCGCGGGCACCCCCTTTGTGGGAACAGGTACCAGCCCGTGCACGCGATTCATTTCCATTTATGCGGATCCGATCACTCCAACCGGGCTGCCCATACAGAACTCAGCGGTTTTATTTCAGACGCTCTTTGCAGAGGGCGCCATACAATGCACAACTCCAACCGCCGGAAACGAGGCCTGCGTCACGCCGGCGGAGGTAGAGCCGCTCGGGATCGGCGTGGCGAATAAGGGCCCACTTTCGCCGTTGGAGGTGATGTTTAGCAATCCGCCGAACTACAAGCCTCCCTACTCGCAACAGGCGTCGATTGGAATCGAGCGCGAGATTGCGTCGGGGTTTTCCATCTCACTGAGCGGGATTTACACGCATACGCTGCGGCTGCCGGTCGCGATTGACACGAATCTGCTAAAAGCGCCGGAGGTTCAACTGCCGCTCGCGAACGGGAAAATCGTCACGTACCGCGACTGGTACACGGATTCAGTCATCGATCCGTGGAGCCTGATCACGAGCGCTGAGGCCGGCCATTTGGTCCCGTCCCCGTGCGCGGCCACGGCGGCGAACCCTCTGCTTCCGTTTACCTGCTTCGTAAACCCGCTGATCGTACAGAACAACCAATACACCTCTGCGGCGTCCGCTCTTTACGAGGGCGGCATACTTGAAGTCAAGAAGCGCTTCAGCAACCACTACACGCTATTGGCGAACTACACGTACAGCAAAGGCTTCGACACGACCACGGATTTCAACACCGATTACGGACCTCAAGATCCAACGAACTTGAACGCAGATCGAGGTCTTTCCGAGTTCGACGAGCGGCACAAGGTGGTGATCGCCGGAGTGCTCGAAAGCCCATGGAAGGAAGATATCCTCTCCGGCTTTCAACTGGCTCCCATTTTCACATACACCAGCGGACACCCCTTCAACCTGCTGGTCGAAGGAGAGGACAATGGCGATGACCACGTAACGAATGAGCGACCCATCGGTGCGCCTCGCGATTCGGGTCTCGGCCCCAATCTGATCGACTGGGATATGCGGCTTACCTGGCAGCACAAGCTAACGGAAAAAGTGAATCTGCAAATTACCGCAGAGGGATTCAACATCGCGAACCGGACAAATTTTGCCAGCGTGAACAACGAAGTCGGACCGTTGTTTGGCCTTCCCACAGCGCTTGGCGGCAATGGTGAGACGACGTTTAACGTACATGGAATTCGGCCCGGCACACCTCTTCCTGGGGGAGGATTTGCGACGCCAAGCACGCCGTTGGCTTTTACCTCGGATTTGCCAAAGCGCGAGATTCAGTTTGGCGCGAGGTTCGTGTTCTAGCTGTCGCTGCACGAGAGCTGACAGGGAGGCGAAATGCGTCCACGCAACCTATGGTTCTGTGCGTCGCTGCTTTGTGTGCTGATGGCGGCGGGGAATCGCGCCGTCGCGCAGGTCAATACAGTGAACTTGTCTGGGACCGTGTTCGATCCCCAAGGCCTCGTGGTTGCGGGAGCGCGAGTCACCCTGACGAACCTGGCGAATGGCGCGACACGAACAGTGACCAGCGACGCAGCCGGCCGCTACGAGCTGGTCGGTAACCCGCCGGGCAACTACTCGCTGACTGTGGAGGCCAAGGGATTCGCGACGCTGAAGAACCCATCGATGACGCTGACACTGGGAGCGGCAGCGCAGTACGACCCGCATCTGGAGGTCATGACCACGACCGCCACGGTGAGCGTCACCGGAGCTCCAGAATTGGTGGAGACGAGCAAGACGGATGTTTCGACGACGATCACCGGGATGCAGATCGACGACCTGCCGATCAACGGGCGCAACTACATCAACTTCACGCTGCTCAATTCGCAGGCGGCGCGGGACGACACGCCTTCGATCGGCGCAGCACCTACGAGCGGACTGAATTTCGGCGGGCAGCGGGCGCGGTCGAACGAGGTGTCGGTGGATGGCGCCGATGCGGTGGACAACTCGGTGAACGGCGTGCGCGCCACCGTTTCGCAGGAAGCGGTGCAGGAATTCCAGGTGATCACGAGCAACTACATGCCGGAATACGGCCGGGCGATGGGCGGTGTGGTGAACATCGTGACGAAATCGGGAACGAACGAAACGCATGGCGATCTTTTCGGATTCCTGCGCGACAGCGCGATCCAGGCGGAAAACCCGTTTTCGGTAAAAGTGGTGGAGAGTGCGGGCGGATTTGAGGCCGTGCCGGTGAAGCAATCGTACACGCGCGTGCAGGGAGGCGCGACGATCGGCGGGCCGATCCAGCGGGACAAGACGTTCTACTTTTTCAGCTACGAGATTACCCGGCGGGAGGAGACGGGCTTTGCGAGCATCGGCCAAGGCAACTTCGGATTGGTGAGTGCGCCAGCTCCGGCGCCGTGCTTCCCGGGACAGGTAACCGGTTTGCTGACAGCGCAGCAGGCCGCGTTTGTGGCGACGGCCGGCCTAGCGGCGGAGCCGTATTTCTGCGCTGCGTCGCTCGCCTCGCAAACGGCGCTTTTCGGCAACACCGGATTGCTACCGGCACCCCTGAACATTTTTCCGTCGAGCGACGCTCCGGTACCAGCCTCGTATGTAGGGCTGGTTTCGACAATCGGCAACTTCCCTTCGTCGGAGAAAACGAGTTTGTGGTCTCTCAAGCTGGATCACATCTGGAACCCGCAAAACAGTTCGTTCCTGCGCGTCAACGTATCGCCCTCGACGATTACGGGAATTGAAGTGAACGCCGAGAACCAGAACCTCGGACAGAACGCGGGATCGCGCACGTCGGAGCAGCAGACTCGCGACCTGGCGGTTGTCGGCCAGCACACCACGCTGATCGGGAGCAATCTATTCAACGAAGCCCGCTTCCAATTCGCGCGGCGCGGGCTGCATTACGGTTATTCGCCGTTGCCGGGCGGGAGCAACGTTGCGGTGAATATCACGGGATTTGCGTTTTTCGGGCGTGAACCCTTCTCGACGGAAGACCGGACCGAGCTTCGTTACGAATGGACCGACAACCTCACCTGGACCAAGGGACCGCATACGTTCAAGTTCGGCGGCGATGTGAACTACTTGAACTTGACTTCGTCGAAGTCGCAAATTTTCACACTGAACTACGGCGGAGTGTACTCGTTCGGAGGACTTGACGCGGGGTCGCTGACCGCCGCTTTCGACGGACTGCCGGGCTTCTCGGCAGTGCAAGCGTACGGGCTGGGTATCCCGACGTCATTCATTCAGGGCATCGGGCAATCGCACCGGCCGTTCAGCAACAAAACGCTGGGCGCCTTCGCGCAGGACAGCTGGAAGATCAACCGGCGGCTGACTCTGAACTTCGGAGCGCGGTACGACGTGGAGTTCCTGCCGGAATTCACGCCGAGCACCGCGCTCAACGCAGCCGGCGAGAAGGCGTTCGGCGTGGTCGAAGGGATTCCGACGGACACGAATAACGTGGCTCCGCGAATCGGCCTTGCGTGGGATCCGTGGGGCGACGGCAAAACGGTGATCCGCGCCGGATACGGATTCTTCTACGATCACCCGGCGCTGGCTCTGGCGTTTCTTTCGACTGCTGAGGACGGAGCCACGTCGGCGCTTCTGGAGACGGCGGGAGGGCCTCCCTGTTCCGGGCTGGCGTGCGATCCCGGTCTGAACCCATTCGCTTTGAACGCAACGAATATTTTCCAGGGATTGCTGGCAAGTCCGGTGACGGGCATCACGGGCTGCACCGTGTCCGCGGGCGTGCCGTTTCCGATGTGTTATGAAGCGAGCCAACAGCGGTTCAATCCGTTTCAGGCCAATTCGTTCTTTACCAACCAGAATTTCCTGACGACCGGTCTTCCGCTGACGCTGCTTCCCTTCACGATTCCCGTCGAAAAGAACTTTCAATATGCGCTGGCGCAACAGGCAAACCTCACGATCGAGCGGCAGCTCGCGAGCGATTGGAAAATCAGCGTGGGCTACAACTACACGCATGGAACGCACCTGGACCACGCCGTCAACATCAACACAACGAACCCGGCCCTTTTGATTTCGAATGACAACAACGCGGTGCTCGCCGGGGTGGTGACACCGGGGACGAATCCGCTGACCGTGCAAGTTCCGTCGGCCGCGGCCGGAACGTGCGCGAGCAGTGCGGCGACGGGCAGCCTGGAGGTTGTTGCGCCGGGCGTCCTGGGAGCCTTTTTCCCGGTGCCAGGGTGCGCTGGCGCGCCCACGGGATTCGTTGGCACTCCGGCTGTATTCAACTATTTCCGGCCGTCCGGCCCCAATCCATCATTCGGCGGCCTCGCGGGCGGCTATAACAACCTGGTGGCTCTGGCGGCTGCTGCTGGATTTCCGACGGGCTTTCCCGGAGTGCAGATTCCGTGGAGCGACGTAATGCCACAAGAATCGACGGGCAATTCACTCTACAACGCGCTGACAGTGACGGTGACAAAGCGGTTTACACACACGTTTCAACTGCTCTCGGGATGGACGTGGTCGCACGCGATTGATGATTCGACCGACCTCTCGACGCTGCTGGCGCCGCAAGACAACTACAATCCCGCCGGTGAGCGCGGCAATTCCGATTTCGACCAGAGGCATCGCTGGATTACGAGCGCAGTCTTCGTGAGCCCATACCAGCAGAGCGACGAGGGCTTTTGGAAGAAGTTCCTCGCGAATTTCACGGTGGCGCCAGTGGTGGAAGCGGCGTCGGGGAGGCCCTACAATGTCCTGCTCGGTTTCGACACCAACCTGGATTTTGGCACGGCGACGAACCGGCCTTCCTTCTTGCCCGCGGGGACTCCCGTGCCGGCCGGGTTCCCGCCCGCCGTCACTTCGCCATTTGTGAAGGGCGTGGAATTCATCATTCCGACCGAATGTCTGGCTCCTGACAACAAACCCTTCCCCACGGCACCGCTGGTGCCTTCCCCGCCTTTCGGGTGCGTCGGCGACCTCAAGCGGAATGCCTTTGCGCGACCCGGATTTTTCCAGTTCGATTTGCGGATCGAGCGACGCATCCCGATCAGCGACCGATTCAACGTGCAGGTGATCGCGGACGGTTTCAACATGGTGAACCGAAAAAATATCAGCGACGTGAGCCCACTGTGCGACCCGACCTCGGGTGTGTGCACGGCAGGGCAGCCGACGGCGTCGTACGATCCGCGGACGTTTCAGTTTGCGCTGAAGGTGAATTTCTAGGTCCGCACGTACACGGTTCGCTGATTCGCCGGCCCGAGCATGGTTTGGTGAGGGTCTGTGGCTGGGTCTGACGTTCGCGTGAATGGGCTGCATCGCGCCAAGGATTAGCGCCGGGCACAGCATGCTGTGCCCCTACGAAACGTCTCACGGCCAGCCCAGTCAATTTGCGGCAGTGCTGAGGCCGAACGCGCGGGAGTGGAAGGCGAGGGAGGCGGGGAGGTGCTGGGCGACGTAGGCCTCGTCGTGGCCGCCTAGATAGAGATGAAATTCGTGCGGTATGCCGCGTGAGACCAGCAAGTCGTGAAATGACTGCGCGCCGACGTTGAATCCGAACTCGTCCTCCGTCCCACAGTCGAAGTAGATTTTCATGCCGACAGGGAGCGGGCCATTCCGAATCAGAGTGAACGGGCTGTTGCGGTCCCAGAAGGCGCGATCGAACGGATTGCCAAAGGCTCCGCCCAGCGCGAAAGCCAAAGCCTGCTCGGTTTGACTTCCCAGTTGTGCGCGAGGGAGCTTCCCCACCAAGGCCGCGCTGTGCGCGCTCACCGAACCGAATAGCTGCGGGTAACGAAAGCCGAAACGCAGCGAGCCGTAGCCGCCCATCGAGACTCCGGAGATGCCCCGATGTGCGCGGTCGGCGCGGATGCGGTAATGGCTTTCGATGAACGGCAGGAATTCGCGGATGAAGAAGTCCTCGTAGCGGACGCGCCCGTCGCGCGAGTTGATGTAGAAGCTTCGATCGGCGTCGGGCGTGGCGATGAGGAATTCGCCAATGCGCTTTTGGTCCCACAGATCCTGAATGAGATTCCAGCCGCCGGAATTGGGAAGCACTTGTTCGTTTTCACCAAGTCCATGGAGGAAGTAGAGAACGGGATAGCGGCGCGTCTTGTCCGCGTCGTAGCTAGGTGGAAGAAGGACGCAGTAAGCGACTTTGCGGCCGAGGAGGCTGCTCGGAACGGAGCGGCACTCGGCGCGGCCAGCGGCAAATGCAGGTGCGCCGATAAGAAGTGAAGCCACTACGAGAAAGAGGAGAACCGGAGATCGAGTGATGACATCACAGTTTTTCGGTGCGGTCTTCGCCTCCCGGCATCGCTGTCCAAACCGCCGGCAAGATGCCGGCGCTACAGGAGCCCCATCGCTACTCATAGCGGAGCGCCTCGACGGGATCGAGGCCGGCGGCGCGCGAGGCGGGATAAATGCCTGCGGCGAGGCTGATCAAGATTGAAAACAGAATGGCGAGAGCGGCCATCCACCAGTGCACCGCCGTGACGCTGATCGCGGGAAGATTGCGTCCCTTCAGGTACACATTCGTGCCGAAATTGATGGCGAGACCGATCAACCGGCCGATGAACAGGCCCAGAAACCCGCCGAGCAGCCCCATCGCACCTGCTTCGACGAAGAAAAGCCTGCGAACATCGCGATCGGAAGCCCCGAGCGCTTTCAGGATGCCGATCTCGCGGCGCCGCTCGAGAATCGCCATCACCAGCGTGTTGACGATGCCGAGCGAGGCGACGATGAGCGCCAGACTGCCGAAGATGCCGAGGAAGAGGTCGAAGACAGTGAAAACGAGGCTGAGGCTCTTGCTCGCGTCAATGAGAGAAAAGGCAGTAAAGCCCATCTGCTTGATGGCGTCCTCGACATCTTTCACTTTGGGCGGATCGTTGACGCGGACGGTGAGGCTTTCGTAGCTGTGCTGATTGGGATTGTCGCGGAGAAGATCGCGGAGGTCGTTGGCCTGGGCGGTACGCAGCGTTTGCGCGAGCTGCAAGGGGATCAGCAAACGGCCCCGGCCGAGACTGCCGACGCCGCCAGCGGGCTCCGTCTCGACGATGCCGACGATGCGAAGACTCTTTTCTTTGGGCACGATGGAAAAGCCGTCCGAGGCGGAACTGCCATCGGCGGGAAGAGGCTGACGCTCGGCGTAACGCAACACCACGTTTTGCCCGATGAGCGAATCGGGCTGATTCGAGAGCTGACGCGCGAGATCGATTTGCAGGATCGCCTCGTCGGTGCCGGGGCCGGAAAAAAAAGAGCCCTTCATGCCGTCGAAAGCGCCGTCCTTGCGCGCGGACGGAGCCACGCCTGCCGCCATCGTCGCGAATGGGTTGCCATTGAAGTGAATTTCGATGGGAAAGCGGATGTCCGGATAGACTTCGACGACGTTCGGCAGCGCCAGCATTTTCTGCCGAGCGTCCTCGTCGAGTGGCTTAGGCGGCTCCGGGGGAGCGAACAGGGGCCCTTGGCCGCCACGGAAATTCGCCGCAGCGGAGCGCGGTGTGACGAAGATCGCGTCAAATAGACCACTGCGAGCGAGGCGATCGGTCGCGAGATCCTGCAAGCCGACCCCGAGCGAAACCATCGCGACAAGCGAGGCGACGCCGACCGCGATGCCAAGAGTCGTCAGAGAATTGCGGAGCAAAGCCTCGCGAAGATTGCGAATCGCCAACTCGCCGAGATCGCGGCCCTTCATGCGGGGACCCCGTCACTGATGACTTTGCCGTCGCCCATCAGAATCAAGCGATGCGCAAAACGCTCGGCGCGCGGACGCTCATGCGTGACCATTACGATCGTCATGCCGAGCGTTTGGTTGATTTCGCGCAAGAGCTGCATGATTTGATCGCCCGTGGCGCTATCGAGGTTGCCGGTGGGCTCGTCCGCGAGAAGGATGGAGGGTCGGTTGACCAGCGCGCGAGCGAACGCGGTGCGCTGCTGCTCGCCGCCGGAAAGCTCGCTGGGTCGGTGAGAGAGGCGTGCGGTGAGGTGCACGCGTTCGATGGCCTCGCGGACGCGGGCGGTGCGCTCTTCGCGGTCCACTTCGGCGAGGCGCAGGGGAAGCTCGACGTTTTCTTCGAGGGTCATGCGCGGCAAAAGATTGAACGCCTGAAATACGATGCCGACCGTGTGGCTCCGATGCCTGGCGAGATCCTCAGGCGTCATATCTGCGAGATTTCGCTCGTGCGCGAAAATTGCGCCGGAGCTGGGGCGGTCGAGACCGGCCATCAGATTCAGCAGAGTCGATTTGCCCGAGCCGGAACTGCCGAGCAAGGCGATGAATTCGCCCGCGCGAATTTCGAGGCTGACGCCGTCCACGGCGCGAACCAGTGCGTCACCCATGTGGTAGTGGCGCGATACGCGATCGGTACGTATGGCGATCGAATTCCCGGTAGTCATGAGTCCACTCTCCATGTTACTACGCGCGCGGGCTGTTCCATGTTGCGACACAAAGGGTACGCTGCTGAGGTCTGGCCCAGCGTTGCGAGCCCCGGTTTCGCTATAATCCAAAACTTGTGTGTGCAGTGGCAGACGAAACCATCCAGCTTGGCCTGAGCGGGCGAAATGGAGACCGATGGCAATTCTTGTGACGGGCGGCGCGGGCTATATCGGCAGCGTAACGGTGGAGCGGCTGCGCGCGAAAGGCGAGCGCGTAGTGGTGCTGGACGATTTGTTTCGCGGCCATCGTTCGGCCGTGCCTGCGGACGTTCCGTTGTATCACGGCCGCGCGGGCGATCGAGAGCTTCTCAAGCGGATCCTGAGCGAACAGGATATCGAAGAGTGCGTGCATTTCGCGGCGCTCGCGTACGTGGGCGAGTCGATGTCTGAGCCGGCGAAATATTTCGAGAACAACGTCGAACAGGGCGTCGCGCTGATGACCACGCTGCTCGACGCGCGCATTCGGTACATCGTGTTCTCGTCCACGTGCGCGACGTATGGAGAGCCTGACAAGATCCCGATTTCTGAAAATGCGAGACAGTGGCCGACGAATCCGTACGGCTGGTCGAAGCTCGCGATGGAACGCGTACTGGATTCGTTTGCCCACGCCTACGGGCAGAAATTTGTCGCGTTGCGCTACTTCAATGCGGCGGGAGCCACGGAACGGTGTGGAGAGGACCACGAGCCGGAATCGCACCTCGTCCCG
>Ga0187781_10004357_pt1 | contig 10546 bp, 11 predicted proteins | sample 0715_SJ02_MP02_2_FD_132447 | JGI IMG/M metagenome (GOLD analysis project Ga0187781, IMG submission 132447) | Tropical peat soil microbial communities from peatlands in Department of Meta, Colombia - 0715_SJ02_MP02_20_MG | ecosystem: Environmental > Terrestrial > Soil > Wetlands > Peat | place...
AAACAGACGCCCCGCTATGAAGTGAGCGCAACGCATCGGAAATGGCGGTGGTATCCGCGCCGGCGTCAGCCAGGGCGCCAACCAACATGTCTCCGCTGATGCCCGAAAAGGCGTCCAGATAGCAAATCCTCATGGTGTCCGGGAAACTTTCATTATCCTATACGCGGTTGCGCGCGCTCCAATTATTCCTTATCTTGGGTAATCCAGCATATGGCCGCTAAAATTCCCATTACCGTCGCGCACGGCGACGGCATCGGTCCCGAGATCATGAATGCCACGTTGCGGATTCTGGAGGCAGCGGGCGCGCCGCTCGCCATCGAGACCATCGAGATCGGTGAAAAAGTCTATCTGCGCGGGAACACCGCCGGCATCGAGCCGAGTGCGTGGGAATCCCTGCGCCGCACCAAAGTGTTTCTCAAAGCGCCCATCACCACTCCGCAAGGCGGGGGATTTAAGAGCCTGAACGTGACGACCCGCAAGACGCTCGGCCTTTATGCCAACGTACGGCCCTGCGTTTCGTACCATCCTTTCGTTGAGACCAAGCACCAAAACATGGACGTGGTGATCGTTCGCGAGAACGAGGAAGATCTTTACGCGGGCGTCGAGTATCGGCTCACTGCGAATGAAATCGAGTGCCTGAAGCTCATCTCGCGGCAGGGCTGCGAAAAAATCGTGCGCTACGCTTTCGAGTACGCGCGCCAGCACAAGCGCCACAAGGTCACCTGCTTCACCAAAGACAACATCATGAAGATGACCGACGGCCTCTTCCACAAGGTCTTTGATGAGATCGCCGCCGAGTATGCGGACGTCCAGAACGAGCACTGGATCGTCGATATCGGCGCCGCGAAGTTGGCCGACACGCCGGAAGCCTTCGACGTAATCGTCATGCCCAATCTCTACGGCGATATCCTATCCGACGTGGCTGCGCAGATTGCGGGATCCGTGGGTCTCGCTGGCTCGGCGAACATCGGCGACCTTTGCGCAATGTTCGAAGCCATTCACGGTTCGGCGCCGCGGCGCGCGGGACAGAACCTGGCGAACCCGTCCGGCCTGTTGCTGGGCGCCGTGCTGATGCTGGTGCACATCGACCTGCCGGAAGTTGCCGAGCGCGTGCACAACGGCTGGCTGCGCACCCTGGAAGAAGGCGTTCACACTTATGACGTCTACACGGAAGGGATCAGCAAGCAGAAAGTCGGGACTAAGGAATTCGCAGATGCTGTGATCGCGCGCTTGGGGAAGAAGCCGGAAACGCTCAAGGCTGTGAGCTACGCGCATCACCGCGCGCCGGCCGCCGGAGCCGGGAAGGCCGCGCTCGCCGCGCCGAAGACGGAGCTGGTGGGCATCGACATCTATCTGGAGTGGCCAAGCCGCAACCCGAACGAGTTGGCCGAGGCCATGAATGGCATCGCTGTGGATGGCTTGAAGCTTTCGACCATTGCCAATCGCGGCCTGAAGGTCTGGCCCGAGGGGCTCCCGGAGACATTCTGCACCGATAGTTTCCGCTGCCGCTACATCGCCGCCCAGCCCGGCGCCGCTGTGACTTCGCGCCACATTCTCGGGCTGCTCGAGCGCGTGGCAGCCGCGGGTATCGACGTGGTCAAGACGGAGAGCCTGCGCAATTTTGACGGCAAGCTCGGTTACACGCTTTCACAAGGAGAATAGTTTCCTCACATGGCGGAGAGTTCCAAGCCCCTGGTCGCCGTGATCATGGGCAGCAAGTCCGATTGGGAAGTCATGCGCGCCGCGAGCGATACGTTCAACGAGTTCGGCGTGCCTCACGAGAGCCGCGTGCTTTCTGCGCATCGCACACCGGAACTGGCGGCTGAGTTTGCTTCGAGCGCTGAGAGCCGTGGTCTCGAGGTAATCATCGCCGGAGCCGGCGGTGCGGCGCATTTGGCGGGAGTCACCGCGGCTTATACGACCTTGCCCGTCTTAGGAGTGCCTATGGAGAGCGCGTCTCTCAAGGGTCTGGATTCGCTGCTCTCTACGGTGCAGATGCCCGCCGGTGTTCCGGTCGGCACGCTCGCCATCGGCAAACCTGGCGCGAAGAACGCCGCGTTATTTGCGATTGCCATCCTCGCCAACAGCCGGCCTGAGCTGCGGGCGAAGCTACATCGTTTCCGCGAGGAACAGAAGCAGAAGATCGCCAAGGAAACCCTTCCGTAAAGGGGCCATTACTGGGGGGCGATCGGCTTCCGCTGGCCGATCAAGGATCGGAGCTGGTCCGCAGAGATCCGCACCTCGCCTGACAAATCCAAACACAGCTGCCCGGCGTGGTCGGCGAACCGTGCGCTCTGTATCACGGCTACCGGCTGCAATTCGGCAGGGATGCCGGCTTCCAGGTTGGCCTTGTCCATAGCGGAAGCCAGCGTCGTTCTGATTTTCTCGCGCAACGTCGGACCTAAGGATCCCGACCGGAGAACCTCACCCAGGGAGCCGTCCGCCTGGATCGACTCGACCTCCGATTGCAGCCGGATCGCGCGGTCCGCTTCCACCGACGGGGTGAGCCCAACTGTGACCACGCCATTTCCTCCCACCAGCCGCTTCACGACGTTCTTGCCAAAGACCTTGGCGCATGCCCACTTCTCGTAGTGCAAATACGCCGTCAGCAGCGACCCTGGCGCGCGCGGAACGAGCATCGCACGATCAATCGTGAGCCGCTCACCGCACTTGTCCGAACGGTTCAGTTGCGAACTGAGTAGCGTGGTGATGTCCTGCTGCAAGCCGCTGAGATCGGCCGTAAGGGCTATGCGGAATGCCGCTGCGTCGCGGTCCGTTGCTACACCCGAAACAGATCCGGAAACCGTGATGGCGACAGGCTGATTCTGAACGTTTAGCGATATCCGAGCGGGCGGGATCGCCAGCATTAGGTCTTCCGCAGGTGACAGCAACGGAACTGTGAACAAAAGAGCCAACCGGAGAGCGCGGGGCACAAGAGTATGACGCGACTCGCTAGGTGAAAGGTTTCGGGTCCGGGTGCTACTGTGACTGAGTCAGCGGCGACGGAAAATGCAGTCCGATCCGGAACCGGCCGCCTTGGGCTGTGCAGTGCCGCACCGACGCCGTCCCCATCAATCCCAGCTTGTTCACCTTGATCGAGACCACCGAGCCGATGGGCACGGCCTCCTCGGTTTCTATCAGCGCACCCGCACGGCTCATGTTGATCCCGCGCGCCGGAATGTAACGCTGGCCGGCCGATTCGCGCGAGAACAGCGAGAACCGGTAATCGACGGGCAGGCGCTTCACCTTGCGGTACTCCCGCCCCTGTCCCTGGGCCGTAACCGCGGCAGCAACCGTCGCCGGATTCGGGGGATTCAACTGAAGTATGACCCGCACTCTCATGGGGATTCTAGTATACATTTCGGATGCCATCGGCCGCACTTGGCTGGGGTTATATTTGTCAAGCAGATGCGAGCAGGCCGCTCTTCCGAAGTTAACCAAAGATAGCGCCGCAGGTTAGGACAAATTGTCACCGAGGGTCAAATTGTCAACAGTCAGGGCCTCACTTGGCCGCTGTCAACAACTCTCGCTGCAGGCGGCGGAACGTGGGCACGTCGCGGATGTAATCGGTCAGCCCGGGAATGGCTTTCGCCGCCAGTTGCCGGGCTTTTTGGGCATCGGTCGCTGCGAGCGAGTGGAGCAGCTCGTAGTCCTCGATGCCTTCGCGCTCGGCTTCGAAACGAATCGAACTGTGGATGCTGTTTTTCTCGCGCCACGGATACGTGATAAAGGCGTCACCCGCAGGCAGCACCTCTTTTCCGTCTTCGATGGCCGGCTCTACGTTAGCGTACGGGTCCTTGTCCCAGTAGTTACCACCCCAGTGCAGGAATCCCGTGAAGTCGTAACGGAAGTTAAACCAGTGCAGCAGCCGCGTCTTCAGCAGCGGGTAATCGATGAAGCGGTTCAGATAGCGCTTTTGCGGAAATAAACAAGTGTAGTACCAGGCTTGGCCGCCTTGGCTGACGTGCGCACGAATGGCATCGAAGCCGTCGTCGAACTTGCCGAGCTGCGGCACCCAGATATCGCAGGCGTCGCCGAGCAGTCCGGCGGTCTGGTCGATGGCATCCACCGTCGGCACGCCGGGCAGTTTCGTTCGGATGATCCCGACGTAATGCAGATAAACCGGCGGCTCCGGACCGTGTGCTTCATCGAGCACGTGCTGGACATAGCGATTGAGCCAGCCCTTCTCTTGCAAATGCGCGTACAGTGCGGGAAGAAACGAGTTGAAATGTGCTTCCGCCCGCGGATCGTCTCCGCCCACATTGATCCTGTGGACCTCGCCGTTTTCCGCGGCGAACACCGGGATGCTGATCGGCGAATCGTATCCCGACGCCCTGTCCATCAGGTGGCTGCCTTCGATCAGATCCAGCACACCTAGGCGCGTGAAGGTCTCAATCCACCGGTCCAGGCGCGAGAAGTCATACGATAAGGTGCCGCCGGCGCCCACGTGCGCGTCCGTCAGCGAGAGCACCGGCGTGATCAGAACATTTTGCCTGTGATCTGCGAGCACGCGCCCGATATTGCTGGCCACCTCCCAATACCGCTCGGGACTGTCGCCAACGTCGTAGTATTGGTGGATCCTGTCCTGCGCCAAGTCGAACCAGATGGTGACTTTCAACGATTGTTTCGCGGGGACCGTAGCGGGTGTGACCTCGATGCGAAAAGCGCTGCTGGCCAAGCGTCTTTTGCCGTCGTGGAAGGTTGCCTGGCCTTTGTAGATTCCGGGCTTGGTACCGGCCGGCGCATAGACGGTCACCCAGATCGGCGTAGTCTCGTTCGCATCCATTCGGAATGGGAGGTTTTCGAACAGAGGATCGGGAAAGTTTCCCGGCGCCTTGCGTACAACCTCGTCCGCCGGAGAATCCGGAGGATTCGCGCGTACGGGAACATATCCGGCCCGCCGCACCTGCGTTTGAAGACCGCCGCCGAGCTTAACAGTGACGTCGAACGCCGCAATCGGCGCGCTCGTTCGCACGGCAAATTGAACACTACTGTGGCCATTCCGCGCGATCAGCCACGCATCATCGGGCGCGCGATTGGTTCCGGGGGAATCGTCCTGGAAGACCTTCGTGAGCGAGTCCACCGGCCAAACTTGCAGCTCCGCGGCACAGCAAACAGTGGACGCAGCAAGCAATATCGGAAGAGGAAAACGTAGGAGTTCCATCGCGCTCGATTATAAGACACGCTCCACCGATTTGGAATGCTACCCTCTAGTAATGTTCGGTCGCGTGATCTGGATCGTGCTCGATAGCGTCGGCATCGGCGCCATGCCGGATGCCGCCGCCTACGGCGATGAGGGCAGCGACACGCTCGGCAACATCGCGCGTGCGCGGCATCTGCACCTGCCGAATCTCTGCCGCCTCGGTCTCGCCAACATCAAGCCGCTCGCGCATCTCGATCCTGTATCTTCTCCCGCCGGCGCCTTTGGACGCTGTGCCCTGGCGTCACCCGGAAAGGACACGACCACGGGTCACTGGGAGATGGCCGGCATTCATCTCGAAAAGCCGTTTCCCCTTTACCCACGTGGTTTCCCGCGCGAGATCTTGGACGAGTTTGAGCGCCGCATTGGCCGCTGCGCGCTGGGAAACAAAGCGGCGTCCGGCACCGAGATCATCAAGGAACTCGGCGCCGAGCACATACGCACCGGCTCACCCATCGTCTACACCTCGGCCGATAGCGTTTTCCAGGTCGCCACGCACGAAGATGTCATTCCGCTATGGGAGCTCTACAAAATCTGCGAAACCGCGCGTGACATCCTGCGCGGGCCACACGAAGTGGGACGCGTAATCGCGCGGCCGTTCACCGGATCACCCGGCTCATTCACCCGCACCGCTAATCGCAAAGACTACGCCGTACCGCCTCCTCGCGGCATGTTGCTCGACCGTCTCGAAGAGCGCGATATCGAGGTCTACTCGGTCGGCAAGATTTTTGACGTCTTCCTCGGCCGCGGCATCCGCGATCACGTCAAAACCAAGAACAGCGACGACGGCATGGCCAAGACACTGGAAGCCATGGACGCCCTCGATCGTGGCTTGATCTTCGTCAACCTCGTGGATTTCGATCAGCAATTCGGTCACCGCAACGACGTTGAAGGCTACGCCGCTGCGCTCGAACAGTTCGACGCCTGGCTGCCGTCATTTTTCGGTAAGTTGCGTGAAGCCGACCTCGCCATAGTCACCGCCGACCACGGCTGCGATCCCACCACGCCGTCTACCGATCACAGCCGCGAATACGTGCCATTGATCGTTCATGGCCCGAAGTCACGCGCGGCGGTAAATCTCGGCCTGCGCCCGACGCTTTCCGATATCGGCCAGACCGTGGCCGAGAACTTCGGAACCGCGATCAGCCGCGGCCAGAGCTTTCTGCCTCAAGTTCTGTGAGCCGCGGTCTGCCCCGTGCGCCAGTAGCACGGTCAATTGACTTCGAGTGGTCAATTGTCCGACCATGAAATAGAGCCGGGCATTCTCGCTCTCCTCGTCAGCCGGTCTGAACTAAGTCAGATTCGCTGAGTTTTTTTGACTTAGCCGGCGGCCTCGTCCGATGCGCTTTTCCCACTGGCATCGGTTTTTCGGATCTCCAAAACAAAGGCGTCTAAAAGAGGAATGATCGGAAGAATCAGAAACCTGAGCCCCCGCAACCGCTCGGGATTCATCCAGGCCGAGAACGGCCAATCCGTTTACTTTACGAGCGCTGCGGTATGGGAGCATGACTTCCCCCTCCTCGTGGTGGGCCAGGCCGTTAGCTTCGAACTCCAAGGCGGCCACTGGCCGAAGGCTGCCAATGTGCATCTGTTCGACAACCATCACCCCTCCCGGGCGCACGAGAAGCCGCGCGAACCGATGCAACTCCGTTACGTCGGATTCGATCAGACCGGCTTCGTGCGTGCTTTCCGCTTTCAGGCAGTCGTTTCCGGCGAACAAACACGAGACTACACCGTAACCGCGGACGTCCGGCTGTTTCAGAAATATCACATTGGTATTCAGGAAGGCCCTTCCCTCTGCACCCAAGTTCTCCTTTCCAGGTTGGGTGCGCCGCTCGACCAGCAAGCGCTGACCGCCGAACCCGAATTGAACGAACAGGATCTGGCTGCGCTCGTCGCTTCCCGCAAGGCGGCGCCGCGCAAACCGTTCCGCCGCCGGCCCCGTCCGCCGCGCCCTAACGTCCTTCGACCGCCCGGCCCGTCATAAGAACCCGCTCAGAACCGCCTGCGCATCTGATACCCTCGAATTTGGCCGCGCTAGATGCCGCCGCTCTGCGCCAACAATCTATGAACAAACCTGTGATGGCGGGCAATTGGAAAATGTACAAGACGCCCGCCGATACGAAAGCGTTTTTCGAGGCATTCCGGCCGCTCGTTGCAGCCGCCCGGCATTGCGAAATCGTGATTTGCCCGCCGTTTCTCGATCTTCCCGCCGCGCTCGAATCTGCGCACGGCACGAACATTCAAATCGGCGCGCAAAATCTTTATTGGGGCAAGGAGGGAGCATTCACCGGCGAAGTCTCCGGACCCATGATCCGCTCGGCCGGCGCCACGCACGTGATTGTCGGCCACAGCGAACGGCGTCAGTTTTTTGGCGAAACCGATGCCACCGTGCTGAAGCGCACCATCGCATCGCTCGAGGCAGGCCTCACGCCCATCGTTTGCGTCGGTGAGCACCTGGCCCAACGCGAAGCAGGACAAACCGAATCCGTCCTGTGTGAGCAGTGTCTCAGCGGCATCGCCGGGCTCGACGCGCAGCAGTTTGCGAAAATCCTGATTGCCTACGAGCCGGTATGGGCGATCGGCACCGGCAAGACAGCCACTCCTGAGATCGCCGCTGACGCGCACAGCATCATTCGCCGCGAAATGCGCACGAAATATGGCGACCAGGCCGCGTCCAACCTCCGCATTCTCTACGGCGGCAGCGTCAAGCCCGACAACGCGAAAAGCCTGATGGCGCAAACGGAAATCAACGGGGTGCTGGTAGGCGGCGCCAGCCTTGAAGCCGCTTCTTTCGCCAAAATCGTAAATTATCAATCGTGAGCGCAGCAAACGCAGCGGACGCTTCGCCACGCCAGCGGTCGCCGCTGCTGCCGATCTTCTTGATCGTCATGGTCGACGTGCTCGGCCTGACCATCATCTTGCCGCTGCTGCCGTTCTATGCCGAGCGGCTGGGTGCCAGTCCCACTGTCGTCGGTTTGCTCGTTTCCACCTACGCAGCCTGCCAACTGATCGCTGGACCGGTTCTCGGCCAGATTTCCGATCGCGTCGGCCGCCGGCCTTTGCTGCTGGTCAGCCAAATGGGCACGTTCATCGGATTCCTGATTCTCGCCTGGGCTGGCTACGCGGGTCTGCTCTGGATGGTGTTTCTCTCGCGCATCATCGATGGTTTGACCGCCGGGAACCTGTCGCTTGCGCAAGCCTATATTTCCGACGTCACCCGTCCCGAAGAGCGCGCCAAATCCTTCGGCATGATCGGCGTCGCCTTCGGCGTCGGCTTCCTCATCGGTCCAGCGATCTCCGGATTCCTTTCCACCTTCAGCTACGAATACCCGGTCTTCGGGGCCGCGGCGCTGTCCGCGACGAGCATCCTGGCAACGTATTTTCTGCTTCCGTCAGCGCCGGTGGTTCCCGATGCGGCGAAGAGCGAAGGCCCGCCGCCTCCCGCTGGCCGCCGTTTGCGCCTGCTCGATTGGGGCAACTACGCAACATATTTCCAGCGTCCTGTGCTGGCCGAGTTGCTCTGGCAATTCTTCGCTTTCGCTTTCACGTTCGCGATCTTCTTCTCCGGCTTCGCGCTCTTCGCCGAGCGCCGCTACAACTGGAACGGCCATCCCTTCGGTCCCAAAGAAGTCGGTTACATCTTCGCGTATGTCGGCTTCCTGGGGATCATTTTGCAAGGCGGCCTGATCGGCCGGCTAGTGAAGCAGTTCGGCGAAGAAAATCTGGTCGCCACTGGATTTGTTACCGCTACCGCGGGCTTCGCGATGATGGGTTTCACTTATCATCTGACGGGTCTACTGGTGGCCGTCAGCATCGCTTCTTTCGGAACAGGCGTGCTGCGGCCGGCTCTCACCAGCCTGATCACGCAGCGCGCCGGCCGCGAGGAACAGGGCGTCGTCCTGGGCCTCACGCAATCTCTGATGTCGATCTCTCAGATCGTCGCGCCCGTCATCGCAGGCTATCTGATCGATCGGGCGCTACTAACAACGTGGGCTGTGGTGGGGGCCGCAGTCAGCGCGGTTGGCATTGTGATCGGCGCATTCAAACCGCGCATCCAAACCGCCGCCAGATCCTAATGGATCGAGGTCTGTTTCAGAGTTGCTCCCATTGCTCGCGGCTGATGCCGGCCTGCCGCAATATTCGCGTCAGTAGCCCTGTGCTGATGTCTCCTTGATGTGGGTTGGGCAGGATTAAAGGTGGTCCCTCCTTCCGCATGTATTCATGCCTGCCGCCGGTGTAAGGTCCGTCAAATCCCAGTTGCCTCAAGCAGCGGATCAGCTCCCTGCGCTTGATAGGTCCGACACGCGGCATTATGCGGGCTGCTTGATTTTCAAGTCGATATCATCCACCACGGGCATCGGCACATGGTTCGACACGCAAACTAAGATCCAGTCTTCCAATGCCGACTCCAGTTCCTCGCGGCACGCCTCCAGCGTAGGGGCATTCGCGTACAACCCCTGAAATCCGGGGATCTCTCCGTAGAAGCTCTTGTCGTCCTCGAGGATTTCGTATTTCGCCCGGCGCATTGCGGCGCGAATGTAGTCCGTCAGCAAGCCATGCACTCCAGTTGCATTATAGCGGCTACACTCCTAACCGCGTCCTCGCGTAGTACAAACACTGCTGCACGTTGTCTTCTTCGAGTTGCAACAGGCCTGCGCGGCTTTCGCCATCAATGCGCGGCAGCTTCTGAAGCCGCCCGGCTGCATCACGCACCATTCGCAGCGTATCGGCAAGGTATTTGCCGCTACGATCGGGAAATGTCGCCCAGTATTTGTCCGTCAGGCACGGAACCGGTAGCGGATTGCGCGTGATCATCTCCAGCGTGATACGTGTTTTCGGCCGCGTCCCGTGGATCGCGGCGACGGCTCGGCTCAGATCCACGATCCCCTCACCCAGCGTCACTTCCGATAGCAAAAAGCCGTCCGCGCTCGGTTCGACCGCCATATCTTTGAAGTGAGTCGATATCGCAAAAGGCGCCAGCATCTCGATCGCACTCATCGGGTCGTCCAACAGCGCAATATTATTGCCCGTATCCAGGCAGACGCCCAGGTATTCGCTCGACCGCTGCTTCACCAGCGCCGCCAACTCCTCCGCCGTCCAGTCTTTGTGATTCTCAATCGCAAGCGGCACCTGCTGCTTGTTCACGATGGGCAGCGCCTGGTCGATCGCCGCCAGGCTCCGCTTTACGAAATCCTGCCAGTCACTCAGTTGCGAAAACGTCTCGTAGCGCCGTCCACCCAGTGCCGCGCTCCGAACGCACAACGCCCCCACCGCCTTCGCGCCCGCCACCGTTCGCTCGAACCCTTCGCTATCATTTGGCTTCGGTAGTTCTGCCATCACTTC
>Ga0187781_10004358_pt1 | contig 10545 bp, 13 predicted proteins | sample 0715_SJ02_MP02_2_FD_132447 | JGI IMG/M metagenome (GOLD analysis project Ga0187781, IMG submission 132447) | Tropical peat soil microbial communities from peatlands in Department of Meta, Colombia - 0715_SJ02_MP02_20_MG | ecosystem: Environmental > Terrestrial > Soil > Wetlands > Peat | place...
GGGCGTCGAGCCGCGCTTCTGGATGCCGAAGGAGGTGCAGGCGTGAGACTCATGCTCCAGAAGCCAGAGAACAAGGAGCTCCTTGAGGAGTTGCTTCTTCTAGGCCCCCGTCACGCCGAGGCCCTTCTCGGCGCCAAGCAGCTGCCGGCCGGCGAGCTCGCCGAGAACCCGAATGTGACCAACCCAGGTCCGCCAGCGGGCTGGCGATGACCCGTGAGCGTCAGCAGCTCAACTACGCCGTACGCATCCTGCATCAGAAGTTCAAGATGCTCGAGGTCCTCGGTCCTGCTACAGAGCAGCCCGAAGAAGCCATCGCGCAGATGGAGGCCTTGGCCTTCGCAGCGAGCGTCCTCCGCCGGCCTGTATTGCCAACGAACCCTTTCGAGTGACCCATGAACATCCCTCGCGACCAGTTGATGACCATGACCAAGGAAGAGCTCATCAAGCTCCTCGAGCTCGCTCTGACCGGTCAGGAGATGGCCAACCAGAACATGGTGAAAATGACCAAGATGATGGAGGAGCTGCACTCGAAGTGCGAGACGCTCCAGGCCGAAATCACGGTCCTGCAGAGCAAGCCCTTCTCCGATACGACCCTCTTCTGCACCGACCCCACCAGGGAATGACCATGCCCGAACGCACCATCGAATCACTTTGCCAGCGCTCCCACGAGCTCTCTCGCTCCAAGGGCTGGTACAACGGCGAGGAGAAGGACCCGCGCCCCATCAAGCTCATCACGCTCCTGATGCAGAGCGAGCTCATCGAGGCCCTCGAGGAGTGGCGGAACAACCACAAGCTCGACGAGGTCTACTTCTCGGCACTGGCGAGCAAAAGTGGCGCTACGTTCACGCTGGAGGAGTTACCGCGTCGCGAAGCTCGCGAGCGTGGGCGTAGACGACGTGCTGACGGGGCGCTTCCCGCCGGCCGGAACATGCCCGCACTGCGGGCATGTCTCGGAGCCTGATGGGATGGCTCATCCTTCGAGTGAGCAAGGACGGGCGCGAGCCGTTCGACGAGCATGCGAGGCGACACGCTCTTGCCGAGCCGACGTTCGCGGATGCTCAGACGTTCGCCCGGAAGCACGGCTACGAGTTGCTCTTGCCCGTTGGCATCAAGTCGGCAAAGCGCGCCGAGTGGCCGCTGAGCGCCCACGTTTACACAAGCCGCCGTCGTGACGGCGTTGGCCGCTCGGGCTCCTCGCTGTACACCTACCCGGCCCGCATCGTTCCGTGTCCGGTGTGCTTCGGTCTGACCTTCCTCTATGACGAGTGCAAGGACTGCTACCGATGCCGAGGCACGGGACGCGACTTTAGAGGCAGCCGTGCTACTTCGTGATCAGCGGGCACTTCGTAGGCAAAGCCTCCTGGCGCGTTCGGCTCCTGCGTCGCTGCGCCGGGGGGTGCAGACGCTAGCCCTGTGGGTGCTTGTCACCTACGGGGAGAATCTCGCGATCACGACGAGCAAGATCTTTGCGCCGGTTCGGGCGTAGATCGCGGTGCGGTCTACCTTTTTTGGCACGCTCGTCCGTTGCCCCATGTGTGTGCCGGTTTCTGGATCGGTCTTGCGTGGCCCGTAGGGTGCGTCGGGCGACTCAAGAGCGCGTTCGCGTCGATGACCGTGGCGTGGGTAATTCATGTTGTACTCGCAAGACTTGGTGCGAAAGATCTATAGGATTTTCCTTTTCGTGTCCTGCGCCTCCTGCGCCACGTGGACGTCCACAGGCAGCGTCGTACGCAGGCCCTGTACCCACGTCGGGGTGCGTCCGGCTTCCGATGCATTGGGAGACTGGGCGGTCACCGTCCAGGTCACGACGGATTATCCTGCTTGTCCTCGGCAGTCAGAGAGGTAATCTCGCCGTTCATGCAGCAACAAGAACCGTCCGAAGAGGGGATCGACCCGTCCGTTCCTTTTTTTCTTGCGGGGGGTGATCCGAATTGGGTGCCGCGCAAGCCGGTTTTGCTTGAAGAAGTCCCTCCCGAGAAGAAAAAGTGGTGCCGACGAAGTTCTTGATTCCGGACGACGAACTTCCGACGCTTCCCCTTCTTCCGGACACGCCGCCGACGCTGGACGCCCTGGACGAGATCCTTCTCCGCGCGTTCGGCGTGGAGGAGGACGATTCGGGAGAGTGGGACACCGAGACCCGAGGGCGTGATAAGATCGGAGCGTGCGGCGTCGTCGCAACCCCCTCGTCTCTTACTCGAGCTCGGTCTCCGTTGGTGACCGGGGTATGAGCCCCGTAGAGGCGACCGCGATCCTAGGTCTCCTCGTGCTCACGGCCGGCGCGGTCGCGTATTTCTGGCTCAAGCCGAATGCGGCGTCGACGGCGAACCTTCTTCCTCAACCCGTTCCGGTGCCTACGGCGCCTGTGTCCGTCTCCCCATCCGATCCGGGGTACTAAGCGCGCTTCGCGGGCCGCAATTGATCCTGGTCAAGAGCCGCTTACCGTGCGGGGCGTACGCTCTCGTCATGGAAAAGGTAAAGTCCTGGCGCGTTCGACTCCTGCGTCGCTGCGCTGGGGGATGCAGACGCTAGCCCTGTGGGTGCTCGTCACCTACGGGGCGAACCTCGCGATCACGACGAGCAAGATCTTCGCGCCGGTTCGAGCGTGGATCGCGGTTCGGTCTACCTTCCTCGGCACGCTCGTCCGTTGCCCCATGTGCGCCGGTTTCTGGATCGGTTTCGCGTGGCCGGCGTTGGGCGTCGAGAGCGCGTTCGTGTCGATGACCGTGGCGTGGGTAATTCACGTCGTACTCGCGAGACTTGGCGCGAAAGAGTTATAGGGGTAAGCTCAGTGGAATGAAAATTCGCAAGCGGCATCGTTCATGGGAGATTGCGACGGACTTGCGCCTCAAGGCTGCGATTCAGCGTCAGATCGTCATCGTCACGCCCCCCGGGGAGAACAACGCGAACGTGCAGCGCAACACGGACAACCTCATGGCCATGCGGCCCGTCGCCACGCGGGTGATTGTCAACGCAGGTTAGGGAGACCGACGACATGAAAATTCGTAAGCGCCATCGTTCGTTGGAAAACCTCGGGCGGCGCGACCATGGGTCTCACACGCCCTGTCGGCTCGTTTACGTAAGCCGTTGCGTATCGAGCGGGAGCTGCGTCTCGCGATCCCGTTCAAGCCCAACGCCGAGTACGAGGACGCGCTCAGCCGTCAGGCCACTGAGGTCGCAGGTCAAGGCGGTCAATCCCCCACTGCTCAGATGATGGGTGCGCCTGGCGTCGCGATGGGGATGGTTGGTGGTCCGATGGGCGGGATGATCGTGAATCCCCCCGTGACGATTGAGCTTCCTGGTGCGGTCGTCGAGAGCGTCTCCGCGGTACACGTCCTAGAGACCCGGTTGCGGCTCAAGAAGCTCATCGTGGGTCCGCAGGAGGTCCTCAACTTTGAACCCCTACGGGAGGAATGGACGCGGTACCCTTAGCGCCCCACGCCGGGCGGTCGTAGTACTAGGCGATGACCGCCCCTTGCAGCGCAAGGAGACCTGCATGACGGAGCACTGGAGCGCCCTGGTCCCCCCCGACGTAGAAGGTTCCCCGGGGGCCGGCTCGATCCTGGTCGGTGGCGACGCGACGAGCGTCGTTTCGGGTGGGATCATGCCGCATGACTTCAACACGTTCAGCACGCCCGTCGTGACGAACCGATCCCTCGTGTCGTTCGGTCCACCAGAAAGCGTTCGTCCCTCCGAAGGTACGGACGCGGATCCGCGATGACGGAGAACCCCACGTTGGCAGGACTTCTTGCATGGGTCCTTCGGCGCTGTTGACCTTGTCTTCCGAGCTACCTTCGGCGGAATGTCGGAGGGCTTGAGCGCCTTCCCCCGTTTGGAACGCGCCTTGGCGGTGCTCGGCCTGGCGGGAAACGGGAGGTGAAGCGTCTCTCCTTGGCGGGCCTCTGGAGGCGGTGGTGACGAGCGCGTCCGCGGAGCCTGAACGCGACCGGGGAACGCAACCGAGCGCGCCATCATCTCGGGGACGGTGACGATCCGTATCTTGTGCGCGACCTTTCCGCCGTAGTCGTCCGCCCACGCGAGCGAGCCGAAGTCACGGGCGACGTCCCTCATTCCCTTGGAGGGTTCATGCATCGTAACGAGAACGCCGAAGTCGGCTTTCTCCAGGTCCACCGTGCTCTTCAACGCCTTGACGAAGTCGGGCGTCAGGATGTGTCCGCCCTTGACGGAGACGATTCCACGTCGCGCCTTCCCGGCATCGTCGAACAACGTCACCTCTCCGTCGATGCCGCCGTCCGCGCCCTTCTTCTTCTCGCCCTTGGGAGGAGAACCGCCGAGCTGACGCACCGCCCACCATTGGAAGTCGTACTGATTCGTCTCGGCGAGGTGAGCAGCCTGCTCGACGTCGGCGGGCTCGCCGTGTTCGGTCCACACACGCGGTTGATACTTCTCATCGAGCCGGTCCTTGATGACGTTGACAGCTCGGATCGCGATGTCGATGCCGATCCACTTCCGTCCGAGTTCCTCCGCCACTTCGATCGTTGTCCCGCATCCGCAGAACGGGTCGAGGACGAGGTCTCCCCTGTCCGACGACGCCTCGATGATCCTCGTAAGGAGCGCCTTCGGCTTCTGCGTGGGGTACCCCGTTGCCTCCTCGTGCGAACCATGGAGGTGTTCGATGTCGAGCCAGAGGTCCGTGACTGGGCTCCCCTTCATCTCATCGAGGTAGCGCTTCACCCGAGGAACCCCGCCCCCCTCGGGGACCACGACCTCCCCGCGCTTCCAAGCGTCCATCATCCGTGGCTTCGTCCACCGCCAGACCCGCGTCATGCCAGAGCCGGGCGGAAACTCGTACGTGAGGTTGGGTCGGTCCTTGTTTGGATTCGTCGCATCTCCGAGCTGGTAACGGCGACCCGTGCTCGGTTCGGTGAATCGGTAGAACTTCTCCACGTAGTCGGGGTCGTGCTCGACGAACTGTTTGCGCAACTTCGCGTGCTCGGACTTCACGTAGAAGAAGACGACGTCATGACTGCGCGGAAACCGGATGCTCGCATGCCCCTTCGGCTGGGAGCGACGCCACACGATCTCGTTGCGGAAGTTCTCCGGGTCGAACACGAGGTCGAGGATCAGCTTGAGGTAGTGGCTGGCGGTCGGGTCGCAGTGCAGGTAGAGCGACCCCGTTTTCTTCAGGATTCGTTTCATCTCGACGAGACGAATCGCCATCATCGAGAGGTACGCAAGCATGTCCCGATGGCCTTGAAGGAAGGACTTCAACGAGACGAGCATCTCCGTCAGGGGACGTGGCACGTGGACGCCTGTCGGAATCCTGTCGGTAAGCTCGCGGTACGCATTCTCGGAGGCGTCGTCCCAAGTCCAGGTATCGACGAAGGCCCGCTCCTGCGCCTGAGAGCCTTTGTGGAGCAAGTTGTAGGTTCTGTCGGAGTTGAAGGGCGGGTCGAGGTAGATCAGGTCGATCGACTCCGAGGCGACGTGGCGCCGCATCACGTCTAGGTTGTCGCCGTAGTACAAGTCCCCGGGCATGGCGCGAATGCTCGAACGGAATCGAGCAATCGGGAAAGCTTGTGGCAGTTGGGCGACACGTGACCGATTTGCGTATGAAAGCGGCTCTTCTGCGGCAGTTGACCGTCAACGCGGCGAGTTCCAATCCGGTTCAGAGGGCGACTTTTGCTCTCATGGCGATGGTCCCCGTGTACGATAGGCACCGTCTCGATAACAACGGATGAAAAAGCGCGTTTTTAGCTCCCTTTCGCCTGTCGAAAGCGGTGCGCTTCTCGCGGGTGGGATCATCGTCGTCGGAGGCCTTCTTTACTTGGTCTTGAGGCCTTCCGTTGCCGGAGGGTCGTCCTCCGGTGTCACCAGCACGTCGGTGTTTCCGCCCTTCACGGGGGGTACGCCGATGCCGACAACGTCGCCGACGACGACGCAACCCGGCTATACGCCCGTGGGGCCGCTTCCTCCGGGAAGTCCCGCGCAGGCTTACCAGGACCAGATCAACGCGGCGTATGCTTCGGGTCAATAGGGCGTCATCGTCAGCCGTCCCCCCTCTCTACCCCGATCGGGTCGATCGACACCTTACGGATGCCCTTCTTACGAAGTTGCTCGACGGTCTGCCGTTCGAGCTCTTTTGCGTCGATGATCGTCTCGAGTTTTCTCCCGTCGGAGAGGGGTACGTACGAGATACGCGTGTCCTTCGAGACGCTTCGAATACGGACGAGTTTGCCGTCCACACGAAAGATCTCTCCTGTGGAAATCGAGAAAAGGCCCTCGTTGTAGATGGGCTCGCCGTTTCGGAGCCGTCGTTGCGCTTCGAAAAGAGATACGATGTCCCGAACCCATTTGCCGGAGTCCGTTTCTCGAACGAGGGCATGGTGGTTCTGCTCGTTCGTAACGTATCGGCGCTGGGGTCCCGTTCCGACGCAGAAGGTTCCCTCCGTGCGTTTTACGTGAACACGACGGACGACGCTCCCTTGGAACTTCGGGAGATTTTCGGGGTCGGCGAAGGCCTTCGGCTGGAACGCCTTCGCGACGCACTCCCGAATCTTGTCGCCTTCGATAAGGCCCACGTCGGAGGCCGTGATCGACGCGAGAGGCTTGCGAACGACATGGTACACGTTCCCGTCCTTGTCCTTCTTGGGGAAGGAGTAGTTCGTCTCTTCATGAAGAGGACCCCGAACGCGGCGCGTGACGCGAAAGCTTACAAGGGTGCGCTCCACGGCTTCGCGTACGTCTTCGACAAACGTCTCCCACGGTGCCGAGAAGGAGGAGAACCTTCGCCGGTCACCGGTTTTGGCCGCGATACTGAGTTTCTTGAACGTGCCCGCGTCGGTCACGGCGACGGCGACCGCATCGATAACGCGCTGTCGATGGTCTCCGTCGAGGTCTCGGCGCACGCGCGAGAGTCCGGTCGCTTCCCGGATGAAGTTCGTCACGCGCGTGCGGGTCGCTTCGACGGCGTTGATCGACCCGTAGAATTTCCCTAGATACTCTCGGGCAAGCGTCGCCGAGTAGGCGCCGTCTTCGAGGAACCGTTCGGCGTAGGCGTCGTCGTACTCCTGGATCATTTTCTCTCGCGGGAGCTTGAAGCGTCGCAATTTCTCCTTCGCGAGCGGTCCCTTGAAGTCTTTGAACCGGGCCTCAATCTCCTTGGGTTTGGAGTACATCTCGGAGAGGATCTTGTCTCCGCGGGCCTCATGAATGGAGACGTGGGCAAGCGTCTTGTTTGCGAAGCTGTCGTCGAGGGAGAGATGGAAGGGGACGAGGTGCATCGCATAGAAAGACGGCTCGCCTCGGAGAAGGGTTCTCAGAGAGATCCCTTTGCCCGTAAACGGACACGTCCAGCCGCACTCGTTGGCGAGAAGCACACGCTCGACCTGCCAAGGTGCCGGGTCTTTGATTCCAAGCTCCTTGAGAAGGAGCGCGCTCGCGTCTTTTTTGGCCTTGCGCTGGGCGAACATGCGCTTGGCTGCGAGTTTTCGCTTCTTGGGGCCGGTGTGAAGATCCCGGTGGAGTTCGAGCCGAATCTTGCCCGGTAGGCCGTACTTCTTCACGAGGGCGTTGACGACCTTGTGCAGCTCTCCGAGCGACCTCGTGACGAGGGGGTTATTGAGCCGAGGGAAGATCCTTCGGACGGAGTAGAGCTTCACGATCTTCTTGATCGCTTTCTCTCCCCGGTCGCCATAGACCTCCTTCACGGCCGTTGCGTAGGCCGTTCCCCGTCTCATGAGGGGCAGGAGCTTGAGGACGGCTTTCTTCGAGTGCATGAGGTAGCCGGCTTCGACCTGTGCCTGGGCGACTTCTTGCGCCCGTTCTTGAGAGAGGCCGTGAACCTCTACGAGCCGCCTGATAAGGCCTTTCTCTTCCGAGATCTGGAGAAAGTCGTCGACGGCACCGGGGTCGAGCAGGCCGAGAGATTGCCGAGTCCGATCGCCAATCAGCCTCTTTTCGGCTTTCTTTTCTTCGTCCTGGCGTTCGAAGTTGAACCGAACGGTTTTCGGCAAACCGAGGAGCTCCCGAATCGTCTTGAAGGTCGAGTCGCCATTGAGGAGGAGATGCGAGACCACTTTCTTTCGCATCTCCTGGGTCAGGGGAACGGTCTCGGCTCCCATGTCGTCGACCGCGCGCAGGTCGTTGACCTTCTGAAGGATCCGAAACTCTTGCGCGAGGAGGTGGGCGAGCTCCATCCGGCGTTTGGACCTCTCGAGCAAGCAAGGTCCGACGCGCCCGGCCTGTGACCGGAGTGGCTTCTGGTCGAATAGGATCTTCTCGACGCGGGGAATGTCGTGGAAGCGTCTCTGGGTCAGGAGGATCGCCACGACCTCCTTTTCGTACATGCTGCGCGCGGTCCAGCGCCGACGCTTGACGGGTTGCCGGAGGAGGTACTCTCCGAGGGTCCGATCGCCGGACGCATCCAGTGCCTCGGAGAGATCTTGGATGCCCTGAAGCACCTTGCCGAGCTTCTTGGCCTTTTCCTCGTCGTCCGGGGCGGATTGTTTCTTGTTGCTCTTGAACCCTCGCCTGTGCGCGAGATGGTAGAGGATCCGCCCGAGCTCGTAGGGTGCGAGCCTTTCATCGAGGGCCTTCTTCCGAAGGAGGTAGGGAGACGTTTTGACCGTCTCGAGGACCTCTTGGCGCTTGCCGGGAGGAAAGAAGCCGGACGCCTGAAGGGTCTTGAAGAGGAGACGGAGACGGCCGGCGCGACGGCGCAATTGAACTCGGCGCTGCCGGGCGTCCTGCCTTCGGCTGTTTCGCGACTTGTCCTGCCCGGATTCGATGTCGCCGTCCGTGCCGGCAGGAAAAACGCGGACCCCCTGGGCGACGATCTTCTTCGCCTCTTCGTCGACAAGGGCCCAGCCAATCGAAGAGGTTCCGATGCTGACGCCGAGGAGGTTCATTGGGCCTCCAAGACGATGGTTCGGATCATCGAGGCGAGGGTGAGACCCCGGCGCTTGGCGATCTCCCGAAAGATTCGGTGTTCTTGGGTCGAAAGGCGGATCGTGAGGACGACGGGTCGGGCGGCGGTTTTCTTGCGCGGCATGCGAGGAATGTAAGTGACTGCACTTTGACTGTCAAATAAAACTTGACATCCAAACGACAGCGCGCTAGCTTGGGTCTCAAGGAAATAATCCAACAAGGGGCGGCCTGTCAAAGGGCCGCTCCCGTAGGCTCCGCCTAGAGGGGGGATATATTCCCCTCTTTTTGCGTCCTCTGACGCCCTGGGATCGCAAGATCCTGGGGCGTCGCCTTTTTGTAGATGGACTTGTTCGAAAGAATTCGAAAAAGGCTCGATGTCCTCGAGAAACAACAGGACACAGGTTTCTATGCGAAGGCCTACCGAGAAGACGTGACCGAGCTTCAAGAGAAACTCTCGGCGGCCCTCGTCCAGATCGACGAGCTTACGGCGCAACGCGACGCCTTCGGACAGAGAGCTCTACATGGACCGAATCGTTGATCTCGATTCGCCGGCCTCCCTGAGGGTTCGCTACGACTGTCTGATCGTCGAACGCGCGGGTCAAGACGCGGTTTCGATCCCTGGCGCGGACCTCGTCGTCCTCGTTCTCGGGCACCGAGATATCGCGCTCACGAGCTCGGTCCTGGCGCTCCTTGCCAAGTGCGACGCCGCGGTCCTCTCGCTCGACGAGAGGTTTCTTCCCGTCGGCCTGACCCTCCCGATCGCCGCGCACTCTCGTCATACGCAGATTTTGCGTTCGCAGATCGCGCTCTCTACCGAAAAGAAAGAGGCTTTCTGGACGAGCCTCGTAGCGGCCAAGATCGAGGGCCAGGCCCAGCACCTCGACGATCTCGGCAAGAAACACGGCCTACGAGAGATTCAAGACGAAGCCCAGGCCGCCAAAGCATATTTTCGAATCCTTTTCGGCCCGGAATTCTCTCGACGGGACGAAGACGACGAATCGAACGCGGCGCTCAACTACGGCTACGCCGTCCTTCGAGCTCTTGTCGCGAGAACCGTGTGCAAAGCGGGCCTTCACCCGGCCCTGGGGATTCATCACGAAAACAAGTACAACCCTTTCGTTCTCGCGGACGATCTTATCGAGCCGTTTCGGCCTCGCATCGATGCGATCGTGTTGCAACTCGGAGAAACGAATCTCACCAAAGATACGAAACGAACGCTTCTTTGCACGGCGCTCGAAGCCAAGGAGGATGTCGAGAAGCTTGTCCGCAGATACGTGGAACTCCTATAGGCTCATGTGGCTCTTCGTCCTCTTCGATTTGCCGACGAAGACGAAGACGGAACGCAAGCGCTATAACACGTTTCGAAAAGCGCTTCTGCGCCGAGCATTCTCCATGTTACAGTGGTCCGTCTACGCGCGATGCTATCCGAACGAAGAGGCCGCTCGCGCTACACGGGAACAGCTCAAGGGTCTTTTGCCAAAACGCGGAAAGATTCGACTTTTGTCCGTCACCGACCACCAGTTTGGAAAAATGGAATCTTTCTTCGGTTCCACTCCGAAAGAAGTGGAACAACCTCTTGATCAGCTTCTTCTTTTCTAGGGGACTTGCTCTTTGACAACATCGGTTGGATTATCCTGAGAGAGCGGGGGTCCAGACAAC
>Ga0187781_10004359_pt1 | contig 10544 bp, 9 predicted proteins | sample 0715_SJ02_MP02_2_FD_132447 | JGI IMG/M metagenome (GOLD analysis project Ga0187781, IMG submission 132447) | Tropical peat soil microbial communities from peatlands in Department of Meta, Colombia - 0715_SJ02_MP02_20_MG | ecosystem: Environmental > Terrestrial > Soil > Wetlands > Peat | place...
CGCGCTCTTGCTCCTCTCGCTGCTCGAGGATCGGCCTCCCGAAGAGGTCGGATACATCACCCAGCGACCCCCGGTGGTGCCGACCCCACTCGCGGCGCTCGCCGCCTTGCCTCCCCCACCGCTCGCCGAGGCGGTCCCATGACATTCGAGCGGGAAGAGTACCGCAGTGTCATCGTCGGTGCCGGAATCGTGGGTCTCTTCACCGCGTACCATCTTGCCCGGGCGGGCGGCGGTCCGGTCCTCGTCGTGGACCGTGGATTCCCCTCGAGCGGCTCGTCGGGCCGCAACGGCGGCGGCGTCCGCCAGCAGTGGGAGACGCCCGGGACGATCCGTCTCGCCCGCGAGGCGGTGCAAGCGTACCGACACTTTGGTCGCGAGTTCGGTTTCAATATCTGGTTCCGGCAAACCGGATACCTCTTCCTCGCTGAGAACGACGGCGAGCTCGAGCGACTCCGAAACGTCCACGCGCTGGTCGCTTCCGAAGGGCTCCCATCGCAGATGCTGGACGCGAACGGGGTCGCCGGGCTGGTGGACGGAATCGCCCCGGGCGCGGCGGTCGGAGGAGCCTATCTCGGCAGCGACGGCATCCTCTACCCGTTCCCCGCGGTCTGGGGCGTCTACGAGGCCGCGAAGTCGCTCGGGGTGGAGGTCGCGCTCGGCGTGGAGGCGTTGAGCACGGAGGTCCGCGATGGCCGCGTAGCCGGGTTACAGTCCTCGAAGGGCACCGTCCGAGCGCCGACGGTGGTGAACGCGGCCGGTGGCTGGTCCGGGGATTTCTCGCGCCGCTCGGGCCTCGAGGTACCGAACGTCGCGACCCGTCACGAGATCCTGGCGACCGAGGCGACGAAGCCGTTCCTCGACCCGATGGTCGTGCGGGCCTCGGACGGGCTCTACTTCAGTCAGTCGATGCGCGGCGAGGTGATCGGAGGGGTCGCCCTACCACACCGCCCCGGCACGTCCCGCGGCCAGGGTAGCTCGGCCGCGTTTCTTACCACGATGGCGCGGGCGCTCGTCGGACTGCTTCCCCGGCTCGGCGCGCTCGCGGTGTTGCGCGCCTGGTCCGGGTTCTACGACGACACCCCGGACGGGTTCCCGGTCATCGGCGAGGACCCACGTCTTCCGGGGTTCGTGCACGGGAACGGCTTTGGTGGCCACGGGTTCATGCTCGCGCCGGCGACCTCCCGGCGCGTCGCGCAGGCCGCGCTCGGCGAGCGAACGGACCTCGACCCGGCCCAGTTTTCGCCGGCCCGGTTCCTGGGGCGGACAACCTCGGCCGCTCCCGAGCGACTCCAGCTCGGGTAGCCATGGTCGCCCCGATCTTTGCACGCCACGCCGGAAGCGGCTAAACCTCGAGGGTAATCCCCTGCGATGATGCCCTCCTCCAGTCTCGTCATCCGCGAGGCGACCGAAGCCGATCTCGCGTCGATCGTCGCGCACTACGCACCCGGGGGCAGCGACAGCCCCTGGGACCCGTTCGCGGACCTCCAGCGGGTCCGAGCGGTCCTCGGCCCGGGTCTCCTCGTCGCGGAATGGGAGGGAATCTATGCAGGATTCCTATTCTGGTACGAATCCCGGCGGCCCTGGTACGCTCCGAACGTGGAGCGATACGCACGGATCTCCGACCTTCACATCGTGCCCGCCGCTCAGGGGAAGGGCGTCGGCCGTACGCTCCTCCGCGACGCGCTTTCCCGCATTCGATCCTCCAGCATCGACACGGTGTTCCTGGAGACGGACGAGACCAACGCGCGCGCACGCCGGCTCTACGAAGGCGAAGGATTCGTCTCGGTCGCTCCGGCGGTCGTTCGCTATCGTCGGGACACGCGCTAGACGCCTTGCGCGTGGAGCCGAGCCGCCTCTCCGCTACGCTCTTGAGCGCGAGGCTCGCTTTCCCGGAACGTGATCGGACAATTCCCGTGGGACCCGTTCCCTCCTTCGGGCGAGCCGGACCCGAAAGGTCCGGATCCGATCCAGGCGATCGCGTTCCGCGCGGCCGTCACCTCGGCGGACGCGTACCGCTCCGTACGGCTCGCCCTGCGCCGTGAGAGCGGCACGATGCGCATCGGCAACCGGTTCGTCACGGACGGTCGGTACCGCCAGGTCGCGTTCGTCGCCTTCGGCAACGCGGCGAACTCGATGGCCCTCGCCGCGCTTCACGCGGTCGGCGACCGTTTGACCCAGGGATTCCTCGCCGGACCGGAGCCGGTCGCGCGGGAGATTCCGTTCCGCGGCACCTTGCTCGGACCGGGCTGGGGGGGCGCGCCCGAGGCCGCATCCCTGGTCGCGGCCACGGACGAACTCGCGGGAGGACTCTCCGAGCAGGACCTCCTGCTCGTGCTGCTCTCGGGCGGCGCGACCCGGGCCCTTACTCGCCCGCCGAGCGGCATGACCGAGGAGGATTTCGGAAACTTCCTCCGCGAGGCGTACACACGGGGAGCGACCGGTGGCGAGGTCGGCCTGCTCCTGCGCGTGCTCGCGGAAGGTGGGGTGGGCGGCCGGCTCCTGGGAGTCGCCCCTCACGCGGACGTAGCCACGCTGATCGTCGATCGCGGGGACGGCCCCGCACGACTCGGCGGCGGTCCGATGCATCCCGTTCGGCCGGCCGAGCGCGAGGAGGCACGCGCTCTCCTGGGCCGCCTCGGACTCATCGACGCGCTTCCCCCCCCGATACGGGCTGCCCTCGGCGCGCGCGACGGGACGCCAATGGCGCTTCCCGAGCGCGTGGCCCATCCGGTCGTGGTGGCGAGTCCGTCGGACGCACTTCGCGCCGCCGCCGATGCTGTCTTCGACAAGGGGTGGACGAGCCGTCTCGCGTATCTCGCGCTCCCCGATCCTCCTACCGCCGCGGCCGACCGGTTCATGGCCCGGGCGGAGGAGCTGTACGTCGCCGAGGGCCTCTCGGCCGAGAGCCGCACGAAGGGCTTGGGCGCATTCGCGATGACGACCCTCGGCCTTCCCGAGGGCGTGGACGAGGGCCCGGCGTTCGGCGAGTTCCTCACCAGGGCGCAGGCCGACGTGCGACGTCGTGAGATGAGCGTCGGGCTGTTCCGCACGGCCGGCACGATCGGCTCGGCCGACTACCCCGCGGGCGCGGTGATCGGGGCGCCGACCGACCGCGAGGTCACCGTGCGTCCGGACCGGGCCCGAGTGGTCCCGATGCGTCGGGGAATCACCGATGTCGGGATGCTCGCGGTCGCCCTCGTGCCCACCCCCGAGCCGAAGGGTCGCGTCCGCGACGCCGGCTAGAACGACCGGTGGCCCGAACGAGGCCGAGGCGGTTACCGGCCGCCCGACGGTTCGTGCCGCGCGTTGCCCGCCTCGGCTTCCTGGAAGTGCCGCTTGAGCGCCATGTACTCGCTGAACGAGATCTCCCGACGACCGCGCACCGCGCCGGCCTGCTTGAGCGAAGTGATCTGGTAGACGCGGAGCAGCTCCTCCACGGGGCGACCCTCCGTCTCCGAACGGCCGATGATCGCCGGGACAGCGGCGAGCGGCATTTCGACCATGCGGGGAGGCGGGGCGGGGGCCGCCTCCGCCGGGGCCGGTGGGGCGCCGAGATAGTCGACGAGCCGGGCGTGTTCCCCCGCAGTGATCTCACCTTCCCCGAGCAAGAGGTCGATGAGTTCCCGCTGACGCGGGCGGTACGTTTCGACGAGCTCAGTAAGGTCCCGGTCCGGTCGCGTGGCCGGCGCCGCGGCGAGGAGCGGCCCGACGAGCCCGTCGAGGTCGGCCTGGAGATCGTCGAGCGCACGGGCCAGCGCGGCGTGGTCCGGACCGGACCCGTCGGGCGCCACCTCGAACTTCGCGGATAGGCGCACGGTGCCGCCGGCCGGCAGGTCGGGGCGGAGCGGTCGCTCTACGGTGAGTTCCACCTCACGACGACGGACGGGCACGGCGGTGGACGGGCGAGCGCGGAGAAAAGGTACGCCCGGGCGCCGGTAGATGATTCGGTAGCGTCCGAGTTACCACCGTTCACTTGCTTTCATACAGTAACTATAAAAGGGTCCGTGGCCCTAGGTGCGGAGAGGCGAGAGCCATGGAGACGGACCGCGCGCGACGGCCCCACTCGACGCACCCCACCGGCGCCGACATCTGCGATTCCCCGGACGGAAAGCACCTCTGCCCCGTCCTCGCGGCCGTCGGCGTAATCGGCACGGAGTGGCGGTTGGCGATCGTGCACCGGTTGCTCGAGGGGCCGCAGCGGTTCAGTGAGATCCTGAAGTCGAACCCGCGCCTCAACGCGAAGACGCTGAGCGCGACCCTGAAGTTTCTCGAAGGCCAGGGCGTCGTTCAGCGCACGGTAGTGAGCACGCGGCCGTTCTCGGTCGTCTACTCGCTCACGGAGATGGGCCTCGGCCTCGCTCCGGCCGCCCGCGAGCTGCGTTTGTGGGGCGAGCGGTGGCTCCTTCCCAGAAACGCGCAGATGAGCCGCGCGGCCGCACCAGCCGCTCGCCGGCCTCCGACGATCCAGGGCGAGCTTCCCCGCATCGTGGTCGGCGAGGCGGAGCCGCACCGGGCCCGATAGGCGGAACGGCTCCCCGACGAGCCGTTTCACGACCCCCCGCCCGCGATTCAAATACCGCGGCCCGCCATCGTTTTCGTGCAACCACCCCGGAAGGGTCCCTCCAGATCGCCATCAGGGGACAGCACCGTGTCCCAGGCGTGCGAGGGACCTTTCCAAAACCTTACGATCCGAATTTTCTCGCTCCGGGTGGCCATTCATTCCGGCACGAGCTCGAGTTCCATGTAGTGGGCTCCCGCCACCGGGTTGAACCGATAGGCGGGGATGTCGCGGAACCCGAGGGCCCGGTAGAGCCCGATCGCCGCGTCCATCGTGGGTAGGGTGTCGAGCCGCATCTTCGTGTAGCCGAGGCGCCGCGCCGCCGCGATCACTTCTTCCGACAACTTTCGGCCGAGTCCCTTTCCCCGGTGGTTCGGCCGGACATAGAGACGCTTCATCTCGCAGATCGACCCCCCGTAGCGTCGGAGCGCGACCACGCCCGCCGGCTCGTCCCCTTCCCAAGCCACGAGCACCGTGCCGTCGGGGGGCGAATAGCCACCGGGAAAGCGGGCGATCTCCTCGCCGAACCCCTGGAATCCGAGGTCGATCTCCAGTGACGCGGCGTACTCCTCGATCAGCGCCCGTGCGGCGGCGATCTCACCGTCGGTCGCGGCGGTCCCGATGCGCATCGTGCGCGCCGACCGTTCCGGAGGAGAAATTCTCTCGGTCCCACACGGCCATGCGAAGGCGAGCTCGGTCGCGACCCGGGATCGCTGCGAACATCGTTCATCGTTCGCGGGCCGGGGCACCGAAGTAGTCCGGGGCCGGCTCGGAGGAGCGTTCCCATGCGGCGTTGCGCATCGTCCTCTTGGCCCCGATCCGCGCTCGACCCAACGGTCTTCTCGCGAATCCTCGTGGCCCCGGTTGCGCCTCGCCATGACCCCCGAACCCCGCCCGACCCCGAGACGAACCGCCGAATCTTCGGCCGTCGTCTCCGCGTTGCGGTGAAGGTTCCAACCGCCCAGTGACCGGCGTCGCCTCGAAGGACGAGGGGTCGTTCGAGGACGCCACCCGTGAGCGGACGCCCGGCCGGACGCGCCGGAGGTCCTGACCGCGGGAGGGCGCGTCGGTCCTGAGCCCGTTCCCGGCACCTCGCCGGAGCCCGTCGCTCCCAGCCTCACGGCGCTCCGGCCGGGAGGCGGGTCCTGGGAGCGACGGAGCATCGGTCCCCGCATGTCGGGGACGACCGCGAACCGCTCCGTGCTGTCCGAGACCCGCGGACGGGACGGGGGAGTTTGAGAGAACCTTGGATGCGCAACGCATCGCTGTCACAGCGCCCCGCGAACCCGTTCCCCGACCGACATTTCCCCAGCCTCCGACCGGAAGGGTCCGAAAGGTCGGCGAGCTCCGCCTCCCGATCGCCGGCCCCTACTGCCCTCGCGCGCGGCTGTACCAGTACCCCGATGGACGGCTGCTCTGGCTCGTCCGTTTGTGGGAACACGACCGGGCCGTGCCGCACCTGGTCTCGACGGATACCTTGCGGGAGTTCGCCCGCATCAACCAGCCTCCCCGAGTTCGGGCCGAGGTCGACGCCCTCGTCCATCGCGCGACCGCGCGCGAACGGCCGTGAAGTCGCCCGCAACGGCCACGATCGTCTGCGATGGTCCGCCCGTCTCCCTCCGCCGATGGTACGGGGAGCTAGCCCGCCTGATCGCGGCGACGCCCGTTCCGGCCGCGGTCCTCGCCGAGGCGTCCTGCGATGGAACTCCCATTCGGCTCACCGTACGGCCCGCCGAAGTTGTTGAGCTACTTCGGCGGAGTGCCGCGGGAGCCTCGGTCGTCTGCCAACCGTACCTCGGACGCGCCAATGTGCCTCCTCCGGACTTCGTGAGCGAGTGCCGAGGGGACGTCGTCCGAACCGGACGGGTCCGTTCCCCGGCGTCGCTCGGGTCGGGGCTCGGCGTCGACACGGTCGGAATCGCTCCCGGCCTCGACGCTTCGGTATGGCTCGGGGTCCAGACGTTCTGGCTCCCCGGTCCGCGGGGCACGCTCTGGCTCGCGCGTCGGTTCCGCGTGGCGGCGAGCTCCCGCGGGGAGTGCGTGAGGCGGTTCCGGGCGCTCGGCACAGCGATCGCGGCGGAATGGGCCCGAACCATCGGGGTTCCGGCGACCGCCCGACCGGCCCGCCTCGGCGCCCGGCGTGACTGGCGGCTCGGCGGCCTTCGCACAATCCCTCCCGATGGATGGTTCGAGGGCCCTCCGGACTTCGCGGCGCGCACGATAGGACCGAGGGAGACGGCCGAGGGGTCACCGCTCGAGCTGCCCGTGGAGACGCCGGCGATCATCCTGGGAGCCTCGGGTGCGGGCAAGACGACGTACCTCGCCCGGTGGGCGGCCCGTACGCTCCGCGAGGGAACGACGATCTGCGTCATCGACCTGCACGGGGACCTCACCCCGGCGATCGTCGCGCGGCTACCTTCCGAGGCACGACGGGCGGTTGTAGCGGTGGATGCGGGCCGGCCCCCGGTGCCCGGGATCGCCGCCGTGGTCTCCGACGGGCCCCGGGACCGGGCCGCCGCGCATCTGGTCGCCGCGCTCAAACGGTTGACTCCGGACGGCACCGACATCTACTGGGGATTCCGGCTCGAACGCATCTTCGACACGGTGGTCCGTCTCGCCCTCGAGTCGGGAGGGTCGCTCGCCGACATGTACGACCTGCTCACCAACGCCGACCGGCGGGACGCGGCCCGACTCGCAACGCGCTCCATCGAGCTCGGCCGCTTCCTGGACGAGCTCGCACCGGTCGTCCGACGCAACCCCGAGTTCCTCTGGTCGGCCGCGACGCGGCTCTCGAAGGTGATGCTCGTACCGGTGCTTCGGCAGCTGCTGTCGCCAGAGGAGGGAGGGCTACCGGTCGAGGAGCTCCTGCGAGACGGGCGACCGCTCTTGGTCCGCCTCCCGTTCGCGACCCTCGGGCCGGAGGCGGCGGGGTTCGCCGCCACGCTCGTGCTCGGCCGGATCTACTTCGGTGTCGCCGCCGTCGCGGAACGCGTCGGCGCACCTCGGCCGGTCGCGATCGTGCTCGATGAGGTGCAGGCGTTCTCGCCGTACCTTGTCGCCGAGCTCCTCACCGAGGGTCGGAAGTTCGGGTTCCGGACCGTGATCGCGTCGCAGTACCCGGACCGACTCGCCCACGAGCTCGCGAGCGCGGCCCGCGGGGCATTGCGCGGGTTCGTCGCCTTCCGCGTGCCTCGCCCCAGCGCGGCCGAGGTCGGGCGGTGGCTCGGTCTGGCTCCGGACGACGCGGCTGAACGGCTCCCGGCGCTCCCGACCGGCGAGGGGTTGATCCTCGACGGACTCGCCGACGGTCTGCGACCCGTCGCAGCGGAGTCGTCGGTCCCCGGCACCGTCGACGAGGACTGGAGGGAGGCCGTGGAGACGACCCGACGAGAGTTCGACGTCCGGGCGTGCGATGGCCCGGAAGAGACTCGACCGGATGCGCCGATGGAGCGGTTGTTGCTCGCCGTCCTCTCGGGCGTGGAGCGGGGCGTGGCCCTTCCGCGCGACGATGCGGTCTCCGCGGCGATGGGTTTGCCCGGCTCTTCGACCGACCCAGCATTGCTCGCCCATCGCCTCACCACCGCCCTCCGGGACGGCTATCTCGAGGATACCGAGGGGGGACTGCGGCTCACGGCGGCCGGGGAACGGCGAGTGGGGCTCACCACTCCGACCGGGGCGTCACGCGAGAGCGCGGAGCATCGCGCTCTACTCCTCGCCGCGTTCCGACACTTCGCCGCCCGGGGCTACCTGCTCGAGATCCTCCGCCAGGGCCGGTTCGACACGACCCTCCCCGACGCCCGATTTCAACAGTTGCCCAGCCGCGATGGCGCCGTGTCCCCGGCCGACCTTGCCTCCGAGATCGAACGGCGGCGCAGTGGGTGGGCTTGGCGGTTCTTCCACGGGCGGGACGTCCATGTTGAAGCGGAAGTGACGGGCGCCCTGCGGCCCGAACGCATCCGCCACGGAGTCGCGAAGGCGCTCCGTCGGGGAGCTTTCGTGCTGTTCGTCGTCAGCGACGCCCGTCGCGCACGCCGGGTTCGCTCCGTACTCCGAGCGATGGGACTCGGGGTGGACCGTGCGCAGGTCTGGACCCTACATCTACCGCCCGGATCTTCGGGCGCGGTCCCGGCGACGAACAGGTAAGAACGACGGTTCAATCGGCCCGCGGTATGCGAGCGTTCGTCGCGGTCGAGGTGCCGCCTCCTTCGAGCGACGCCCGGCAGGCGCCCGCCCCGGAGCATCTCACCCTGCTGTTCTTGGGCGAGATTCCACGGGAGCGGGTCGAGCTGATCACCGCGGCGCTCAGCCCCGTGGGCATGAACACGGCTCCGTTCGACCTCACGCTCGAGGGGGTCGGCGCCTTTCCGTCCCCCGAGCGGCCCCGCGTCGTCTGGACCGGCGCGACCGAAGGGATCGACGAGCTGGTGAGGCTCGCGAACCTCGTTCGCGCGGCGCTCGCGCACGAGGGGGACCCAAGCCGACGGGAGACGAGCTTCGTCCCCCATCTCACCCTCTTCCGCGTGCGCTCGCCGAACGACGTCCGTCGGGCTCGCGAGCTACTGGCGGGCCGGACCCCTCCGCCCGCGTCCCGCCGGTTCCGCGTCGCGGAGTTCGTGCTCAAGGAAAGCGAGCTCTCCTCCCGCGGCGCGACCCACCGGACCGTGCGGACGTTCCCGCTCACAGGTCGGGCGTCGGTCCCCGTGTAGCCTCGACCAGTACGCCGAACAGTAGGGAAGATCGCCGGCGGAGACGCGCGGGTCAACTACCAAGTCCGGCCGGCGCCGACGACACCGTTAAGCAGGCGGGCCCGACTCCCTCGGCGACTCCCGGTCGGGAGGGGGTGGGGTTCGGTTGCCTCCCGTTCGAACCAGCTCGGCCGTGCCGCGCAGGACCTGGTGGTTCTGGCTCGCCGTGGTCGGACTCGTCGCGGGTTTCGCCGCGAGCCTGCCCGCTCATGGCGCCACCGGCGCAACGGCGGCCGTTCTCACCGAGCCCACCGCCCTCGAGGGTGCGAGCACCGCCGTTTCCATTGTCGCGCTCGGCCCAACGCCGAGCGAGCTCACGGCGGGAACACCGATGTCGTTCGCCTGGCAGGCGCTCGATGCTCAGGGAGCGCGCGTCACCACGTTCGCCGCCCCCGCGGAGCTTACCGTGACCGAGAGCGCGAACGGATCAGCCGCGCCGACGTGGGTGAACGCCTCCACGTCCGGACCGCTTCCGCGCTCGGGGAACGGCACGTTCACTGTTCCCGCGGCCAATTGGAACGGGGGAGTGCTCACGCTCACCGTGGACCCCGCCGCCGCCATCCCGGTCCGAGTCGACCTGTTCGGTCCCGCGCTCCCGTCCGAGCCACCGGCGATCCCGCTCACCGTCCTTCCCGACCTTGACCACCTCGAGCTGTACAACGCGACCCGCGTCGTGAACAACCTCTCCGGCGCGGAGCGGTCGTACTCGGCGTTCTGGCACGTGCGCGACCGGTTCGGGGACCCGGCCCCCGGCGCGGTGCTCATGATCGAGTGCACGACCGGCGGCACCCTGAACCAGACGGACGTGCCGGTCGTCTGGTCGTCGGACGGCTCGACCGGTGCCTGGGTGAACGTGACCGCCCCCGGTGCGCTCGCCGGCTCGGTGACGGTCTTCGACGGTGCGGGTGCGTCCGTGTTGGGACCGCTCTCGGTACCCCCGGTGGGGACCTCCTTGACGAACTCCTCGTCCCTGTCCCCGTTCGCCCTCCTAGCGGTCGCGCTCCTCACCGTGGCCGGGGTCGGTGGGGTCGGCGCCCTCCTCGTCGGCGGCAGGCCGCGCCCCGCCTCCGCGGCGTCCGTGGAGGAGGCGGAGCTCCGACGGCTCGCCGAGGGGCGGGCGACCGTCGTGGAGATCGTCGGGGCGAAAGGGCCCCTCACGCTCCGCGAGATCGAAGATGACTGGAAGCCTCCCCCGGCGCCGCCCGCGATCGCCGACTGGGTCGCTTCGCTCGTCACGGACG
>Ga0187781_10004360_pt1 | contig 10538 bp, 7 predicted proteins | sample 0715_SJ02_MP02_2_FD_132447 | JGI IMG/M metagenome (GOLD analysis project Ga0187781, IMG submission 132447) | Tropical peat soil microbial communities from peatlands in Department of Meta, Colombia - 0715_SJ02_MP02_20_MG | ecosystem: Environmental > Terrestrial > Soil > Wetlands > Peat | place...
CGACAAAATCGCCGGACGCGAAAGCGGCCACGGGCCGGACGTTTCCCGTGAAGGCGTGCAACGCGACATTCTACCCATTGTTGAGGGCACTACGGTCAATACGCGTTACGGCATGGTGCGGACCGACCACATTCTTTTCGTCGCTGCCGGTGCTTTCCACGTTTCGAAGCCGAGCGACCTTATTCCCGAACTGCAAGGTCGTTTTCCGATTCGCGTCGAGTTGCAGTCGCTGACCATGGAAGATTTCATCCGGATTCTCACCGAGCCGAAATCGTCGCTAACCAAGCAATATACGGCGCTGCTCGAAACCGAGGGTGTGAAACTGGATTTCACCCCGGACGCGCTTGAAGAAGTGGCGCGATTTGCCTTCCGCGTGAACGAAGGGACGGAGAATATCGGCGCGCGGCGGCTGCATACGATCATGGAGCGCGTGCTCGACGAAATCAGCTTTGACGCGCCGGACAAGAAGGGCCAGCAGATTACCGTCGACGCGGCCTATGTGCAGAAAATGCTGAGCGAGATCGTGAAGGACCAGGACTTGTCGCGGTACATCTTGTAGCCGAGCGTCTAACAATGTGTGCTAGCGCGGGCGAGTCGCCCGCGCCCAAATCCTTCCGAGAACTCCCCCTGCGCGTTCCTTTCTGCTAACCTTACCGCACCGCTTTCAAAACCTTCATGGCAACCCCTGACCGCAACCGCCTCAAATCGCTCATGGAGCGCGAGCAAAAGCGCTTTGTCGATGAGCGGCCTAAGTCAAAGGCCGTTTTCGAACGCGGCAAAAAGTCGCTTCTGTCGGGCGTTCCGATGAACTGGATGGTGAAGTGGCCGGGCGCATTTCCTCCGGTGGTGCGGGAAGCGCAGGGCGCGCATTTCTACGATCTCGACGGGCACCGCTACATTGACTTTTGCCTCGGTGACACCGGAGCGATGACCGGGCACTCGCCGTTTGCGGTGGTGAAGGCAATCGAAGAGCAGAGCAAGCGTGGCATCACGCTGATGTTGCCCTCGGAAGACGCGGCTTTCGTGGCGGAAGATTTGCAGCAGCGGTTCGGGCTGGCCTATTGGCAATTTGCGCTGACGGCGACCGATGCAAATCGGTTTTCGATCCGGCTTGCGCGCCAGATTACCGGGCGGTCGAAGATTCTGGTTTTCAACTGGTGCTACCACGGCACGGTCGATGAGACTTTCATTACCCTGCGTCCTGACGGCACATCGGACGCGCGGCGCGGCAATATCGGCCCGCCCGTGGACCCAGCGGTGACAACCCGGGTCGTTGAGTTCAACGATGTGTCTGCGCTGGAAAGTGCGCTCGCCAACGGTGATGTTGCCTGCGTGTTGGCCGAGCCTGCTCTTACCAATGTAGGAATCGTGCATCCGGCAGCGGGATTCCATCAGGCGCTGCGCGAACTGACGCGCAAGCATGGGACGCTGCTCATCATCGACGAAACGCACACCATCTGCGCCGGACCGGGCGGCTGCACGCGCGTGGAAAAGCTGGAGCCGGATTTCTTGGTTTTTGGAAAGGCGATCGGCGGCGGCGTCCCAGCGGCGGCTTACGGCTTCACCCAACAGGTGGCCGACATGATTACCGAACGCCACAGTCTTGAAGATTGCGATACGGGAGGAATTGGCGGAACGCTGGCTGGGAACGCGCTTTCGCTCGCCGCCATGCGCGCGACGCTCGCCAAGGTGCTGACGAAAGAAGCTTTCGACCGCATGATTCCGCTGGCCGAATCGTGGACCACCGGCGTGCAGAAGGTGATCAAGGATTTTGGCCTTCCCTGGCACGTAACGCGCCTCGGGTGCCGCGCCGAGTATATGTTTGGTCCGAACGAGCCGAAAAATGGAACCGAGGCTCACGATGCCATGGACTTTGATCTCGAGCGCTTCATGCATCTCTATGCGATGAATCGCGGCATCTTGCTGACGCCATTTCACAACATGGCGCTGATGTCACCGGCCACCGCGCCAGACGATGTCGACTACCACACACGCGTGTTTCGGGAAGCGGTGCGCGAGTTGGTTGGATAAGATATCCAGGCGCAAGTCGCCAGTTCTTAGTTTTGAGTCCCGGACGTCAGCTCGAGTTGGGAGCTCGCCACTTGTTCTTCGACGTCCGGGCGAACAGGCTGCCGGGTAGTGGCAACTGATAATCTTCTCATTTGCGAATGAACACGCTGGTTCGAACCTTCCTTGCCACGGCATTGCTGTGTCTGCTTGCTGGTTGCGCTCAGACCGGCATGCCTTTGCCGCCATCGCTGGAGCTGCCAAGGCCACCAAGCGATTTGCGCGCCGCTCGCAAGGGCAATTCCGTGACTTTGACGTGGACGGAACCGACGCTGACCACAGACCGCGAGAGCGTGCGCTACTTGGGGCCAACGCAGATGTGCCGCAGCGCAGAAAGCGAAATGACCTCCTGCGGAAATCCGGTCGGCACTCTTCCGCCTCCGAGCACACAACCAAGGTCTCGGTCGAAGTCGAAGCAGAGCCCGGCAGCGCCGCAGACTTTCACTGATACGATTCCTTCAGGCTCTCTAAGCGACAGCCCTGAGGCTGAATTCACCTATGCCGTAGAAGTGTTGAACCGCAGTGCGCGCGGGGCTGGACTCTCGAACCGCGTCAAGGTGCCGGCAATCCGAAATCTGCCCGCACCGGAAGACTTGGCAGCAGAACTCACAGGCGACGGCGTGGTCTTAACCTGGACAAGCACCGCTGAACCAGCCGCCCGATCCGGCCTCCAATTTCGGTACCGGATCTATCGGCGAGACGAAAGCACCGGCAAAGATACGGTGGCGGGCGAAGTTCCTCTCGCGGCGACCGGCGCGACGCGCTACTTGGATGCGATCGAATGGGAGAAAATCTATTCGTATTGGATCACAGCCGTGAGCATCATCACGCGGACAGACGGCGAAGTACAAATTGAGGGAAACGATAGCCCATTGGTGCGCGTGGTCGCCCATGATGTGTTTCCGCCCGCCGTGCCGGCGGGACTACAAGCCGTGTTTTCCGGCGAGGGACAAAAGCCTTTCATTGATCTGATCTGGGCGCCAGTGGCGAACGCCGATCTCGCGGGGTACAACGTGTACCGCCGTGAGGGGAATCGCAGTGCGATCAAAGTGAATAAGGAATTGGTGAAGACGCCATCGTATCGCGACGAGGCGGTAATCTCGGATAAGACCTACATCTACTCTGTTTCGGCAGTCGATGTCCGCGGTAATGAAAGCGCGCACTCGGAGGAGGCCGCTGAATCGGTGCCATAGGTGAATCGGTACCATCGTGGGCGGCATCGAGCACACCCTTCGCCGCGACGGCGAAAACAGGAATACCGGCGAAATTGTTCCTCCACTCACATTGTTCTGTGTTTAGATAAAACGCGTGAAATATTGTCGATTTGATCTCAATGGTTCGCCTCGCTATGGCCTTGTCGAAGCCGTCGCCGGCGCAGAGACAATCACGCGACTGTTGCTCAAGTCTCCGCATACCAGCGACGGTGACGTGGAAGGACTGCCTAGCCGCCGCGTGGATAGCATTCCGCTGGCCCAGGCCTCGCTGCTGCCACCGGTAGAACCGTCAAAGATCGTCTGTGTCGGCCGCAACTACCGCGAGCATGCCGCTGAACTTGGTCACGAGGTGCCGGTTGAGCCATTGATATTCTTTAAGCCGCCAAGCGCGCTGTTGCCATCCGGAGCCACTATCCGGCGCCCCAAGATTTCCGGCCGCACGGATTACGAAGGCGAACTTGGAGTGGTTATCGGCCGCCGTTGCCATGACCTGCACAGCGACGAAGATGTCCGTCCCTACATTCTCGGCTACACCTGCGTCGACGATTTCACCGCACGCGATCTCCAGAACAAAGATGGACAATGGACGCGCGCCAAAGGCTTTGACACGTTTTGCCCGGTCGGGCCGGTGGTTGCGGATGAGCTTGATCCGTGGGCGGGAGTACAGGTAGAAACGCGTGTGAACGGAGAAATACGCCAATCGGGAAATACGCGCGACTTCATCTTTCCCCTCGATGTCGTTATCCGATACATTTCGCAAGTCATGACGCTGGAACCCGGAGATTTGATCGCGACGGGCACGCCGAAGGGCGTTGGACCAGTCGTGGCCGGCGAGGTGGTTGAAGTTACCGTCGAGGGGGTGGGGCAATTGCAGAATCCCGTAGCGGATGCAAGCTAGCTGACCAGGTTCAAACTACCGAGCAAGCCTCTCGCGGAGTGCAGCTTCGATGATCTCTGCGGCTTCTTTCAGGGTGTTGAGTTCGGCTTGGCTCCGATCAACCAGAACTTCCGCTAAAGCGTGGATTCGCCGCTTTCGCGCTTCCTGCAGTAAGCGTTCGCCCTTGGGCGTCACGCTGATATGCAGCTTCCGTGCGTCTTCGGAGTCCTTCTGAATTCTGGCGAGGCCCTCGCGCCTAAGCCCAGCCACGATCCGGCTCATGGTCGGCGGTTTCACGCGCTCGGCGCCGGCGAGTTCCCCTAAGGTTTTCGAGCCGCTAAATACGAGCACTGAAAGGGCGGATAAGCGGGCTGGGCCTTGGCCCGAGAGCACATCCGTCTTTGCGGCAGTACGCAAGAGATGAATGGCCGCCGAGTGCAGGCGGTCCGCAATCTCCATTCCGTCTAGTTCCTCGGAGCTCGACATGGGGAAAGTTTAGCACTGCTAACATTTTTCTTGACAAGCAGACCGGCGTGCTTATAATTCGTTAGCGTTGCTAACTAATTACGGAGGATCGATCCGGCCTATGAGCAACAACGAACGCTGCTTTGAACTCCTTGGGAAAAGCGACTTTGACGGCGTGCGCCGGCTGGTGGAAAGCGATGCGGCGTGCGCGCAGGCACGCGACGTCCACGGTGTGAGCCTGCTCATGCAGTGCATCTATCGCGGACGCCGCGACGTGGCCGAACTGATTGCAAATGGAAAAAAGGACCTTGACATTTTCGAAGCGGCTTCTCTTGGGCACATGAATCGTCTCCGCGAGTGGGCCCGCGATTCCGCCGCCGTCAATTCCCGGTCCGCCGATGGCTTTACAGCTCTCCATTTCGCCTGCTTTTTCAGTCAAGCCCAATCAGCCCGACTGCTTATCGAAAGCGGCGCCTCCGTTGACGCCGTGGCCACTAATCCCACGAAGGTTATGCCACTTCACTCGTCCGCTTCTGCACGCAATCTGGAAGCTGCCCGCCTTCTGCTCGAGCGGGGAGCGCCTCCCAACGCGCGCCAGCAAGGCGGATGGGCCCCGATTCATGCTGCGGCGCAAAATGGAGACCGGGCTATGGTTGACCTCTTGCTACGCCATGGGGCCGACCCCAAGCTGGCCAATGACGATGGGAAAACACCTGCGATGATTGCGCGCGAAAGAGGACATACCGAGATTGCCGCGTTGCTAGAGGGATAGCCTGGATGGAGGCTCAGTTACTCTGGTTATGTGCACATGCCCCGGCTCTCGATTCCTGCATCAAAACGTCTATAATGTGAAGAAAGGTCCTTACAATCTGCTCGTTCTGTCCACCGGGTCGCAAATGCAGCACGAGCAGGCATCCAGAAAGCGACGACGAACAAAATCATGTCCACCAAGTTGAAGGTAACAATTCTTGCCAGTTCCCTGGCCATTTTGCTGTTCACGATCGCGGGCAGTTATGTCAACGTTCGCGCCTCCTCCAATGATGGAGCGTATCGTCAGCTTTCGGTGTATAGCGAAGTGCTTTCGCGCATCCGCAGTGAGTATGTCGAAGAACCCAATATCCCGGTGGTCACCGAGGGCGCGCTGCACGGGTTGCTCGAGTCGCTCGACGCGAACTCCAGCTTCCTGACCCCGGAGGAATACAAGCACTACAAATCGGTCAAGCCGGAGGGTAAGGCGGATATCGGGGCGACGATATCGAAGCGCTTTGGATACGCGGATGTAGTGGCGGTGATCCCGGGCGGCCCGGCGGATAAAGCCGGGATCGAGAACTCCGACATCCTCGAGTCGATCGAGGGCAAGAGCACGCACGACATGTCGCTGGCCGAAATTCACAGTGTTGTGCTTGGGGAGACCGGGTCAACGCTTACCGTTTCTGTTGTCAGGCCGCGGCGTGCCGAACCACAGAAGATCGTGATCACACGCGACATGGTTTCGATTCCCCCGGTAACGGAAAAAATGCTTGCCGACAACGTGGGCTACGTCAAGGTCGACTCCTTCCCGGCAGGTAAAGCGCAGGAGATCGCAAGCAATATCCGCAATCTGCAGAAGCAGGGGGCCAAGAAACTGATGCTCGACCTGCGGAACTGCGCCAATGGCGACGAGTCCGAGGGAATAGCAACGGCAAACCTGTTTCTTGACCACGGCACGATCACATATTTACAGGGACAAAAGTATCCGCGTCAGGCCTTCAACGCTGACCCGAACAAAGACATCACCAAGCTTCCGGTGGCAGTGCTGGTCAATCGCGGAACCGCGGGTCCGGCAGAGATCGTGGCGGCAGCGATTCTGGATAACGCCCGGGGCGATGTGGTTGGAGACAAGACTTTTGGCGACGGCTCGGTTCAGAAACTGATTGAGATGCCTGATGACTCAGCCTTGATTCTCTCGGTTGCGAAGTACTACTCGCCGAGTGGCAAAGCGATCCAGGATGCTGCCGTCACGCCGAATGTGCTGGTCGCCGAGACCGATGAAGAAGCTGGGCTCCCCGACGAAGAGCAGCCGTCCGCTCCGGAAGAAAAAGCAGCTCCGCCCAAGAGCCCTCAGGACGACCAACTCAACAAAGCCCTGGAGATCCTGCAGAACCGCGGCCCGAAAGGATAGGGAGCAAGTTTCGGGTTGCAAAGTCGCGAGATCTAAGGTCCAAGATCTGGATGTTTAAAACACCGAACTCAGACCGCGTCTCTTGACTGCTGCGGCGTCCGGTCGCTAGCACTTTTCTGACGTCGGTAAAACTACTCCTTCAAACATTGGAACTCTACAGCCTTCCTACCGCGCCTTTACGCTATTCTGAAATCGAAGCTCCATGAACGGTCTCGATCAAGAACCTCGTCCGGTGGAAACTGGCAGCCGGAGGCTGGTCGGCATCCTCCTCTACGGACTGCTGGTGCTGCTGGCAACCGCGGTTGGCGCGAGTGTAGGCTTCATTCTCGTCTATTCGACGGACCTCCCCCAGGTCGAGGAATTGGAACGCTACCGTCCGAGTTCGGTCACTGAACTTTATGACACCCAGGGGCGGGTCATTGGCACGTTTGCGCTGCAACGACGCGTCATCGCAACCTATGACGAATATCCGCAGGTCCTGCGTGACGCCCTTGTCTCCATCGAAGACAAGGATTTCTATACCCACTCTGGCATCAACATCTGGCGCATTATCGGAGCGGCGTATCGCGACATCGAATCCGGAGGAAAGGTGCAGGGAGCTTCCACGCTCACGATGCAACTCGCGCGCAACCTGTTTTTATCGCCTGACCGCTCGTTTTATCGCAAGATGCAAGAGGCGCTGCTGGCGATTCAGATCGAGCGGCGCTTTACGAAGCCGCAGATCTTCACGCTTTACGCCAACCAGATATTTCTCGGTCACGGAGCCTACGGGTATGAGGCTGCCTCCGAATACTATTTCAGCAAGCCGGCCCAACAGCTAAAACTTGAAGAGGCGGCGCTGCTGGCTGGCTTGCCGAAGGCGCCTCAATACTACTCGCCGATCAATCATCCGGACCGCGCCATCAGGCGGAGGAATCTCGTTCTCAACGCTATGCTGGAGGACGGGAAGATCACTTCCGCGCAGGCTGACGACGCGAAGAGCATGCCGCTTGTGCTCAGCGTGCAGAAGGACCCAAACTCGTTGGCTCCCTATTATGTCGAGGAAATCCGGCGCTATCTCGAAGCCAAGTACGGCAGCGATCAGGTCCATCAGGGCGGACTGCGCGTTTATACGTCGCTGGATATGGACCTGGAAAAGTCGGCGCGACAGGCCCTGCTCGATGGGCTGGCGGCCTATGAGCGGCGACATGGCTGGCGAGACAAGCTGGTAAACGTGATCGCGGAAGGTCAGCCGCTGGCACAGTACTCCGATCCCGATTGGGATGAAGAGCCGGAAGTCAACGGATACATCCACGCCCTGGTCACGCAGGCGTCGCCAGCAGCAGCTCAGATCCGCCTGGGCGCGCATACGGCGACGATTACAGCGGCGGAAGCAGCGGCATGGATTCCAGCCAAATCGAAGGGGAAGCTCGCCGACCTCCTGCATGTTGGAGATGTGGTATACGGCAAGGTTCTCTCCCTCGAGCCTGGCGGAAAAGCTCACGTGAGCCTGGAGCAGGATTCAGGTGTCGAAGGTGCGCTCGTTGCCATCGATAATGCGACCGGAGAGATAAAGGCAATGGTCGGCGGACGCGATTTCAATCTTTCCAAGTTCAATCGTGCGACGCAGGCTTTGCGGCAGGTTGGATCGTCGTTTAAGCCTTATGTATACACAGCGGCCATCGACCAGGGTGCAACCCCGGACGAAACGATAGTTGACGCACCAACGACGTTTCAGACTCCCTCTGGCCCGTATACTCCGCATAATTACGACCAGAAATTCGAGGGTACGATTACGTTGCGGCGCGCTCTGGCGCAGTCAAGAAACATCCCCGCGCTCAAGCTCGCCGACCGCGTCGGAATTAAGTCTGTGATTGACTATGCGCACCGTCTCGGCGTAACCGAAAATATTCCCGCATATTTGCCGGTCGCGCTGGGCTCGGCCGAAATCACGCCGCTTGAGCAAACCGCCGCCTTCAGCGTTTTCCCCAACGACGGCCTGCGCGTCGCTCCCCGTTACATCACGAAGGTCACGGACTACGACGGGCGCATTCTCGAAGAAGATTATTCCGACGCGAAAGATGCGATCAGTTCACATACAGCCCGCGTGATGATTTCCATGTTGCGCGAAGTTGTGCTTCATGGCACAGCCGCGGCGGCTGCAAAAATGCCTCTCCCTCTCGCCGGTAAGACCGGAACGACAAACGATTTCACCGATGCGTGGTTTGTGGGATTCTCGCCGAATCTTACCTGTGGAGTCTGGGTCGGCTACGACGAGAAGAAATCTTTGGGTGAGAAAGAGACCGGGGCCCGCGCCGCGCTTCCCATCTGGATGCAGTTTATGAACGCCGCTCTCGCGGGCAAAGATGCTGGAGAATTTCCCGCTCTGCCCACGGCGGCGAATTCCGTCGTAGCGCACAAACTCGATACACCCGACGTTGCGCCCGGAGACGGCGAAACGCACTGACAAAAATTCCCTTCGATATCGCGGCCGATTTCCTGATATAGTTCGTCCGCGACAAATGGCCCACCTGGCTACAAGCCGGCCCAACCAGCCTTTTCTGGTTCCACCGAAATCCCTCTCCCGCAATCAGGTCCGCGGCTTCTGGGCGGCCTGGGGCGGATGGACACTCGACGGCATGGATTCCTTCATCTATGCGCTCGTCCTTGTTCCGTCGCTGCGCGAACTCCTGCCCCGCTCGGGCATTGCGGCTACCAAAGCCAATATCGGCTACTACGGCGGCTTGCTCTTTGCGTTATTTCTCGTCGGCTGGGGGATGGCGTTTCTCTGGGGACCGGTAGGCGACAAGTTTGGCCGTGTGCGTACGCTCATGATCACCATCCTGTGGTATTCGGCGTTCACTTTCTTGAGCACATTCGCCGTGAACGTCTGGCAACTGGCAGTGCTGCGTTTTCTTGCGGGTATCGGAATTGGCGGGGAGTGGGCCATGGGCGGCACTTTCGTCGCGGAAGAGTGGCCGGAAGAGCGCCGCCGCTTGGGAGCCGGGTTCATGCACACGGGATACTATGTCGGCTTCTTTCTCGCCGCCATCGCCAACTATGCGATCGGCGGCCCTTATGGCTGGCGCGCCATGTTTGCCGTGGGTGGTCTGCCGGCTCTGCTGCTGGCCTGGATCCGCCGGGGCGTCACGGAGCCGACGCGCTGGGTCGAGAAGGAAAAGCTAATCCATTCCTGGTCCGTCTTGCGTCCGTTCGCCGCCATCTTTTCGTCGCAGTGGCGACGCCGCACGATCCTGAATTCTCTCTTCATGCTGGCTTCCATCTGCGGCCTGTGGGCAGGCACCGTGTATGTACCTACGGCCATCACGGCGCTGGCCGAAGCGGCGGGCCGCCCCAGCCTTCAGGTCGAACACCTGAAAACCTTCGGCGTCATGCTGGTCTCGACTGCTACCATCTTGGGCTGCCTCGTCATGCCGTGGCTTGCAGAAAAGATCGGCCGCCGCGGCACACTCGCTTTTTTCTTTGGCCTGATGGCGATTTTCATCTCGGTCACCTTTGGCAAGGTTTTCTATCTTGGGCCCGTCGCCCTCCCCTGGTTTTTCATTTGCCTCTTCTTCCTTGGCTTTGGGGGCGCGAATTTTGCCGTGTACACGCTGTGGCTGCCCGAACAGTACCCTACAAGCTGTCGGGCCAGTGCTTTCGCCTTCGCCACATCATTTGCCCGGTTCGGAGGCGCCGGAATCACTTTCCTGGTGGGCGCGGGCGTGCGCCATTTTGGCTCGCTGGGAACTCCGGTCGCGATTACCGCGATTGC
>Ga0187781_10004361_pt1 | contig 10538 bp, 8 predicted proteins | sample 0715_SJ02_MP02_2_FD_132447 | JGI IMG/M metagenome (GOLD analysis project Ga0187781, IMG submission 132447) | Tropical peat soil microbial communities from peatlands in Department of Meta, Colombia - 0715_SJ02_MP02_20_MG | ecosystem: Environmental > Terrestrial > Soil > Wetlands > Peat | place...
GCCAAACACCGGCACCAGATGAATGAACGGCGCGGCGCGGTTGGCGCCGATCAGTTCGACGCCGCGATTGAGGAACAGATAGCCGATCAGCGACGGAAACACCCAGAGGAAGGCGAGGCTCGCCATATTGCGGGCGTCGAGCGCGAAGCTCTTTCCCTCGGCGATCTCCCACACCATGCCCGGCATGAGAAACAGCGTTCCCAGTCCGATGCCGACGGCGAGAAACGACACCGGGTGCATCGGCGGCCGGTTGCGAAAGGCCGCCATGTAATAGCCGTAGATCAGAAGCGCGAGCAGGAACCAGGGGTCGCCATAGTTGAAGCCGACGCCAAGGAGAACGGCAAGGCTGCCCTGGCTGATGATGACCAGAACACCGGCAAGGGAGACGCAGATGCCGCCGGCCTGGCGCGCCGTCAGGCGCTCGCCCAACAACAAAAAGCTCCACAGCGCCACGAACAGCGGAGCGCTCGACTGCATCAGCAGGCCGTTGATCGCGGTCGTATATTGCAGGGCGTAGTAGGTGATCGCGTTGTAGGAGGAGAAGCCGGAGAATGCGAGCAGCGCCAGCATCCCCGCATGCTTGCGGATCGTCGGCCAGTCGCGGGCGAGATGGAGCGCCGCGAACGGCAGCAGGATGAGGAAGGCACCGCCCCAGCGGATACAGGAAAGCGTCAACGGCGGAATGTGTCCGGCGCTGACACGGCCGACAATCGTGTTGCCGGCCCAGAACAGCGAGGTCAGTGACAAAAGAAGATAGGGCTGATCGAGCAGCCCCCAACGCTTGCCGCTGCGAGACCAGGCGTCAGCTTCCGCCATCAATGTTTTCCCCGGCCCGCACGCTCGCGCTCGGCCATCTTTGAGCCGCCTGGGCTATCGCGGAGCACCGGTAAGAACCAGTGCCGCCGGCGCATGGTCCCCTCCCGGATTTGCCCGGTCTGCCAGTGAAGGCAGCCCGCCTTTGGCGAGCAGGCATTCGGTCATGGCGTAAGCGGAAATTTCTGTGAATCCAAATAGTTAATGTATCCCCGGCCGGGCTTCCGCGGACCGTTTCGCCTTGCTTCGCCGCCCATCATCCGTTATCCGAACAGGTCGAGGCGGTCATGCCGAGGCGGTTGTCTCGTCACCGAACGTTCGCGGGTCCGTTCATCCGTCTCTACAGTATCCTGGGGACATTTGTTCATGGCCAATGTTGTCGTGGTCGGCTCCCAATGGGGCGACGAGGGCAAAGGCAAGATCGTTGATTGGCTGTCGGAGCAGGCCGACATCGTGGTCCGCTTCCAAGGCGGGCACAATGCCGGCCATACGCTCGTCATCAACGGCACCACCTACAAGCTTTCGCTGCTGCCGTCGGGCGTCGTGCGCCCGGGCAAGCTCTCGGTCATCGGCAACGGCGTGGTGCTCGACCCGCACGCGCTGATCGACGAGATCGCCAAGTTGGGCAAGCAAGGCGTCGCGGTCACGCCGGACAATCTGCGCATCGCCGAAAATACCGCGCTGATTTTGCCGCTGCACCGCGAGCTCGATGCGCTGCGCGAAAATGCCAGCGCGTCGCTCTCGATCGGCACGACGCGGCGCGGCATCGGTCCCGCTTATGAGGATAAAGTCGGCCGCCGCGCGATCCGCCTCATGGATCTTGCCGACGGCGCTACTCTCGACCGCAAGATCGAGCGCCTGCTTGCGCATCACAATGCGCTGCGCAAGGGCCTCGGGCTTGATCTCATCGATGCGCAGGCGGTCCGCAAGGACCTCGAAAGCGTGGCGCCGGCGGTATTACCGTACATGGACTCGGTCTGGTCGCTGCTCGAACAGAAGCGGCGCGAAGGCAAGCGCATCCTGTTTGAAGGCGCGCAAGGCGCGCTGCTCGACGTCGATCATGGAACCTACCCGTTCGTCACTTCGTCGAACACTGTGGCCGCGCAGGCGGCGACCGGTTCCGGGCTCGGACCGGGCGCGATCGGCTATGTGCTCGGCATCTGCAAGGCGTACACGACGCGCGTCGGCGCGGGCCCATTCCCGACCGAACAAAACAACGAGATCGGCCGCACTCTGGGCGAGCGCGGCAAGGAATTCGGCGTGGTCACTGGGCGGCGGCGGCGCTGCGGCTGGTTCGACGCGGTCCTGGTCCGCCAGAGCGTGCGCACCAGCGGCATCCACGGCCTTGCTCTGACCAAACTCGACATTCTCGATGGATTTGACGAGATCAAGGTCTGCGTCGGCTATCGGCTGGACGGCCGGGAGATCGACTACTTGCCGGCGAGCGAGCATGCACAGGCGCAGGTCGAGCCGATCTACGAGACCATCGCCGGCTGGCGCGAAGGCACTGCGCACGCGCGTTCGTGGGCCGATTTGCCGGCGCAGGCGATTAAATATGTCCGCCGCCTGGAGGAATTGATCGGCTGCTCGGCGGCGGTTCTGTCGACCAGCCCGGAGCGAGAAGACACGATCCTGATGCAGAACCCGTTCGAGACGTGAAATACCGCATGAAAAATCAAAGAGGCGAGCGTAAGCTGAAACGATGACCGACTATCATCCGCTCATCGCCCGCGCCGTGGATGGCCTTGAACGGAGCACGGGCGAAGCTCGACGGGCGCTTTATGAGCGCGCGCGGACTGCGTTGGTCACGCAGCTGCGCTCTGTCGACCCGCCGCTGTCGGAATCGGAAATCACCAAAGAACGCCTCGCGCTCGAAGACGCCATCCGCAAGGTCGAAGCCGACGCAGCGCGCAAGGCGCGCTCCGAGCAGCGCGCGCCGGCCGCGCCGTTGCCGCGCCGCGAGCGTCCGCTCGCGGACGGCGGACGCATCGAGCCGCGGCGCGCCGAGCCCGCTGCCGTAAAACCCGCTTCCAACGCGCCGAACGAGCCGGCCGCGGCGCCGCCGAGCGCACGCGAGCGGCTGCTGAACGCACGGACGCAGGCGCCGTCGCTCAAACGCGATGGCATCAAGGGCTTCCGCGACGTGGTGAGCGAGGTGCACGATCTGGGCGGCGCCTCGGCCAAGGCGGCGCAGTCGGCGCGCGATACCCGCGACAGCTACCCGCCGCCGTCTCAGCATGATTCCGACGAAGAAGCAGAGCCGCATGGGCTCAACGACTATGCCACGGAAGGCGATGCCGACGATCTGAGCGCCGAGCCTTATGGCGGCTGGCCGGCGCGCAACCGGCAGCCGTCGTACCGCCATGAGGACGATGAGGCCTCGCATCCGGCAAAGCAGGCGGAAGAAGACGAGCATGTCCCGCCGCGGCCGGCGCGCAATTATCGTGGGCTGCTCAAGATTCTTGTGGCGGCGGTCATTGCTATCGGCGTGCTGGCGACGCTGTCCTGGCAGTGGCCGCGCATTGCGGTTCTGTTACATTCGATCAGCCAGATCGGCGCGCGGCAGCCGGCCGCGCCCGCCCGCGAAGCCGCCTCGCAGCCGAAATTCTCCGGCCGCGTGCCGCAGGAAGGCGCCGGCCAGGCGCCGGCGGGACAAGCGGCAAACCAGGCGGTGCCGGCGGTGGCGCAGCGGGTAGTCCTTTACGAGGAGGACTCCAACGATCCGCAAGGCAAACGCTATGTCGGCTCGGTGATCTGGCGCACTGAGACGGTATCGCCTGGGCCGGGACTAGCGCCCGAACTTGCAGTGCGCGCCGACGTGGAAATCCCTGAGCGTCATATCACCATGACGTGGTCGCTCCGCCGCAATACCGATCCCGCGCTGCCGGCAAGCCACACGATCGAGATTCTGTTCAACCTGCCGGCCGATTTCCCCGGCGGCGGCATCGCCAATGTGCCGGGGATTTTGATGAAGCAATCGGAACAGGCGCGCGGCACGCCCCTTGCCGGCTTGGCGGTCAAAGTGACCAACGGCTTCTTTTTGATCGGGCTTTCTGCGGTCGAGAACGACCAGCAGCGCAACATTCAGCTGCTCAAGGAGCGCCCCTGGTTCGACATTCCGATCGTCTACACCAACGGCGGGCGGGCAATTCTCGCTTTGGAAAAAGGTACGCCCGGCGATCGCGCCTTCGCCGACGCGTTTGCCGCCTGGGAGAAGAAATAAGTTCCGTCGCCGGCGGCGGAACAGGTGTCAGTCAGCGTGGTTGGGTATGGATGCGAAGATGAGCGCAAAAAAAAGTTCGGCCGGCATTAGCCTGCGCGAGGCGGCCGCACAGCCCTTCGTCGCCTCGGCGCTGCGTACGCTGGAAACCGGCCGCGAGGGTCTGGCGGCGCTGAAGGCCGCCATTGCGGATGGGCTCGGCGCCTCCTTTGTCGCCGCAATCGAGACCATTCGCCAGGCGCGCGGCCGCGTGATCGTCACCGGGATGGGCAAATCCGGGCACATCGCCCGCAAGATCGCAGCGACGCTCGCCTCCACCGGCACGCCCGCCTTTTTCGTGCACGCCGCTGACGCCAGCCACGGCGATCTCGGCATGATCACCTCCGACGACGTGATGCTGGTGCTGTCCTGGTCGGGCGAGACCGTCGAGTTGCGCAGCCTGATCGACTACTCGCGCCGCTTCCGCATCACGCTGATCGCCGTCACGGTCAGCGCCGAGAGCACGCTCGGCAAGGCCGCCGATGTCGTGCTGGCGCTGCCGGCCGCGCGCGAAGCCTGTCCGCACAATCTGACGCCGACGACATCGACGCTGATGCAGCTTGCGCTCGGCGACGCACTCGCGATTGCGCTCCTGGAAAGCCGCGGCTTCACCGCAGTCGATTTCGGCGTGTTTCATCCCGGCGGCAAGCTCGGCGCCGCGCTGAAATTCGTGCGCGACGTCATGCATCCGGGCGATGCCGTGCCGGTGATCGCGCGCGGCTCGCCGATGTCGGCGGCGATCGTGGAAATGTCGGCGAAAGGCCTCGGCTGCGTCGCGGTCATCGACTCTGGCGGCAAACTCGCAGGGGTCATCACCGACGGCGATCTGCGCCGGCACATGCGCGACGATCTGTTGCGGGCGCCGGTCGACGAGGTCATGACGGCGTCGCCGAAAACCGTGCGGCCGGAACAATTGGCGAGCGAAGCGCTGGCACAGCTCAATGCCTCGAAAATCACAGCATTGATCGTGGTCGAAAAGGGGCGACCGGTCGGCATCGTGCATTTCCACGATCTTCTGCGCGCCGGCGTGGCGTAGCACCGGTTTTCCGCTCATTCCCGCGCAAGCGGAATCCAGAAGCGATTGAAAAGCTGGCCGAAGCAACCGGGTCCCCGCCTCCGCGGGGACGAGCGGAACAAAGACCATTCATTCCGACCGAATTTTTGGTGTTTCCTAATACAACCCGCCCTGCGTGGTGCTGCGGTCGTCGGGCCGTGCATAGGCCGGCGGGAATTGCCGGGGGGCGGCGTTGGTGGCGGCGGGATTGGCCGCCGGCGCCGCAGTCGCGGTGGCCGGCGCCGTGCCGGTCGTCCCCGGCGCCGCCGGCGCCCCGGCCTGAGCCGGCGCGCCAGGAACGGCGGCACCCTGCCGCTGCGGGTGGGCGATGAACTCTTCGTAGCCCGGAGCGCCTGGCCGAGGCGGCACGTCCTTGGGCATACCGCCGGCCCAAGTCGGCCATGTGTCGGATACGAAACCGGCAAACGAGCTGCATCCGCCCAGCGCCAAACCGACGCCGAGCAGAGCCGTCAGCGCCAACCGGCGCCTGGTCAAGCCTGCCGCCAAATCCCGTCCCCGATACGCTCGCAACTGCAGCGCTCCCGTGCGCCATCGTAACCGACCGCGCCGAGCCATGCCCGGCACGATCGATCCCCGTCCCTACAGAGAAACGCTTTCATGGCCGCACTGTGTCTGCAGCAAGGCCTTAAGACGTGCCCGCGAACCGGCAGCGAGCCTTCTATCCCTTTGCCATCAAAGATTTGCTAATAGACCCGTTATTGCCCCGGTTCCGGTTCACCATCGTCGTTGCCAAAAGTGGTTGCCTTAGACGCGGGAACAAGAGTTGCAGGCGTTGATCCCGGAAAAGCCCCACCGCGGCTCCCGACCGTTGCGGCGCGCCGCATGGGCTTTGCTGTTGCCCGCATGGCTCGGACTGTCCGCGGCACTGAGCGGATGTGCGGGGCTTGCCGCCGGCAACGCCGAGATGCCGGTTGCCGGCGCCGACCCGTCCTATCGGGAAGTGATCGCCGCCCACTTGAAGCACGTGTTCAAGAATTACGCCTCCTACGACTCATTCGAGATCTCCGATCCGCGCTGGGTGCATTCGATGAAGGGCTGGACCTGGCTGACCTGCATACGCTTCCGCGAGCAGGGACGCGTGCGCAGCTACGCCGTGTTCCTCGACGGCAACAAAGTCGTTGACGATCGTTTCGCGGTGCAGACCGATGAGTGCGACCTGCAGGCCTATTACCCGTTCGAGCGGATGCCGACGGGTCTGGCGCCGCTGCATTGATGAATGAAACATGACGCGCATCCTGGTCACGGGCGCTTCGGGTTTCGTCGGCCGCGCGGTGGTGGCGGCGTTCGCGCGATCCGGCCGCGCGGTGCGCGCCGCCGTGCGGCGGCCGCCGGAGATTGCCTTTCCCGCCGGCGTCGAGATGATGCAGCATCCGGATCTGGAGCAAGCCTTCGATTGGACGCCGTATCTCGACGATGTCGATCAGGTCGTGCACCTTGCCGGCATTGCGCATACCGGCGGCGTTGCGCCTGAGCGCTACGACCGCATCAACCACCGCGCGACGGCGGAGCTTGCCGCGGCGGCAGCGCGAAGCGGCGTCCGCCATTTCGTGTTCGTCTCCTCGATCCGCGCACAAGCCGGGCCGTCGGCCGATCACGCCTTGACCGAACGCGATGAGCCCAAGCCCACCGACGCCTACGGCCGCTCGAAGCTTGCCGCCGAGGCAGCCGTCCGCGCATCCGGCGCGCCCTTTACGATCCTGCGGCCGGCGTTGTTTTACGGTCCCGGCGTGAAGGGAAATTTCGCGCTGCTGCTGCGCGCGGCGCAGACGCGCGCACCGCTGCCGGTCAAGGATTTCGTCAATCGCCGCTCGATGATCAGCATCGATAATTTCATCTCGGCGCTCGAATTCGTCTTGTCGGCGCCGACGACGCTCGGCGAAACCTACGTGGTCGCCGACCCGGGAATTCCGCCGCGGCTTGCGGACCTGATCGCGACCATGCGCAAGGCGCAAGGACGCAGGCCGCTGCTGCTGCCGCTGCCGACACACTACCTGGAAACGCCGCTGCGCCTGATCGGCCGCGACGACATGTGGGAGCGGCTGGGCGGCAATATGCGGATCGATGCAAGCAAGCTCATCGCCGCAGGCTGGCAACCGCTGCACGATACGCGCGGCGGGCTCGCTGCGATGGTCGAGACCCTCGCGCGTGCGCGCAAACAAGGTGCAACGTGAAAATCAAACCATGGCCGGTTGTCGGCGCGCTCTTGCTGGCATGGCCGGGCGGAACGTCGGGCGCCGCCTGGGCGCAAACCGCTTCCGAGCCGCCGCCCGAACATCAGCATATGGGCGGCCAAGCGGGTCATGCCGGATCCTCGAGCCGGGGTTTCCATCGCCGCTTCGACGATGCGGAAAAATGGGCGAAGGAGTTCGACAACCTGGAACGCGACGCCTGGCAGAGGCCGGACGAGGTCTTGGACGCGCTGCATCTGCAACCCACGTCGCTCGTCGCCGACATCGGCGCCGGCACCGGCTATTTCAGCGTGCGCATCGCCAAGCGCGTTCCTGAAGGCAAGGTCTTCGCCGCGGATGTCGAGCCCGACATGGTGCGCTACCTCGGCGCGCGGGCGGAACGCGAACATTTGGCCAATCTCACGCCGGTGCAGGCGCGCGCCGACGCCGCCAATCTTCCCGAGCCGGTCGACCTTGTTCTCGTGGTCGACACGTATCATCACCTCGACGACCGGACGCGCTATTTCGCGGCGCTGCAATCGTCGCTGCGTCCCGGCGGACGGCTTGTCATCGTCGACTTCAAGGCCGATGCGCCGAACGGCCCGCCCGCGCAGCATCGTATCTCGCACCAACAAGTCACGGAAGAAATGCTCGCGGCGGGTTATGTGCTCGAAGAGATGCTTTTCCTGCCGCGGCAATACGGCCTGATCTTCAGGAAGCGGGCTTCTTGAGCGCCGGCAGCGAGAGCGCGAGCGGAATGTCTTTTCCCAGGTCCTTCTGGCGCAAAACCATGCCACCGACCACGCCAACGCCGAACACGTAAAGCCAGCCGGACGTGAAATCGAACAGGTGCGAGTTGAACAGCGACGACACGATGTTCTGCACCACCACGATGGTGCCGAACCAGGCGATCAAGCCGCTGCCGGCGGTGAACAACAAGAGATGCGCGACCCACATAGCGACCAGCGCGGCGGTCCCGATCAGTCCGAGCTGAATAGCCACCGCGAAAATCTGGTTGTGCGGATTCTCCGAATGGAAGGCGGAGGCGCTGTCGTGACCGCTTTCCGAGAGGCGGAATTGCTCGGGGATGGAGCCGGTGCCGTGGCCGATGATCGGCGCCGTCGCCACGAAGCTGAGCGACTTGCGCAGGAATTCCAGATGCAGGCCGGTCGAGTTCGGCTCGTCCTTGGTGCGATACGCTTCGTACTCGGTGACCGATCGCGTCAGCCGGTCGTGCAGATAAGGCGAAGCGGACCAGGCGACAGAGCCGAGCACGACGAACGCCAGCAGCGTGCCGAACAAGCCGCGCCAGCGGAATTCCTGCCAGCCGAGCCAAACGAGCAGCACCGGCACGACCAGAAGCGCAGTGCGGCTCGTCACCACGAAGACGATATTGGCGACGAACAAGAGCGCGAGCCCAGCGGCTTGCGCAGTGCGGCGCCATTGCTGCGCACGGCCGGTCTCGCAGGCAAAGCCGAGCAGCGCAAACACGCAGATCAGAAAATTCATGCTCTGGAAAATGTAGTCCTTGGTCGGCACGCCGAAATCCTTGCCGCGCCAGGTCAGGCCGGGAATGAGCGCCAATGCCCACGACACCACGAGGAGCACGACCGAAGCCGCGAAGAATCCCCAGATCACCCAGATACCGCGCTCGGAGCGGCGGAAATGGATGAGCAGCAGCGGAATGACCAGGAGCCGGTGGAATTTGCCCAAGCCGCCGATGCGGTCATGCCAGCTGACATCGGCGGCCCACAGCATGCCAATCGCCGCCAGCAGCCACAGCAGCACCGGCAGATAGGCGGCCGGGTTTGCAAGTTCGCGCCGCACTGCGCTTGCGTCCAAGGTCGGGAGCACCACGAGAATCCACACCGCGACCAGAATAGCGGTCACCGAGGTCGACCATGGCAGCGACAGCGCGACGCCGACCGCAAGCCAATCCGCCGCCGCGAGAAAGCGGCTGCGATCGAAGCCGGACAGCATCGCAAGGCCGGTGATACGCAGCGCCATGACCGTCAGGATTCCAGAGGCTTGGTTGAGCGCTTTTCCGGCGCGGCGCTCTCGGCCGAGCGGCGCACGAGGCCGGTGGTTGATTGGCCGGGCACGAGGCTCACCAAGAGCACGTCGCCGCCGGCTTCTTCCACCACATCGCGGCCGACCACCTCGTCGATCTTGTAGTCGGCGCCCTTGACCAGCACGGCCGGCCGCACGCGCTTGATCAGTTCGAGCGGCGTATCTTCCTCGAACACCACGACCAGATCGACCGCCTCGAGCGCGGCGAGCACCTCGGCGCGGCCTTCGGCCGGATTGATCGGCCGTCCCTTGCCCTTGAGCCGCGCGGTCGAGGCGTCGCTATTGAGCCCGACGACAAGGCGGTCGCAGGCGGCGCGCGCCTCCGCCAGCAATTTCACATGGCCGCGATGCAGAAGATCGAAGCAGCCATTGGTGAAGCCGATGCGCAAGCCATGCTTACGCCATTCCCGCAGGCGCTCGTCGAGCACCGACCAGTCGAACACGATCTTGTCCTCGGGCGCGAGCGAGGCCGCCGGCAAGATGCGATGGCGCAGCTCACCAAGCGACACCGTCGAGGTGCCGCGCTTGCCGACCACCACGGCGGCGGCCGCGTTAGCCGCACGCATGGCGTATTCGTACGGCGTGCGCATCGCCGCCAGCACCGCCATCACCGCGGCGACCGTGTCGCCGGCGCCGGACACGTCGCGCACCTTGACCGGATAGGCTTCGATGTGGATCGGCGCCTGCCCCTCCACATGCAGGCTCATGCCCGCTTCGCTGCGCGTCACCAGCACGGCTTCGCTTTCCACCATCCGCGCCAGTTCTGCGGCAGCGGCGGCGATGTCTGTCTCGTTGCGCAGCGGCCGATGCACCGCGGCGGCAAGCTCCTTGGCGTTCGGCGTGATCAAGGTCGCGCCCCGATAAACGCGATAGTCGTGGCCCTTCGGATCGACGATCACCGGCTTGCCGTGCCGGCGCGCCGCGTCGATGACGGCGCGGATCACGCGCTCGCTCAGCACGCCCTTGGCATAGTCGGAGAGCACGATGGCGCCCGCCTTCGCCATCGCCGCTTCGGCATGCGCGATGATCGCCGATTGGGAAACGTCGGCGCCGGCGAGCGCCGAGAGCCAAGCGGCGATCATCAGGTCGGGCACGACCGCGCCCAGCTTACCAAGCGCCGTGCGCAGCGTGAGGCCGGCCTCGTCTTCGCCGA
>Ga0187781_10004363_pt1 | contig 10537 bp, 8 predicted proteins | sample 0715_SJ02_MP02_2_FD_132447 | JGI IMG/M metagenome (GOLD analysis project Ga0187781, IMG submission 132447) | Tropical peat soil microbial communities from peatlands in Department of Meta, Colombia - 0715_SJ02_MP02_20_MG | ecosystem: Environmental > Terrestrial > Soil > Wetlands > Peat | place...
AGCGTTCCAGAGTCAATCGTAATTGTTCGACACGGACACTTAGTGGTGTGTTTAACTGCTTTACAGTTTGCTGACCGAGACGTCCGTCCGCCGCAAGACCATGACGCGCTTGAAACCGCCTGACAGCTGAGACGAGAGGTTCCGCGTAGAGGTTTGAGCCATCCGCCACTGTGGCATCGGAGGGCAGGTCTCCCAGCAGTTGCAAAAGGCGCGTCAGCCGATGGATTCCAGCGTAAGGGCTGCCCGGTTCGACAGGCTTAGCGGGAACTGGCAGTTGCTCCCCGTCGTCTCGTCTTGACAGCTCCAAATAGCGTTGGAGAGCCCATTGCGAGCGTTTGTATCCGTCAAACGGAGGTTCGACCGCATCCAGCGCGGCATGCACATTTTCGCCGCTGACCAGTTTTTCGCGTACAAAGGAAGGCAGGTCATATTTCTTCGGGCTAACATCGAGGTTGAACTTAAGATGACGCGGATTAACCCTTCCGATGCGCAGATCGGAGATATACCGCATGATGCAAACTGTGAGGGCGACGTCAAAACGGGCCTGCTCATCCGCGGAAGGCGACTGATGCAGGCGGGCAAGCCGCGAGGCCCAACGGGGGCCGTCATAGTCTTCGGAATTCAACCCTTTGCTATCAGCCTGCTGAAGGACGTCGATTACCTGTCCTGCCTGCGGCGTTGGCTCACCATTGACCAGCCACGCAACACCGTAGCCCAATGGCTGGTAGAGGTTTCTAACGTTAACGACATAGTCCGAAAAGTTCGGCCATCGGAGATCTGAAAGCTGGCCGGCAGCGACGATGTCCCGAAGCGTTGCGTTGGTTGCGGCGGAAGCTTCGGCGGCCAGATGGGAGTAACTCACGACCGTAATCGACCACAAGCTGGCAACCGTAGCCGCAACCAGCACAACTAATCGGAGTCTTTTCAGCATTGTTTGATCTCGAAAAGATATGACGGTGGACGCCTCACGAGAATAGAAGACTCTGTGATTTCTCTCCAACTGGTAGGACTGACAGTGTGCCGTTTCACTTCAGGCAAGGCTGGCAAATTTGCCAGCCGGACCCTCATTTCTTGGCCCCCTCAGCATGGCCTCCGCGAACGTAGGTACTTGGGGCTGTGGACAGAAGGGGGCACTTGGCCTGTTATCATAGCAAGCCTATGGAAATAGCAAAAACAAGGACTTGGCGCCGCCTTCTGGTTGGTGTGTCCTCACTTTTGCTCGGGATAGCAACCCTCCACGCTCAGAACTATCCGCGGGATTCGAGGCCTGACTTGTTCTCTTATGACGAGCTTGTTCAGCTTGGATCTGGCCAGGAGCTAAGTCCCGAAGTCACGGAGAAACTTCGCGTACTCACCACTACTCCGTTCATTAACAATGAAGCCTATTATCGTGGGGCGAAACCGCGACCGCTGAATGTGGAAGGGCTTGGGGCAACACTCCGTGTTGCATTCTGGAACATCGAGCGTGGGCTCGAGCTGGACTACATCCAATTGTTCCTGACCGACAAAGACCGTTTTATGGCCAAGATCGAAGAGGAGCGCAAGCAAGCCGAGGAAAGTGGCAAAAGAGTCCGAAAGATAAATCTGGAGAAGCTTCCAGAGGAAGTCGAGCTTTTGAAGACCGCAGATATCTGGATTTTGAACGAAGTCGACTGGGGCGTGAAGCGAACGCAATACCGCGAGGTTATCCGGGAGCTCGCTGAAACTCTAAACATGAATTGGGCCTATGGCGTCGAGTTTCTGGAAGTGGATTCCAAGCAGCTCGGAACGGATACGTTTGATGATGGAGAAACCGAGCAGGAACGCCAGGATCTTCTGGAAGAGTTCAAGGTGGATAAAGACCGGCTGCGTGCCCTGCATGGAAATGCCGTGCTCTCGCGCTATCCCATCCGGTCGGCGCGGCTGGTGCCTTTCACTATCGGGTACGATTGGTTCAAAGAGAGCAAGATCCGGCCGCTTGAGAAAGGCAAACGCAAAGCGGCTTATTTGATTGGTGAAGATCTGCTTCGCGAGGTACGAAGAGGACAACGCACCACTTTGTTTGTCGATCTCGATATTCCTGAGGCGCCCGACGGAATCGTGACCGTGGCGTCCACTCACCTTGAGAACCGAACCAAGCCCAGGATTCGTCGCAAGCAGATGGTGGAGCTTCTGCAGCAGATTCACGACATACCCCATCCCGTCATCGTGGCGGGCGATTTGAACACTACTGGCTCCGACTCGACCCCGACCAGCGTCGAAAACATGCTCTACAAGAGATACGGAACCGTGGATTTCTGGACCACCAAGGGTGTGCACTGGGTGACGGGTGTAGGACTGATCTACACGGGAGCCAAGGCCACACGAAAACTCTCCGGAATTCAATATCGCGTCGATCCGACGTCAGCCAATGTCCCAGGGCTCTCGCCTAATCTGGAGCGCGGATTGTTCACCACCGTCGAGCAGTTTCGCTTCGGGGACGGGCACGCCTTCGACTTTCGTGGGAGCCCCGAACGAACTTCGAATGGGAGGGCTGGCACATTAGCGGACTCTGATGAACGGGGCCATTACGGTTTTGCTCCGTCCTTTGAGACCGAGCTTATTTGGCCGAAGTTCCACATCGCCAAATTCAAACTCGATTGGATTTTTGTGAAATCGGAGCTTGACAAGCCGCGCGATGCAACAGGGCCTTATCTCTTTGAGCCTCACTTTGGTCGGACTCTGACCGATCTCAACGATTCCCCAGTGGAGCCGATCTCCGACCACAGCCCAATGACTGTCGACTTGCCTTTCCGTGAACCTGCCGCTCTCGCAGGAGACAAAACCAAACAGCACTGAACCAACGCATAACCACAGACAACCATCTAGCATTGAATTCTTCTTGCGGCCGAATTGTGTGCCGATCGACAAGTCACGACCAGAAGGACCTAACCTCTGTCAACACTACTAGTTGGAATAACCCACCCAGGAATCTAGAAAGGTGTCAGCCACGAAACCCGCAAGCTCGGGAGGAGAAATCGTATGAAGTATTCAGTGCTTTTTGTGATGCTCATCGTGCCGAGTGTGTCTTTGGTGGCGCAGAATGCATCGGAAGGCGCGTCAAATGATGCGTCGTCCCCCGCCAAGAGCATCGGAATGTTTGCCTATCCCAAGAATAATCAAAATGCAGATACACAACGTAAAGATGAGAGCGAGTGCTACGCGTCGGCCAAGCAGAACTCGGGAGTCGATCCGCAGGCGCCAGCAGCAGCGACTCCGAGTGCAGAACAGCAACAGGCCGCTCAAAAAGAAGCGGCGCAGCAAGCTGGAAAGAACGTGCCAAAGGGTGGAACCGTGAAGGGCTCCGCGAAGGGTGCAGCGGGAGGGGCCGCTATTGGTGCGATCGCTGGCGATGCCGGCAAAGGCGCTGCCATTGGAGCAACAGCCGGCGCCGCGGCGGGTCGACGTGGCCAGAAACAGGCTCAAAAGGGTGCGCAACAGCAAGCGGCTCAACAGACCGCCCAGGCCCAACAGCAGGCGCAAGCTCAAGCTACTGCACAACAACAGCAGCAGTTGGACACTTTCAAGAGGGCGTTTTCTGCCTGTATGGATGCAAGGGGGTATTCAGTGAAGTAGCGGTGGGGTTGCAAGTTGAAGTTGACGAAAAATGATGGTGTCGGGATCCTCTCGTCGGAGTCACCTACCGGCGACAGCTTAGCAAAGAGTGGCGGGCTCTAGTCCACGGCGATGACAGAGGATTCGGCGTGGGTTCAGACGTCGACATGACTGCAACCGGCCGGTTTTCTTCTAGCGCGAAGCGGGCTTTCTTTATTGCGAATTTACTGAGATTTCTTCTTGAGAGCGCGCAACACGTCGGGAGCGAACTCTCCGACGAAATTAGCGAGGCAGCCGAAACCCACCTGCGTGATGACACTGCGGTAACCCTCGGCTAAGAGATCACGGTTGGCTGGTTTCCATGTTCCCTCAATCACTCCGGCGCCGAAAGCTCCCATGTAAAGTGGAATTCTAGGACGGATCGATTTCTCAGTCCGGTCATATGTGATGAAGTTTCTAATCAAAGCGTGCTTGGTCCGCGACCAAAACTTGTCACATCGACAACGGTCATAGCGAGGCTCGTAGCCGAGAAGGCCATCGCCCAGAGCTGTGAAAGAATTCTGCACCACAAACTGCCCCTGACGTGAGCCAAACCGCCGTGCAAAGCCTCCGAAGTTGCGTCTCCAGTCCGGGGGGCTGTTGTTGATTTGATCTCCGAACGAGAAAAACAGCGTTTTCACGTAGATCCCCGGCGTCGTAAAACTCTGGCGCGAGTAGAGAGTAAGTCTCTGCTTTCCCGTTAGCGATTTGAGCGGAACATCCTTGGGCACGTATGCTCCGTAGAGCCAATTTACATCGAGTTGTCGCTCAGAGCTTTGCGGCGCTTGCACAGCAGAAGGAGCGTCTTGGGCCTCACACGGAACGAAGAGCGCCATTGTGAGCAGGCAAGCTGCCGCACAACCGACAACAAGGTTTCCGAAGAGCTCTAACCGGCGTTTACGCAGGAACCGATGCAACCCTTAACACCCTTCTATCGAAGTCCGTCTTAAGGATACGAAGCCGACAACTCTGCAAGTACTGGCAGATTTGCCAGAGTTCAGTCCGGTGAACCTTCACTAGAGTGAAGAGGGCACATTTGCACGCATTTTCCGGATTCGGTCTGCAAATTCTTGCCGGCGATTCACTCAAGTAACGGTGGAGATTCACGTAGTGTCAAGTCGTCCGAGCCCGTTGAGCCGCGATTGAGGCGACGCCGACAGGCCCGCGCTCGTTCAGACAGCGTTCTTATCTTGCGTGTCGCTGATACCAAATCGCGCGTAAGCGACTCAGCAGGTTTCGCTATTGCTCGCGAATCGTGCTCGTGTTGTCGCCGTATTCTGCTCTTTCTTGTTATTTGCTCGATTGGGCGCAGTTTCCCTCAGACAAACCCGATGTCCGACGACCAGGTCCCAACAACGGCGGGCGCACAGGAGCCTGAAGCGACGGGTGGCAAGCCCGCGAATGAAAAGCACGCGAAAGAGAAGAAAAGCGCACGCGGCTCCTTTGTGGGAGTACCAGTTCCAGTCTCCAGTCCGGCACTGGGGTCCGGGGTCGTCCTAATGGGCGGATACATTTTCAGTTTCACTCGAAAGGACACAATCTCACCGCCGTCTGTACTGGGAGCTGCCGGCTTGATCACTGACAACGGCAGCCGTGGTTTGGCTGCAGGTACGGAACTGTATTTCAACAAAGATCGTTATCACGTGATAACGGGATACGCGCGAGCGCTCTTGAATTATGATTTCTACGGAACCGGTACTAGTGCGGGCAATGCCGGGCGAAAGTTCGGCCTGAAGCAAAATGTCGACGCATTCCTTGGGGAAGTTACACGTCGTTTGTTTTGGCATATTTTTATTGGGCCTCGTTTATTGCACGGGACAACGACCCTTGCTCCCCAGCATTTCGGCGAACGCCTTCCCCAGCTGCCTCCCCTGAACGTCAATTTTGATTTGAGGTCGCTTGGGTTGAACGTCGAACGCAACACGACGACGAATCGCTTCTATCCGGTCGGCGGCACCTCAGGTAAGTTCACGGCTGATTTTTTCGATCAAGGGCTAGGCAGCACTTTCACGTTTCAAACCTACCGCGCGACGTTTAATGTCTATCAGACTCTGGCTAAGAACCAAGTACTGGCATACAACGCATACATCTGCGCAACCGGAGGCGCGGCCCCCTTCTTTGGCAAGTGTATATTCGGAACCAACAACGAGCTCCGCGGGTACACGGCGGCTCGTTACATTGATCGGGATATGTTTGCAGGGCAGATCGAATACCGCGTAAGCTTGCCTTGGAGGTTGGGCGCTGCGGCTTTCGCCGGTCTCGGACAGGTTGCTCCGAGTTTCACCGCCTTCACTTTTGACAATCTGTTGCCTAGCATTGGAGGAGGCCCCAGATTTCAATTGAGCACTAAGTACCATGTAAACCTTCGCGCCGATTTTGCCCAGGGCAAGAACGGTCACACATTCAGCATGGGCTTGGGGGAAGCCTTTTGAAACAATCGTAATGCTCCGTGCGAGTTACCTATCAGTCGAAGTCTGACTGACGGCTTGTTGCCAAGACCTGTCAAAGCTAACAGTTCATCTCGCTCGCGAAACCACTTAACCTAGACGGACATGGAGTGCTGTGTGCTCTCGAAGCTGTTGGCGTGCAGTAGGATTGTTCTGGGGCAAACTGTTTGAGCCACGAACCATCAATCGACAGCTGCCCGGCCAGTAACCAACAGCTATCCGTCAGTTCTGACAGTAGGCAAGAGCTGTGTTCGTTCTTAGCATTTTCAAGAATGGCCTATGCGCCTATTGCTCAGCGGGCCGCATGGCAACGCGACACGAATCGAAAGGAGAACGCGATGAACTTAAGAAGCCAACGGTCACAAGCGTGGCTGGTGCTTGCGGTAGGAACAATTTGCCTTGCATTCGCCGTGGGCATGAGCGCGCAAGTGAATACAACAACGTCAACGACAAGTGCAACGCCTACTCATGAGGTGAAGGTGGAGCATGCGGAAGTTGTCTACGTCGAGGGCAACGACTTAGTGCTCAAGATGGAAGACGGCACTCTTCGCCACATCGCCAACGTGCCAGAGAGTGCAAGGGCTGAAGTTGACGGAAAGGAAATCGGGATTCATGACGTGAAAGTCGGCATGAAGCTCCAGAAGACCATCACCACAACGACAACTCCCAAGACCATCACTACTGTACAAACCGTATCTGGGAAAGTGTTCCACGTCACTCCGCCAAATAGTGTAATTCTGACGATGGATAACGGGCAAAATCAGAAATTTAATATCCCCAAAGGCCAGCAGTTCAATATCGACGGCCAGATGGTCGACGCCTGGGGATTGAAGAAGGGCATGAAAGTTTCTGCCACCAAAATTACTGAAGTGCCAGAGACGCATGTAACTCAGAGTACAAAACTGACTGGTTCAATGCCTCCACCTCCGCCACCGCCCCCGGATCAACCTATTCTGATCGCGATAATTGTGCCGGCGGCCGCGGCTGCACCTGAGGCGCCAGCAGAACTGCCGAAGACAGCCAGCCTTCTGCCGTTGATCGGAATGCTGGGATTCCTGTCGCTCCTTTCTTCGTTCGGATTGAGGATGATCCGTACGAAGTCATAGCCGAAGTCACCACCGGGTTTCGCAAGCGCCCTACCCACGTCGAGCCGTCTTGCGAACCCGGTTTTTTGGGGTTACGGCAACCTTCGCGGAACACGGAGTCAGCTATATTGCTCAGGCGAGAATTGGCTCCACTGGCTCTGGTTTTGCATCCCCTCAGGCGATCAATCCACTCTGCAGTTTACAATTGAATTCTCGAGCCAGGGGAGGGTCGCACAGTCACACGCAAGTACACGTGTCTCCTCACCGCTTAGTAGCGGCTCGATAGCCGTCGATCGGACTATCTTTGGTAAGCGTTGCGTGAACAATGAACCGCTGTGGCGCACTGCCGACGAAATAAAACGGGTAACAGGTCACCAGCGTCAATTCGGACTGGTTTGTGTCTTTGCTCTGAAGCACATCGGTGTTGTTGGGATAAACAATCTCGAGGCTCTGGACAACGTACGCAAGAGCCCTGTCGTCAACCTCAAGTTCGATTGAATCGCCCATCTCAATGTCCTTCAGTACTCGAAAGAAACCATCACGATGACCGGCGATACCAACGTTGCCATCATCTCCGAGTTCCGCCGTTCCGGCGATCCGGCCTACCCCTCGATTGAGCGTCAGATCGTCCGTCCCTTCGAATACCGGGACCACTAGCCGCAATTTTGGAATTCTCAAAACTCCCAAAGGCGCGTCAAGCTTGCTGGCTAAGCTTTCCTTGTATGCCTGAATTCGTTTGCGGGACCATAAGCTGAAATCCACTTCATCACCCGGGCGGGCTGCTCCCATGCTGGAAGAGACAGCCTTGGCTGAGTGCGCAATCTCAAACTTCCAGAGAGCCAACCGGGAAAGAATCTTCCCTTGAAGCGATGCACCGACAAATATTCCGACCAGTAAAATCCCGACCACCAGAAGCGACTTCTCAACCCACCGCCAAGCAGTCATTGCTGATCTTCCTTGATGAGACGCGTAGAGGGTGCTTAACCAGTCCCAACAGTAGCCATCACCCCCAGAATCGGACACTGTAATTATATTGACAGTCAGACCAATTAGATCAAAGTGCATGTTGTGTGACATTTATTTCTATGCTGAGACTACTCCCGCAACATCCAGACACACGCCATGGCATTGATGATAACTAAATTCCACAACCGTCTTGAGACCATGAGGCGCGAGCTGAAAGAAAGAAGAAATCCCATTTATTGCCCATGAACGCCACTGTGGCACTGGTTGCAAAGCGTGATCAGGTTCTCCTCGGAATCCTCACCGGCGTGACTACGGAATCGTTTAGGAGGAGGACCTCCAGATTGGAGATCGACCCGCATCCTTGGCATCTCCAGCCATCGCGTCGCAGCACTTGATTGCGAAGCCTCTGATGACTGAGCTGCCGAAGAACTGTTGAACGGGTTGCAGACCGAAGTGAATTACTAAAAGGCTTTCTTCGCGGTGCACGGGGTTCATCGAAGGTTTTTCTTCGTGCGGTCAACGCCACGGCAGCAGTTTGGTAGCGTATGGCCGAGGAGGAATGGATGACACCTTGCCCGATGTCTATACGTATCTGTCACTTCTGACAGCTTGCGTTTGACACGGGTGGGGATAGCATTCTGACATCCGTAGGTGTGTGCTGCTAAGGCTGCCTATGAGATTGGACTCCGAAGGGGGGAAATGTCTCGGGGAAACCGCAAAATCCAAACGTTGGAGAACCACATGACCACAAAGCGAGCTCTGTTCTTCATGCCATCCGTTTTGTTCCTGGCGGCAATCGCGAATGCCCAGGATGTACGGTACAACTACGACAAAGACACTGATTTCTCCAAGTTTAAATCCTACAAATGGGTTGAGATCAAGGATGCGCAAAAGTTGGATGATCTGGTTGAAAAGCAGATCAGGTCCGCCTTGGATTCCCAACTTGGCCAGAAGGGGCTAACCAAAACTGACGGCGACACAGCAGATCTCTTTGTGGGATCCCAGACGGCTATCGGCGAGGAGAAACAATTTAGGTCCTACAGCGCGGACTGGGGGTATGGCCCGGGCTGGTATCGCGGCGGATGGTATGGGGGGGCAATGGGCAGCACCATCACACAGGGTCAGACTTCGACGATCTACACTGGGCAGCTAGTACTGGATATGTACGATTCGACAAATCACGACCTAGTGTGGCGCGGAGTCGTCAGCAAGACGTTAGATCCCAAAGCCAAGCCCGCGAAGCAGCAGAAGAATATCGACAAAGCGGCCGCCAAACTGCTCAAGAATTATCCGCCTCCGGTCAAGAAATAAAGCCTTCGCATTCGATGCTAAGTGGTGCCTTTCGCTTAATCCGTGTCCAATTCGTCGGCGAAGGTGATGCACAACTCGAGGATAGGCGGACTCGAAAAGGCAGTCGAAAGTTAAGTAGTTAAGTCCATTATTCTGGAGGGGCTCCCGCAATAAGTTGAATTGGCAGTTTCACAGGCGCAGGCGTTACATTCCATATGCGAACCATCGAGGATTCCCCACTTCTCGTTCTTGTACTGTCTCTCGTCATGTTGTGGTCTTCTGTACAGATCGGTGCCTTCCTCCGCAAAAAGCTGGGGCCTCTGGGAGATGACGAGCGGCGCGATTTTGACCTGGTCCTTACCTCTACGCTGGCATTGCTGGGGCTGATTATTGGCTTTAGTTTTTCGATGGTCTTCAGCCGCTACGATCAGCGCAAGAACTACGAGGAGGCGGAAGCCAACGCCATCGGTACCGAGTACGTCCGTGCCGATTTGCTCCCTCCTGCTGAGGCAAGCAGGTTGCGTCAACTGTTGACCAGCTACCTTAATGAGCGCGTGTTGTTCTACCAAACCCGTGATGTGGAGCACCTGAGACAGATCGATTCAGAGACGCTACAGTTGCAGACTGAACTGTGGTCGGTCGTCGAAGCCGTTGCTGCAATGCAACCGACACCCACGGTTGCCCTCGCCGTATCGGGCATGAATGATGTATTGAATTCGCAGGGGTACACTCAAGCCGCGTGGTGGAACCGGTTTCCTACTTCGGCGTGGACCTTATCAGGCGCTATCGCTATCCTCTGCAATCTGTTAGTCGGCTACGGATCGCGACGTACGAGCGGAGTTGTCTTAGTGATCTTGCCGCTGGCGGTATCCATTTCGTTCTTTCTTATCGCGGACATGAGTAGCCCGCGTGAGGGACTTATCCGCGTTGCTCCACAAAATCTTGTAAGGCTCTCTGAATCTCTGCAGGCGCGCTAAGAAACGGTTCGGGACTACTCCACTTCCGACTCCACCGCTTATGTCTTAAGTTCGAGTCCCAAAGTGCGGTGCACCTAGTCGCACGGTCTAAGCCTGCGAACTGTCAACACTAACAGTACCGTTATCTGACTGTTATCACTACATTGGGACATGCAAAGCT
>Ga0187781_10004364_pt1 | contig 10536 bp, 10 predicted proteins | sample 0715_SJ02_MP02_2_FD_132447 | JGI IMG/M metagenome (GOLD analysis project Ga0187781, IMG submission 132447) | Tropical peat soil microbial communities from peatlands in Department of Meta, Colombia - 0715_SJ02_MP02_20_MG | ecosystem: Environmental > Terrestrial > Soil > Wetlands > Peat | place...
CACGAGGGCCAGGACGAAAATGCCCGGACCGACATTGTAGTTCGTTCCGGAGAATGCGCTCAGGTTGGGTTCACTGACAGCGCTCCCAATAAATCCACAGATCATCGTGAGCATGGCGGCCCACAACGTCCAGCGCTCCACCGCGATCACCTGCATTCTTCCGCTCACCTTCGACGATTGCTCGTCCGTTCGGCCCGAACATGTTGGAACCTTATCGAGGTTTGTGAAGCCCGGAGTACGCCGATCTCGCGGTCCGCCACCCTCCCGAAAATAAGCTCTCCCGGCACTGACCAAGCCGCGTGCGAGCCGTTAGCCCGAGAGTTCTGGCCCGTTCGGTGCTCCTCCGACAAATTAGCGACTGACGGGACCCGTTCCCGCACCGGTTCCCCGAGGCCGGGACGGGTGTGTTCAATCTGGCTGGTGGGTCCCCGCTTCCTCAGGCCGACCCTCTTCCGAGAGTTCCGCTCGAACCTGTTTTGACATTGCTATCCAGCTCCAGACGCCAAGGATCAGCAACCCAGCGCTCACGAGAATCGACACCAACCCCACGATCCACTGGTTCCACTCAAAAGCAGCAGCCAACCCAAAGAGGAACAGGAGGGCGGCGAACAGTAGCACGACCCCCCGGAGCGGCCCCTTAGCGGGCCAGAGGTAGTGGGTCACCACGTTCGGGGGCGCCAGTGACCATGCTCGGGGATCCATCCCCACGAAGTGCCCTAGGTCAACGGCCGATAAAGCGCCTGTTCCTCGGAAACTAATCACGGAAGCGCCGGTTGGCGAGGCCCGCGGCTTCGACGCGCAACGGTAATCCTCGACGGTGACCCCGCCCAAGTTCCGACAAGGAGTATGAAAATCCCTGACTATCCAGTGGACAGCCCGCCGGCGGCTCCATCGAAGTGAGTCACGCGGCCCCCCCGGTTGGAATCGTCGTTGGGCGCTCCCGACAGCTTTTCGTAACGAGCGGACTTCCCGGTTCCGGCGACAACGATGTTGTTCATGGTGATTGAACGGTTCAAGAACCGAGCGGCCAAGTCAATCTACGAACGATTCCACGAGCATGGTAGAATGCAGCCGGAGGGCCTTCGTTACGTAGGCAGCTGGATCGAGACCAACTTCGACCGTTGCTTTCAGGTCATGGAATGTGAAGACCCTTCTCTTTTCGAATCGTGGACGACCCACTGGAAGGACCTGATGGACTTCGAAATCGTTCCCGTGATGACGAGCGCGGAGGCCTCGTCGAAGGCGCTCTCCTCTCCCCACACGGGATAGCGCACGAGCGAGCTCGACATTTCGGCGTGCGGTCCGTTCCGCCAATCTGAGGCGGGACACTACGCTATCGCCCTCAATCCGCCGGTATCGCTCGAAAGCCTGCGAACCTGCGCCTTCTCTCGCCGGCCGGCTACCGCCTCCTCTCCTCGGCGAGCAATCGGTCAAACGCCTCGGGGAACGAGAACATCCGTATCATCAACAGCGCTTCCGAGGTCTCTACCCCCGGCAGGCTCCGTAGCGTTCGTTCCGCGTCCTCGACCCGGGCCGTGGACGGGATGAGGAGGAAGTACACGCGGGTCCGCTCCGGAAGGGCGGGCCCGAACGGCGCCCGGAGGAACTCGAGCGACTGTGGGAAGTTCTTTCGGACCGCATGGGAAAGCAGCGTCGGGTCGGCGCCCTCCCTCAGGCCGAGGTTGACCGCTAGAACCGGTTGAGCAAGCGCGCGGAAATCAAGAACGGGTACAAACCAGACCTCGAGATCCTCGACGAGGCGGCCGTAGCGGGTGGTCATGGTCCGGGTGGAGATCCCGACGTGTCGCGCAATCGTCGAGAGCCGCTCGGTCGGATATTTTCGCAGGACGCGGATGATCCGCAAATCGAGCGCGGAGAGCGGACGTTTGGGTTCGAGGCGGATCCACGGCACCGGAGGGCTGACCTCGGCCACGCCCGATAGCTCTCGGAGGAGCTTCGCGGTCCGCTGGGCATCGGCTTCCCGCGGTACAATGAACTGGACGGTGATCCACTCCCCGACGAAATCTCCGCCGCCCACCGCCCCGTCGATCAGCCGGACCCGGGAGAGCACGTCTTCCTTCTCGAACCGGTCCCGCACGCGCACGTCCACGGTCGCCCCGATGCGGTCGAAGAGAGCCGGGTTCGGCCAGACGTCGAACCGCCGGAGCAATCCATGTCGCGTCCATTCCTTCATGCGCGCGTCGACCCGCGCCCGGCTTACGCCGAGCCGCTCTGCGATCCGAGTCGCATTGAGGCGGGGGTCCATCCCGGCGATCGTGACCGCACGAGAGTGGTACATCTCCCGGATGATGTCCATGTCGATGTCGGCTGGGCGAGGGATAAGCGAGACCGGCTCGGGTGCCATGCGCCGGGAGCGATAGGTTTCGGGTTTTTTGAGTTTGTTCGACCAAATCGGAAGGGCGTTCGGGTCCGGTTCCGGTTTTGCGGTTGCCGCCGCCACGGGGTTGACGTTACGCGGGGCCCTGGACCGCTACGATGACGCCCCGCCCCGAGACCCGGTCCGAGAATGAGCTAAACCGAACTTCCGCGAGTCCGTCGAGGACCCGGCCGACCCGCACGCTCGCGCTCCTCGCCGCGGCGGCGCTCCTCGTGAACTTCATCGAAACCATGCTAGTTCCCGCTCTTCCGAAGTTGTCGTCGTTCTTCGGGAACGCGCCGTACACGACCGTCGCGTGGGTTCTCTCGGCCTACCTCGTCGTCGGCGTGTGCGCGACTCCGCTGTTCGCGAAACTCGGCGACCTCTACGGCAAGCGTCGAGTTCTTGCGGTGGTGCTGGGCGTCTACGCGCTGGCGGTCGGACTTGCTCCGGTCACCCCCGAGATCGGCGCCTTCTTTGGATTGAGCCGGAGCAATGCCATCTATCTGTTGATTGGAGTGCGCGGGGTCCAGGGCCTCGGCTTGGCGATGTTCCCGCTCGCCCTCGCGATGGTCGCCGAGAGCCTGCCCCGGCACGAGGTAGCTCCGGCCCAGGGACTCATCGCGTCGATGTTCGCGGCCGGGGCCGCGACCGGCCTCGTCGGTGGGGCCTGGCTAATCCAGAACACGGGCTGGCAAATCGCGTACGCGTCCGTCTGGCCGTTCGCGGTCGTCCTGCCCATCCTCGCCGCGTTGTGGCTCCCGGATACGCATCTGGGTACTGGGGGGCGGATGGACTTTCCGGGGGCGGCCTTCTTGGGCGGAGCCATCGCGGCCCTCTTGGTCGGGCTCACCCTCGGGCCGACCTGGGGCTGGACGCGGCTCGACGGACGTGCGCTCGGTAATGTCCCGTTCGGGGTGCCCGAGCTCTTTGGCATCGCGGTCGCACTCGGGGTTGCCTTCGTGGTTTGGGAACGGAGCGCCCCGGAGCCGATCATCGACCTAGATCGCCTCCGGCACCGGAACATCTCGTTGAGTTACCTCGGGGCGCTGATCGTGGGATTCGGTCTCTTCACGGCGTTCGTCGTCCTCACCGTGCTGGTCGAATTCCCCGTGGTCGGGCTGGGCGACAGCGTCCTCGCGTTCGGACTTGCGAGCATCCCGACCACGATGAGCATGTTCGTGGCCGCCCCTCTGGTGGGCCGGGGCATCGCCCGGTTCGGGCCCCGCCCGTTCGTCCTGCTAGGGGCGGTCACATCCCTGGCGGGGTTCCTTCTCCTCCTGGTCTATCATGCGACCTACCTCGAGCTCGTGGTCGAAGCTGTCCCCACCTTCGTCGGCCTCGTGACCGTCCTCGTATCGGTGACGAACGTCATCGCGATCTCCACCCATCACGGGGAGTCCGGCATTCACATGGGAATGACCGAAATGTTCCAGGACCTGGGGGCCAGCGCGGGTCCGGTCATGGTCGCCACGTTTCTAGCAACGTTCACGCGGACGATCTCCCTCCCGCCGTCCGGTGCCACACTCACCGTTCCCAGCGGATCGGCGTTCACCTGGATTTTCGGCGTGGGGGCGGTTCTGGCGGGCCTGCTCGCGCTGATCGGCCTTCTGTTGGAGAGTCACCGTCTCCCGGCGTCCCCGCCGGACCCCGAAAGTCGGGCCTTGGCCGGGGGAGTCTCCTCAGAGTGAGGCGGGCTCTCCCCGCCGCCGTCCGCCGGCGGCGGGGTCACGCTCTATAGGGACGACTCCATACCGTAAGCAGCGGTCGATGTTCGATCGAATCCTCGTGGGGTTTGACGGGTCCGTGCACGCGCGCCGCGCCGTGCAGGTCGCCAGCGAAATCGCGGGTCGATTCCAATCGACCCTCACCATCGCCATCGTCCGACCCTCCGCGCGGCGAGATTCGGATTCACGACTCGAGGCCCTGGTGCCCATCGGTGCCGACGGTCGGACGCTCGCCGCCATGCTCGAAGAGATGCGCGCGGTCGCCCTGGCTCGAGGCGCACGGCTGGTGGAGCCCATCACACTGCACGGTGAAGTGCTCGAGTCGCTGCTCGATTACCTCGGCCGAAATCCTCAGGACCTCGTAGTCGTCGGCTCGCGGGGCCTCACGCCCGGCCGCCGCCTCCTGCTCGGGAGTGTCTCCTCCGGGCTGGTCAACTCCGCCCACTGTCCGGTTCTCGTGGTTCGACACGGTCCTCCTCCGGCCAAGTAGAGCGGCCGGCTTCGGAGCTTTCCGGAAAATCGACCCCGGGGGCTGTTCCAATATTCCCGGATTCTCCCGCCACGACCCGTCGGCCGACGCGCGGGCGGGCGCCCCGGCAGAATGTCTTAAGGCGTACCCACCCCTCATGCGCCAGATGTCGCTCCACGGCCGCGACGTGATCTCCATCCGAGACCTTTCTCGGGAAGAGATCGAGGAAGTCCTGGCATCGGCCCGCAAGATGGTGCCCTACGCCGAGGGGAAGAAAGTGATGCATCCCCTCGACGACCAGATCGTCGCGATGGCGTTCTTCGAGCCGTCGACGCGGACCCGGCTATCGTTCGAGTCCGCGGTGCAGCGGCTCGGGGGAAGCTGCGTCACGATCGCGGACGCGGCCGCCTCGTCCATGCGCAAGGGCGAGAGCCTCTACGACACGATCCGGATGCTCTCGGGCTACGCCGAAGCGATCGTCATCCGCCACCCGAACGAAGGGTCGGCGCGGCTCGCCGCCCGCGCCTCGGACCGTCCGGTGATCAACGCTGGCGACGGGGCGGGCCAGCACCCGACGCAGACGCTGCTCGACCTCGCGACGATGCAAGAGGCGTTCGAGACGTTGAGCGGCCTCAAGGTCGTGCTCCTGGGCGACCTCAAGTACGGGCGAACGGTCCACTCGCTCGCCCACGCCCTCGCGCTGTTCCACAGCGAGGTGATCCTCTCCTCGCCTTCGACCCTCGGGCTCCCGGACGAGGTGCTCGAGCGGCTCGAGCGCATGGGCGGTAAGGTTTCCACCGAGCCCGATATCCGTCGGGCCGTCCGCGACGCCGACGTGCTCTACGTGACCCGGATCCAGAAGGAGCGGTTCCCCGATGAGGCGGATTATCGCCGCGTCGCGGGGTCGTACCGGATCGACGCGGAGTTGCTGCGCGACGCCAAGTCGCGTCTCATCGTCATGCATCCGCTGCCGCGCGCGGGCGAGATCTCACCGGAGGTCGACGACACTCCGCATGCCGCGTACTTCCGCCAGGCGTTCCTCGCGGTTCCGGTGCGCATGGCGCTCCTCAACGCCGTCTTGGGCAACGCGAGGAAGGAGGGGTAGGCGATGGTCCGCGAGCTCAAGATCACCCCGATCAAGAACGGGACGGTCATCGACCACATCACGAGCGGGCTCGCGCTCGACGTCCTGAGGATCATCAACGTCCAGTCGCTCGACAAGGACTCAACGGTCAGCGTCGCGATCCGGGTGCGCTCGGGGAAGCTCGGGTGGAAGGACATCGTGAAGGTCGAGAACATGGAGCTCTCGCCCCGGAAGGTGAACGCGATCGCGCTCATCGCCCCTCAGGCGACCATCTCCATCATCCGCGACTTCAAGGTCCAGGAGAAGCGCTCGGTCGACCTCCCCGACCGTATCGTGGGGATCTTGAAGTGCCCCAACCCCAACTGCATCACCAACCAGCCGGAACCTGTCGAAAGCGAGTTCGAGGTGGTCGAACGTCGGCCGGTGGTGTTGGCGTGCGCCTATTGCGAGCGGCGGGTCGAGAGTTTCCTCCAGCACCTCGCGTGACCGAGGTGACGCGGGCGTGGACCTCGGGTGGCTGGGAGGTTTCGCCGTCGTCTTCGCGGTGATCGCCGTCCTCGAGGTGTTCGACCGGACCAGTTTTGCCCTGATCGCCCTCGCCGCCCGCTCCCACCCGCTCCAGAACTGGGTGGGTGCCGCCATCGCCTTCGTCCTCACGAGCACCGTGAGCGTCACCGTCGGTTCGGCCCTTGCGGACCTGCTCGGACCCGGGCGGATCGGCCTCCTGCGCGTCGCCGGCGGGCTGTTTCTGATCGGCTACGCCGTGTGGCTCTACTTCCACCCCGATTCCGAGGATCCGAACCGACTCCCCCGCACGCCGCGGACCGCGCTCCTGACGGCCTTCGCCACGATCTTCCTGCTCGAGCTGGGGGACACGACGATGATTTTCCAGATCGTGTTCGTCGCCGACTTCGGCTGGCTCATCGTGCTGTTCGCCGGGGCCCTCGCGCTCGTCGTGGTAGCGGGCTGGGACTGCTTTCTGGGCTCACGGCTCGCGGGTCGCCTCGATCCCCGGCTGTTGCACCGGTTGGTGGTCGTGGTGCTGGTCATCGTCGGCGCGGTGACCATCGCCTACGGCCTCGCGCCGTCCGCGTTCCCCACCGTCGGGCTTCTCGGTCCGCTCTAGCCCCCGGGACATCGGGGGGAGTAGGCTCGCTCCATGGTCGCTGTGCGGGGCCCGGCGCTCGAGGTCGTCGATCCACCTCTCGGACCCGGACGGCAGCGCCGCGCGCACGTCAAGCGCCGCGAGTTGGCGCGTGAGCTCGACGGCGTCGTCACTCCGGCGATCCGCGTACGCCATCAGTGTGAGCCGTACAAGCGCCTCGGCACGCAGGCGGGGGATCGAGTCCCCGGTCGGCTCGTCCGCGATCGCTTCCCAGCGGTCGCGCGCCTCGTCGAGCGCGTCGTTGAACGCCTGGTACCGTCCTTCGAGCATCCAGAGGCGGAGTAACCCCGGCGACGGGGGAATGAGGTGCAGGGTCTCGACGATCGCCCGCGCACGAGTGAGCACGTCCGAGACGGGCCGGATCGAACCTCGGTTGAGGTGCGCCTCGGCGATGCCGAGGAGGTGGTACAGCTCGACCTCGGGCAGCTTGGCGCGCTGCACGCCCGGCAGGCTTCGTTCCCGGAGCTCGCGCGCGCGGGCCAGGTCACCTCGGGCTTCAAGGAGCCTCGCCTCGATGTCCTCGGCGAGATAGTCGAGCTCCCACCGCCGCGCCCGGCCGAGGAGCGTGCGCGCCGCCCTCAAGAACTTCGCGGCCAGCTCCTGCTCGTCCGGCGCTCCTTCCACGCGGGAAAGCCCCACGGCGAGCAGGGCGACCGCTTGGAGGTGACTGTCCGGCAGACGTCGGGCGAGGCGCGCGGCCCGATGCGATTCCTCGCGGGCCTCCTCTTTGAAGTTCCGCTCGTAGTGGAACTCCGCGATCATCGCCTCGAACAGGACCTCCAGGTCGACCACGTCGGAATCATGACAGCGCTCGGCGAGCTCCATCAGGGTGGTGGCGAGCGAAGGCCTCGGCCCGACGGCCCGCATTACGAGGATGAGGGGCTCGACCCACTCCGCGAGCAGCTGGGCCGACAGGTTCGCGTGGAGCGCCACATCGACCCCCTCGCGGAGCTCGGCCTCCGCCTCGCTGGGTCGCCCCGCGCAAAAGAGAGCTTCGGAATGCAGCAGCCGCAGCTCCGGCTCGAGTGAACTCCGCTCGGTCGGAGGTAAGGTTCCGAGACAGCCAATCGCTTCCGAAAGGAGTTCTTCGGCGGTATCGAAGGCGGAGAACTCGAGCCCGAGCTCGGCCGCCTCGAAAAGGTGACGGAGCGCCATCGGGCCGGGGTACCACGCGAGGTAATGCCGCGCCACTTCGACACGGCGGGCAAAGTTCGGCTCGAGCGACAGCGCGGAGAGAGCGTTCGCGATGTCGAGGTGCATCTCTTGGCGTTGGGCGTCGGGAAGCTGGTCGGCCACGAGGGAAATCCACGCGAGGTGGGGGATCAGCACCTTGCCGTCCTGGACCTTCACGAGACCGTGTTCGGTCGCGGGGAGGAGGGCCTCCGCGAGCTGCGGGAAACTGAGCCGGGCGACGCGCGAGAGGACGACCTCGCCGGTGTTCCCTCCCAGCAGGGAAACGTACCCGACCACCCGCTGGGTGACCGCCGGAAGGTCATCCCAAATCGCCTTCAACCGGTGCGATTCGCGAGGGTCAGGAGCGCTCGAAGTAAGGCGGACCCAGTCGACGTCGGCGCGCCCCAGGAACGCCTCCTCCCAAGGGACGAAGCCGGGTACCGAGTTGTCGAGAGTGATCGCGATCAACAGGGGGCGCAGCCGGGACCGCCGCGAAAGCGAGACGATGAAGTCGCGGCTCTCGCCGTCGAACAACGCCCCGTCCTCGATGAGGATCGCCACGGGGTGACGCCGGTCCCCCTGGAACTCGGGCAATAGCTCGCGCCAGTACGCGCCCGGATTCCCTTCGTTCGCGGACCGGCCGCGGACCGGCTGGCCGAGGAACGAACCGCGGGCACGATCCGCCCGGCTGCGCCGGCTTCGTGGGAGTCGCTCCGAGTAGTACGGGATGACCGGACCCGGGCCCACAGCCACCTCGTCGTCCGCACCTTCGCCGTTGCTGCCCGCGTTGGTGGCGACCGGAGCCAGGACCGCCGGAAGGGTCTCCTGTCGCAATCCGGTGAGGGCGCCGAACGGGATCGAGCGTCCGCGATAGCTGCCCTGCAGTTCGATGATGCGGGCCTTTTGTGCCTTGAGGCGACCCTTCAGTTCCTCGAGGATCGTCGACTTCCCGCTGGCGGGGGGGCCCGCGACGACGAGTGTGCGGCCGGAGTTCTCCGCAAGACCTTGGGCGGCGCGGAGGACCGGCGAAGGTGTGGCGGGCACCCGGGACCTCCGATTCGTATCCCTTTTTCGAGGATTTAACGGTCGCTCCGCGGCCGGATGCTGTGGCCGTTGGCGGCCTTGGGAGCGTTTAAGTCGGCGACCGGGTTCGGGCGACCGTGCCTCCCTCGATCACGAAACGCCGACGGGAATATCTCAAGCGAACCGTCCAAGCGGTCGACGTAACCCGACCCGGAGGCGTGGGGGGTCTCCTCGAGCAGTTCCGGTCGACCTCGATCCAGGCCCGCAACCTCGGCCGATGCCTGGAGGTGTGGGAGAATGCGCTACGGGACCCGAAGCGGCCGACCATTCTGCTCGGACTCGCCGGCCCGCTCATCGCCGCCGGGTTGAGGAAGGTGCTGCGGGACCTCGTGGACTGGGGGCTCGTGGACGTCGTCGTCTCGACCGGCGCGGTGTTGTACCAGGACCTCTACCAGTCGGTCGGTGGACGGCACTGGATGGGAAGTCCGCTCGCGGACGACGTTCGGCTTCGGGACCTCTATTTGGACCGGATCTACGACTCGTACGTGGACGAGCTCAAGTTCGAGGATACCGACCGGGTCATCGGACGAATCACCGAACAGTTCCCACGACGACCGGCCTCGTCCCGAGAGTTCCTCGGGTTCTTGGGCTCGAGATTTCCGGACCCGAACTCGATCCTGGCGACCGCGGCCCGGCGGGGGGTGCCGGTGTTTTCCCCGGCGCTCATCGACAGTTCGATCGGTATCGGACTCACGCTCTACTACCAGGCGAACCGGAACCGAACGGACCGGTTCATCTTGGACGCGGTCCGCGACAACTACGAGCTCGTCCAAATCCTCTCGCACTCTCCCCGCACGGCCGTCGTCTACATCGGGGGCGGGACTCCGAAGAACTGGATCAACGACGGGATCGTGATGGCCAACTACGCCTTCGGCCGGGAAGGAGAGGGCCACTTCTACGCGCTCCAGCTCACGACGGACGTTCCGCACTGGGGGGGTCTATCGGGCAGCACGCTCGATGAAGCGCAGTCGTGGGGAAAGATTTCCCGTACGGCTACCCGGGCGATGGCCCATGTCGACGCCTCAGTGGGTCTCCCGCTGCTGGCCGCGGCCCTCTGGGACCGCCGGAAACGCTGGCAACCCAGGATACGCCTGCGTTTTGACTGGTCCGGCGACGAGGTCCGGATTCGCCGCACCCGCCGATGAGTTGAATCTCCGGCCCCCGAGCGAAACCATTACAAGTCGGCAAAGCCATTCGCTTTTCCGAGGTTCGCTCGAGCATACGGGACTCGCATCTCGCGCTCCACGGGCGGTCCAAGAAGGCAGGCGGAGAGGCTCCGAAGCCGGGCGTCGGGGGACTCGGGTGCGCACATCACCGATAGAGAACCGCGGGGTCGGCCCCGCGGTCCTCGCCCGGGAGTGGTGGAACTTGAGCCGCGCCCATTCGAAAACAGGAAACTAATCCTGATACACACCTGTGCGCACCCATACGGACGGTATATCTCGCCCGGGCAGTCCA
>Ga0187781_10004365_pt1 | contig 10536 bp, 12 predicted proteins | sample 0715_SJ02_MP02_2_FD_132447 | JGI IMG/M metagenome (GOLD analysis project Ga0187781, IMG submission 132447) | Tropical peat soil microbial communities from peatlands in Department of Meta, Colombia - 0715_SJ02_MP02_20_MG | ecosystem: Environmental > Terrestrial > Soil > Wetlands > Peat | place...
AAAATTCCGTGCTCATGCATCTTACGACAGTATACTTTGAACAAATCCTCGTCATTACTTATGATCAAGTCGCGGTAGTTTTCTATTCGCTTTTCGGTAAAGTAGACCGAGAAGACGGATCTGAATCGGGATACCTGCGCAGGAATGTCCTTTTCGTGGATGACTTCAGTTATTTTCTTCTCGAGGAAACCTCCAGATTGTTCGAGATGTTCATGAACATTACCTCCTTCCAGTTGCTCTATACTTGCCTTGGCCGCTGCCATTGATACGGGGTGTCCGCAGAACGTTCCAGCCATGTGTACCTTGCCGATTGGATCTACTAGATTCATGAGTTCTTGTTGTCCACAAACAGCGCCTGCGGGGAAACCGTTTGCCATAGCCTTTGCGAAGACCGTTAGGTCGGGAGTTATATTCATCAATTTTTGAGCTCCGCCGAGTGAGTGTCTGAAACCCGTTATGACTTCATCAAAGATGAGCACGATGGAGGAATTCTCAGTGATTCCTCTCACCGATTCAAGGAACCCTTCTTTGGGTAGAATGCAACCGCAACTGTGGAGAACCGGTTCCACAATCACCGCAGCTATGTCGTTCTTATGCTCGCGAACTACCGTCTCAAGGCCGGCTATGTCATTGTACGGCACGACGAGAGTTTGTGCGGCTGCCTCCGGGAGAATTCCCGCGGAGTTGAGTGTGATCATGCCTAATGAATTGGCTGATGGAAATACGCCTACATCGAGGTAGTCGTGCCATCCGTTGTATGACCCCTCAAATTTTACCACTTTGCGTTTGCCTGTATAGGCTCTTGCCAGCCTTACCGCATGGTAGGTAGCCTCGGAACCGGATAGGCAGAAACGCACTTTCTCAGCGCTTGGTACGTTTCGCGCTATCTTCTCTGCGACTTCGAGTTCAAGTTCATGAGACCCCATACCCCAGAGATCCCCGCGATCGAGCTGATCGCGAACCGCTTGGATTACTTTTGGATTTCTATGCCCTAGCAGAATTGCTCCGAAGGCGTTGTGGTAGTCTATGAAATTGGTTCCATCCACATCCGTAATTCTTGACCCATTCGCCGATTCAAAGAAAGCTGGAAAAGCTTGGCGAAAATCGCTCTGGACGCCGCCCGGCGCCACCTTCTCGGCTCTCTCAAAGAACGCCGCCGACCGATTGTGGATCACTTGAGTTACACCTAATTCTAGTGCGGATTCGGACCGGCTATTAAGGTAACGCCACGTCTACGTTTAGCTAGCTGCACGTCTTCTGCAACCAAGACATTGCGCTTGACTAGTTTGAAGTGAGGAAGCTTGATGGCTCAAAAACGACCATACGCATTGCTACAAGTCTCATAGAAAACGCTGAAGAACAACGCAATGTCGTTCCAACCCTTACCGCGTCTCTTTTATCAGCGGAAGAAGCGCGTGGAGGCTCTCGTGGATGACTTTCATCGTGGTCCGGATATCTTCTCGACTCGTGACGGTTGATGTGCAGCCGAAGTGTTGCGGCGGTAGGTATACGCCTCGATTTAGTAGATCTAGGTCAAGGCAACGCCGAAGCAGTTGGTCTCCCGTGTGGGCGCTTCGATAATCCTTGACCGTTTTGTTGGAGAAATATATGTCGAAGCATGAACCGACGCCGACAACTTGAGCTTCTACGCCTAGGCTCGATGTGGCCTCACTGAATCCCTCTCTGAGTTGCTCGCCGGTTTCGTCGAGCTTTGCGTAGGTTTCGGAGGTTAGTTCGTTTAGTGTCGCTATGCCCGCCGCGAGTGTAATTGGGTGGGCATTGAACGTCCCAGCGTGGGGAACACTTGCACCTTTGTAGGACAGAAAGTCTGTACTCTCATGAGCCATGAGTGACATTATCTCTTCCTGGCCTCCGATCGCTCCGATCGGAAAGCCCCCTCCGATTACCTTGCCCATAGTCGTGAGGTCGGGCTGAACATGGTACTTTTCTTGGGCGCCGCCCGCTGAAAGTCTGAAACCAGTAATCACTTCATCAAATATCAGCACAATGTCAAGGTCGCGCGTTAGTTCCCGAATGGATTTTAAGAAATCGGACTCAGGCGGTATTCCGCGCATCATAGGTTCTACGATTAAGCAAGCCAATTCGCGGCGATTCTGTCGCATAATTTCTTCGGTCTTCTCGAAGTTATTGAAAGGGAGCATCACCGTATTTTCTAGTGTCCCAGGCGTCAGGCCGGCTGTTTCAGGCATAGGGGTGATTTCGTCCGATGCGACATCGGGAAGGTGAGGATGGACGCTTACGGACGCTGGGTCGCTGCTGCCGTGGTAGCCTCCCTCAAATTTCGCGACTTTATTGCGGCTCGTGAAGGCTCTCGCTACTCGGATTGCAAACATGCAAGCCTCGGATCCTGTTACCGCATACCTGACTCTCTCCAGCGAAGGCATCCGTTTCTTGATCGTTTCAGCATGCCTCAGCTCCAGCTCAGTGGGCGCTCCGAACACCGTTCCCTTCTCCATTTGATCATTGACGGCCTTCATAACCGCCGGATGCCGATGCCCTAGGATGAGGGAGGTGAAGTTGTAGCAGTAGTCGATTCGTTCATTTCCATCCACATCCACTATCTTGCTCCCTTGCGCGGTCTGCGCGTAGCATGGGTAGGGCGCATAGAAAACGGAAGTTCGCGACGACCCGGACGGAAGTTTCTCTCGCGCCGCCTCCCAAAGCTTCCTAGACCTTTGCGTTTTACCCATGTATTCGGCGACTGTCTTGCCGATTATGGAGGACGTTTGAGTCTGTTCCAATTCGGTCAACGGATTTTTACTGCGGACTTCATAAAAATATTGAGCTCGATAATCCGGTCCAGTTATATGATAGGCACCGATCTGTAATAGAGATTATATCTCCACATCATTATTCAACGCAATCTGCATTGCTTGTCGGGAGGGTCATGATCCCTAGCTCTTATAGCGAAGGACTTGCAGAATGAAACCTAAATATCCGATGAATCAGGAGTTATCTGGCATAGATTACTATGCCAGAATTACGAGAAGGCCGTGTGGGAACAAAAGGAGAACTCTTTCCCCCCAAGCAAATTCGAGAACAAGCTGGGCTCAAACCATTGTCAAGGGTCACGTATCGAGCAGAAGGTGGTCGCCTGATAGTGGAGCGAGTTCCAAGCTTAAGTGAACTTCTGATGAAGCGCCCAACGGTTGAAATATCCTTAGCGGAGTTGAAACAATTTCGTCGCGAATTATCTGGACAGAGTGAGACTTGAAGCTTCTTCTCGACACCACGTACCTCTTGCCCGCTATCGGTGTCGGGGTTCGACCTGTATCTCGGACCGTCGTGAATGATCTTCACGAAAGGGGACACAATATCTCGATATGCTCAATAACCATCTTCGAGCTTGCTGCCAAAGGAGCGAGGCTCATCCGCGAACGAAAACTTAGCGAAGACCGAGTAAGGGAAGGTATTCTAGCCATTTTGACCGACGGAATAATCAATCAAGTACGGTTTGAGGACGAAGGAATTCTGGCGAGGGCGATAGCCATGCGATCTAAAGTGAACGATTTTATCGACTGTCTGATTCTTGGTGCTGCCGCCGCGACAGCTGATGCCTTAGTGTCCGAGGACAAAGAGTTACAACAGCTTGTATCGCAGGAAAGCGTCAAGGCGAAGCTGAACCCCGTAAATGCAGATTTCACGATATACCCATCTCGCAAAGTACCATAGCCTCTCATTTCGCTCGAAGCTGCTGATCCTGCCATAACCTTGCTCGTGACGGATCGCAGAACTTAGGCTACAATGGGCGCGCAATGTCCCAGTTGTGTTGATTTCGCCCTGAATGGGAATCGGTGCCAACTCTTATTTCCTTTCCGGGCCGCGAGAAGCACTTGGTCGGAGAGATTGTCGAATGGGTAGCACGGAGTTAGAGGTTAAGCTTGTAACTATGCGTGAAGCCGCTAAGATGGTAGCGGATGGAAGCAGCATATGTTGCTCTAGCTTTGGTTATGAAAAGGTGGCGTTCGCATTCATTCGTGAATTGATTCGACAGCGGAAACAGAACTTGTACCTTTACGGATCTGGGATGAATGTGGACGCTGACATGTTGATTGGCGCAGGCTGCATTCGAAAGGCCGAGATAGGCCATATCGGTTTCGAGAACATCGGACTAGCTCCCTGCTTCCGAAGGCAGGTTGAAGCCGGAAAGATGGAGGTTGAGGATTACTCCAACTTCATTATGACCATGCGGTTTTGGGCCGGCATGATGGGGCTGCCTTTCATATCCTTGCGAAGTGGCCTCGGAACCGACATCCCCCAAACAATCAGCAAAGACAAGGCGCGTGAGATGCAATGCCCTTTCACCGGCCAGAAATTAATGGCGTACAGAGCCGTTAATCCGGATTTCACAATAATCCATGTTCAGAGAGTAGACACCGAGGGAAACGCTCACATCGATGGTCCAGTCTACGACAACGTAGAGAAAGCCAAATCCGCAAAGAACTTGATCGTAACGTGCGAGGAGATAGTGACTCCAGACTTCGTTAGACAGACTCCCGAGAAAACCATGATCCCCGGCTTCTTGGTCAAGGCAGTGGTTGAGGTCCCCCTCGGCGCACACCCGTACGCGTGTTACAAGTACTACGACTACGATTGGCAGCACATTGAACAATACGCCGAGAACGCTAAGGACCCTAAAGGATTCGAGGCATATCTGGACAGGTACATCTACGGCGTAGACGACAACTGGGGTTATCTGAAAGAGATCGGGTATGAGAAAATTCTACGATTGAAGGCTAACACATCCCTTGGCTACTCAACCTACTACAAGAAACTCGTCGGAGAATGACCGAAATGGAAAGCACACAACGCTATACATCAATTGAAATGATGGCAGTAGCAGCGGCCCGCCAGATAAAGGATCGAGAGGTCATCTTTGTTGGAACCGGACTGCCCATGCTCGCGAGCATGCTTGCACTAAACACGCATGCACCCCATGCAGTCATCATGTACGAGTCAGGTTATGTGGGTTGCAGGAACAGGGACACGGCACGAATCATCGGAGATATCCGCCTTATGCTAAACCTGACTCAAGTGACGACTATGGTCGACGTTCTAGGCCTACTGCAATCTGGCAAGGTTGACGTAGGTTTCCTCGGAGGCGCGCAGATCGACAAATATGGAAACATCAACGCCACGACGATCGGCGATTACAAACATCCCAGATTACGCTTACCAGGTTCCGGCGGAGCCGTCGACATCGCAACAAACGCTAAGCGTCTACTCATAATTGTGAATCATGAAAAGAGACGATTCCCCGAGAAAGTTGACTACGTGACATCGCCGGGTTGGTTGACTGGCGGTGACAGTAGACGGGACGCAGGATTAGGTTGGGGAGGACCGGATAAGGTGATCACGGACCTCGCGATTATGGGCTTTGACGAAGATTCGAAACGTATGCGACTAGAAAGCCTACATCCGGGAACCGCGGCCGAGAGAGTCATGAGCGAAACAGGGTTCGAGTTGACTGTCCCGGAGAACGTAACAAGAACACAGCCCCCCACTCATGAGGAACTTAGAATCTTGAGGGAGGTAGTCGATCCTACCGGATTCTTCCTTGTGCGAAGAATGAAAGTCTGAGCACAGCCCGCCCAACGCCGGCGCGTAGACTAAGTCTCAAGAGGAAAGGCGAAGCAGGTTTTTACTTAGGGTAGAAGAAGTACAGTTCCTGAGAATCCACGTTTTCCTTTCTTAGATCTCCTTCCATCCCCGACTTCAGCTTTGCCAGATACTCCGGCTTTATCCGCACCATGCCTCGCTGGCCGTTCTCGGCCTCGATTATGCCAACTCCGTAAGGAGTTTGATATCCGGGGGGAGCTACCTCTATGACCGAGTATGCAATCAGTTTCGCACCCATCTTCTCATCGCCCCAGCACGGTCACTACTGCAGTTGCTCCGGTTCCCCCATGGTTCTCGACGAGCCCCCTCTCAACACTCGGCACCTGCCGTTCACCGGCCTTTCCCAGCAACTGCAGGTAAACCTCAACAATCATTCCAACTCCCGTAGCACCAACCGGATGCCCCTTAGCCTTCAGGCCTCCGCTCACATTGACGGGTAAATCCCCGTCCGCCATCGTCCGCCCGCTCCTCAGCAGGTTAATGCCCTCACCCTTCTTCGCGAATCCTAACGCCTCGTAAGCCATGATCTCGCATGGGGAGAATGCATCGTGCACTTCGGCGATTTGGATATCTTTCGGATCCATCTCAGCGGAGGCATAGGAGGTTTGGGCGGCGACGTTGCTGGCTTTGATGAATGTGGGATCCTCCCGTTGGAAGACGCCCATTGTATCGTAGGCTACGCTCATTCCTTTGATGTAAACGGGCGTGTCAGTGTACTTTCTCGGCTCTCTACTTAGAAGAAGAGCGGCCGCCCCATCGGTTATTGGACTACAGTGCAGTAGCCTTATGGGCGATGCGATCACGGCCGAGTTCTTCACGGCTTCAGTCGTAAACTCCTTGTGGAATTGCGCCCAAGGGTTCCTCATTGCGTTCTTGTGATTCTTCACAGTTACGAGGGCGAAGTCGTCCTCGGTTGCTCCATATTTCTCCATGTACAATTGCGCGCAGAAGCCATACGCGGCGGGCTGCGTGGCTCCGTAGTTGATTTCCTCAGGCGCGCCACCCCTGATTAGGATTGATGTCGCGGTGCCGGTGGAGAGTTGGGTCATCTTCTCGACACCCACGACAAGAGCGTTCCTCGCTACTCCCGACTCTATCATTTGCTTAGCTACATACGTGGCCATACCTCCACTTGCACAAGCCGCCTCGATCCTAAACGCTTGGGCTCTCGGGTTGCCCAAGTAGCCCCAAGCCACCGTTCCAATCTGGTGTTGATTTGCAAACTGATTGTCCAGATTACTTACGAGAAGAAGATCGATATCCGACGGATCTATGCCATGGTCAACACTGGAAATCGCACTCTCGATACTAGACTTCAGAAGAGTCGGAATGTCCTCGGAGAGTTTACCATACTTCGTATGACTGAACGAGATTATTCCAACCGCCAAACCGCTATCCGCCCCTTGCTTCTACCTCGGAAGTTTAGATCTGCATCTCAGACAAACACGATCCGATTTAACGCTTAACTTCAATTATCGAGCCAGAATCAGGAGTTACGGAGCAATTCAAGCAGTGATGTTATCTTACTGAATGACGGTTTCCAATGACGGTTTCCGCACTGTATATGCTCGACTAGGGTGATTCCAGTATTTCTAAGCCGGGAACGCTTGAAAAGTGTTCAATATCCCTGGTAGCCAGCGGCATCTTATGAGTCATAGCGACCGCCGCTACAAGCGCATCTCGGAAACTGATCGAATTTCCCTTCTCCTCAAGCAAAACCAGAATTCCTCCGGCTTGAAGCGAGGACTCGTCAGTAAGATCCGCATGATGAGTCGGGAGAGAAGAACTTTCGTCGCATCCGTATTCTTGACTTGCCTCTTGCCTCTGTAAGCTCCATAGTAGAGTTCGAACGAGTTTACCGCGATTGTCATGAGTGTTATTCTGCTCTCCTCAAGCCTCTTAACGAACTCGACGGTTTGCCTTTTTCCTCGTAGATTGTCGAACAGGACGGAAGTATCTAGACAGACCATAGCCCCATAAGCGTTGGGGAATACCGGCCCATTCGTGGGATGGAGATAAAGCTCAGCCAGACAGCAGCTTCTTTTACTAGTTGATCAGCCTCCGTAGGTACGGGGTAGTCCGATGGCAGTAACCAAGACTGAACTGCGCAGGGTAATCATGAAGCTTGACGACGTGAAGATAGAGCTTCTTCGCCTGAGGGCGGCTCTCCTGCCAGAAGAGCTAACAACTACCAGAGAAAGAAAACTGATCAGACAGGGTCGGCTAGAGGTTGAGAAGGGGCGCTACGTTACCTTGGGTCAGCTTCGAAAGGAACTAGGTGCGTAGCTTTTCTGTTCGAAGTCATTGTTTCGAACCGTGCTAGGAAATCGCTCAGGCGTATCCCTAGCCATTACGCGCGTCGAGTCCTGTTGGCTTTAGAAGTGCTGACTCAGAATCCAGCTCCAAGTCCTGAATACGATGTCAGGAAACTAGCCGGGATGCATGACACGTACAGAATACGAATAGGAGAGATCCGCATCGAGTACGAGGTTGACTGGGAGTCCAAGAGGGTTGCCGTTCTCGCTGTCGAGTTCAGAGGAAGTGCCTACAAGTGAGGACTTAACCATACTCTTAACGATACTCTGAAAGAAAGGCCGCTGCACAAACGAGACGGTAGGACGCGGGCTTTAATGCTCCAGCAGGGCAAGTTGACCCGACTTTGACACACTTTCCGATAAGTCCTCTCTTCTAACGGACTTTGCCAAACGAACACCGTCACAGGAATGAAATCGAGGAGCGGTATTTCTTGTTTCAGCTTGTACGTGTGAAGTCAGCTACGGTTGGCTTTACGAGGCGTACGAGATCGTCCGTACTGATCTTGATGCTTTTCGTGTGCGAGCCGGGGTTGAAGTATACGAAATCAAGGCTCAGCATGTTCCTATCGAAATATGTTGTCAAATTCATGAAATTCCCTAGTGGATATACACATCCGACGGAGCACCTGGCGAATTTCTCCGCCTCCGGTATCGGCGCAAGCGACACCTTCTCTACCCCCAGAACCGAGGCGAAACGGTGAAAATCAATCTTCAACTTTCCAGGCAAAACCGCGAGTACGTACCCCTCATCACTCCTCTTCACGATCATCGATTTCGCTATTCGCTGCTCCGAGGTGCCAAGATACTCGGCCATCTGCGGCGCCGTATAGACCGGCGCATGCTCCCGAAGCTCATACGCAACGCCATTCTGATTCAGAAATGCCATAATTTCCTCATCAAGCTGACCCATACGCTCACAAACCAATATCTCAACAGGCTACGGCCTACGTTCTGGTAGAGAGCACATAAATTCACCTATCGGTTACCGGTCGGGTAGGTGAATGGTAGCGATGGCGACAAGAACGTAGTCTATAGGGAGGTTTCCTTCTCCTTATGAATCAAAATGTCTCATTCAAGCATCTTGCGAACTCTTCGTGTGACATTCACAAGACGCAGACAAATTATGAGCGAATCAGGAGGTTCGCGAGTATATCGAAGGTGCCTTGACTTCGTGCGTGTTTGCGTAGAGATTTGAGGTTCATTTTCGTGGATTTGAGGATCGCTCTAATGTCTTCGCGATCGTTCTCCGCTCGTTCCGGCTGCATGGTCACTTTAAGCATTCTGAGTTTAGCGAGAATTAGTGACTCAGGGCTTTGATAATATGTGCGCCGACCGAGAATACGTCCTCTTCGTCGGAGTAGCTTCTCGTCGGAGAAGATCATGTCAAGGGTATGAGGAGTCCATTTGTCAGTAGCAGTTAGAATTCTATAGTCGGACTGCCAACACTCGCGAAGCATACGTAAGTTAACCTGCAGACCCGCAGTCCGCAACTTCCTTGCAAGCCCAGGAAGCTCTTCTCTTGAGCAGCTAATGATCACGTCCAGGTCAATCGTCGTTCTGGGACGGCCATAATAAGAGGAGGCCATCGCACCGGTTAGCATGTACTTGACTCGACCGCTATTTAGCGCGGACACTATTCGCTCTACGAACCGCGAAAAGCCCTGCATTGGTAGCCACCCCGAGAAGGCGGGTTCGTTGGAATCTCTTACGTAAGCGGATGATTAACTCCTTATCATTCATGCCCCGATTCTTCTGCCTTTCATTGTCCGCGCAGACCGATACAACAACATCGACCATACTAACCGTTAGGTTGACCTTCTCTTCCGGTTTCAATTTTATCCAAGGCTCGCTAAAATGTTCCGACAATTAACTTACTCCAGTCCTCGCCCTCAGAGATACGCTCTGACTGCACAGCGATGCAACGCCTTAAACATACTCACAGTATTCTTTGAGCGCGCAGCAAGGGATTTCCAGTTTCTACACTCGCTCGCGGTCGCGGTAACGGAATTGGGGACGACTCCCAGGCCAGACGGCTAAGACGTGAAAACTCTCGGAGAGGATGATATCAAGGGAGAGGAACCGCGGGTCACTAGGCGTTAAGAGTCGACCTGGGCGACTTGGAATGAGGTTCCCGCCCGTTTCATGTTCTGGACTGCAGCAATTGTATTACCGTTGTTGCCCACCATTATTGTTTCGCCGTTGTTTTGGATTATTGATCCTGACACATTGGTCACTGACGCCGTGCGCTCTTTGAAGGTTATTGGTAGAACCAATTTGGTTGGCCGTGTTCATGGTATAGAAAGCCTCGACAATCCATTCCACCGACTCTCTAGGGGCGTTATGGATGATTATGGTGAATGTACGGGCCTCGTTTGTTCTCGACTGAGCGTAGTTGCTGTGCATGCGTGTGCAATGGCGTGAATACCGATCACATAGTCGTTGTTTTCCAAGGAACAGACTTACCTAGCTGATTATCGTCCGGTAATAGTGAGCGAGTCCATTGCGTGCGTCGATCACGGTCACGGGAATTGTTCAGGGTGTGGGATTCAGGCCTTTCATTTACCGGACCGCGAAGAGTCAC
>Ga0187781_10004366_pt1 | contig 10533 bp, 8 predicted proteins | sample 0715_SJ02_MP02_2_FD_132447 | JGI IMG/M metagenome (GOLD analysis project Ga0187781, IMG submission 132447) | Tropical peat soil microbial communities from peatlands in Department of Meta, Colombia - 0715_SJ02_MP02_20_MG | ecosystem: Environmental > Terrestrial > Soil > Wetlands > Peat | place...
CCCACTCCTGGGTGATCCGCCGGACGGCGGCTTCGGCGCGGCTCATCTCGCCGCGGAGCGCGGCGTTCGGCCGCATCCTGTCTTCTTTCGCGGGATCGTGCCGCGCATAATCGTAGCCCCCTTGCGGAACCGTACCGTCGTACCCTCCCGGCAAATAGTGATGATGATAATGATGGTGGTAATGATGGGTCTCGAGCGCGGGCCTATCGGAGCCGGCTGCCGGATTCGGCAAACGTTCTTCCTCCGAGCCCTCATTCGGATTCTTCACCTCGGCAACTGCAGCCCCACACATGCCACAAAACCGATTGCCGGTTCGGTTGCGGTGGCCGCAAACGCCGCAAACGCGCTGGCTGGAACCAGCCCTAATTTCTTGTGAAGCATCTTCCGCCAGCTGTTCGGCTTCGGTTTCGGCGGCCAGTCGCTCAACCGCCTCCGTCGCGGCCGCAACGGCCCCCGGGTTGGGCCGGTCAGGCTGCAGGCTGCGGAAGAAGTCGTCCAGATGGGATGGGCCAGCCGGTTCCGGCTCGCGGGGCAAGCTGCCATGCTTGGCGAGTTTCTTGTCTTTGTCCACGGATGGAATCACCCAGCCTTCGGGTCATTCTAGCCCAGCAGGAGCCCTACCGGCTGGAAAACTCGATCTTGCCTTCGGTTTCGGTGGGGATGCCGTTGCATGTTGCCGGACGATATCTCCAGGTGCGGACGGTCTCAAGAATGTGGCGGTCCCCTGCCAGACCTGCGCTCTCCAGGATCAGCGGGCTGTGGACGCGGCCATCGGTGCCAATGATGAAGCTCACTTTGATTCGCTCGCCCTGGCTGGAAGGAGTGAAGAGCGGATCCGGTGTGGTCAGGGGTTGCGGAGGCTGAACATCTTCACATGCCGGGCGTGCGACGTGCGGCACGTCGACAAACTGAGCCGCGCGAGTCAGAGTTCGGGAAGCCTGGTGTTCACGTTGTTCGAGCGTCTGCCAGCCTGGTGGAAGCGGAGTGCTAACCGCGTACGTCGATCCGGACACCGCCAAGAGGAGCACTGCGGAGATGACATGAGCAGCCATGAATCGTAAGCCTTCCTGAGGAATGCAGCTCCTAGCGAAGTTATCATCGCAAATCCCATGCCACGGCAGCTCAGTCCTAAACCATTCCTAGGCAATACGTTACAGCTATAATCTCACCCACTCATTGCGCTCTTGTGCAACCCGTTGCACAGCAGTAGGAGCAAAGTTTCTGGCCTGCCCGCTGGAGCGCCGGAGGGTCAGCAAAGTGACCTCCGGAGGGCAGTTCCACCGGACTGGAACTCCAAGAGTTCCTAGACCAGGATTGGTGTAAAGCGTAAGAGGTCCGACCCGGTAAAGACCCCAAACATATTTTCTCGCCATTCTCGGGAGGTAAAGAGGTCCGACCAAAGGCAGGCGCACCTGCCCTCCATGAGAATGCCCTGAAAGCTGCAGGTCGACCGGATAACGTGAAACTTCGTCTGCATAGTCAGGTTCGTGCACCAACAAGATGGTGGCTTCGTCGGCGGGCACAGGCCGGAGGGCTGCGTCCAGGTCGGCAGTACTGAATAATACATCGTTGACCCCAGCCAACCAGAACCGTGCTCCGTTGGCTTCGATCGGAGCTGATCGATTGGCGAGAACCCCGATTCCCTGGCTGTGCAGTGCGCTCGTGACCTCATTCGGGTCAGTCGTGACATCGTGATTTCCCAGCACCGCCCACAAGCCATGAGGAGCTTGCATCTGGCGCAGCAGCCGCGCGCACGGCTCAGCGGCCGACGCAGCCTTCTGCTCGGCCTCCTCGTTGTCGTAGAACTGCGGCGTAGTGACGAAATCCCCAGTGAGGACGATGACATCGGGATGAAGACTGTTGACCAGGCCGATCGCGGCATGAAGCGGGTGCTCGGAGAAATAGGGATCGTAATGGAAGTCGCTGAGCAGTGCGATGGTGAACCCTTCCAGATGAGCGGGCCAGCGCTTGAGGGCAATTTCCCGGCGAACGACTCTTGGCCGATTGGGTTCGATCAGAGCGGATTCAACAGCGATGGCGCCGACTCCGGCCAGTGCTGCCATTTGAATAAACTTCCGTCTATTGGTGGGAAGAAAAACCAATCGAATCCTGAGCCCTTAAACTGCGGGAATGTGCGGCGTGAACCCTGTTTTATCCAGTATAACCGAAGCCACAGATCCACGATATGACCGGGGCGGTGCCTCACTCAGAAACTGAACTGCGCGAACACGTCCAGGCGGCGGTTGGCCGCGGAACTGGGCGAAAACGGACCTCCTTGCAGCCCGTTGGAGATGTCAAACAACCGCGAACCCAGAACGGCATTGGGATTGGCCACGTTGACGTTGTTGAACGCATTGCGCACGTTCACGCCGAACGTAAGGTTATAGCGCCGGTCGGAATTGGACGACATCATTGGCGGTCCTCCGCCTCCGCCGAACAGCGGGCCGCGAGGCCCTCCGCCTCGTCCGCCGCCGCCTCCCGGAGGGCCGCCCTGCCCCTGACTGCCCGCGGATTTTATCTTTGACCCCAGCCCGAAGGTCTTGGTGAGGTGCAGGTTCATGACGAAATGATTAGGCCCCGTGCCGTAGTTGATGGGAAGCAGCGTGCCGGTGGCTCCGGACGCGTCGAAGGTTCCCAAGGGCGTGCAATACACGTAAGAGCCGGTCGCGTTTTGCACCGTCGGGCAGGTGGTGGTCGAAACCAGGCCCGGACGATCGTTGTACTGGGAATCTCCGTTCAAATCATAAGGCGACACAATGTTGAACGGCGAACCGGAGAAGAACATCATCATCGGGCTCAGCCGAATCAGATAAGGGAGGGCGATACTGCCGCCCAGGAACAACCGGTCTCTCAGGTCGAAGGAAGCCCGGCCATAATCCTGTCTGATGTTGTAGGAATTCGAGGGAAAGCTGGAGGCGCCTGAAGTATCGCTGTTGGCATAGCTGAGCGAGTAATAACCGAACAGCTGCAACTTCGATCCCATCCGGATGTTCGTGTTCACCATGAGCTGCTGCTGACTGAAGTTTCCTTCTGACTCATAGCGGTAAAGATTACTTCCGCTGGTCGAAGCGCAGGCCGGGAGATCAGGAGTCGGGAACCCCGGAGGCGGAAAAGCAGTCGACAAACAGGGCGTGCCCGGGTAAGGAGCGTTAGCGTTCAGGGTCAGAAACTGATCGAAGCCGTGCGACCTCAGGTAAATGACCGACAGAGTCGCCGACTTGGTGACCTGCCGCTCCACCCCGAGCGCACCCTGCACGGTATAAGGCGCGTGCAGTCTGGGACTGATCTGATAAATGGTGGAAGCAGTGTCGTCGGCAGTGCCGCAGTCCGAAATGGGAACGGTCAGGGGCTGATCGAAACCGGGATAACAGGTTGGGTCGTTGATGACGAACTTTTGCTGTGTAATTCCGTTCAGGCGCTCCGCCTGCAGGATGTTCCCCAGCTGAAAGCGGTTATAGAAAATGCCAAAGCCGCCACGAATCACCACGATCGGGGGCGAACTGCGGCCGCGCACTCCCCAGGCAAATCCCGCGCGCGGCGCCCAGTCGTCGTGGTCGTGAATCGCGTTCTGCGTTTCGAAACGGAGACCAAGGCTGACGGTCACATTGGGCTTGATTCGCCAGTCATCCTGCACATAAGGCTCGAAGTCGTAATAGTTGACTTGAGCCGTGGGCGAGCCTGTCGTCACCGAAAACTGGGTAGGCGCCGAGGATTGAAACGCAGCGAACGAGGGGAAAATAAACGTGCCATTAAAACCCGAGGCGGAATAGTTGTTGTCGCGCGTGGCGCGGAACCGGCCGCCGAACTTGATGGTCTGATTGCCGTGAATGAGCGAAGTGTAGTTCTGCAATTCGTATGCGTTCTGCCGGTCGTTTTCAGTACCGCCATTGGAGCCCCCTCCCATGAAATTGCCCAGCACGCTGACAGTGGGATATGTATAAGTGGGATTCTCGTCGGAGTCGTCCCGGAGATACTGAAAGCGGGTTTCGTTGACGACCTTCGTGCCGATGATCTGCGTGTCGCTGATCTGCACGGTGTGCTCAATCTCCTTGGAGTAAAACGCCTGGGAAACGAGACTGAAACCGCCGGCGCCGTCGTTGGTTTCCGTATCCCGCCAGTACTGATAGCGCGCGGTCAGGGTATTGTTCTTGGTGAGAGCCCAGTCCAGGCGCGGGCTGAGATTGGTGCGCTGGCGCGGGTTCGCCAGCGATCCGCCAAATTGCTCGCCGGTCGTCGGGTCCACCGCGTTGATCACCGCAAGTTCGTTGATGTCGCGGCGGTCAATGTTGAAGAAGAAGGATGCGCTCTTGTTGATCGGCCCGCCGATGTTTCCGTTGAAGAACGTAGAATAGTAGGGCGGCTCCTCGCCGGCAAACGGGTTCGGGGAATTGAAAGCCGAATCGTTGCCGTTGGCCATGAACTGGCCGTGCAATTTGTCGGTACCGGGCTTGGTAAAGATCTCGATGCGGCCATAGCCCAACTGGTCATACTCGGCGGAAAACGGGTTCTGGTTGATGCGGATTTCGCGGATGGACGACTTGGGCGGAAGCTGTCCCGCGGTAAAGCCGTCAATGTACATCTGGCCGCCATTCGGCCCCGCCGAGGGCCCGGCGAGTGCTTCCAGATCAGACTGCAACTCGTCTGGGTCGTCGGGCAAGGCCTCCAGTTCTTTCCCGGAAATAGTGATGGCCCCGGCGTTATTCGAAGGATTCACGTCAATCGTCGGGGCGGTGTCGGAAACCTGGACTTTCTGGGTCTGCACTTCGATCGCCAGCGAGACGTTGAGGCGCAGGGGTTGATCCGCAATCACGACGTTGTCGTTTTCATAGGTTGTGAAGCCCTGCGCAACTACCGTGAGCATGTACTTCCCTGCCGCCAACGCCTTGAATTCATATGTTCCCTGGGCATTGGTTTGTGCGACCACCGGAGATCCCGTGGCGGCGGTCATGACCACCGTTGCGCCTGTTATGGCCGCGCCGGAAGGATCCGTCACTTGTCCGCGAAGAGCGCCGGAAACATCCTGCGCGGACGACACGGCCAGTGAAAGAAAGAACAAGAGTACCGTCATGATGAAAGAACGCAGATACAGGTCAAGCCTCATTCGATGATTCCACCCCTCCCCGTTCACAGCAGATGCAGCGCCTGGAGGCACCTCGACTTAGCTCCCGACTTCGGCATGCCCGAAGGCATGCCGCGATACGAATCTGGACCCTGATACGAAATCTCAATCCCCCAGGGGCTGCTATGGATTTGCGGCGTCACCGTTGGGAGCGCCGCTCAAACTCCAAGGCGTGAGCATCATGGCTTGGCTACCGTTGGGGGCAGCCTCAAGAATTGGTTCCACGCCACTGAATAACTTGATGACAGTGCTTCCGCCTGTCGGCGTTCCTTCCGTCGCAAGGACAGCCACAGCGTCTCCCTTGTGCAGATCCGCCAGCGCCAGTGCGGGCGTCTGGTCCAACAATCGCTGGAAGTCGAATCCTCCGCCGGCGTGATTGCCGCCGCCCATTCCTCCTCCGCCCATTCCCCCGCCACCCTGGCCCACAGCGCCTGATGGCGCACCGCTTGGGGCTGCTTGTCCATTTGCCCCGGCAGGTGAAGATGAACCTGAGGGCAGATTCGCGGCCGCCCCAGCCGTTCCGGAAGCCCTTGTGGCCTTCATCCGCATGGCAAATCGCTGAGCCAACTCGGCTGGGATTTGATGAAGCTGCGAGTCGGCAGTAGTCCTCAGCTGGACGGTTTTCTTACTCAATACATCTTGAACGCTGATCATCCCCGCACTTGCGTCAACCGCCTTGACTAAACCTTCGACGTAAGGGAAGACACCGGTAACGATCTCCTCAGCGGCCAATTCGCTGCCGTCGGCGCTGCGGTCCCCGCGGGCGCGCAACTGGTCGCCAACACGGACTTCCTCCAGCGTACCCAGCTTCGCATCTTCAAACTTGGGCGAGTCGGGTGCATAACGCCGGACTACGGTGCTCTTTGAGGTGTGGACTGCAATTGTCTTCTTCCCGCCAAAGCTGGAGATCGAGATGGTCACCGTACCGGCAGCAGGGTCCACAGCACTGACCACACCGCCCAAGCCCCGCTTCTGCCAGTCCTGGCGAATCTGGTCGCTCACCGCCTCAACCGCCGAGCGCGTAATCACAACGACTTCCAGGGCGGCGATTGCATTGACGCCGGACGCCAGGCCGCGCACGCGAACCGTGTCGCCGACTTGCAGGTCCTGCAGCTGCATGGTGGACGTGTTCTTCAGATCTTTGTCCCCCGGCGCGAGCCGCAGAATGCGAGCATTCGGCTGGATCGCCACCCCAACCTCAGGGCCCGAAGCCGGCGTCAAGGTTATGGCACTGCCGTTGATGGACTTGATTGTGCCGATGCTCTTGACTATCGCAACTTGTCCCGGCGCACTCTGGCCCTGGGCCTGCGCGCCGGCCGCAGAAGATGCGAAACACGACGGCGCCAATCCCGTGCCGCCGGCACTGATCACCGATAGAAGCACTATGCCGAGTACCCTCTTGCCGTTCATAAGCCTCACCTCTAATTTACATCGAGCAACCCGCGGAATCCGATGCTTTACAAAGTTTTACCCAAACTGAACCCGTGTAACAAAGAAGCAGCGGGCGAGCTGAGGCCAGGTTGAGGCAATTCCAGTTGCACCACGGCGCGCACCCAGAGTGCTAATAGACGACCATATCGTACCGGGTTACGATTTTTCTTAGATAGGCGCCAAAAGTGCTTTCAGGATGAGTGTATCTGTCACACGCATTATTGTTGCTTGGGCACTGGTTGTGGCTGTCCCCTCGTCACTACTGGGGCAAACTCCTTCGGCCATCCTCCACAGCCAGGGTGGAGTATGGGTGAACGGCTACGAAGCGAGAGACTCGTCCGCCGTCTTCACCGGCGATCTGCTGGAAACCAAGCCCGGATTCTCCGCCAGTTTGACCCTGGATGGCTCGACGGTTCTGATTCAGCCGGAATCAGTGGCCAAGCTGCAGGAAAACATGCTGGTTCTCGACCATGGTAGCGTTTCGGTAACCACCTCGAAGAGCTTCAAGGTTCGGGTCAACTGCCTCACCGTGGTGCCGACCTCGGACGCATGGACACAGTACGACGTGACCGATGTAAACAGAATTATCCAGGTGGTGGCGCGCAAGAACGACGTGTACGTTCAGCGCGAGGCAGCCGTTGGCAAGCCTTCGCCAGAGACTGCCGCATCTCACGAAGGCACGGTTCACGAGGGAGAACAGCACAGCTACGACGAATCCGAGGTGTGTGGGCCGCCCGGACGGCCCACGGGGGCCGGCCCGGCGCTGAATTCGAAATGGATTATCGCGGGAGGGGGCGCCATAGGAACCGGCATTCTGCTGTGTGTGTTCCTTTGTGGCGGCGGCAAGGGTCCCATCAGTCCGACGGACCCGTAATTTGTTTCTAAAGAATTCGTTCATGCGTATAACCTGCCGCGACTAACGCTGCCAGAAGTTCGGCGATGTGGTCTGGTCCTCGGGTTTCCATTGTGATGTCTATGGCGGTGTCTCCGAGGTTCACGCCGTGATAGGCGCGATCGTAGGCAGTCTCGACAATATTGGCCCGATGATCGGCGAGGATTCCTGTGAGACGGTATAGCGCGCCGGGATAGTCGGGCAGGTGTACGCGCAGGCGCACCAGGCGCCCGTCTTTCACCAAGCCGCGCTCGATGATGCGAGCCAGCAGAGTGACGTCGATATTGCCGCCGCAAACCAGTACAGCGACTTTCTTGCTTTCCAGAGGAAGTTTCCGGTTCAGTACGGCAGCCAGGGCAGCAGCGCCCGCGCCTTCGGCTAGGGTCTTCTCGCGCTCCAGAAGCAGCAGGATCGCATTGGCAATCTCCTCCTCTTCGACCGTAACAATGTCGTCCACATACTTCTGAACCAGCGGCAGAGTACGGTCGCCAGCCCGGCGCACAGCGATGCCGTCAGCGATGGTAGTCGCAGCTTTCAAGGTGACGGGTTTGCCCTCGGCCACGGCGGCCTTCATCGAGGCCAGCTTGGCCGGTTGCACTCCAAAGACCTTCACTTTGGGATTGGATTCTTTGACCGCGCAGCCAATGCCGCCGATGAGTCCTCCGCCACCGATGGGCGCGACAATGACTTCAATGCTGGGATGCTGCTCGAGGATTTCGAGTCCCAAAGTCCCCTGTCCCGATATGACGGTGTCGTCGTCGAAAGCATGAATCAGCGTAAGGCCATCTTGCCGGCCGTTCTCGACTGCTTTGGCGAACGCTTCGTCATAATTGGCGCCGTCGAGTACGACCTCAGCTCCGTAGGCGCGGGTCGCAGATACCTTGGTGAGCGGCGTGGGCAGGGGCATGAAAATGCGCGCTCTGACACCGTGTCGCCCGGCATGATAAGCGACGCCCTGGGCATGATTGCCGGCGGATGCTGCAATGACGCCACGCGCACGTTCTTCCGGGATAAGAGTGAGCAGCTTGTTCAAAGCGCCTCGTTCTTTGAACGCACCGGTGCGTTGCTGGTTATCGAGTTTGAGAAAGATAGTGTTGTGCGTCAGGCCGGAAAATGCCTCCGAGCGGGGACACGGAGAGACGCGAATATCGGCGCGAATCCTGCCCAAGGCAGCCTGGATATCGGGGAGTCCGATCATGAGGTTAAGTAGACAATCTTACCTTGGACGAGCAGTTTTCGGGGATCGAGACTCCGCTATAATCGCTGAAACCTTAATCGTCATACACCGGCATGGATTTCGATCAGCTCATCACGTTTCTGGAAGTAGCCAAGCAGGGGAGCTTTTCGCGCGCCGGGGAAAAAGTGTTCCGCTCGCAGTCGGCGGTCAGCGCGCAAATTCGGCAACTGGAACTGGAATACGGCGACCGCTTGCTGGATCGTTCGGGCAAGACGGTGAAACTTACTCCGGCGGGCCAGGTTTTCTACGAGTACGCCGATCGGCTCCGCGCCTTGCGGGAGGAATCGCTGACTGCCGTCGCGGATCACAGCCGGACGCCCCGCGGCACGCTGCGTGTGGGCGCGAATGAAGCAACCTGCCTCTATGTTTTGCCCGAGGTCTTTGCCGAGTACTGCCGGCGTTATCCCCCGGTGCAGATCAGCATCTACCGCAACTTCAGCTACAAGATTGTCGAGAAACTGGAGAATGGGGCGGTGGAAGTTGGCATTCTGACCCTGCCCATCCAGTCGCCCAGCCTGAAGATCCAGCCCATCTTCCGCGACAAGCTGATGTTGATGGTGAGTCCAAGGCATCCACTCGCCAAACACAAGACGGTTCCGGTTCGCGAGGTCGCCAAACACCCGCTGCTGTTCCCCAAGACGGGGCACACGCGCAGGATGTTGGACAGAATCTTCCGTCCTTACCATGCGGAACTACAAGTGCGCATGGAGTTACCCAGCATCGGGATGATCAAGAGCTTTGTGGCCGCAGATCTCGGGGTATCGCTGATCAGCGGTTCGTTTGCCCGCGATGAAGTGGAGGCTGGGCGAGTGAAACTGATTGATCTGGAGGACGTACAACTGTATCGCGAACTGGGACTGGCTTACCGGCGCGACCGCACGCTGTCAGTGGCTACGAAAGCGTTCATTGTGCTATTGCGACAAATGTCGGCCAATGGGAAGAAGACCGACTCCTAGCCTTCGTCCTGGCATTCTGGCACTGATCCGCCGATTGTGCCCGTTGCAATGATGGAAGCACGGGAGTCCGTGTCTTCCGCGGGCGCGATCAGGTGCAGACCGCACTCGGTCTTAGAAAAGCCCGGCCAACGCCCGGCTCGCGGATTCTCTCCCAGCCTCACCGCGCGGGTGCAATGCGTGCAGCCGATGCTGGGGTAGTCCTGATCATGAAGCTGGTTGTAGGGCACATCATGATCGCGGATGTAGCGCCAAATCTGTGTCGCCGTCCAGTCGACAAGCGGATTGATCTTCGCCAAACCGAAGCTCTCATCCCATCCGATCCGCGGGGATCTTGCGCGCGAGGACGTCTGATCGCGGCGAATGCTCGTGATCCACGCGTTCAGTTCCCGGAGCTTGCCGCGTAGAGGCTCGACCTTGCGCAGGTTGCAGCACAGATCAGGATTGCGGCTCCACAGAGCCGCTCCGTGCCTGTGTTCCTGTTCTTCGGGCGAGAGCGCCGGAGACACTCTCTCGACCGTAACGCCGTATTTTTCCTCAATCCGGTCCATCAGGCCGTAGGTTTCAGGAAACAAGAACTCGGTATCCACCGTGAAGAGGCGGAAACTTTTGCGCAGGCGGGAAGCCATGTCGATGAGCACCATTCCCTCTGCGCCAAATGCCGAGGAGATTGCAACCCGGTTGCCGAAGGTCTCAAAAGCCCAAGTCAGAGCTTGCTGCGGAGTCCAGGGTTCGGCACGGTCTTGCAGTTCGGCGACCAGGTGTTTAACGTGATCCTTGAGCTTGTCGTCGAAGAGATCGCTGGAGTATGGATTCACGCGCCCTCCTCCCGATCCACTCCAGAGCCGACGATGTGGGACGTCGGAGCTGGGAACCCAAATTCCAGCCCAAGGTTTCGGGC
>Ga0187781_10004367_pt1 | contig 10531 bp, 6 predicted proteins | sample 0715_SJ02_MP02_2_FD_132447 | JGI IMG/M metagenome (GOLD analysis project Ga0187781, IMG submission 132447) | Tropical peat soil microbial communities from peatlands in Department of Meta, Colombia - 0715_SJ02_MP02_20_MG | ecosystem: Environmental > Terrestrial > Soil > Wetlands > Peat | place...
CCGGGTTTTGCGGCTGATGGCGGCCTGCGTGATTGCGGCGCCCTTGCTTTTTTATGTGTACGCCTCAAGTGGGGAGCGAACTGCGGCGGCGCCCGTGGCCCAGGCAGCAGCCGCTGGGCCACGACCCGCGCCGAACCCGCTGCGGAACGCTTACTTCGGCGATTTGCACGTCCACACCAGCTATTCCCTGGACGCTTACAGCTTCGGAACTCGCAACGATCCCCGGGTCGCATATCGCTATGGCCGGGGTGAGGCGGTAACCATACCGGGCGGCTACCTCGATTTCATGGCGGTCACGGACCACGACATCTGGTTGGGCGAAACATCGCTCTGCCAGGATCCTACCGATGCGGCCTACAACACCAGAATCTGCCGCGACCTGCGCTGGTCTGATCAGGACCCTCAGTCGGGCCGGGACTCGTTGTTCTCCTCCCTACAGAGCTATTTTGATACCCCGGCCCGGCATAGTACGGAGATATGCGGAAATACGGAACCCGGCGGGCAGAACAAGTGCCTGGAACGCGCGCGAAGCATGTGGCAGCAGATTCAGCGCAATGCCGACGAGTTCTATCAGCCCGGTGTCTTCACTACATTGATTGGCTTCGAGTGGACAGCTGGTTTCAAGCGAAGCGGGATGCTGCACCGCAACGTGTTCTTTCGCGACGACCATGTGCCAGACACGGTGTTGAGCGCGGTGGAGCTGAACAATACTCCGGAGCGTCTGTGGCAGTGGCTGGAGCGTGCTTGCACCGGCGACTGCCAGGTAATCTCCATTCCCCACAACACGAACTGGGGGTGGGGCGAGGATTTTGCCACCAACAACAGCGATGGAACGCCCTTCACGCCAGAAGGGTTGAGGCTGCGCGCCAAAACCGAGCCGCTGGTTGAGATTCATCAGGTGAAGGGCGATTCGGAGTGCTCGACGGGACTTGGCACTGACGATGAGCAGTGCAACTTCGAGCAGCTCTTCAAGCCCTGCAAAGCCAGTGACGAGATCTTTTGCGCCCGCGCCGCTGACTACGTGCGCAACGCTCTGAAGACAGGATTACTGCTGGAGCAGGAATACGGCGTGAACGCGTTCAAGTACGGATTCATCGGCAGCACGGATACGCATTCGGCCGACCCCGGTTCAACCGATGAGACCAACTGGCACGGAGCTCACAGCCTCACCGACAGCGCCGCGGAAAGCCGGCTTGATCGGGGGCTTGTCGAGACCCTTCCGATCAAGGAAATCGCCTTCAATCCGGGGGGACTCGCTGCCGTATGGGCGGAGGAGAACACGCGTGAGGCGACCTTCGACGCTCTGAAACGCCGGGAATCGTTCGCCACCAGCGGCACCCGGATTCGGGTGCGCTTCTTTGCGGGCTGGACCTATCCGGACGGGCTCGACAAACAGCGCGACGTCCTCGAACAGGCATATCGGAACGGCGTGCCCATGGGAGGCGATCTGCCTGCGCCAGGCGATGGCGCTGGCGCGCCACGATTTGTGACGTGGGCCGTCAGGGATCCATCGAGCGCCGGCTTGCAGAAGATACAGGTGATTAAGGGATGGGCCGAAGGCAAACAAACGTTCGAGCGAGTCTATGACGTTGCCTGCTCGGACGGCGGATCCCCCGACGCCAAAACTTATCGCTGTCCCGACAACGGCGCCAAGGTGAATCTCGCAGACTGCAGCTATTCCGGCAACAAGGGCGCAGCCGAACTGAGCATGACGTGGAGTGATCCGGATTTTAATCCATCCGATCGCGCCTTCTACTACGTGCGTGTGCTGGAAAACCCCACCTGTCGTTGGAGCACGTATGACGCCCACCGGCTCGGGATCAAGCTGCCGGACGACGTACCCGCGACCATCCAGGAACGGGCATGGAGTTCGCCGATCTGGTATACGCCAAAATCACAGTAGGGCCGCAGGAGCGTAACTGATGTCCGCTTTCACTCAGGCTGGGGCCGAAGCCAAGGTCATTGCGATTCCTCTCGGCGGCGTCGACCATGCTGGACCGCTGCCCGGCAGGTCTGTAGCGCGGCGGCGTCCTAAGGGTACTTGGTTCGAGGCCGCGTGGCTTCGAGCCGCAATCCGAGAGCCGCTGCTGCATTTTCTGGTCGCGGGAGCCGCTCTTCTTGCGCTGAGCAGCATATTCGGCAACTCAAGCGGTGCGGCGCAAAACCGGATTGATGTTTCCGCCGCTGAAATCGATCGCCTACGCGAGATCTGGATCCGCCAATGGGGTCACGCGCCCGACTCGAAGCAGTTGGACAATCTCGTCGCCGATTACGTTCGCGGGGAGATTTACTATCGCGAAGCGCGAGCCTCCGGTCTCGATAAGGACGACACCATCGTCCGCCGCCGCCTCGTGGAAAAGATGGAATTCCTCTCGCAGGAGATCGCGTCCGGGGAGCCATCGGATGCCGAAGTCGAGCGGTATTTTGACGCGAACCGGGAAAAGTATGTGTCACCGGCCGAGGTAGGCTTTACCCACATCTACTTCAGCATTTCGCGGCGCGGTCCAACCGCCTTTGACGATGCTCGTAAAGCCCTGGCGCAGTTGACTTCCAGTTCGGTCGGCCCCGCGGAGTCCGCGAAGCTCGCCTCCGCGCTGGGCGATAGCTTCATGCTGCAGTTGGAATATCCACCGCAGACCCGAGACCAAATCAAGGATCTGTTTGGCGATGAGTTCGCCGCCAAGGTGTTGGCTCTCGAGCCGGGACGCTGGGCCGGTCCGATCAGATCCTCGTATGGAAGGCACCTGGTCCGCGTGACGCAGCACGTTCCGGCGCGGCAGCCTGCGCTCAGCGAAGTGAGGAATCAGGCTGCCATCGATTACAAGAACCAGCGGCTGCAGATCGCAGCCGACAACTATTACGCCCGATTGCGCCGGCGTTACAAGGTGGAGATCGATCAGAAAGCGTTGGCCGCTGCGAAAGCAAAGGCGCCGCAACCTGACGCGGCCAAACCAGCCAGCAGCGCCGATGACAGCGGAGCAGCGGCAGACCTCGACTAGGCCCATACACGATGCGCATTCTTCTTCCACGCCGGTTATCGAGCGCCGGACAGGCCGTGCCCCTGCTGGCTTTGGTGTTTCTTTTGGCCGGTGCCGCGTCCAATTTGCGCGGGCACACCAGTCTGCCCGGCTACCTCGAGCTGAACGAAACCGCGCGCGGGTCCTTCGAGATGATCTGGCGAATCCCGGCGGCCGAGGGTCCTCCACCGGCGATCTACCCCGTGTTCCCCTCGAACTGCGTCGTTCCTAAGCAACTCGAAACCGAAGACGCCCCAGGGTCGGTGGTTGAGCGTGGTGTGATTCAGTGTGGCTCCAACGGCCCGACCGGCGGGACCATCGGGATTGAGAACCTCCAGGTCACTATTCTCGACGTGCTGGTGAGGATAACCTTTGCCGACGGCGTCAGCATTACGCAGATGCTCCGGCCGCTCGCGCCCTCGTTCGTCGTCCGTAAAGACACGAAGAGCCACGTTGACGCCCTGGGCTACGTGCGCCTGGGAATCGGACACATCTTGTTCGGTATCGATCATCTGTTGTTCGTGCTCGGCCTGCTCCTGATTGTACCTGGCGCTCGCATGCTGCTGAAGACGATCACCGCCTTCACCGTCGCGCATACCGCAACGCTTGGGCTTGCGACCTTCGGTGTAGTTCAGCTCGCCCCCACTCCGATAGAAGCCGTGATTGCCCTCAGCATCGTGTTCCTCGCAGCCGAGCTGGCTCAGCACCGGCGCGGCATTCAAGGGCTGACCTATCGCAAGCCGTGGCTCGTGGCCATCGCCTTCGGCCTGCTGCACGGATTCGGCTTCGCCGGGACTCTCGTGCGCATCGGGATACCGGCGCACGACATTCCCCTGGCGCTGTTCTCGTTTAACGTTGGCGTCGAAGTGGGACAGGTCGCGTTCGTTGCCGTCGTACTGGCCTTCATCTGTTCGCTGCGAACCCTGGAGATTCAATGGCCGCGATGGACCTACCGTGTTCCGGCCTACGCTATCGGATCGCTGGCCTCGTTCTGGTTTTTGCAACGATGCACTTTGATTTTCTCGTTTTGAGCCTGAACTCAGGAGGTCTTTTTCAAATGCGTCTGACCGCTCGCGTGAACCGTGGCAAGAATCTGGCCCTTCGTTGCGCCTGCGTCTTCTCCGCCCTGGCGCTGGTGGCCACTCCCGCACTGGCCCACACCACCAAGGGGCTCGGCGTTGGCTTCGTCAGCGGATTCACCCATCCGCTGACCGGGCTCGATCACATCATGGCCATGGTCGCGGTCGGCATCTGGGGAACGCAACTCCGCAAGCCGGCAATCTGGCTGCTGCCAGTCACCTTCCCGCTGGTGATGTCCGTCGGCGGAGCACTGGGCGTGCGTGGAGTACCGCTGCCCGGGGTTGAAATCGGCGTTGCAGCGTCCGCCGCCGTTCTCGGCCTGATGATCGTGCTTGCTGCCCGGCCCCCCATCGCCGTGGCGGCGGTGCACCTCACCGGAATCGCACTCGGCCTCATGGAACGCTGGCCGCTCGGCATGAAGGCGCTGCGCGGCATGGGGGCCAGCATCACGGTGGGTGGCGTCTATCTGCTGCTGGGGCTCGTTCGATGACAACGGTACCGTGAGGACTAACTGATCGTCAGGTCCACCCTATGACAGGCACGTCAGCCCGAAAACTCTTATCGCTCGGAATGGCAGTTGCTCTGATCCCGCTCGTGACTGACAGCGCGGCCGCCCATCCCATGCCCGGTGTCGGGGACTTTTATGCGGGCATGCTGCACCCCCTCACAGCCATCGAATTCCTGCTTCCGATGATCGCGCTCAGTTTGCTTGCCGGACAACAGAATCGCACTTCGGCGATCACAGTGTTGGTCGCATTTCCGCTGAGTCTGGCGATCGGCGCTGTGCTCGGCATCCCCGCCCACTTGCCGTCCATCGCCGCCTGGATCAACCTTGGTTCGATGGCTGCGCTTGGACTGCTGGTGGCCGCGGCGCGTCCCTTGCCGCCGAGCGTGGCGGCCAGCTTGAGTACCCTGCTGGGCATCACCATCGGCTTAGCCAATGGCGCGGAGCTTGGCGGCCAAGTGTCCGCTTGGAGATTCATCCCGGGCCTCGCCCTTTCGGGGCTGCTGCTCGTGACCTACGGCATCGGATGCGTGCGCCGGCTGAGTGCACCCTGGATGCGAATCGGATTCAGAGTTATCGGAAGCTGGATCGCAGCCACCGGTGTCATGGTGCTCAGGCTTCGGTGATGTCAGTCGGATTAGCTCGGCATTCCTCTTCAGATGGGTCTTGCCTCACACCAGCGACTTCCAGGAATGTTTGAGTGCGGCGACTAAACGCGCCAGCCCTGGTAATATATTGAAGAAATGCGCCTGCTCTTAGGCAGCGCCCGTGCTCTGAAGCTCATCCAAGACAAATATCGGCAAGACCAGGATGGGAGGCGCGCGTCATGTGGAAGCGAGCAACTGTTTGCGCAGCAGCCGGCCTTTTGTCGCTGCTGGCGTCGCTTAGCATATTGGGACGATCCGAAACTCCTTCGGGCTCGGCTCCCAAGCCGCGTGTCATCGTGATGGCGGTGAATGGGGCGGAATGGGACATCCTTCGCCCGCTGCTGATTCGTGGCGAACTGCCCAACCTGAAGCACGTGATCGAAAACGGGGTCTACGGCAAACTGCGCACAATTTCGGCGCCCAACTGTCCCAAGGTCTTCACCACCTTCTTTACCAGCGTGCCTCCCGACAAGAACGGGATCACAGGATTCGTTGTTGACGGCCAGACGGCGAGCACCAACATGCTCAGGAGCGAGCCAATCTGGTCGATCCTCAGCAAGCGTGGCGTGACGGTTGGGATGGCGAACGTGCCCGCCACGTTCCCGGCGATGCCCGTGAACGGCTACATGATCAGCGGTATGCTGACGCGAGGCAAGGGCTGCGAAGACGGCATTTTGTGCGCCCCCAAGCTTTCCGAGGTGGAGGGCGGCGATGCCGTCTACCCCAACGCACTGGTGCCGGAGCTTGAATCGAGCGTTGGGGACTTCCGGATCGATTGCTCGCGCATGCCCAATGAGGATGAACTCCAGGGCCACGAAGCGAAAGAAGTCGAGGCGTGGCTCGATGGCGTGCAAAAGATACGCGAACAGCAGCAAAAGCTGTTTGTCTACATGCTGAAGAATCATCCCACCGATTTCACCATGTTCGATCAGTCCTGCGAAGACCGCACGGGCCACTGGCTCTATCCCATCCAGGACTACAACGTCGGCTACAACGCCAAGGTGAACTCCGTGCGCGTCGACGCGTTTCCGGACCAGTACCGCGCCTTCGACAAAGTGTTGGGATCGATCCTGCCCTTTGTGGACGCCAACACCACGCTGTTCATCATCTCCGATCACGGAATCAAGCCGCTGCGAGAATTCGGCGACGAGCACGAGAACCACAGCCACGGCAGCAGCATTCCTTCGACAACCCCCGTCATTGCCAAGCACGATTTCCCCGACGGAGATGACGTCCCGGGCGCTTTTATTGCCATGGGGCCGGGCATCAAGAAGGACTATGAGTTCATGGGATTCGCGGCCAGCGCCTACGATATCGCTCCCACGATTCTGCACATCTACGGAATCACACCTCCGCCGCAGATGGAGGGTCACTTCCTGGCCGAGATTTACGTCAACGGGGATCAACCGCAGACGGCAAAGCTGAATCACTGATGCCGCGCCTGGGCCTGCCGTGCCCGGACCGTAAGCTGCAGAATCTCGTCTGAATCTGGCGCCAGCCGTCTGGCTTGGTCGAGTTGCCGGAGCGCCTCCGCCGGCTTCTCTTCTGCGAGAAAGACCCGGGCGAGCTCGACGTAGGCTTCCGGTCGCGCGGGGTCGAGAACGATGGCGGCTTCAAGCGGATCTTCTGCCTTGCTCCAGTCCTTCAACTTCACGTCAATCTTACCCAGCAGATAGATCGCCTCGTAACTCCCGACGAGTAGACTCTTGCTGGCTTCAAGACGCGCACGGGCGGCAGGAAGGTCTCCAGCGGCATAAAGCGCGCGCGCCTGATCGTACACCGCCGTGGCGTCCTGGGGCCGAATCGCCAGGACGCTTCCGAGAAGGTCCGCTGCTCGACGATACTCCCCGTGCTCAAGCTCAAGCTCACCGAGTGCAGCCAGGACCACAGCCGATTTCGGGTCGAGGCGGAGCGCGTTCTCAAGATCGCTGCGTGCCTGCTCCGCATTGCCGTCCTGAGCCGCCAGCATCGAGCTGTGAATGAGATTGAAGACACGAATCTTGTCCTTGGGGTCAGTAAGCAACGAGGGCTCGGGAGCCGTCGTCGACCCGGGATTCGTTCCGAGATAGCCCAGGGCGCGGAGCTCTTCGATTTTGGAGCCTGCCACATTCACGGCATTGTTGCTATCCGGGGGCGCCGTCTTGCGAAGATTTGACTCCAGAGCGCGAAGCCTCTGAACGTCCGGATTCCAAGGCTCGTAGATGTTCCGCGTTTCGCGCGGGTCTGCGTTTAGGTCGTAATACTCTGGCCGAGGCGCTTCGATGTATTTCTTGTCGTCGGCGCGAACCGATCGCAGAGGAGCCCAGCCGAATTCCAAGGGATAATCTGTTTCGGCGAAGGCGATGCGCTCAGACCGCGCAGTTTCAAAAGCCGGACTCGTCCATAAGGATCTCAACGACGCGCCATCTCGAGACTCACGGTCGTCAATGCCTTCGAGGTCAAGGATCGTTGGAGCGATATCGACCGTTCTCACCTGAGTGGCGACAACCAGACCGCGAGGCGTGGCGGTTCCAGCCGCTTCGTTCGAAGCTGTCTGCGGGAGCTTGAGAATGAGGGGCACGTGCAGGGTAGAGTCGTACAGGAAAATGCCGTGGGCCTGCTCGCCGTGCTCGCCCAGACCTTCGCCATGATCGCCGACCACGATAACCGTCGATGTATCGTACAGACTTTGCTTCTTCAGAAAGCTGACAAATCGGCCAAGGGCGCTGTCGGCATACGCGATCTCGCCATCATAGAGCCGGCCGGCATATTCCGTGCGATAAGGCTCCGGCGGATCGTAGGGATCGTGCGGGTCGTAGAAATGGATCCAAACGAACATCGGCTGAGCCTTGCCGCGGCCCAGCATCCAGGTCTCCGCCCGATGTTCCACGTCCATCGCTCGCCGCTCGAGCCGCCCGTAGCGCGAGGCCGTCTGCGGGAGATGGTTGGGGAAGTGGTCGTAATAGTCGAAGCCGCGATCGAACCCGGGAGCAAGTTCGCGGCTGTCGAGAATCACGCTGCCGATGAAAGCCGCGTTGGAGTAGCCGCGGCCCTGTAACACCTCGGCCAGAGTGCTGACGCCGGGAGCGAGCGCCATCCCGAAATCGCGGACGCCGTGGTGAGCCGGGAGCAATCCGGTGAGAATGCTGGCGTGCGACGGATTCGTGATCGGGCTCGCAGTGAATACGTTGGCGAATCGAATGCTGTCCGCAGCCAGACTGTCGAGGGCCGGAGTCCGGATGCTCGGGTCGCCGTAACAACCCACATGGTCGGCCCTGAGCGTGTCAATGGTTACGAGAAAGACGTCAGATCGGGCGGCTGCTTCGGACGATCGCGTAGAACGTCCGACCCACGCCGGTGCGACGAGGTAGCTCAGAAACGCCGGTAGAAACATCCAGGCAAGGCGCTTCATCTTCATCCGTGTAGGCCTCGCAGGAACAAGACGGCGACGGTCTCCGCTTAAATGGCTGGGAGGCAGGGATTCGAACCCCGATACGCAGATCCGCAACCAAACCCTTTGCTCTTCCCAATCCCGCAGCCTTAGCCAGCAGGTCGAAGGTGAGGGAAATTCCTCCGGTATATCCTGCCAGCGAGCACCGCTGCGCAGAATCCACAAAATGCCTTCCAGCACTCTGCGGTCATTCGCCGGAGGCCGACCGCCACGCGCGCGCGACGGTCGCTTGGGGAGCAGGGGCCGGATCTTCTCCCACTGGGCGTCGGTCAGCAAGCGACCGTATCGCGCCATCGGCCCTCCCTCTGGCGTTGCTCACTTTCGTGATCCTCCTGGTGAAATAACTAACCTAAATTCACCCTCTTGTACAGGGTTTTGAAATGGCTTCTAAGCATTTCAAGGAGCGAGGTGGCCGATTCGGACGTTTTTGTCTCCGGAAAACGAATTGACCCTTGAATCACAAGTCGATATACTCCATCTAGAAGATCGAGAATGTACGGAGCAGCGATGATTTCGGCACCCGGGCCGTCACGGGAGGAGTCGCGGTGAAGACCAGAAGAGACGCATCATTCCTGCTTCTCGGCGCGGCAGCGCTCGGCGGATTTGCCACTTTCGGTCAGGAAAGTAAGCCGGACCATCTGCCCGCTCCGGAATCTCGCGTGGTGGTCAAGAATCAGGGCTTCCTTCCCTTTGCGGACCCTCCCATCAGTTACCGCTCCAGCAACTTGCATGACCCCGTCGCCGAGCTGGACCGCCGCTTGGAGCGCGGAGAAGTCGCTCTTGGCTATGAGGCCGGCCATGGCTATTTGCGGTCCGTTCTCGATGCGCTCCATGTTCCGGTCAGTTCGCAGACGTTGGTCTTCTCCAAGACAAGCTTCCAGTCCCCGAAAATCATGCCCGCAACCCCGCGAGCGCTCTATTTCAACGATGACGTCTACGTAGGCCAAGTCCACAACGGGAAATTTCTGGAGTTCGTTTCGTTCGATCCCATGCAGGGAGCGATCTTTTACGTGATGGACGAAGAAAAAGACGACCACCCGAGGTTCGAGCGCGCGGAAATCGATTGTGTCCAGTGCCATGTGGCAGGTTCCACGCGAGGGATTCCGGGCGTCCTGTTGCGCTCCGTCTACACGCGACCCGACGGCTACCCCGATGCCGCCCTGCCATCCTTCGTCACGGGCCAGGAGAGTCCGATCGAACAACGTTGGGGCGGATGGTACGTCACTGCCAAAAGCGGCTCAAAAGGCGGTATGGAGAACGTTACGATCTCAGACCCTCGGTACCCGGATCAGTTAGACCGGGCAGCGGGAGCGAATCTCGCCAGCCTCGCGGGCCGCTTCGAGAGTAGCGCGTATTTAACAGACACCAGCGACATTGTTGCGCTCATGGTCCTGGCGCATCAAACGCAGATGCACAACCTGATTACAGCCACCAACTACCAGACGCGTCTTGCTCTCTTTGCTGAGCAGAAACGAAATTTGGCGCTGGGATTGCCGCCGGAGACCGTCTCTGACGATGCTCGAAAACAATGGGAAGCTCCAGCCGAGCAATTAATCCGCTATCTTCTGTTTACTAACGAAATTCCGCTGAAGGATCCGGTCACCGGAACTTCGGGTTTTGAGCAGGATTTTGCGGCTCGCGGCCCGCGAGACTCCCGCGGCCGCTCGCTGCGCGATTTCGACCTTCACGGTCGAATCTTTAAATACCCTTGCAGCTACCTGATTTACTCCAGCGACTTTGACGCCATTCCGGAGCCGGCGAAAGACTACATCTACCGGCGTCTCTTCGAAATCTTGAGCGGCCGCGAGCAGGGCCCTGAGTTCGCGTCGCTCTCCAGCCAGGATCGCCAAGC
>Ga0187781_10004369_pt1 | contig 10527 bp, 5 predicted proteins | sample 0715_SJ02_MP02_2_FD_132447 | JGI IMG/M metagenome (GOLD analysis project Ga0187781, IMG submission 132447) | Tropical peat soil microbial communities from peatlands in Department of Meta, Colombia - 0715_SJ02_MP02_20_MG | ecosystem: Environmental > Terrestrial > Soil > Wetlands > Peat | place...
CCCGCAAGCTACGACCTCGTCGAGCAATCCCGCTACGGAAGCCGGAGGCACCGCGACAACGAGCATCTCCGCTTGCTCGACCGCCGATTTCAGATCGTGCGCAGTGTCGACGTGGAATTGGCGGCGCAGAGCCCGCAACTTTTCGGGGTTGTGATCATAGACGACGATCGGCCGGGCATATTTCGCCAGGCGCAGGCCGGCCACCAATGCGCTGGCGATGTGGCCTGCGCCGAGAAAGACGGTGGATTTCATGAGAGCTTTAGCCACTAGTCTGCAGTTCCTCCCCCGTCAACTACCAGCGCCGAACCGGTCACGAACGAGGAATCCTCCGAGGCGAGAAACAGCACCGCTTTGGCAATCTCCTCCGCAGAACCCACTCGCCCGAGAGGACGGCTCGCGCATCCGGCAATGTAGTCCTCCCACTTCCGTCCGCGCATTCTTGCATCCGCCGGCAGCATGGGAGTCTCCACATCCCCGGGGCAGATGCAATTCACGCGAATCCCTTGCGCTCCATGATCAATGGCCAGTGCCTTGGTCATCAGCACCACGCCGCCCTTGGAGGCGCAATACGCCACCGCATGATCCCCACCTACAATGCCCCATCCTGAACTGTTGTTAATGATGACTCCGCTGTGCTGCGCGATCATGGTGGGCAAGGCAAACTTCGACATCAGGAACGTACCCTTCAGGTTGACGTCAATCTGCTCGTCCCACTCACGCTCGGAGCACTCGATCGCCGTCTGCGGATAGAACACTCCGGCATTGTTGAACAAAATATCGAGCCGGCCGAAAGCCTGCAGAGTTTTCTCCACCGCCCGCCGGCAATCCTCCGCCTGACTCACGTCCGCACGAATAAAGATAGCGTCGCAGCCCAGTTGCTTGATCCGCTCCACCACCCTGGTCCCACGTTCCTCATTGCGCCCGGTGATGGCAACTCGCGCGCCCTCCCTGGCAAACAGCAGAGCCGTCGCCTCGCCAATCCCCGAAGTCCCGCCGGTGATGAGAGCGACTTTGTCTTTAAGGCGCATGCACTTTGATCGAAACCATTTCGTCTCGAGAACTCACCGGCTGGCCAGGCCGCCGGCGGTTTCGCCGCCGTCGAGGGTGAAGACATGACCGGTGGCATAGGCCGCGTCATCCGACGCCAGATAAGCGAACAGGCCTGCGACTTCCTGCGGCGTAGCGTGGCGCCCCAGCGGAATCTTGCGGTTCACTTCCTCGAGCATGGAGTCGGAATATTCGGCCCGCTGCATGGGGGTGAGCACGTATCCGGGAGCGACAGCGCAGACTCGGATCCTGGGCGCGAGCTCCAAAGCCATGGAGCGCGTCAGTTCGATCACGCCCGCCTTGGTGGCGTTGTAATCGGCGTAATAGGGATAGCCCATGACTCCGTTGGTCGAGGCGGTCTGAAGAATGACGCCGCTGCCCCGCTCCCACATGTGTCGGGCGGCGGTCTGCGCCACGTAAAAGACACCGGTCAGATTCACTGCGATGACGCGATCCCACTCTTCGGGAGTGATGTCGAGAAACTTGTGACGGATGCTGATGCCGGCGTTGTTGACGAGAACGTCGACGCCGTCCATGAGGCGGATCGCCTCGGCGAATGCGGCTTCGACCTGCATGAGGTCGGTCACGTCGGCAATGATGGCTTCCCCGAGGGCCGGCAGTTCGTGTTTGATCTGGCCGCAGGCAGTGCCGTCGCGGTCGAGCACGCAAACGCGAGACCCCTCTTCCAGGAACCTGGCCGCGGTCGCCGCGCCGATGCCGCTGGCGCCGCCGGTGATGAGAACACGTTTGTCTTGTAAGCCACGCATGGAGTCTCCTTCAGAAAAGCAGATTCCTCGCTCCCCTCGGAATGACAACGGTTAGTGTAAGCGCTCATCCTCCTGCCGCTCGCACACTAATCGTATGCGGCACGGCCCGCAGCAGTCGAATCAATTCTTCGTCGCACGGGCGATTGATGTCGTAGATCGCGTATCCCAGCGTGCCGCGGGTATCGAGCACCTGACGCTCGATGTTGATGCCGCGATCGGCCAGAATGTCGTTGATCGCCCGCAAAATGCCCGGCACATTGTGATGAATGTGCATCAGGCGATGCGAGCCCGGCTCGTACTCGAGATGACAATGCGGTAGATTCACGCTGAGCATGGAATTGCCGGTGCGTACATAATCTATCAGGCGGTTGGAGACGAACTGGCCGATATTCTGCTGGGCTTCTTCGGTGCTGCCGCCGATGTGCGGCGTCAGGATGACATTGGGCAGGCCCTGCAGAACGCTGGTGAATCCTGCGCCGCTCTCCGGTTCCTTGGGAAACACATCAATCGCGGCACCCGCGATCTTGCCGGTCTTCAGATGCTTGGCCAGCGCCTGATGATCGACGACGAAGCCGCGGCTCAAATTAAGGAGGCAGGCGCCATCTCTCATGGCGCAGAATTCGCCGTCGCCGAACAGATTCTGATTCTGCGGCTTGCCGTCCACGTGGAGAGTAACCACGTCGGAAATTTCCAGCAATTCGCGGAAGCTGACCAGTCGCGCATTGCCCCTTGCCAGCACATGGGCCACGTCGTGGAACACGACGCGCATGCCCATCGCCTCAGCCAGATCCGACACCTGCGACCCGATCTTGCCATAGCCCACAATGCCCAGCGTCAGCCCCCGCACCTCATGCGCGCCTGCCGCCGACTTGTCCCACAGGCCGGAATGCATTTGGGTTGACGAAAAAAAGATCCGGCGCAGCAGCAGGATGATCTCGCCCATGGCGAGTTCGGCGACGGAGCGCGAGTTCGAGTGGGGATCGTTGAAGACGGCAATGCCGCGCTCGCTGGCCGCGGCGCGATCCATCTTGTCCACGCCAATGCAGAACGCACCGATGGCGACCAGCTTCGGAGCAGCCGCGAGCACAGCCGCCGTGATGCGCGTCTTGGATCGCGCGCCGAGAATCGAGGCCTCGCGGACTTTGTCAATCAGTTCGCGCTCGTCGAGCGCCGCCTTGAGCGATTCAACTTCATATCCGGCGTCGCGAAACTGCTGCGCTGCGACCGCGCTGATGTTTTCCAGCAAAAGAACGTGCAATGGCCCTCCCAGGGGAATGTGAAGCAACAAGGATTATCTCAGACGGAGAAAGGACAGCAGTCAAACTCGAGGTCCACCTCTGCTTTGCTCAGGGGCAGGCCCTCGACTGGGGGAAAAGCGCTTCGCTCGGAATGCCGGGGGGACAGCCGATGGCAGTGTTCCAACAGGAGGATTCAGAAGCCCCACCCTGTCGCAACAACACGCGACAAGGGTGGGGCAACGACTTTGGCGTCAGACTCTTACATCCCCGGCCCTTCAGGATAGGCGGGTAGGTCGGGGGGACGGGGCGAAAGCTTCTTAGGATTGGCTTCGATCTGCTTCATGACTTCCTGGATGGCGCGATCGAGTTGAGCGTCCTTACCGCGAACGACGTCGTCGGGGCGGTTATCCACCTCGATGTCGGGAGCCACGCCACGGTTCTCCACCACCCACTTACTGTTCAGGTCGTAGCGGGAGAATTCGGGACGGGTGATGTAGCCCCCGTCCAATAATGGAACGTCGCCACGAATGCCGCGGACGCCTCCCCAGGTGCGCTCGCCGATGAGCGGACCCAGTTTGTAGACTTTGAAGAATTCGCTGAAGATGTCGCCGTCGGAGGCAGCGTACTGGTTAGTGATGCAGACCATGTAGCCGTGGAAAACATTGGGAGGAACGGTGGTGGATTCGAAGTTGCGGGCGGAATCCATGCCGACGAGAATGCGCCGCAGGCGCTCGAAAATGAGTTCGTCAACAAATCCGCCGCCGTTGTAGCGGACGTCGATGATCATGCCTTCCTTGCGAATCTGCGGGAAGAACTGGCGGACGAAAGCGTTGAGACCGGCGTCGCCCATGTCCGGAAGGTAGATGTAGCCGACCCGGCCGTGGGTGGCGGCGTCGACTTTCTTGCGGTTGGTTTCGATCATGTTGAACTCGCGCAGCGGGTACTCATCGTCGATGGGTTTGACGGGGACGGTGCGGGCACCATCGTCGGACGGCTTTGAGTTCACCGTGATCGCAGTGGTTTCGTTGGCGGTGTTGACCAGCAGCTCGTCGGGAGTCTGCGGAGCATGCAGCGGGCGCCCGTTGATGGCCAGCAGGTAATCGCCTTCTTTCACGTTGACGCCGGGTTCGGTAAGCGGCGAGCGAGTGTCAGGCGTCCAATTTTCGCCGGGATAGATTTTCTTGAAGCGATAGAAGCCAGTGGCGGAGTCGAGTTCGTAGTCGACGCCGAGCAGTCCGACATTGATGGGATGCAGATCGGGTTGGTCGCCGCCTCCGACGTAGGTGTGAGAGTTGGAGAGTTCACCGATTAACTCCCCCAGGATGTAAGTAAGGTCATAGCGGTTGGCGGCGTAAGGCACAAGCGGCTCATACTTCTTGCGAACCGCTTCCCAGTCGACGCCGTTCATGCTGGCCTCGAAGAAGTAGTCCCGTTCCTGGCGCCAGACTTCGTTGAAGACCTGCTTCCACTCGGCAGGCGGATCGATTTCAGCGCGCATGCCGGAGAGGTTGAGAGCGCCGTCGCCGACTTTTTTGGAAGGATCGGGCTTGGCATCGATGATGCCGTAGGTTTCCTTGGCCTGATAGAGAATCTTGGAGCCGTCAAAGGAGATCGCCCAGCGGGTAGGGCCTTCGATGAGTGTTTTATCTTTCCGCTCCTTGAAATCGAAGGCATGAATGGCAGGTTCTTCGCCGGGGAGCGGACCGGAGAGCCCCTGCACAGGCTGAGTGGAGTAGTAGAGGAAGCCTTTGGAGGCGTTAAGTTCAGTGATGACGGCGGGAGGCACCGGCAAAGCTACGATGCGGTTCTCGATTCCATCAAGATCGATGCGGAAATTTTTGGCGACATCTTTGGTTTCCTTCTCAGCGGGCTTTTCTTCTTCCTTCTTCTTTTCTTCTGATTTTTTCTTCTCGTCTTCTTTCTTCGCTTTGTCTTTTTCGGCCTCAGAGGCAGCCGGAGCCGGTTCTTCGCGCTTGATGGCAGTCTCGTCACTCAACGCAGGAAAGGGCGAGGGGGCGTCGGCGTGCAGAGTCAGCAGGTAAGGACGTGTCGTTTTTGGGTTGGCGAACTCGAAATCGAAGTTGCCCAGGACTTCGTTATAGTCGCGGTCCGACAGGAAGTACAGATAGTTGCCTTCAGGATCGAAAACAGCGTTGCTGCTGTTGACCAGGTCGCCGGTAACGGCGGTGATTTTCTTGTCCACGGTCGAGTAGAGGTAAACGATGCTGATTCCGGTCTGCTGCGCCTTGTCGTAGGCGATCCATTTGCTGTCGGGAGACCAAGTGTAGTTGGTAATCTCGTTGAACTTGCCGCGATCGACTTCGACCGGCTTCTTATCGCTGATGTCGACGTACCACAGACGGAGATCCTTGTCGGACCAAGCCAGTTTCTTGCTGTCGGGCGACCAGGCAGGACTGAATTTGAAGCCTTTGTACCCGCTGGTGATCTGCTGTTCTTTATCTTTGCCGCGTTCTTTTTCTCGAATCGCTTCTTTGGCCGCCGCTTCTTTGTCTTTGGACTCGGGCTCTTTGCCGAGTTCGATGTTGCCCATGCCGTCCTGCGGAGTGATATAGATTTCGTCTTCGCCAGTGCGGTCGGAGACAAAGGCGATCCAGCGGCCGTCCGGAGACCAGGAGACCTTCTGCTCGCGAATGCCGGGCGTGCGGGTGAGATTGCGGGTAGCGCCATCTTTGGCGGGCACGGTGAATACATCGCCGCGAGCGGCGAACACCGCGCGCTTGCCGTCAGGAGCGATGTCGAAATCGGTGACGAGCCTGCTCACGCTGGCCCAATGTTTCATGGTCAGGTCGCGCTCGCCGGACAGCGTGATCGGAAGCTTGGCGGACTGGCCCGATGCCAGATCGAACAGGTACAGATAGCCGCCGTTCTCGAAGATGATCGACGTATCGCCCATGCTGGGCCACATCACGTCGAAGTCAGTGAAGTGCGTGAGTCGCTGCACCTGCTTTGACCCCAGATCGTAGCTGTACAGGTTGAGGCGGTGCTCGGCCCCGCGGTCAGAAGTGAAGTAGATCGTGTTCCCGTGCCACATGGGAAACGTGTCGGTGTAATCGGTGTGGGGAATTTTCTCTTCGAGAACGTTGTTCTTGATGTCGTAAATATAGATGTCTTGCGCCAGGCCGCCGGTGTAGCGTTTCCAGGTGCGGAAGTTGCGGAAGATGCGGTTGTAGGCGATTCTCGTGCCATCGGCATTGAAAGAGGTGAGCCCGCCCTGATCCATGGGCAGAGGCTCGGGGAATCCACCGTCAATCGAAACCGTAAAAGGACGCTTGGTCCAGCCGTTGGAAGCATCGCGGCGTGAGAGAAACAGAATGCGCTTGCTGTCCGGCGTCCAGTTGATGACTTGGTTGTGAATGCCCATGCGGTCGTTGAGTTGCTGCGAGCTGCCCTGGTAGAAGGTGAGTTGGCGCGGCTGGCCGCCCTCGGCGCTCATGACATAAACGTTAAAGTTGCCGTCATACTGTCCCGTGAATGCGAGCCACTTGCCATCGGGCGAAAACTTGGGAAACAGCTCACGCCCGGGATGCGTAGTCACGCGGCGGGCGACACCTCCGGAGGTCGAGGCCAGCCAGATATCTCCTCCGTAGACGAAGGCGATCTTATTTCCACGGACGTCAGGGAAGCGCAGCAGGCGGCCTTCCTGCAATTCTTGGGAGAAGGTGAGTGTGGCGCATAGCAGAATGATCAGAGCGGCACAATGGCGAACGAGTGGCACGATGGGAACCTCCATATGAGGAGTTAGACGTTTGGAAACTTGGAATAAGGCAAACGAAATTCTACAGCAAGTTCGACTGCAGAAGTTCCTCAGGCTAACACGCAGGAGGGAAGGGCACGACTCGACTCGCGCGACCAGACGCAGCTCGGCAATTTGTTATCCCGAACGGAACGAGGAATCTCGATTCAGAGAGCGCCCTGGGCGGGCTGATGAACGAAAAAGGAGATTCCTCCCCCTCGACTTCGCTCGGGGCTTTGCCCTTCGGGCTCAGGCAAAATCGCTCGGAATGACAACGTATTGGGGCAGGCCGCGTTGGTGAGAACTCACTGCGTGTGTCAGGAGGGATAAGAGTGCAGGGATCCTTCGACTGCGCGGATCGGTTCGCTTCGCTCACCGAACCTGCTCCACTCAGGATGACAAGCGGTTTAGTTAGATGGGTTTGCCGCGGAAGAAGTAGACCAGTTCGATGATCAGGATGACCACCACCATCAGTTCCAGGATGAAGGCGCGGCTCTGGTTGAACTGCTCCACCATGAAGCGGTAGAGATCCTCGGCAGTTTGCAGTTTTTCCTTGACCAGGTCTTTGTAGTCCGGCACGCCGACCTTGGCCGCGCACAGCTTGTAGAGGCGCGCGGAAAACATGTCGCTGAGAAATTTGATGGCGTTGTCGGCGCGCTCGGTCAGTTCGTTCACATCGAGCAGCACGGTATGCAGTTTGGAGGCGGCGCGCGCGGTCCGCCAGCGCGACCAAAGCCCCGTGCCTCCGACTTCGAGGAAGTCGTAGACGTCTTCAAGTTCTTTGGTGAGCAGTTCGTCGTAATGGCGGAACTCGAGCAGCTGCGAGTTGGCATACTGCAAGAGCTGGATCGCGGTCTCGGCGCCCGCCACCGTGTCGTAGATGAACGCCGCGTTCCAGCCGATGACGGCCAGATCGTTGGGATAGTACGAAATGCGCGACTGCAAAATCTCCTGGCGCTCGCCTTCGGAAAGCATGGCCGTCTCGCCGCGGACGACCTGGGCGATCTGGTCACCGCGGGAGGCGAGCAGATCAGCGGCCGACGGCCCGCCCTCGATCTCGCGCAGGTGGAAGATGAAGTAGTCCTCCTGCAGCCACTCGCTCTTGTAGGGCTTGATCAGTGCCGGAGCTGCACGCTCCAGTCTCTGCTTCACGACGCGCGAGGCGAGCTTTTCGAAGTTGGTGTCGGAGGTCCAGCGGCAGGAAACCTGGATGAGGTCGTCCCAGTTGCCGGAAAAGGGCAACTCGAAGACCAGGCTGACGACGCCGTAATCGTAGTACTTGATTTGTCCCTCGAGCCGTTCGCCGCCGTCGAGGATGACCGGCTCCAGCGTTTCCTCCACCGGAGGACGCTGGTAGCGGACATATGCCGGAGCCTTTTTGAAACTGGCCTCGGTGGTGCGCGCGCCGAAAATCTTGCGCAGCTCGTCGAGCCGAATCTCTTCGCAGACGTCAACCTGGATCAGAACCAGCACGGAACCGCGCAAGGGCGTCGTGGCCGGCGACTGCGGCTGGCGCGCCGGAGCGGCGGCGACGTCGTTGCTGACCACCGTGGTTGCAAGTTCGCGATCCATAACGGATAAGTCGAGACGATCCCGGGGGCGTTTCCCGCAGGGGCTGAAGCCCCGTTTTTCCCTTCCGCGGGATGCGGGGCTAAAGCGCCGTTCTTCCGCGGTCGCGCAAGCGACCGGGGAAACAGAGACTATTGTCCCAGAAAAAATGGAGGTTTGGGTAGGACACTCAAGTCCAATGTTAGGAAGTTTGTAAGTTATTGATAAATCATCGGTTGCGGGAGAGTTGCCAGAGCAGCGATCCGGCCGCGGCCACCGATCCCAAGCCGAGCCCAGCGCGCTTCATGGAAGCCCACACCTCGGCCTTGTGTTTTCGGACAAGGGCGGACTCGGGAAAGGGGCCTGGAGCGGTCTGAGAATCGGAATCGAGCGCCAATTGCAGGACTTCGGCTAAATGCAGAGCGTGGCGGTCGGTGCCCTGCGCGATTTGTTCGCGGCAGCTGAAGCCGTCGGCGATGATGAGCCAGTCGGTGGGTGCTTGGCGGACGGCGGGCAGGAGTTCGAGTTCGCCAATGGCGGTGGAGATGTCGTACTTGTCGTGGTGGAAGCCGAAGGAGCCGGCCATGCCGCAGCAGCCGGGAGCGGGCGACTGGAACTCAATACCCAGGCGGCGCAGAAGGGACTCCTCGGCGGTCATCTTCATGATGGATTTGTGATGGCAGTGGCCGTGGAGCAGGGCCTTGCGTTCGAAACGCGGAAGCCGGGACTTGCCGCAATTGAGTTCGAGAAACTCGCTGAGAAGAAACGTTTGTCGCGACAGAGCCTGCGCCCGCTCATCGTGAGGAAAGAAATTCAGCAGTTCGTCACGGAACACGGCGACACAGCTGGGCTCGAGTCCGACGATGGGGACTCCGGCTTCGATTTCGGGCGAAAGCTCGTCGAGGATTTCGAGCAGCAAGGCCTGGGCGCGATCGAGCATGCCGAAGTCGTAGAGAGGACGTCCGCAGCAGAGATTGGCATACGGGACGACGACGCGGAAACCGGCGGCCTCAAGGACATCGACGGCAGCCTTGGCAGTTGCGGGCAGAAAGTAATTGTTGAACGTGTCGGGCCAGAGAAGAACCGCAGGGGCGTCAGGGGCTAAAGCCCTATTCTTGTTTGCGCGTTGACGCGGCGCTGAAGCGCCGCTCTTCCACGGCGATGCGAGCGTCCCGTATGAATGCCGAGTGCGGTGGAACCATGACTTGAAGGATTCCGGAGCAAATGGGGGAATGCTGCGCTGAAGAGGAATACCGGCGACGAGCTTGGCAATCTCGCGGAGGAACGGCAACTGCGTGGTGAGATTCACCAGGCCGGGAGCCTTCGATGCCAGGGATGCCCAGAAATCGATGTTGCCAAAAGCGTATGCGCTCAGCGGCCGGACTCGGCCCTCGTAGTAGTGCGAAAGAAACTCCGCCTTGTAAGTGGCGACGTCGACGCTCACCGGACAATCGCTCTTGCATCCCTTGCAGGCGAGGCAAAGATCGAGCGACTGTTTGACTTCTTCGCTGCGCCAGCCGTTGCGAATGACCGCATCTTCTCTGGCTCCTTGCGTCATTTCCCAAAGCAAGTGGGCTCGGCCGCGGGTCGAATGTTCTTCGTCATGGGTGGCACGGTAGCTGGGACACATCACTCCGCCTTCTTCGCGGCGGCACTTGCCGACGCCGACGCAACGCAGGGCGGCGTGCGCCAGGCTGCCGTGATCAGTGGGAAACTGAAAGCGGGTGGCTGGCTCCCAGGGAGAATAGTTGGCGCCAAGGCGAAGATTTTCGTCGAGCCGGTAAGGCTCGATCAGCTTGCCCGGATTCATCTTCCAGTCAGGATCCCAAGCGGACTTGAACTGGCGGAAGGCTTCCATCAACTCGTGGCCGAACATTTTGGGAAGGAGTTCGGCGCGAGATTGTCCGTCGCCGTGTTCGCCGGAGAGCGATCCTCCGTAGCTGACGACAAGATCGGCAGCTTCCTCGACGAACTTGCGGAACTTCGCAATTCCTTCCTTCGATTGCAGATCGAAATTGAGACGCGTGTGGACGCAGGCGTGGCCGAAGTGGCCATAGAGCGAGCCCTTGTAGCCGTATGCGGCCATCATCTGGCGCAGATCGCGGAGATAGCCGCCGAGTTTCTCCGGAGCGACAGCAGCGTCTTCCCATCCCTCCCAGTTCAGCGGCTCGCC
>Ga0187781_10004370_pt1 | contig 10525 bp, 7 predicted proteins | sample 0715_SJ02_MP02_2_FD_132447 | JGI IMG/M metagenome (GOLD analysis project Ga0187781, IMG submission 132447) | Tropical peat soil microbial communities from peatlands in Department of Meta, Colombia - 0715_SJ02_MP02_20_MG | ecosystem: Environmental > Terrestrial > Soil > Wetlands > Peat | place...
CCTACATCAACTGGGCCTCGGGGGTCGACCTGAAGAGCGGGCGCCCGATCCCCACGAGGCAGTCGGATTGGTACGCCGGGCCGAAGAACGTGTATCCGTCGTGGTCGGGCGCGCATACCTGGAATCCCATGTCGATGAGCGCCCGAACGCACCTCATCTACATTCCCGTGCTCGATGTCTCGAGCGTCTGGGTCGACCTCGCGCACAACGGTGGGGCGGTCAAGTTCCTCGACGGATTTTTCACGACCGACGGCATCTTTCCCGACGACTCCTACGATGCTGCGGACTTGAAGCACCTGTTTGGTCCACTCCCGGATCTCAAGGACCTCAAGGCGACGCGCGACGTCAAGCCGGTGCGCGAGCTCATTCGCGCCTGGGATCCGGTGGCGCAGCGCACCGTGTGGGAGCATGAGACCTCGAGCGGCATGCGCGGCTACGACGGCGGTGTGATGTCGACCGCGGGGAACCTGGTGTTTCAGGGGCGCGGGAGCGGCGGGCTCTGGGTGTACGCGGCGGATAGCGGCAAAGTGCTGGCGGTGATCGAGACCGGCAGCCACCTCATGGCGGCGCCGATGACCTACGCGGTCAACACCGAGCAGTATGTCGCGGTTCAAGCGGGCTACGGCGGCACCGGCATTGCCGAGGGACCGATACCGCCCTCGAGCGCCGCGGTGAAGTTCGAGAACACGAACCGCATCATCGCCTTGAAGCTCGGCGGCGGCGCTGTGCCAACTCCGCCGGCGCGCATCGATGAGCCGTTCGAGAAACCGCCCGAAGAGAGCGCAAGCGCCGCGGACATCGCCGCGGGCGAAGTCAAGTTCGTCGAAGAGTGCTCCCGTTGCCACGCCCTCGGACTCAACGTGACTCCCGATTTGCGCCGGCTCAACGCAGGGCTCCATGCCGCATTCAAGGACATCGTGCTGCACGGTCTGCTCGCAGATGCCGGCATGGAGCGCTTCGACGATATCCTGAGCGAGAGGGACGTCGAGAACATCCACGCCTACCTCATCGATCAAAGCTGGGCCGCCTATCGGGCGCAGGAGGCGGCGAAGCAAAAATGACGTCGAGGAGCCGGCGATCCATGCCGCGCGCCGATGCCGGTTGAATACACCCTGGAGGCCGAAGACGTCGCATCCGCGAGGCTCCTCGCGATCGGCATTCGCCCGCCACTCGAGTTCTCGCTGTTTGCGGCCGCACTCGCAGGTCTCCTCGCGCTCTCCGTGTCACCGTGGAGGCTCGCCTCCTCGCCGCTTCTCGTCGGGCTCACCGCCGGCCTGGCCGCGTATCGGCTCATGCAGATCAACCGTGTGCGGCAGGCGGCCGTGGCCGCGTTCAACCGCAACTACACGCTCCGCGAAGTCACCGTGGCCTCCTGGGACGAGGATGGCATCACGATTCAACCGCTCACCGCCATGATGGAGCGCATACCGTGGTCGGCGCTCGAGCGGGTCAAGGAGAATCGGCGCATCGTGCTCTTTCAGCAAAAATCCGGCGCGATCCACGCCGTCCCCAAGCGCGCGTTTCCCGACAAGGCGGCGCTCGCGGCGCTGCGCCGCAAGGCGCGGGCCGAGCTCGGCCGGGGCCGCCCGCGCTGAACGGCGCCCGCCGCGCGCGCGGCACCTCGGCTCCGGCGGGCAATCGATGAGCGCGGGGTCGCAATGGCCGAGAGCTCAGTCGACGTGGATTCGCACCCCCGCCCAGATGGCGCGTGGGGCCGCGGGAGAGAGCGCATTCTCGTTGGTCCAGTCCGCCGGGTTCGCGCGAAATGACCCGTCGGGGTTGAACGAGTTCGTGGTCAGGAATCCGGCCGTCGCGTAGCGCTTGTCGAACACATTGGCGAGCCGGGCAAAGAGCTCCGCCCGCTTCGTGAGCCGATAGCTCCCCTGCAGATTGACCACCGCGTAGCCCGAGATCCAGCCGCTTCCCTCGATGAAGGCCCCAGTGAGGTTCGTCGCGCCCGCATGGTTGGCGTTGTTCTCGTCTCCGTGCAGGAACGATCCTGAGGCGACGATGAGATTGGCGCCGAGGTCCCATCGCTCGCCGGCCTCATAATCGAGCACCACTCGACCGGTATGGCGGGGAATCAGCGGGATCCGATCGCCCGGTCGTACGATGATGTTGCCGTTCGCATCCGCGGTGCTGTTCGACGGGGCGTTGACCTCGAAGCTCGACTGGAACGTCGCATCGACGAGGCTGTAGTTGAGCCGCCAGCTGAAGCCGCCCTCCTTGCCGCCGAGCGACAAGTCCAAGCCCTGGCGGCGGGTGCTCCCGACATTGTCGAAATAGCCCTGATTGGTAGCGGTGGCCACGAACTGGATGTCGTTGCTGTTCATGGTGCGGAAGATGTCTGCGCTCCACACGAGCCGCTGATCGGGCGGATTGCCGCGTACTCCCACCTCCACCGTGCGCGCGACGACCTGCTTGAGGCCCGGATCGCTGGCGAAATCGTTCGGCAGCCCGCAGGGCGCCGCCGGATTGGCGCAGCCGAGCTCGATCACCGTCGGCGCGCGGCTCGCCTCGTTGTAGTCGGCATAGAACGTCAAGGCATCCGTCGGTGTCACCGTGAATCCGAATGCCGGATTCAGGCGGCTGAAGGTGTGGTCGCCGGTCAAGGGGCTCGCCTGATCGAACCCCGAGCCGAGATCGCTCACGTTGGTATCCACGCTGTAACCGTCGAGCGTCTCCGTGTTGCGGTTGTAGCGGACGGAGAGCGTCCAATGCATCAGTCGGCTGGTCGAGAGCGTATCCGTGAGATACAGGCCGAAGATCCTGTTGCTGCCGCGAAGCGCAATGACGGTTTCGTCGTTGAAGGGACTGACCTCGTAGATCAGCGTCCGATTCGGCGCGAGCGATCCGTACTGATAGGTCTGCACGAATGTGTCATCGGAATTGCTGTAATCCGCGCCGACAATGGCTTGGTTGCTCCACCCGAAGAGATTCTGCGAGTCCGTGAGCTGCATGCCGAAGCCCCAGGTGCGCTGCAGCAGGTCGGAGGTGGCGTTTTGACCGGGAGCGCAATAGGCGAGCTCGGCTCGGCTCCCGGGCGGCGCGGCGCAGTCGAACGGCGGACCGGTGTAGTCGCTGAGATAGTTGTCGTTGATGTTGCCGTTGACGCTGTTCGTGATCAGGCGGCGATAGTAGAGATTGCCGGAGAGCAAGAGCTTGTCGGCGAGGAATTGCGTGCCCGTGAGGTTCGCGAAGCTCATGAGGTTCGCGGTGAAGTCCGGCGTGTAGCTCGCCTCGCGGCGGTAGTCCAGCATGCTCTCGGGCGTGGCGCCGTTGCCGTACAGACTGGTGTCGGCATAGGTGTAGCTCAGATCGAGATCGGTCTTGTCGGTCTGCCATCCCACCTTGCCGAAGCCCTGAACCACGCGGGTCGGGGAAACATCCCGCCACCCGGTCTCATCGAAATAATTGCCCGCGAGAAAGTAATCGAAATCACCGAGCTCGCCGCCCTTCTCGCCCTCGACCGAGCGCCGCCCGAAGGAGCCGCCGGAGGCCTCGAGCTCAGCACCCGGGTCGTCGTGCCCGCTCTTGGTCCGCACCAGGAGTGCGCCCCCCAAGGTATTCAAGCCGAACACGGGGTTCGAGCCCGACATGAGCGTCACCGTCGAGATCGCCGCTTGCGGGATCAGGTCCCAGTTGACGGTATCGCCGAAGGACTCGTTGACGCGGACGCCGTCCACATAGACTGACAGGCCCTCCGGCGTGCCGAGAAGCGGCGAGGCGGTAAATCCGTGATAGTTGATGTCGAGCTGAAACGGGTTGTCGGCGCTCTCGCTCACGTTGACGCCGCTGAAGTTGGCGTTGAGATAGTCCGCGATGCCCAACGCCTGCTGGCGCTGCAGGTCGGCGCTCTCGGCCGTCTGCACGTTGGCCGGTATCTGGCTCAAGGGCAATCCCAGGCCCGAGAGCGGCGTGTTGGCGATGACGATGATCTGCGGGAGCTCCTGGACGGTCGCCGGGTTCGGGGGAGCCGGCGGGCCATCCGCCGCGGCGATGCGCGTGAGGAGAGCCGCGATGCACATCGATCGGCGCAGATACGGCATGGGCGGGCGGCGCGCGCTCAGTGCATCGGGAACCGGGCGCCGCTCGCTCGAGCGACCACGTGCGCACGAGTGATGGATGAGGTCGTGGGCGTCCCCGCCTGCCTCATGATCATACGCAGCTCGCGCGCAAGAATATCGAGCACGGCTTCGACCCCCGCCTGTCCATAGGGGGCGAGTGCCCAGGCCTGGGGTCGCCCGATCCCCACCGCCGTCGCCCCGAGCGCCAGCGCCTTGAAGACATCCGTGCCGCGGCGGATTCCGCCGTCGAGCAGCACCGGAATTTTGCCGCGGCAGGCGTTCACGACTTCCGGCAGACACTCGATCGTGGACCGCAACGTCTCCTCATTGCGCCCGCCGTGATTGGAGACGATGACACCGTCGGCGCCACGTCGCAGGCACTCGGCGGCATCTTCGCCCGTCACCACCCCCTTGACGAGGAGCTTCACGGAGACGATCGCACGCAGCCGATCGAAAAACTCCCAGGAGATGGCCGAGGGCATCGAAGATTCCTGCACGCGCGAGAGGTCGAGACCGCGGTACAGCGGCGCCTTGCGCAGCGGGTCGTGCAAGTTATCCGGGTGGCAACCGGTACAGACGCGGCTGTCCGCGCGCACGGCACGCTGCAACGTCTCGTTGAATCGCCCCCACAGGTTATCGACGGTGACCGCGATGACAGGGCAGCCTGCGCGCTGCGCCCGATCGACCACCGACGCGGTGACCGCCCAGTCGTCGGTCGGATAGAGCTGCTGCCAGACGGGTGCCCCGCGTGCGCTGATCACCTCCTCGAGCGAGCTTGACGCAAAGCTCGAGAGCATCATGAGCGCCGAACGCGAGGCCGCCGCGCGCGCGACGCCGGCCTCGGCCTGCGGATGGAACGCGCGTTCGCCCGAGACCGCCGACAGGTACACGGGCGACGACCAGTGAGCGCCCAGAAGTCGAATGCCGCTATCGATCCGACTCACATCGACGAAGCGGCTCGCTCGAATCTCGAGAAGCGAGAACGCTTCGTGATTCCACGAGACCGTACGGTCATCGTCCACGCCGGTGGCCAGGTATCCGAAATGCGCGGGCGGCAGCACGGCACGGGCGAGCGCCTCGAAATCCGCGACGCTCAGCACCTCCTGCGGGTCGGGCAGGTCCTGCCGCGCGGCCTCCGACGCTAAAGAGTCCGCGTGCGCCGCGACGACACCGGCGACCGGCAGCGCGAGGAGCGACTTCGTCAGTCTGCGGCGCGTCGCCGACACGCGCTCATGCGCACTCATGGGCTTGTCTCCCGGATGGGTTTTGCATCGATCGTAGCATGCGAAGCTCCTTGCGGTATCTTAGCGGTGTAGCATCGCTCGCCCTCGGCTCGCCCGCTCGAGCGCCGCAGGCGGGCCGGCGCTTCGACCCCCGAGGAGCATCCCGTGGAACGACCGCATTTTCTGATTCTGATGGCCGATCAACTCGCCGCGCGCGCGCTTGCAGCCTACGGAAATCGCATCGCCAAGACACCGCACATCGATGCGTTGGCGGCGAGCGGCGTCGTGTTCGAGTCGTTCTATTGCAACAGCCCGTTGTGCGCGCCCTCGCGCTTCTCGTTTCTCTCGGGGCGTCATGTCTCGGCGATCGGTGCCTACGACAATGCGGCCGAGTTCCCCGCGCAGGTTCCGACCTTCGCCCACCACCTGCGCCGCGCCGGATATCAGACCGTGCTCGCGGGCAAGATGCACTTCTGCGGCGCGGATCAGCTGCACGGATTCGAGGAGCGTCTGACCACCGATATCTATCCGGCCGATTTCGGCTGGACTCCCGACTGGACACGTTTCGCGGAGCGGCCGAGCTGGTATCACAACATGGACTCGGTCACCCGAGCGGGACCCTGCGCTCGCACCCATCAGCTCGACTTCGACGACGAGGTCGTGTTCCAGGCGCGGCAGAAGATCTTCGACCTTGCCCGCAGCCGCGACCGCCGACCCTTTGCCCTGGTAGCCTCGTTCACACACCCGCACGATCCCTATGCGATCTCGCAAGAGTACTGGGACCGCTATGCCGGGATCGACATCGACCTGCCGCGTGTCGAGCTGCCCGTCGAAGCGCTCGACCCGCATTCGCGAAGGCTCCGCCATGTGTGCGGGCTCGATCTGCAACCGGTGAGCGCGGCGCAGGTGCGTGCCGCACGCAGGGCCTACTACGGCGCGCTGTCCTACCTCGATGATCAGGTCGGCGTGTTGCTCGCCGCGCTCTCGGAAGCGGGCTTTCGCGACGAGACCATCGTGCTGCTCCTGGCCGATCACGGGGACATGCTGGGCGAGCGGGGCCTGTGGTACAAGATGAGCTTCTTCGAGCCCGCGTGCCGCATACCGCTGATCGTGCACGCTCCGCGGCGCTTCGTGGCCCGACGCATCGCGCGTTCCGCCTCGCTCCTCGACATTGCCCCTACGCTCATCGAACTCGCGGGCTCGAGCCTGCGCGACGCTCCGGCGCCCTGGGACGGTCACAGCCTCGCCGGCGATCTCGCGGGCGGACGATCGGTGCGAGAGGAGGAGGTCATCGGAGAGTATCTGGCGGAAGGCGCGATCGCCCCGCTCGTGATGATCAAGCGCGGGCGCTACAAGTTCGTGCACTGCCCCGTCGATCCGGATCAGCTCTATGACCTGATCGACGATCCCGATGAGCTCGAGAATCTTGCGCCGGCCGCCGCGCAGGCAGCGCGCGTGCGCGAGTTTCGCGCCGCAGTCGATGAACGCTGGAATCTGCGCGCCCTGCATGCCGCGGTGCTCGAGAGCCAACGGCGCCGGCACTTCGTGTACGGCGCGCTGCGCGCCGGCCGCTACACGTCCTGGGACTTCGAGCCGCGGCGCGATGCGAGCCGGCTGTATGTGCGCAACGATCAGGCGCTCGGGGATTTGGAGAGCATGGCGCGCTTTCCTCCGGTCGCAGGATGAGCCCCGCACCGAGGCGCTGCGCGCACCACGCAATGCTCGAGTGCGCGCGTTCCGACGCCATGCGCAGTTACACCACACGCAAAAAATTTGCGCTACAGTAACTGGGCGTGCTATTTACGCCGAGGCTGGTTTTACGGCCGGTCTCCCGGCTGCACCGCGTCGTTATGTGAAGCGGCGGGGCGCGGCCCGGGCGGGGCCGCCGGACACAAGTGTGATACTTTTCGTCGCCCGCGGGCAATGCGAGGGGAGGAGTCATGGCGCGCGATCCGAAGCACGATTGTTTGTTTCAGCCGTTGAAGATTGGCCCCAAGACGCTCAGGAACCGTTTTTATCAGGTGCCGCACTGCATCGGGGCGGGGTCGGATCGGCCGGGGTTTCAGGCCGGGCACCGGCTGGCGCGCGAGATCGAGGAGCACAATGCCCAGTTCCCGCTCCCCTATCGGCGCGAGGTCGCCGTGTGGGGCAGTGCGCACCTGCCGGGCGGTCGCTTTGAGATCGAGTACAAGACTTGAGGCCGCCAGCACAGCGGGTCATCCCAAGCACGGGGCGGGCGCGAGCGTGAGATCGTGAGCCGCGACGAGGCCGTCACTCGGATCCTGTTCGAGGCGTTCCCGACAGGCGAGGTGCGGCTTTTCTACGTGTTCGCCTACACGGCGATCGCCGTATTCCTGTACGGGGTGTACGTGCAGATCCGCAAGTACCGGCGGGGCGCGCCGCTCTCCCTCACGGGGAGCCTCTGGAGGCGTTTTCTCGAGATGGCCGTGACGGTGCTCAATCACCGTAGCATCGCGCGGCGCGACCACGCGGCCGGCGGCGCGCATCGCTTGATCTTCTACGGCTTTCTCCTCCTGTTCGCAGGCACCTCGACCATCACGCTGGAATACGACATCCTGAATCCGCTGTTCGGGATCCGCTTCTGGTACGGTGAGTTCTACCTCGTTTTCTCGCTCGTTCTCGACATCGCGGGCGTCGCCCTCCTGGGCGGCCTTCTCTACATGATGTACCGGCGCGGCTGGCTCAAGCCCCCCAAGCTCGACTACGCGCGCCCGGATCGCTCGCCCGGCGATCCGGATTTCGATCGCCCGCAATACCGGCACGAGGACTGGGCATTTCTCTGGACGCTGGTGGTGATCGGCGCGACCGGGTATCTCCTCGAGGCCGCGCGGCTCGTGTGGCTCGAGGCCCGTCCCGACGTGTGGGATACGCGCTGGTGGTCACCGGTCGGCGCGCTGATCGCGCAGGCGCTCCAGGGCCTGGGGCTCGCAGAGCGCGGAGGCGGCCTCCTGCGGCACGGGCTATGGTGGTTCCACGGGTTGCTCGCGCTCCTCTTCATCGCGCTCATTCCCTACACCAAGGTGAAGCACATCGTCACGGCAGCCGCTTCCTGGATGCTGCGCGATCCGCTCGCGGCGCAGCGATTGCCGCGTGTCCCCGAGGCTCAAGAGACGCCGGGCGTCGCCAAGATCACCGACTTCAACTGGAAGCAGCTCCTGAATCTCGATGCCTGCACCAAGTGCGGCCGCTGCCACGAGGCATGTCCGGCCCGGGCGGTGGGCGCGCCCCTCTCACCGCGCGATGTGATCCTCTCCTTGCGCGAGTTCGCGAACTCGACGCTCGAGTCCGGCGCCCTGCCGGCGGCCGCCGAGCTCGACGTGCACGGCAAGTCGCCGGGCCAGGTCGCGATGGAGACGCTCTGGTCGTGCCGTACCTGCATGGCCTGCGTCGAGATCTGCCCGGTCGCCGTCGAGCACGTGCCCATCATCGTCGAGATGCGCCGCAAGCTGGTCGAAGACGGCGCCATGGACCCCCTGCTCACCAAGACGCTGCAGACGATCACCAAGACCGGGAACTCCTTCGGTGAGTCGAGACGCAAGCGCGGCGCTTGGGCCAAATCGCTGCCATTCAAGATCAAGGACGCGCGCAAGGAGCCGGTCGAGGTGCTCTGGTTCGTCGGCGACTACGCCTCCTTCGATCCGCGCAACCAGAAAGTGACTCAGACCTTCGCCTCGCTCCTCAGCGAGGCGGGGGTCGATTTCGGAATTCTCTACGACGGCGAATCGAACGCCGGAAACGACGTGCGCCGGGTCGGCGAGGAAGGGCTCTATGAGCTGCTCGCGGGCGCGAATATCGCCGCGCTCGAGGGAGCCTCGTTCAAGACCATCGTCACCACGGACCCGCATTCGTACAATACGATCCGCAATGAGTATCCGGACTTCGGCGGCAAATTCGAGATCGAGCACTATACGAGCTTCGTGAGGCGACTGCTCGAGGGCGGTAAGCTCAAGGTCATCAAGCCGCTGGCCCTGCGCACGACCTTTCACGATCCCTGTCATCTCGGACGCTTCAACAAGGGTTACGAGGCACCGCGCGAGGTGCTGAGGCTCCTGGGCTGCGAGATCCTCGAGATGGGGCGCTGTCGCGACAACTCCTTTTGTTGCGGCGCGGGCGGCGGCAGGATCTGGATCCCGGACCCGGTCGGGCAGGAGAAACCGGCTCAGAATCGCATCCGCGAGGCGGCGGCAATTCCGGGCCTCGAGGTGTACGTGGTGAGCTGCCCGAAGGATTTGACCATGTTCGAGGACGCGCTCAAGACTACCGGCAATGAGGGGAAGTTCGTGGTGAAAGAGTTGATCGAGCTGATTCGTGAGGCCATTCCGGTTCAGCGTGCGCAGGTGGCCGTGGCATGAAGATCTTGGTTGCCGTGAAGCAGGTCGCCGCGCTCGATGAGGATTTCGAGATCCGCGAGGATGGGCGAGATGTGGACGCGGATTTTCTGATTCGCGATCTGAACGAGTGGGACGACTACTCGTTGGAGGAGGCGGTCAAGATCAAGGAAGGACATTCTGAGCCCGTGGAGGTCGTCGCCGTCTCGATCGCGCCGGAGGAGGCCGATGAGGCGCTGCGCAAGTGCCTCGCCAAGGGGGCGGATCGCGCGCTTCGTCTGTGGGACGGCGCTCTCGAGGGATCCGACCCGATCGCGATCGGGCGAGCCCTGGCAGCGATCGCGCGGCGAGAGTCCCCCGCGATGCTCTTCGCCGGTGTGCAGTCCTCCGATCACGCCTTCGCATCGACCGGCATTGCTACCGCGGCATTCTTGGGCTGGCCCCACGCCGCGGTGGTGAGCCTGCTCAAGTACACGGCGGGCGCGAGGAGCGCGGTGTTTCGCCGCGAGCTCGAGGGCGGCTTGCTGCAGGAGGTCGAGATCGAGTGTCCCACGGTGCTCACCATACAACTCGGCATCAACACGCCGCGCTACGCCTCGCTTCGCGCCATCAAGCAGGCGGCCGCGAAGCCGATCGAAGTCATCTCGCTCGCCGATGTGGGCATAAGTGCCGGCGAGGTCGGCGAGGCGGGCTCGCATTCCCACGTGCGGCGTATGCTCATCCCCGAGAAGGGCCACGCACAGCTCATCGAGGGCACACCGGCCGAGCAGGCCGTGCGCCTCGCCGGGATCATTCGCGAATTCAAAGGAGATGCGGTATGAGCGGCGTGCTGGTCGTTGCGGAACAGCGGCGCGGCGAGCTGCGCCCCGCCTCGCTGGAGCTCATC
>Ga0187781_10004371_pt1 | contig 10525 bp, 10 predicted proteins | sample 0715_SJ02_MP02_2_FD_132447 | JGI IMG/M metagenome (GOLD analysis project Ga0187781, IMG submission 132447) | Tropical peat soil microbial communities from peatlands in Department of Meta, Colombia - 0715_SJ02_MP02_20_MG | ecosystem: Environmental > Terrestrial > Soil > Wetlands > Peat | place...
GGATAAATCGAGATTGCCGCGATGCATATTCCGCACGAATTGACCGACGAGTTCCCGGACGAGACCGTGCCGATCACGCGGCTCGCAAAGACCAACTACCTGTTTCGGCGAACGGCCAGCCGTTACGACGCGGTCAATCGCCAGATCTTTCGCATCGAGTCCGAGGAAGAGCCGACCGTCGACGAGGTGCTCGAAACGCTGAAAAAAGAGCGCCTCAAGCTGAAGGACCAGATCGCGCACATGCTCAGGAGGACCGAGCGTCGAATGTAGGTTCATTGCCGCGGCATTCTGATTCGCGCTTTCCTCATGGGGCGACGCCCTCCTTCCTAGCGTCGCAATATCTTTCGTAACTCCGCAAGCGGCCTCGTGTTGAGCACGTCATCAGCGGTCAGCCAGCCGCGCCGCGCTTGATCGATGCCGAACCGGATGCACTCATAGGCATCGACCGAATGTGCATCCGTTGATATCGCCAGCTTTACCCCCGCCTGCTTCGCAGCATGGATATGGTTATCGTTCAGGTCCAGCCGGTCAGGCTGAGAGTTGACCTCCAGATGGCAGCCAAGGTCATGCGCAGCAGCAATCACGCGTTCCATGTCGATTTCGTAGGGTTCGCGCTCGCCGATCAATCGGCCGGTCGGATGGGCGATGAGCGTGACATGCCGATTGCTCATCGCGCGAATAACGCGGTCGGTCTGTACCTCGCGCGGCAGATCGAAATAAGAGTGAACCGCGGCCACGACGACATCGAGCTTGGCTAGGCTGGTGTCCGGCAGGTCGAGGCGGCCGTCCTTGAGGATATCGACCTCGATCCCTTTGAGAATGGTCAGGCCATCCAAGCGCTCGTTCAGGCGGTCGATCTCGCGGGCCTGCCGGGTCAGAAGCGCCGGGTCGAGGCCGTGCGCCATCGCGACACGGCGACTGTGGTCCGTGAGCGCGATGTAGGCATAGCCTCGCGCTTTCGCCGCTTCGGCCATCGCCTTGATGGGGGCCGTGCCGTCGGTCCAGTCGGAATGGACGTGGAGGTCGCCGCGAATGTCCGCCGGCGTCACCAGACGCGGCAGCTTGTCCTCCGCCGCAAGCGCGATCTCACCGCGATCCTCGCGCAGCTCCGGCGGGATAAAGGCAAGTCGAAGCTTCTCGTAGATTTCCTCTTCGGTTAAGCCGGCAATTCGGCGGCTGCCGGAAAACAATCCGTACTCGTTGAGCTTCCAGCCGCGATGAGCGGCAATGCCGCGCAACGCGATGTTGTGGGCCTGCGAGCCGGTGAAATAGAGGAGCGCGGCGCCGTAACTCTGCTCCGGCACTGCGCGGACGTCAACTTGCAATCCGGAACGCAGTACCACCGTGGTGCGCGTCGGTCCGTGGGCGAGAACTTCGGCGACGTTCTCGTAGCCGGCCAGCTTATTGCCGACCACCGCGCCATCCGCCGCAGTCACCACGACGTCCAAATCGCCGACCGTATCGCGACGGCGGCGGTAGCTGCCCGCGACGACAACGCGGCCGCGGTTGCGCAGAAAAGCCACCAGCGCTTCGGCTTCGGCTTCGGCGACGGACAGCTTGAAGCGCTTCTTCGGCGCAGGCTTCTCGAGCGCGGCCGTGAGCTTCTTTTCGATAATCGGTCCGAATCCCCGGATTTCATGCAATCGTCCCTTTTTGAGGATACGGCGGAGATCATCGAGCGTGCTCACTTTGAGCTTGTCGTGGAGCACTTTCACCCGCTTCGGGCCGAGGCCGGGAAGCGTGGCGATCTCGCCGAGCTCGCCCGGCAGCTTCCGCTTTAGGGAGTCGAGGAGCGGAAATGTCCGGTTTCGACGATTTCAGCGATCTTGCCGGCAAGATCCTTGCCGATGCCCGGCAGCTCCGAAAGGTCGCGCCCGGCGGAAAGCAGACTTTTGACGCTTTGCGGCAAGCCTTCGATCACGCGGGCGGCGCGGCGATAGGCGCGCACGCGAAACTGATTCTCACCCTTGATCTCGAGGAGTTCGGCGGCCTGATCGAACATCGCCGCTACTTCAGCGTTCTGCACAGGCACTGCGCGTCTCCCTGCCGGGCTATCTTTACCGCGCCTGCCGTTGCCGCGATTTGATGCAGATCAGGACCCGGAGCCCCCGTCCCAGTGCAAGTATTCGTCTGGCCCGGCCAAGCCTTTTCGGGATCCCCCATGAACGAATTTGCCGCCGATATTTCCCGTCACATCTGGGAAACGAAGTATCGGTACACCGACGGCGGCCAACCCGAGCACGCCATCACCGACACTTGGCGGCGGGTCGCCCATACACTGGCTTCGATCGAGCGCGAAAACGCGCCGGCTTGGGAGGAGGAATTCCTCGGCATCTTGCAGGAATTCAAATTCCTTCCGGGCGGCCGCATCCTGGCCGGAGCCGGAACGGCTCACAAAGTGACGCTGTTCAATTGCTTCGTCATGGGCGCGATCGAAGACTCCATTCCCGGCATCTTTCGCGCCTTGCAGGAAGGCGCGCTCACGATGCAGGAGGGCGGCGGCATCGGGTTGGATTTCTCGACGCTGCGGCCGCGCGGCACGCCGGCGAAAAGCGCCGGCAACATCGCCTCAGGCGCGGTCTCCTTCATGGCCATCTGGGACGCCATGTGCGGGACAATCCTTTCCACCGGCGCCCGGCGCGGTGCAATGATGGCAACGCTGCGCTGCGACCATCCCGACATTGAGGAGTTCGTGACCGCCAAGCGGCGCGGCGGACAGTTGCGGCGGTTCAACCTCTCCGTACAGATCACCGATGCGTTCATCGCGGCCGTGCGCGGCGATGACGAATGGCCATTGATGTTTCCGGCCGCGGCCTTTGCCGGCAGCGGCGAAACCGTCATGCGCGATTGGCCGGCCGAAGACCGGCCGGTACCGTGCCGCGTCATGCGGCGCATCGGCGCGCGACAATTGTGGGAACAGATATTGCGGGCGACCTACGACTACGCCGAACCCGGCGTGCTGTTCATCGACCGCATCAACCAGCTCAACAACCTTTGGTACCGCGAGCGGATCACCGCCACCAATCCTTGCGGCGAGATTCCATTGCCGCCCCATGGCGCCTGCGACCTGGGATCGCTCAACCTCACCCGCTTCGTCCTGTCGCCATTTGCCGCGCACGCGCGGATCGATTTCGAAGCCATCGAGCAAACAACGCGGATCGCGTTACGGCTTCTTGACAATGTTATCGATGCCTCACGGTTCCCCCTTGCCGCGCAGGCGGAGAATGCCCGCGGTTCGCGGCGCATCGGGCTTGGCGTGACCGGCCTTGCCGATGCGATGGTCATGCTCGGATTGCGTTACGGCACCCCGGATTCCCTCGCCACGGCCGCCGATATCATGCGGCGTATCTGCTACGCCGCCTACCGGACATCCATTGCGCTGGCAAAGGAGAAAGGCGGTTTTCCCTACTTCAAGCGGGACCGCTACCTCGACGGCGCTTTCATTCGCGGTCTTCCCGACGACATCCGCAGCGGGATCGCCGAGACCGGCATCCGCAACAGTCATTTGCTGGCCATTGCACCGACCGGGACGATCAGCCTCCTGGCCGGAAACGTTTCGAGCGGCTTGGAGCCGATTTTTGCCGCTTCCTATGCGCGCGACGTGCTTACGGGGGATGGGGCCCCAAAGGCGTTCACGCTCACCGACTACGCGATCGATTTGTGGCGTCGGACGACAGGCTCAACAACAGGGACGCCGAAAGGCTTTGTCATCGCCGGTGAGCTTCCGGTCCGCGCCCATGTGGAAATGCAAGCCGCGCTGCAGCCTTTCGTCGACAATTCGATCTCCAAGACGATCAATGTTCCGGAAAAAACACGCTTTGAAGACTTCAGGCAGATCTACGACCTGGCATATGATATGGGTCTCAAAGGCTGCACCACGTTCCGGCCAAATCCAGCAACGAGCGCGGTGCTGAGCGAAGCTGACGGCGGGATCGGGGCCCCGCATTGTTGCGTCCCCGAGCGCGAGGCCGACTGAGTAGCCTACATACGGACGTTAGGATCGATACCGGGCCGGGCAAGGCCGAACGCGGCCGCAGTGGCATGAATCCGTCAGCCGTCACGCCGAGAGCTTGGCCTCGAAGAGGCCTTTTGCCAGATGGTCGTGGAGGTCGGCATCGTCGATGATCGCCGCGGTGATCGCGTCCTCGCCAAGCGCCTCGGCTTCGGACAATCCGCGATGCCACTTCTTGGCCGCAAGATCGCCCTGACCGATGCGCATCAGCGCATAAAGCTCCCGACGCGCCGGTGCCGAGAGCGAAGCAATCGCCTCGCGCAGCGACGCCGCCGGCGAGTCTTTCGCGGAAAGCGGCTCAAGTCCAAGTTCGGCGGTTGGATTGTGTTCGCCCCGTTCCGGCATTGTTCCGCCGAGGGCTTCTTCCGTGACGTGGCCTAGCAGTGCGTCGCGCTGTCCGCGCGCGCTCTTTGCGAGGAGCGCGATGAAGCGAGCCTGGTCAACATTCAAATCTCTGAGCATCTTTACACTCTGCCGGTCATCAGCCGCGCGCTCATTGATTTTTATCAATCGCGGCGCCCCGGCGCAGGAGCATGCGCGCCTACGCTAATTGCCGATGGCGGTTGATCTGCATCAAGGAATAGACCCGCCGATCACAGAAATCTTGCATCGCTCCTCGCGATCGGCCTCAGATCGAATTGTCCTTCGAACGCGATGTTGGCAACTCGGGGAGACAGAGCGAGAACGGAGCATGATCGACGAACCTCGTCCGGGTTGCGGCGTACAGCGCAGCTGCGCCTGGCGCAGCTGCGCCACCACGCTGGTGCTGGTCGCTTCGGCCAACCTCGCCTCGCTCGTAGCACCCTTCCCGCCAGCTGGCTCTGAAGCGGTCGCGGCTGAAGTGGACGCGGTAGGCGCAGCGGCGCCTCTTGGCTTTGCCGACATCGTGGCCAAGATCAAACCGACGGTCGTCGGCGTCCGCGTCAGGGTCGAGGAGGCAACCCCATCCGAGGAGGCGCAGCGCCGGAATCTCTTTCCCCCGGATTCGCCATTCGATCGTTTCTTCCGCCAATTCGGGATTCCGATTCCGGACAATCCCGCTCCCAAGTCGGGAACCGCCCTGGGCTCTGGATTCTTCGTCTCCGGCGACGGCTATATCGTCACTAATAATCACGTAGTCGCCAACGGCAGTCGCTTCGAGGTTACGATCGACAGCGGCAAAACCTACGCGGCCAAGGTCATCGGGGCCGACCCGCAAACGGATCTCGCCCTCATCAAAGTAAGCGCGAGCACGGACTTTCCTTATGTGCGATTGGCCGCCGAAGCGCCGCGCAGCGGCGATTGGGTGCTCGTGGTCGGAAACCCATTCGGGCTTGGCGGCACGGTCACCGCGGGAATCGTCTCGGCGCGAGGCCGCGATATCGGCGCCGGGCCCTATGACGATTTCATTCAGATCGACGCGCCGGTTAACCAAGGCAACTCCGGCGGGCCGACCTTCAATGTCAGGGGCGAAGTGATCGGCGTTAATACCGCGATATTTTCTCCCTCCGGCGGGTCTGTCGGAGTCGCCTTTGATATCCCTGCGGAAACCGTCAAACTCGTCGTCGGGCAACTCAAGGACAAAGGCCACGTTACCCGTGGCTGGATCGGCGTACAGATTCAGCCGGTGACGCCCGCGATCGCCGATGCCATCGGGCTGAAGAACGCAGAAGGCGCCCTCGTCGCTCACCTTGAGCCCAATAGCCCGGCGGCCAAGAGCGGAGTCGAAGCCGGCGACGTCATCACTTCGGTCAACGGCGAAGCGGTGAAGGACTCGCGAGATCTCGCCAGGAAAATCGCCGCGCTTGCCCCGGGGACTTCGACTAAATTGCGCATCTTTCGCTACGGACAGGACAAGATAATAACGGTGACCCTAGGCGAACTTCCCCGCGCGTCCGCCGAAAACGGGGCCGAGGAGCAAAGAGCGCGAAGCGAGGCATCCGTTCTCGGTCTCACGCTTGCGCCGGCAAGCACCGTGCCCGGAGCAGGCGATCACGGCGTCGTGATTACCGAGATCAGTCCGACGAGCCGCGCCGCCGAGAGCGACCTGCACATCGGAGACATCATCCTTGAGGTCGGCCGTCGTGCGGTCAATACCCCCGCAGATTTCCGTAAGATGGTGGAGGAAGCGCGCGCGCAGTCGAAACGGGCGGTGCTGTTGCGCATAACGCGGGACGGGACGACGACCTTCGTCGGCATGCCCATCGGCTGACCGCCACGTGCGCCAAAGCTGTCACCGCCGTTGTGTGGAGACGGTCGGCCGGGTTTAATGAACGCTTGGCCCGCGTGACCGGATTGTAAGCTATACCAAAACCAGAGGAGCGGTGATCGTGGCCAAACGCAAGAAGCGAGCGACTGCACGCAAAGCAAGATCAACAGCACGCGGCAAAGCGCGGACGGGCAAGCCAGCGCGAGGAAAAGCAACGCGGCGGACCGCGGCCAGTCGGACGCCAAAAAAGCGCCCGGTCAAGGCCGGGTCCAAAGGTGCCGGGGCGAAGAAGCGGGCGCCGAAAAGAATGCCGCCGGCCACGCCGCTGGGCGTCCCGACTGCCGAAACGGTCATCGTGGATGTGATCGAGGAGCCGATTCCGGGCATCATATCCGTCACCGAATTCGAAGCGACCGAGGTTCGCGAAGCTAGCCCGGACTCCGAGCAACAGGACGAAAGCTAGGCTGAGGCCGCGTTCCGATTCCCGCCGTGGCGGTGCGACGATTAGCTGAGGTCAGATGACGATCCGCAGGAGGATTGGGGGCGGTTAGTGCGGTTCCGGCGAAGCCCGGCGGTCAGGATGATGGTCAGGTGCAAACGAAGACCACGCCTCAACTTGCCTTAAAGTGACACGACGTCATGAAGAATATTCATTCGACCGCGATGCCGACTGTTGCCGTCATTGAAGATGACGCCGCAATGCGGGATTCTATCGAGTTCCTGCTGCGTTCGGTCGGATATAGTACAATTGGATTTCCTTCTGCCTCTGCGTTCAACCCAACTGAGATGACCGATCGTCCCAATTGCTTGATCATCGATGTACGACTTCCAGGAATAAGTGGTCTCGATTTCCAGGCGCAGCTCGCTAAGGCCGGCGTCAACATTCCAATCGTATTTGTTAGCGGTCACGGTGACATCCCAATGGCCTCTCGGGCGATGAAGGCCGGGGCCATTGATTTTCTAGCCAAGCCATTCCGCGATCAGGACCTTCTTGACGCCGTGGCAGCAGCCATTGACCGAAACCGTGTCTCGACCGAGCAGGAAACCACGAGATCTAAGCTTCAATCTCTATTCGGCTCATTGACAGTTCGAGAGCAGGCGGTGGCTGCCCACGTGGCAGCCGGTCTTATGAACAAGCAAATCGCGGCCAAGATGGGATTAAGCGAAGTCACTGTGAAGCTGCATCGTGGCAATGCTATGCACAAACTAGGAGCGAGGTCGATAGCAGATCTGGTCCGGATCGTCGATACACTAAGGATTCCTCACCGATAGTTTTGCGTCTTGCCGTTATGTTAGAAGGTTTGCAAACGTAGGTGAGTTGTTTTGTGGCGCTGACGCGGTGGGCCACCTTTGCTCTATATACCCCTCTCCACATCCGATGATGATTAGATCGCCGGTCCACCCCGCGGTAAATCGGGAGTCCCCCGCGTTCTTCTGGAGCAGCTTGGTATCGAATGAATCGAAGAAACGAAAAGCGAGCTTGGAAAGCGGCGTCATTCATCGGTTTGTCGCTGGGTTTGGCCTTAACGGCCTGGCTTGTATCTGCTGCGAGCCTAACGGCCGTAATACAAAGCATTACGACGATTGGATGGGGCGTGCTGGCGGTTGTGATGGTGCGCGCGGTTATGATTGCGGCGAACGGCGTGGCGTGGGCGGGATTACTCGCACATCTTATCAACGTGCCAACGCGCGTATTCGTCCTTTTGCGGTGGGTGCGCGAGGCCGTCGATGAGCTGTTGCCGGTAGCCTACGTTGGCGGTGGATTGGTCGGTGCCCGAATGCTGACCTTTTGGCGCGTGTCAGGTGCGGTCGCTGTCGCCAGCGCAGCGGTGGACCTTCTCCTTCAAATCGTCGCACAAGCATTGTTTGCACTTTTCGGCGCTTTGCTGCTGATGCACCTCATTGGCACACGCAACGTTTTGCCTAGTGCAATCTTGGGCGCAGTAGCTGCAGTAATTGTTATTGGCGGTTTTTACATCGTTCAACGCTACGGAGGCGCACGCGCTATCGACCGGGCGCTCATACTGTTATCGTCTCGTGTGGCGTCTCATACTCCGGCGACGCCCGAACCCGGTCTTCAGCTTGCAATGGACGTCATATGGAACGGACGGCGGTTCTACATCGTTATGGCATTGCTTGTGCACGCGTTCGCTTGGACCCTCGGCACACTGGAGGTTTGGTTTGCGCTCTATTTCATGGGATGGCCGGTGACCTTAGAGCAAGCTGTAATTCTCGAGAGCTTAGGTGCCAGCATTAGCATCGCGGCGTTTATTATTCCTGGGAGCTGGGGCGTGCAGGAAGCTGGTTATGTTTTGATAGGTCACATTCTGGGTTTGCCCGTTCAATTCTCATTGCCGTTGTCGCTTGTGAAACGAATACCGGACTTTTTGCTGGGCGTGCCAGGCCTTTTGATATGGCATGCACTTGAAACACGCCGTCTGTTTTTTCCAAGCAAACCCTCTCCACTTAATGACCCCGAATAAAGGTAAGGGTGGGGACGACTAAGATCCTCGCCAACGTTCCCAAATATTCGAGGCCGGAAAGAAGTCGCCAGCGGCGATTGCCGCGTCGCTCCTGCAACTTGCTCGAAGAGGCGTGTGCATATTCGGCCTTGAGGCGCGCACGGTCGGACGCAAACTGGGTCTTGGCCGCTGCGTCTGTCTGCCTGCCTCAGTCTCACGCTGCAATATTACCGATAAGTCGTCCGGCGCGTATTTGAGCCAAATCAATGCCGCATTGCCAGGGGTGAGGTAATTAAAATTGTGAGTATTCCGCCAGCGAGAGAATCGATGTTTTTGTCGAGTAAGCTTTACGATGTGGTCAATCTGTTTTTGGGGATGATGCTGTTTTTCTCACCCTGGCTGTTCCATCTCGATATGGACACTCCCGCGCAGGTCACCGGACTATTGATCGCAGTGCTTTCGATGGCCGCGCTTGCCGCGTTCGCGGTTTGGGAAGAATGGCTGAACTTGGCCGCCGGATTGTTCTTGATCGTATCGCCTTGGCTCTTTGGTCTTCAGAACAGCGAAGCCATGAGGCTTCACCTGGTGATCGGTTCTATCGTGGCCGCATTGGCGGCTGCCGAGGTGTGGCTCGCTTCATGGAAGAGGGCCTCGTCGGGACTGGACGAAACTCCCTCGTCCTAGGCTCAGAAAAAAGCCGCCACTCGGCTATCGCAGCCCGATTCGGCAGAACCTAAAGAACATGCCCGATCCGCTCTTTTGATGCTGACCCCGGGCTCTATCGTTGCAACGTCTGTTCCTTTCTGCATCAAAATGTTCTCGACGTTCATAACGGCAACTCTCTGTTCCCGCGGAGACGAATGCCAGCTTCGAAATGCCGGCACATCAATTGCAAGCAGTCCTGGGTCGGCGCGTTCCAACGCGGCGGATAGTTGCGCACGCGGCTGTCGCGGACATCCATCCCGGCGACGATACCGCAGCGCGGCGAACCGCTGCTCTAGATGACCCGCCCGCACACGCCCAGTTAGATGGGGATTGCAGGGCGCTTATCACTGGCATCAGCGTTTGCCACATTTGCAGCTGTGTCCGTCGCGTGCTTCCTGGTGGTGCCCATGATTCGCACGGCGCCGGCTGGCAATGACCGCCCCCTATCTGGATGCGCTTAATCCCGAACAGCGACTTGCCGTCGAATACGGCATCGCGACCCTATCGCCCCTGCTTGTTGTCGCCGGCGCAGGCACCGGAAAGACCAATACGCTGGCCCACCGCGTGGCGCACCTCACTGTGCAAGGCACCGATCCCCGCCGCATCATGTTGCTGACGTTTTCACGGCGCGCGGCAGGCGAGATGGGCCGGCGGGTCGAACGCATTGCGGTTCGGGTTTTTCCGGATCGGGGCCGGCTGATCGCAGACGCCTTGACCTGGTCTGGTACATTCCATGCCATCGGTTCGCGGCTACTGCGCGAATACGCTGAGCAGATTGGCCTCGATCGCGCTTTCACGATCCATGACCGCGAGGATTCCGCCGACCTGATGAACTTGGTACGGCACGATCTTGGATTTTCAAAAACCCAGGAACGGTTTCCGGCCAAAGACACCTGCCTCGCCATTTATTCTCGCGCGGTCAATGCAGAAGTGCCGTTGGAAGAGGTCCTCGGTTCAAATTTCCCTTGGTGCGCCAGCTGGGAAAATGAACTGAATGGGCTGTTCGGGGCTTATGTGGAGGCCAAGCAGCGGCAAAACGTGCTCGATTACGATGACCTGCTGCTCTATTGGGCGCAGATGATGCAAGTCGAAGAAATCGCGCGCGATGTCTCCTCGCGTTTTGATCATGTTTTGGTCGATGAGTATCAGGACACCAAC
>Ga0187781_10004372_pt1 | contig 10522 bp, 9 predicted proteins | sample 0715_SJ02_MP02_2_FD_132447 | JGI IMG/M metagenome (GOLD analysis project Ga0187781, IMG submission 132447) | Tropical peat soil microbial communities from peatlands in Department of Meta, Colombia - 0715_SJ02_MP02_20_MG | ecosystem: Environmental > Terrestrial > Soil > Wetlands > Peat | place...
CTAGCGAATGAAAAAGCTGAGGAGATACAGCAGGTGTAGCTGACGGCCGATCACCTAGATAGGCCCAACGCTTCTATTCTTCTCTCTCACATACGCCTTCAGGCCCTCCATGTCATGCTCCGTGAACCCTTCCCACGCGAAAGGGAAGAGCGCATTATTCTGGAACATCGGCTCTTCCGCAATGGGATATCTCGCGATCCCATGATAGCGCTCAAACAGCTCCGTGTGCGGGATGGGCGTGTACTCAGCCAGACCCACCCTGATCCCGAGACCCGCACCATAGTCGACGGTTTCCTCGACGTCCTTTAGTCGCTGCAGGGGGAGGCCCGCAAGCACGTAGGCCGTGATCTCACCAGGCCTGAAGCCCGCCGCCAGGAGCGTCTTGACTGCCCTTTCGAACGTTTCTCTGTCCACTTTGTTACCCAACGCCCTCTGGGCCAGGGGATCTATGGTCTCCAGACCCAGCCTCACCTCCTGAAAACCGGCTTCCCTCAGGAGCACGGCTGTCTCCCCGTCCATGAGGGACGCATTGAGGGCATTCGGATTATAGATGAGCGGCTTCGCAGCGAGCGTGCCCATCCCGCGAAGGAGGGGCTTGGAAAACCCGGCTGCGTCGAAGAGGAAGTTGTCGTCATAAAGGACAAAGCGCGCGATTCCCCTCTCCTGCCAGTGGCGAATCTCCTCGAGAACGCTCCCGGCCTTTCTGCGGACCCTACGCGGTCTGAGATAGGAAGTGGCGCAGTACGGACAGCAATATGCGCAGCCCACTGACGTGAGGAGGGGAACGAACTGGCGCGTCCCGTATAAGTCGAAGGCCGGATAGGGCATGCGGTCGATATCGTCTGCCATAGGCTTATGCCCCAGCTCCAGCCCAAAGCTCTCCTCTACGAACGCATAGAACCCGGCCATCCCTTCCCTTCCCACCACAAGATCAGCGCTGGCCATGTGCATCTTTGCGTGTTCATGGCAGAGCTGCGCGTAGAGGCCGCCTACGGCGATCCTCGCATTGGGAAAAGTCTCTCTCACAAGCTCCGTTATCTCAGCGGCCCCTTTGTACCAGTACGTCATGATGCTCGTCACGAGCACGAGATCAGGGGGCGCCGCGGCCGCGAGCTCCTTCCGCGCATCTTCCCTCGACATGCCGTAGCGCTTGAAGGGCTTCTCGATGAATCGGCCGAGCTCGGGAATGGGGACCCTCTGCTTCACATAGGGCGCCCGACCATCTTCCTTCCTTTTCTCATCCCTCTCCCTCACGCAATCGATCAGCGTTACCTCACATCCGTTCTGCCTCAGGATGCTAGCCATGTACAGCAGGCCCAAGGGGGCGGACCAGAACCCGTAGGCCGAGACGTCGTAGACGTAGGGATTGATGAGAAGAACCTGCAACCGCTGTTTCATGTCTTCAGCGCCCTGGTTTCAGGTCCTATCCTGCAAAATGGTCACGGGAATCCCATTTAGGTCGTACCCACCGCCCGTCCTTGCAAGGAGGACCCTTCGGGCGAAATGAAAGGGGGCGCATGAATGTTTCACGTGAAACATCATGTGCCCCCCTGAGAAACAACTCGCCCCTTCATCGGTACGCCCTTCTCCTCGGCCCCTTCCCCATCGTGAAGATCTTGATCGTGATCAGGCCGAAAATGAATCCCCCGATGTGGGCAAACCACGCCACCCCCTGGCTCTGGGCAAAGATGATCTGCATGAAGAACCAGACGGTGAGCAGGAGCATGGCAGGTATGTCAAAGGTGGTGATGAAAAGGAAAATGAAGATGAGGGTCTTGACCCTTGCCCTAGGGAACAGAAGGAGATAGGCCCCCAGGATGCCGGACACCGCGCCGCTGGCGCCTATCATGGGGATAGGGGAGGCAGGGTCAAAAGAGAATTGGGCGACGCAGGCAACGACCCCTGAACAGAGATAAAACACCAGAAACCTCAGGTGGCCGGCAATGTCCTCGACGTTGTTGCCGAAGATCCAGAGATAAAGCATGTTCCCTGCCACATGGAGCACGCCCCCGTGCAGAAACATAGAGGTGAAAATAGTGAGCACGTTGTACGGCAGCAGATCGACGCGGCCCCCGAGGGAGGCGAGGAGGTCCCTGGGTATAAAGGCGTACGTCCGTATCAAGTCATTTTCCAGTCCCGCAGGAATAGTGAGGGTCCAGACGAAGACTAATATGTTTACAACCACCAATGTTATTGTTATAATGGGAAAAGTGCGTGTTGGAACGTTGTCTTTCAGCGGAATCATGCACTAAGTCTTACCACGCGCTGTAAATCATGTCAAAGAGGCCAATAGTGGAGTGTAGATGCCGGAACTGAGGAAGGACCCCATCATTGACAGATGGGTCATCATCTCTTCGGAACGGAGCCAAAGGCCCGTCTTCCTTGCGGATCAGACCGAGGTGCCCAAGCCGGGCGCCATCTGCCCCCTCTGTCCCGGAAATGAGGCTATGACTCCTCCCGAGGTCTTCGCCATGAGGCCAGCCTCAGCCGCGTCGCCTCCGAACAGCCCTAACTGGACCCTCCGCGTCGTTCCCAACAAGTTCCCCGCCCTGAGAATCGAGGGGGATCTCAACAAGCAGGGCATAGGGCTCTACGACAGGATGAACGGCATTGGCGCCCACGAAGTGATCGTTGAAACACCCATCCACAGCCAGACCCTCACCCAAATGGACGTAGCGTCTGTGCGGAACATATTCGTGGCCTATCGCGAAAGGACGCTCGATCTCCACAAGGACCGGAGATTCAAGTTCATCATGATCTTCAAGAACTCAGGCGCTATAGCCGGCGCCTCTCTTGCCCATTCCCACTCCCAGCTCATCGCCCTTCCCATCATTCCCAAGCGTCTTTCAGAAGAAATCGGCGGTTCTCTCAACTACTACAAATATAGAGACCGCTGCGTTTTTTGCGACATCGTCGCTCAGGAGACCGAGGAAAAGAAGAGAATCATATACGAGAACCAACACTTCATAGCCATTTCCCCTTTTGCCTCCCGCTTTCCTTTCGAGACGTGGATACTCCCGAAACGGCACGAAGAGTCCTTTCTCTATTCCAAGGACGACGATAACTACTTCTCCATCGCGGACGCCCTTTCGACGGTCTTGAGAAAACACGAAAAGACACTCAACTCTCCCCCCTACAACTACATGATCCATACCACCCCGATAGAACTCACGAGCGCGCCCTACTACCATTGGCACATAGAGATCATACCGAGACTCACGAAACTGGCGGGCTTTGAGTGGGGGACGGGCTTCTACATCAACCCGACACCCCCGGAAGAGGCGACGTTATTCTTGCAGGAGGCCGAGGTTTAGGAGGGATCCATGAGAATTCTATTGGCGTCTTCGGAAGTATTTCCTTTCGCCAAGACCGGCGGCCTCGCGGACGTAGCAGGTGCCCTTCCAAAGGCCTTGCAGAAACTGGGCGTGGATGTCCGCGTGATAATGCCAAAATACAAAGGCATCGAGGAGAAAGAGTTTCCTGTCAACTACAACGGCTTGCGCATTTCCTGCGCCGTTTCTCAAAGCATAGTCGACGCGGAGATTGTCGAGAGCCGCTATAACGGCATCCCTGTCTACCTTGTGGACAAGGACGAATACTACTATAGGGACAACCTCTACAGCACACAGGACGGCGATTACATAGACAACGCGGAACGGTTCATCTTCTTCTCGAAGAGCATCATAGAGGCGATCAAGGTGACAGGGTTCGCGCCCCACGTCGTTCACTGCAATGACTGGCAGACAGCGCTCGTTCCCGTCTTTCTGAAGACCCTCTACCGGCAGGATCCTTTGCTGTCACGCATCGCAACCCTCCTGACCATTCACAACCTCGGATACCAGGGTCTCTTCTGGCACCTCGACTGGCACCTCCTCAACATAGGCTGGGAGTACTTCACGCCCGACTCCCTTGAATTCTACGGAAAGATCAATTTTCTGAAGGGGGGCATCGTCTTCGCTGACATCATCAACACAGTGAGCAAGAAGTACAGCCAGGAGATCCAGACCCCGGAGTTCGGCTCCGGTCTCGACGGCATACTGACAACGAGAAAAGACGATCTCTACGGCATCGTCAACGGCATAGATTACGACGACTGGAGCCCGGACAAGGACCCCTACATACCTGCGGCTTTCGACGCCGATCATCTGAGCAACAAGGCCGCCAGCAAGGCCGAGCTGCAAAGGGTTTTCGGCCTGCCCGTCGACAAAGCCATTCCCGTGATATCGAGCATCTCGCGCCTTGCAGACCAGAAAGGCTTCGATCTCGTTTCCGAGGGCTTCGAGAGGCTTGTCTCCCTCAAGGTCCAGTACATTCTCCTCGGCACCGGGGAACGGAAGTACCACGAGCTCTTCGCTCAGCTCGCGCGAAAATACCCCAAGGCCTTTTCCGTGAAGATCGCCTATGACAATGCCCTTGCCCACCTCATTGAAGCGGGCTCCGATATGTTCCTCATGCCCTCCCAATACGAGCCGTGCGGCCTCAACCAGCTCTACAGCCTCAAGTACGGCACCGTTCCCATTGTCCGCGCGACAGGAGGCCTCGACGACACCATAACGGACAATCCTCTGATACCAGAGACGCAGACAGGCTTCAAGTTCTACGAGTACTCGATCGATGCCATGATCGCGGCCATCGAGCGGGCCCTCACCGCATACAAGGACGGCAAAGACTGGCTGTCTCTGGCAAAGAGATGCATGGCGCAAGACTTTTCGTGGCAAAAATCGGCCGCCGAGTACGCGGCCCTCTACGAAAAGGCCATACAACGACATGAGTTTCGCTAGCACCCTCGGCAAGGTCATTGAGATATCCCACTCCAATCTCGAGATACCATCCCGCATTGCGGCCATTCTCAACATTATCTCGAGCGACATGCGCTTCGAAGAGGTAATTGTCTATACATTGGATAGTGACAAACGCCTGTCCTGCCGATACATGAACAGAAACAGCCAGCTTTTCGATCTTTTGAACAATTATCGCTGCCACATAGGCGAAGGCGTGGTGGGAACGGTCGCCCAGAAGAGAACGGCCCAGTATTTTACCCTCCACAATATCCCTCCCCGATTCGGCTGCCTCTTCTATTCGAAACTCGATGAGGTCATGGCGCGCTACAAATCTTCTGTCTTTCTGCCCCTGGCGGACGACAGTTTTCTCTACGGCGTGCTCCTCGCCTGCTCCGCCTCAAAAGAAGGCGTCAATGACAACGATCGCCTCCTGCTCTCCATCCTCGCTAGAGAGCTGGGCGGAATACTCTGTACATTCGACCTTCTTCTCTCTTCGAAAAAGCGCATTGCCGAGCTGGCCACGCTCTCCGATCTCGGCCGCGTCCTGACCTCCACACTGGAGCCCCACGCCATTCTCGAAAGCATCGCCCTCATCACCGCAAAGGCGCTCAATGCCCTCTTTGCGACCATCAAGCTCGACCTGGCCTTTGTGAAGTTCGACGGAAAGAGGTTCACCTCGGGGGCCATCGAACCGGCGCTCGAGGCAGAGGTCCTCCGTCTCGAAGGCGAGGCGCTCCGTCTCAGGCAGCCTGTTTCACGCACGGACGACGACATGGGTCGGAAGGAGAATGGCCCGTCCGTTGCCCTTTTTTCCGTTCCCATAATGGCAAAAGACCGGGTCCTAGGTACGATCACCCTGTGCCGCAAGCACGAGCAGAAGGAGATCACGGACAACCAGGAAGACTGGTATCTGCTCAACAGGATCGCCACGTACATATCGAGCGGCCTCGAGAATGCGCTCCTCAACATCAAGCTGAGAGATGCCCTGCGGGAGCTGGGTGATGCGCAGAGGCGGCTCATCGAGCATGAGAAACTGCGCAGCCTCGGAGAGATGACCGCCAGCATCGCCCACGAGATCAAGAACCCCCTCGTCGTCATCGGAGGCTTCACGAAAAGGCTCGCCAAGAAGGCCCGCCTCGACGACAGCGAGGGAAGATACCTGGAGATCATCTCGAAGGAGGTGGCCCGCCTCGAGTCCATCCTCACGGAAGTCCTCAACTACGTAGAGGAGAGCGTGCTCCTTTTCGAGGTCTGTGATATAAACGATCTCCTGGACGAGGTGCTCTACCTCCTTGGCTCTGACACGGGGTGGGAAAACATCCGGATCATCAAGACTTACAACGAGCGACTCGCGCCCGTCATGTGCGATGTCCAGCAGATCAAGCAGGTCTTCATCAATATCCTCATGAACTCCTTTGAGGCCATGCATGGAAAAGGGAGCATCACGATAGACATTGAAAATGCCGTGCTCGACCAAAAGTCGTTTGTCGCGGTTTCCCTGAAGGACACGGGCGGCGGGGTCCAGCCGTCGTTCATCGACAACATATTCAACCCCTTTTTCACCACCAAGGAGAGGGGGAGCGGCTTGGGTCTCGCCATATCGAACAAGATCGTCACTCACCACGGCGGTGACATCGAGGTTAAGAACACACCGGGCGAGGGGGTCACCTTCACGGTGTATCTGCCTCGCAAGAACATGGATTAGAGGGGGTCAGGCATGGAAGCGAAAAGAATCCTGCTCGTGGACGACGAAGAGCACATACGACTTCTTTTCAAAGAAGAGTTGGAGGAGGAGGGCTATCTCATAGATCTTGCCTCAAACGGCTTGGAGGCCCTCGAAAAACTGAAAGGGCAACGCTTTGACCTCGTCGTCCTCGACATAAAGATGCCTGGAATGGACGGCATTCAAACCCTCGGCGAGATCAAGAAGACCGACAAGGATCAGCGCGTCATCCTTTGCTCTGCATACGGAGAATTCAAACAAGACTTCTCGAGCTGGGCATCGGATGCCTACGTGGTAAAATCCGCTGACACCAGCGAGCTAAAGGAGACCATCAAAAGGATCGTCGGAGCGTAACATGAAGAAAGTGAGAAAAGCCATCATCCCCGCAGGCGGGTTTGGTACGCGCATGCTGCCTGCAACGAAGGTCGTTCCCAAAGAACTGCTCCCGGTAGTGGACAAGCCCCTCATACAATTCATCGTAGAGGAGATAGCCGAGTCGGGCATAGAGGAAGTCATCCTCGTGACAGGCCGGGAAAAGGGATCAATAGAGGACCATTTTGACAGTTTTTCCGAACTGGAGCACTTCCTTGAGAAGAAGAACAAGCTCGATCTCCTCGACATGGTGCGAAGGACCTCCGGTCTCGTGCGGATCGTCTCCGTGAGGCAGCCCTACCCCGCAGGACTCGGCCATGCAGTGCTCTGCGCGCAGAGCCTCATCGACGATGAGCCTTTCGCTGTCCTCCTCCCCGACGATCTGATCCTCGCCGCCACGCCCTGCATTGCCCAGCTCTTGCGCGTATACAACGAATACGGGAGCCCTGTCATCGCGATACAGGCAGTGCCCCGGGAAAACGTCGGAAACTATGGCGTCATAAAACCCTCATCGGTGAGGGACGGGCTCCACGAGGTCCTTGACATGGTAGAGAAGCCGGCTGTCTCCGAGGCTCCCAGCAATCTCGCGATCATCGGCCGCTACGTCCTGCCCCCCGAGATCTTCGATGTGCTTCAACAAACTCACGCAGGCGCGGGAGGCGAGATACAGCTCACCGACGCCATCAGGCGCCTCCTCCCAACCTTGCGGGTCCTCGGTCTGGAATACGAGGGGCTCCGATTCGACGCCGGCAACAAAGCCGGGTTCATCACGGCCAACCTTTACCTCGCCCTCCGCCATCCGGAAGTGAGGGACGAGCTTCTCGCGTTCATGCGGACCCTTGACCTGGGTACGATTATGCAATAGGATATTGGCTAATCGGGGGTGTAGCTCAGTGGGAGAGCACCTCGTTCGCAACGAGGGGGTCGCGGGTTCGAATCCCGCCATCTCCACCAACCCTTCCGCCTCCATTCCTTCTTTCGTTTCCGGTTCATCCTTTTTCTGAGGAGGAGGCTCCCAGACCTTGCCTGTGGAGGGGGCGACGCAAGCCCCAGCGATTGCTTCCCGCCATCTCCTCCAAAGATCCGATCTGCGGCAATGGGGGGATTGAAAGGCGATCCTCTCTTCTTATCTCCCACACTTCCCCCCATCCGTCAGTCCCTTTCCTGGGCTCAGAACGGCCCCTAGAGCCACGCAAGAGGCAAATAAGTAGAATATTGCCTCCCATACCAAGAAATGCGATCCTGGAGCTTCCTGAGCGTCATGGTATCATTTGATACCATAATCCAACGGAATCAGTAAATGGGAGTGCAGGTCTCCTCCTTTTCACCAGACAAGTTTTGGAAAACACCCTCTTAGTTAGGCGCTATACCTCCAGCGTCGCCCCCGTCAGCTATTCAGCCCATCTTCCGCGACGTCTCTTCTCCCACGATTCCCACCCTTTCACGATTCAAGGACGGCCGCCCCGACGAAAATGAGTATCTGAGCAAACTCGCGAGTGCTATCCCAACGTGGATACAACATTCATGAGGACCGGACCTGGAAAAGGATGACCGTAAATGACCTAATTGATGATCAATGCCCTAGGGGTATACCTATTGCCCCGGCGAGATGTTCTTGGAAGGCATCCCAGTCGGGGCCGGCTCGGCCAAGGACTTCTGCAGCGTCGAACCATATGGTGGTGGTCTGCGACTCGGCCTGAAGCTTATTGAGGGCGACGCCTTTCTTGGAGATAATTGTCCAGAAGTCCCGGTAGCCTTTGCTCTTGGCCTTCAAATGGGACTTTTCGGCTTCGCCAGCTCGGTTGTGCGCGTTGCTGACATCAGTGCCGCCCTTCACTTCAACCGCCACTTTCCTGTGTTCCGTGCTCCCCACCATTTCTACAACGCTGACGTCGGGGTCGCTTGATAGGGCAACGACCACGATCCTTCCCGAAGCGTTCTTCACCGTTACCTTTCTGGTTTCCTCTTTTATGACATGCCTCTTGACGATCTCCTTGATGGCAATGAAGACTTCGGCCATCGCCTTTTTGCCGATTGCTGTATTGTTCGAGCCCTGCAACTGAGCCCCGAACGTGAGCAAAGGCAGCTCCCGGACCTCGCGCTCGGTTATCTCCTCTATTTGCAGCACAAGCTCGGCGAGAACGGCCGCCATTGCTTTGCAGAAAGCGGGAAGGCGCATCTTCTGCTTCTCGGTGATAGCATCGAGATCTTCCATGGTCTTGAACGGTCCCATCCCGGTAGAGCCTTTGTAGAAGCTCTTTTGCGGCGCACCCAGCAGCATGCGATAGTATCCGACGAGCGAAGGTTTGGCTTTGAGGATAGCGGGGATCGGAAATATGTATTCATCCCGTAGCCCCGCCCCCGCTATCAGCCGTTGCGCATCGGCGGGGACATATTTTTGGATATCATTCTTGACGATTGCCTGATCCAACGACCTCAAGGCCTCGCTCAAGGCATCGATGAACCATCGCTTTCTTGCGGCGACCAGGAGTTGATAGAATCTGACCTGTCGGCCTGGGCCTGGCGGGTTGAGCGCCCCACCGGGCGACTTCGCGACCTCCGCCTGAACTTTGCCTCTCTTGCCCTTTAGTCTTTTCGCGCCCATCTACCTTGCTATTCGCATTTTTTCGATTTTCGAAATATCAACCAATAGCAATGATGCCGCCTCGAATGGTGGGCTGTCTTCCATTTTGGGTCTATTATCGGTCCTTTGCGCACCTTGACGATGCAGTCACATGGCCGAAAACCAACCACTGTCGCCGCGTTGACAAGCTCTACGTGAGCCCATTGATATCGATGGTGATGTACATAGTCAGCAATCTTCGCGAGCAAGAGCCCTTCCGGCTTCAGAACGCGGTACGCCTCTTCAAGAAACGGCGGGAACGTATGGGTAAAGGTGTAGTGGTTCTCTTTGCTTGAGCGGCGGACCAGACCGAAACGGGTGCCGAAATCCTTCTGCTTATCTTTGCCTTGATTGGGAATATGGGGAGGGTCATAAACAACTACGTCGAATGAAGACCCCCTGAACGGCATGGCCGTGTTATCGCCGACGAGGGAGGGTCTGTGGCGGAAATCGATATCCATCCCTATCACAGCGCGGCCACTGTTTCTCCAGAACCTGCCGACGTTGACGGTAGCGTCGAGGATTGCCTCGGGCTGCTTGCGCGGATAGAAAACAAGGATCCTTTCAAGAAGCTCGCGGTCTTCCCCGGACCAGACGGATGGGAGAGGCTCGTACTGGCTGGCCAGACCGGGCGCGTCGGTTTGAAAGAGCGGTTCCCCCCTCATCGCGTCAGACACAATCATTTCTTCCGTCGCCCAGACCTCGCCCATAGTCGCACTCGGAAGCTGTCTCGCCCAGAACCAAGCTACACTTTGGCCCTTTCGTCTCTCCCTGATTCTTACCATTTCCCGTCATGAACGTGCAAGAAGAAAAACAGGGCCGAGAGGGGACGCACCAAGAAGCGATATGAAATAAGGCGAGTGGTCCTTCAAATGGTGATTATTCCCGGCCCCAGAATGGGGCCCAGTTTGTAGACGCTTTTTCATCGCCGGGTCAGTCGACTGCTAGACCCGTCGTGGATGGACGATGCGCATGGAGGGATCGATGAGATGGGGATGGGATGCGAGGCTCGCTGGCCGAGGA
>Ga0187781_10004373_pt1 | contig 10522 bp, 7 predicted proteins | sample 0715_SJ02_MP02_2_FD_132447 | JGI IMG/M metagenome (GOLD analysis project Ga0187781, IMG submission 132447) | Tropical peat soil microbial communities from peatlands in Department of Meta, Colombia - 0715_SJ02_MP02_20_MG | ecosystem: Environmental > Terrestrial > Soil > Wetlands > Peat | place...
CCTCTTCCCCCCGCTGCAGAGCAGTGAGAGAACAAGCGATCAGCGACCGGCGATGCCTGCATAATGTGCTTAGCCAATCGAACGCTACTCGCCGAGCCGCCGCAACTCCGCAAAGAATTCCGGATACGACACCCCCGCGCATTCCGCATCCAAAATGCGTGTCTCGCCGGTCGTGGTCAAACCGGCTACGGCAAACGCCATGGCAATGCGATGGTCCCCGCGCGGATCGATTTCGGCACCATGCAATTTCCGGGCAGTCCGTCCTTCGACGCGCAACCCGTCGGGCCGTTCCTCTACGGTAGCGCCCATGCGCTTCAGATTTTCCGCCAGCGCCGCAATCCGGTCGCTTTCTTTGACGCGCAATTCTCCCGCATCGCGAATCTCAATTCCCAGCTCCGTGAACGGACCAAGCGCGGCAAGCATCGGCAATTCATCGATCAAAAGTGCCACGCGGTCTCCGGAAACCAGACCGCCCCTGAGTTGCGCGCCCTTTACAGCGAGATCGCCCACCAGTTCTCCATGTCTGGTCTGCAGATTGACGACGCTCACCGATGCGCCCATCTCGTTGAACAAATCGAGAATCGCGGACCGCGTGGGGTTCAGTCCCACGTTCGCGATGTAGAGATTGGATTCCGGCAGCAGCGAAGCAGCCGCAATAAAGAAAACCGCCGACGAGAGATCGCCCGGCACATCCGCCAGGACGGGCCGGAGCGCGGGATTGCCATTGTGGCCGCTCAAACCCTGGATCGATACCGTGCGACCTTTCGGGCTCACCGGCGCATCAAACTCCCGAAGGGCGATTTCCGTGTGATCGCGGGTAGCCGCGGGCTCGGTGACGGAGGTTTCGCCCTCTGCATACAAGCCGGCGAGCAGCAGGGCGGACTTTACCTGAGCGCTGGCCATGGGCATCTGGTAGTGGATGCCATGAAGCTTACCGCCGCGAATCTCGAGCGGCGGAAAATTCTCGTCCCGGCCGCGAATGTCTGCGCCCATTTCGCGCAGTGGGGTCATTACCCGCTTCATGGGCCGTTTTTGCAGCGAGGCATCGCCGCTGATCTTGGTGGCGAATGTTTGCCCGCTCAAGATGCCGGATAGCAAGCGAATCGTGGTGCCCGAATTTTCCGCATCGAGCGTGCGCCAGGAACTCCTCAGCCCGCGCAGCCCGTGACCGGTAATCTTGACCGTTGTTCCGTCGACTTTCACGTCGGCGCCAAGCGACTTGATGCAACCGAGTGTGCTGTGACAGTCACGCGCCGCGGCGAAATTGCGAAACTCGCTCGTGCCGTCGGCCAGTGCCGCCAGCATCGCGTAGCGGTGCGAAATGGATTTGTCGCCGGGCAGTTCCAGCCCTCCAGAGAGCGCTTTGATGGGGCGAATGGATTCGATTTTCACGACGCTCGAAATTTTAGCATGGCGGAGAGTGCGCACTCGAAATCCGGGCAAGCCTTGGTTGGTTGATGTCAGATACCTTAACCCGCTATCCCTACTGGACAGCGGCCTCCCTGTCCCCCTGAACAGTTCGCCACGGGAACGGAACCGGAAATCCTGCGGAATTTATCTCAACGTGCGTGCGTATGATGAAAAGGAAGGCCGGTGGCCGAGGGCAAGCGCATTTTGCGAGCCCTGCGGCCTGGCGCGAAAGAGGAAGCATGTTTGCCCGCAAGACGTTACGACAGCTTTTGATTAATGCCTGGATTGGCGTGGGTGCGCTCTTCGTCGTTGGAGTGCTTCTCGCAGCAATCCCCGGCCACCACTCGCCGGCAGTGCCCATGACCACTCCCGGGATGGCGCAGGATGCGCAGAGTGGCGACCACTCGAGCATGCCGGGAATGATGATGGATGCGGACGACGCCTCCACGGGCGAGCACAACGCCATGGTTGAAATGCAGCACATGCACGCGGGTGACACCTCTCATATGCACATGACCAAGCCGCGTCCCGCCAGCGCCGAGGATCAACAGCGCGCGAATGAAATTGTCGAACAGCTCCGCGCAGGCATTGAGAGGTACAAGGACTACCATGTCGCATTGAACGACGGCTATAAGATCTTCATGCCGAACGTTCCGCAACAGGAATACCACTTCACAAATTACGGAAACGGATTCCTCGAAGCTTTCGTCTTCGATCCCGGGCGGCCCACTTCCCTGCTCTACAAGAAAACGGCCAGCGGCTACGAACTGGTCGGCGCAATGTACACCATGCCCAAGCGTGCCACCGAAGATCAGTTGAACGAGCGTGTCCCGCTAAGCATTGCCACCTGGCACGAGCATACGAATCTCTGTATGCCCCCGAAGGGCAACCGCCGCCACGCCGACTGGACGAGATTCGGCCTCCACGGCTCCATCACCACGGAAAAGGCGTGCGACGCCGCCGGCGGCACCTTCTATCCCGTCATTTTCGGTTGGATGGTGCACGTCTACCCCTACGAAGACAGCACTTCAAAAATCTTCGCCATGCACCACATGAACTGAGCAAGTCGGTAGTCCTTCAGTTTACGAAAAGAGCATTTGGCAACGGGGGGTCGGAGCTCCAGTTCCGAATTGCCTTCTTTCCCCGGCTTCACCTTCCCGGCTACGCGAGGATCAATCAACTTTCCTTGAGCTTCAGCCTGTGCTTGTTTTCTTCGAGGAAGTCCCTCAGGTCCTTTGAGACGTCGAGCAATCGAATCCACTGTTCGTAATACAACGTCACCGGAAAGCGGCCCAGGCCGTAAACGCTGACGCCGCCTTTCTCTCCGACACGAAACTCCAACGTCCCCTTCTTGGGCCGTTCTGCTTTCTTTTCGAGCTCAGCAATTCTCGCCAGCAACTCTTCTCTTGTCTGTTCGGACATAGGCAGCTCCTGTCACACATCCTCGCACAGCCGGTAGCGAAGGGCGAGCGCATTTTCGAGCGCGGCGGGCCTCCCCCTTCTGGAGCCAGACTGCTCGTAGAAACGTTCCCAAACTGTGCTCCTCGGACCCCTCTCGCAACCAAGTCGAGGACTAGGACTTCTAAGACAAAGGGACTAGTGCGGCTTGTCTTCCGGTTCAATTGCCCTCGGACTCGCCGCCCGGTATCATGCTCCCTTCCTTCGGGGGTACGTCTATCTGCGTATGGGTCATCTTTTCCAGCGTTTCAAGCTTTTCACTCTCGCTTCCCTGTTGTTAGGGTTGTTCGGCTTGCCAGCCGCTCCGCAACAATCCACCGAGACTCTTCCCCTCGATCAGGTTCGCGCCGGAATGCAAGGCTATGCCTACACGATCTTCGCCGGTGACCAGGTGGAAAAATTCGACCTCGAAGTGCTGGGGGTTATGCCCAATTTTCTGGGTCCAAAGCAATCCATCATCCTCGTGGAGCTGAAAGGACCGAAGGTCGAACACACCGGCGTCGTCGCAGGCATGAGCGGCAGCCCGGTCTATCTCGACGGCAAACTCGCGGGCGCGCTCTCCCTGAAGCTGGGCATCTTCACAAAGGAAGCGATTGCCGGCGTGACACCGATTGAAGATGTGCTGCGCCCACCGCAGTCGAAAGCGGCCGCACAAATGATTCCTCAGCAGTATGAGCTGCCCAAAGAGGCCGTGGCACAAAACACCCTGCCCAATGGCTCCTCGCTCGAGCCCATTGAAACGCCACTCGTCTTCTCCGGCTTCCAATCTTCCACGTTGCAAAAGTTCGCCGGCCAGCTCGAAGGCTACGGCCTCGTAGCCACGCAAGGCGGCACTGCGCCTGACCAAAAGACGGACACAAACGCCCACCTCTCGCCTGGCGACATGGCTGGAATGGTTCTGGTGCGAGGCGATGCCTCCATCAATTCCGCTTGCACCGTAACTGCCGTGCAAGGCGATCGCGTCTTTCTCTGCGGCCATCCCTTCCTCAATCTCGGCGACATCCAGATGCCCATGGCCCGCAGCCAGGTGGTGACCACGCTCTCCTCCTCGCTTGCCTCCACGAAAATCGTCAATGTGGGAGGCACCATCGGCACGATCACGAGTGACCATCTGACCGCGGTCACCGGTACGCTCGGCGCCCCGCCTGCCATGATCCCGATGGACTTGACCTTTGTTACCGGTTCCAGCGAGAAGAAGCTGCACTTCGAAATGGTGAATCACCCGAAGTTGACACCTCTTCTGGTCGCCATGACCACCTTCAACGGCGTCACGCAGAACTCGCTCTATGGCGAGGGCACCACCTTGCATTTGACCGGCGAGATCCAGCTGAAGGGCCACGTACCGGTCAAGCTCGAGAACACCTTCGCGCCCTCCGATTCCCTGATGCCAGACGGTATGCCCATCGCCATTGTGGTGCAAAGCGTTTTCGGCCGGCTCTTCACCAATAACTACGAAGTGCCGGACGTCGATCACATTTCTCTTCGCGTGGAAAGTCTACCGGGACGAAATTCCTACACCATCGAGAGCGCCTGGCTCGAAACCGGCGAAGCGTCGCCCGGAGAAAACCTGAAAGTGCGCGTCCTGTTGCGCCCCTATCGTGGCGAACCACGCATCGAGGAAACCACGGTCCACGTGCCCGACCAGATTGCCCGCGGATCTTCCTTGCGTGTGCTTGTCAGCGATGCGGACTGGATGAATCGTGCCTCGCGCGGCTTCAACTTTGGCATGATGCCCGGCGGCGCCTCCGGGCCCGAAGGGCTCGACCAACTCATCGCGCTGATCAATCGCGAACGCCACAACGACCGCTTGTATGTCGGCGTGTTTGTACCCGCGCCCACGATGGTCTGGGATGACAAGGAAATGCCCAACGTTCCCCTGTCCCAGATCAGCATCATTGACGGCCGCCCGACACCCGGAAGCGTGCAAGTGCTCCGCGAATCGCTCGCCAGTGAATCGTCGGTTGTGCTCGGCGGCCCTGTAGCTGGACTCATCTCTCTGAATCTTCAAATCCGGTGACCCTTCTATGGCGAAACTCTTGAAACAATCCTCACTCCTGGCTCTGCTGCTCTGTTTTGTCGCTGCTTCGGGTTTCGCGGATCATACGCGCCGGTGGAGGCAGTCCACCTACGATGAGTTCTTGAAGGGCACTGCAAAAGGTGTTGCCGTGCGCAGCGATGGGCATCTGGAACTGGCGCCGAAGTTCACTCTGATGGCGGATGCGGATGCTTCCTACCTATGGTCGCTGCGGACAGATGCCGCCGGAACCTTGTACGCCGGAGGCGGATCGCCCGCGAAGGTTTTTCGCTTTGACGGCAGCGGAAAGCCAAAGACTGCGTTCGAATCCACCGAACTGTTGGCGCAATGCATCGCATTCGACCCAAAAGGCAATCTCTATGTGGGCACCTCGCCGGATGGCAAGGTTTACAAGGTCACCGCTGGCGGAGAGAAAACCGTCTTCTTCGAACCCAAGACAAAGTACATCTGGGATCTGGCGTTTGCCGCCGATGGCACGCTCTACGTAGCGACGGGTGACAAAGGTCAGGTCTTCGCTGTTTCCCCCGATGGAAAAGGCGAACTCTATTACGCGAGCGATGAGGCTCACATCAAGGTCTTGGGCTTCGACAGAAAAGGCAATCTTCTGGCAGGCACGGAACCGAACGGTCGGGTCCTTCGAATCACTTCTTCGCAAAGCCAGGCAAAACAAAAAAGCGACTCCGGGAAGGCGGAAGGGTTCGTGATCTACGAGACCGCCAAACGCGAAGTCACATCGCTCGCCGTCGGCGCCGACGGCACCATGTACGTCGCCGCGATCGGCGAAAAACCACGCGCTGGAGCGCCTGGGCAGGCCACCGTCATCACCACACCGCAGGGTACAACCACGATCACGAATGTCGGAATGCAAGGCGGGGCAATTTCCGCGCCCTTCGTGGCCTATCCGCAGGCAATTTCGAGCAGCATTTACCGGATCACCTCCGAAGGCGTGCCCGAGGAGATCTGGACCTCGCGCGCAGATGTTGTTTACTCCCTGGGCCTGAATTCCGACGGCCGCCTGCTAGCAGGCACAGGAAACAACGGTTCGTTGCTCGTAATCGATGGTCATGGCGTCTACGCGCAACTGGCCAAGGCGGGCTCCGCACAGATCACCGGAATCTCCCGCGCTTCCCAGGGCAAGGTCTATCTGTGCACCGCAAATCCAGGGAAAGTCTTCTCCCTCGGGCCAGAGTTTGAAGCCGAAGGCACGTTCGAATCGCAGTCCTTCGATGCAAAGCTTTACTCGCAATGGGGCCGTATCGAGTGGTGGGGACCACCGGCCACAACGGGCGCGGGAAAAAGCACAAAAGAAAACAAGGAACCACGTCTGGAATTCTTTGTCAGAAGCGGAAACACGGAAGACCCTGGAAAAGAGTGGTCGGACTGGTTCGGCCCGTACACAACGACCGATGCCTTGGTCGGCGCGCCCGCAGCGCGTTTTCTGCAGTGGAAAGCGGTGATTCATGACGGTCGCCCTGGCGACGGCATCGACTGGGTGAGCGTGGCCTACCTGCCTAAGAACGTAGCTCCGGTAATCGACGGCATCGCAATGCAGGATCCCGGAGTTCGCGCGCAAACCCCGCTCGGCATCACCCAGGCAAGCAACGTAGCTCTCAAGCAACCGCCTGCGCCCAGCCCGAACCCCGGCGTGACCGTCATCAACGTATCGCCGGCAGCCCCTGGCAAGTTTGAGCTGCAACCCCAAGGCTCATTGCAAAAAGGCTATCAGTCCGTTTTGTGGTCGGCTCACGACGACAACGACGACGATTTGAAGTACACCATCTATTTTCGTGGAGAAAATCAGCAAGACTGGCTTCTACTCAAGGACAACCTCGATCAGCGCTTCTACTCCTGGGACACGACTTCCATGCCCGATGGCGCTTACTACCTGAAAATCATGGCGAGCGATGCGTCTTCAAATCCCCCGGAGTTGGCGCTCACGGCCGAGCGCGAAAGCGAACGCTTCGAAGTCGACAACACCACACCAACGATCGGAAAAATCGAAGCAAGCAGGGCCGGGATGAACGCGGACACGTCGAAAGGAATTTCCTACGATTTTCAGTTCACGGCGAGCCATCCGACCAGCAGCATCGAACGGGCGCAATACAGCGTGGACGGAGGCGAGTGGATTCTCCTGCAGCCCACGAACGGCATCAGCGACTACCGCACCGAAACCTACTCGTTCACTGTCCGTGGACTCTCTCCCGGTGAGCACACGATCGCTGTGCGTGTCTACGACCGCTTCGAAAACGTGGGCGCTGCCAAAACCACAATCCAGGTCCCCGCCCAATAGAGCCAATACGCAGGCAAGCCAATGCACGCCGGTTTGCATCCGCGTTTTGTTTTCGGACGACGGATCTAACTTTTGGGGGGACCCGGCGGCGGAGTCCGCGTGGCCGGTTCCGCTTTCTTCGGCTCGATATACATTTCAATTTCCGCCCCAAAACCCATGCGGCCGTCACTGTAGGCGTCTGGTTTCGCGTGCACCAGACGCGCTCGGCAATGGGTCTCATCTGCTTTCCCGCCTGTCACTTCCGTGGGCAGGACCAGGGTTGCCTCAATCGGCATGCCTACCTGCAGCGGCGCGGAAGTAACAAAAAAGAAGCCCCCTCGTGAGATATTGGCAGTTTCGGCGTAGTGCTCGACGGGACCGGCAGCAAGTCCAATGGGTCGAAAACGAAGCGGGACACGGATCTGAAAACGCTCTAATTGTCGGCGTTCCGAAGGGGGCACGAAGCTCTCCGTACCGGGCAGAGAGGCGGACGGACCCGGCAATGGGCCTGGGACTCTAGCCTAACAGAGGTGCACCATGGGTCAAGCCGGGATTCGTAGTGCAAAAGAGGCAGTACTCCCGGTATCAAATATTGCGCCGCAAACTCCTCGGAAGTAGAGTATCGCCAGCCGGAAAGGTGTCGGAATCACTGGCGTACGGTACTGCTTGCCCGTTGCAACATCCGCCCCTTGAACTCTATCGCCAGATCCCGGTTTTCTGCGATTCTATCTGAGTGCGACCCGAAGCGGGCCAATCGCAAGCCTGTGACAGCCTTTCGGAATATGGAGGTCCAGCCCATGTTTCTCGATTACTACCAACTACGTGAGCAGCCTTTCGGTGTGGCGAGTGATCCTTCCTATGTGTACGCCGGCCACGCGCACAAGGAGGTGCTGGACTCCTTTACCCACTCCCTGCTGAACGATCGCGGAAATCTGCTGCTCCTCGCTGAGCCCGGCATGGGCAAGACGACGCTTCTCGGCCGCCTGTCGGAGACCCTTGCCGCCAAGGGACGCACCGTAATCGCATTCCAAAAGGAGTGCACCCTTGACCAGCTCCTCAACTCTCTTTTGGCTCAACTGGGCGTCGATGTCGCGGGCATGGAACCGGCCGCGATGCTCAACAAGCTAAACGAAATCTGGTTCGCGGAATTGTTGGCCGGGAAGCGATTTATTTTGCTCTTTGACGAAGTGGAAGAACTGGACGACGAGGTATTCGCCACCCTTCGCCAAATCTCAAAATATGAAACATCGAAAACCAAACTCCTGCAAATCGTCCTCTCCGGGCAGCCGCAATTCTCCGAGAGGCTCGAACGGGACGAGCTGAAGCCACTCTGCAAGGGCATTGCTGGCGTCAAGCGCCTCGAAGCTCTCTCTCCTCTCGAAACATCGGCATACGTCCGCAAACGCCTTCACGCGGCCGGCCATCGTGGCGAACCGATCTTCGATGCCGAAGCCATGGCCGTAGTCGCGGAGTGCAGCAAGGGCATTCCCGGGAACATCAACAAGATCTGTTCGCGCGCCTTACTCGAAGCGTATGCCAGGGGGCTGCGTGCCGTGTCCGCGGATATCATTGAAAAGGCAGCGCGCAAGCTGAACGTTGCCGCAACGGCTGCGGCAGCGGCCGCCAGTGCTCCGGTCGCGACGCCCAGACCAACGCGCTCAGGAGTTGTGCCTCCGCATGGCGGCATGCGCAATTCGTTGCTGATATTCCGAACACCAATCAAATTCTCCTTACCCGCCAGTGGCCTTTGGGCGGGCGCGCTCGTTGGCGTTCTGCTTTCCGCTGGCCTTGCGCTGCCCCACGGCATGCTACGGGGCATGACTCACGTCATGCACAGTCAGGAACCGTCTTCGAAGGCCCCAACAGTTCGCCACGACGACCTGGCAGCAGGCCTCCGTCCGGCTCCGCCGTCCACTGCGACTCCGGTGCAATCTCCTGTCACCGCAAAGCACAGTCCGACCGTGGGACCAGTCACCCAGGAAGCATCCGTTTCCTTGTCAGAAATCGGAGCAAACCAGGCCAGCCAACCCTCTTTAACGCGCGAACTCGGCTTGAAAATCAATCGCATCGTCATCGATCCGGGTCATGGCGGCTTCGATACCGGAGCAAAAGGCCCTCGAGGCCTGATGGAAAAGGACGTTTGCCTGGACGTGGCGCTCCGGCTCGGCAGGCTGATTGAAGAAAACATCTCCGGCGCCGAAGTGATTTACACGCGCAAGGACGACTCTTACATTCCCCTTGAAGAGCGCACGGCCATCGCCAACAATGCCGACGCGGACCTCTTCATCTCTATCCATGCAAATTCAAGCGACAGCCGTGAAGTACGAGGCGTCGAGACCTACTATCTCAGTCTGGCCACCTCCCGGGAGGCCAAAGAACTCGCCATCCGTGAAAACGCACTTACGCAGTCTTCCCTGCACGACTTGCCCGACCTGGTCCAAAAGATCACCCGCAATGAAAAGACTGCCGAATCGAGACTTCTCGCCATCGAAATTCAAGACATCCTCTCCGAACGGCTCCAGCTTGTCAGCCATCGCGAGAAAAATCGCGGTGTGAAACAGGCCCCTTTTATTGTCCTTACGGGAGCCAACATGCCGGCCGTGCTTTCGGAAATCTCCTTCGTCAGCAATGCGAATGACGAGACCCTGCTGCTCGACAATAGCCAGCGCGAGCGCATCGCCGAAGGTCTGTATTACGGCATCGCGGCCTATCTCGATGGCCTGAACGGGGTGCCGCAAGCCAGGCAAAAACTCGTCACCGAAAATCGGACCAATCCCCCTTCCGGCCTCGACCGCACAACAGCCCAGACCGCCCGATGACCCACTTCGGTCGGAAGGCCATGCAGAGGGCATCCTGCAATCCCCCTGTACTTGCGTACAGCCGACTTCCCGGTAAAATCCACACCCTACCCTGTTGAAAGTGACTGCCAAGTCTGTAAACTACTAGCTGTGTATCCGACCTGGAACATCTCCTGGCAGAGACCACTGGGCCGAAACACCCGGAAGTCCCTCACTGGCAGCGCAGTTCTTGCCTGCCTCGCTTTCTGCTGCTTATTCCCTTCCGCTCCTGCCCACGCTCAAACGGAATCCGGGGAGTCTTTTTCTCTCCCTCTGACGCAAAAAGATTTTGCGGCCAATATCGCCACCCCCGCCTGCGGCAGCGATCAAGCCACGAACGAACAGATCCCAGGCACCATTCGTGGCATGGTTGCGGACCCGTCGGGAACGGGCGTCGCCGAAGCTCACATCACTTTGACCCGCGATAACGAGACTCCAAGCCAGGATGTCGTTGCGGGCGAAGACGGGCTGTTTATTTTCACCAACGTACCTCCCGGTCCTTTCCACCTCGCG
>Ga0187781_10004375_pt1 | contig 10516 bp, 9 predicted proteins | sample 0715_SJ02_MP02_2_FD_132447 | JGI IMG/M metagenome (GOLD analysis project Ga0187781, IMG submission 132447) | Tropical peat soil microbial communities from peatlands in Department of Meta, Colombia - 0715_SJ02_MP02_20_MG | ecosystem: Environmental > Terrestrial > Soil > Wetlands > Peat | place...
CGCATTGCCCAGGGTGGCGCCGATATAAAACAGCGGAGTGACTTCGCCCCCTTTGAAACCGGAGGCCAGGGACGCGATGGTAAAGGCCATCTTGCCGGCAAAGTCGTAGCTGGGTAGTGGGTGCTGAAAGGCCTCGATGATGGTGGGAATGCCAAGCCCGATATAGCGTTGTCCACCTGCTGTCATGATGATCAGGGCGATCAGGCAGCCGCCCAGCAAGGGGCGGGCAGGCGCATAGCTTATTTTTTGTTTGATCCAGGCCGCCAGATGGTGGGTAGCCTCAGCAAAAAACTTGCCGGTCAGTCCGAACACGGCACCAGCCAGCAATACGGCAGCACAGCTCCAGAGGCTGAGTGTGGGAATCAGTGGAATGACATAGTGGGTATGCTGTACTCCCCACAGCAGGCTGACCTGATCTGCCGCAATGGCGGCAACCATGCAGGCGAGCAGGGCGTCGTAATGCAGGCGGCCAATGGCCAGCACCTCCAGCCCGAAAATGGCACCGGCCAGCGGGGTGCCAAATACCGAGGCAAAACCGGCACTGATGCCGGCCATTAGCAGAATGCGTCTTTCTTCATGTTTCAGCCTGAGCCGATGAGCAATTTGATCGGCCAGAGCCCCTCCCATTTGTACCGCCGTGCCTTCGCGGCCTACCGATGCGCCAAACAGGTGAGAAATTACCGTGCCACCCAATACCAGTGGTGCCATCCGCAGCGGAATCATGCGTTTGGGGTCATGGATTTCATCCAGCAACAGATTATTGCCCGCTTCCGCCCGCTGACCATAATGCAGATAGACCCAGCCAACCAGCAAGCCGGCCACGGGTAATAGCCAGATCAGTAACGGGTGGGCAAGCCGGGTCCGCGTAGCCCAGTCCAGTGCAAACAGAAAGAGGGCGGATGCCGTGCCGGCGCAGCTGGCAAGCAGGCCGGCGAGTAGCAGCCATTTGCCGATATAGGGCAAGAGCCAGGGCCTGGAGAAAAAGGGTGTTGGATTATTCATGGATGTCCGGTCAGTTTATGGGTGACAAGGCCTGGACAAGAAGGGGGAGTTTACGCGCCCGCACCTTCCTTCTTGTATCAGGAAAATGCAGGCATCATCAGCCCTGAGGGCGGTTTGTCTGTGCGGGAGGAATGCCATCTCCGAAGGTTAAGATACTAGCATCATTCCCGTTGAGAGTCTTGCCTGGCTTGTTCCAGCGCCTCCAGGAAATATTCCAGAACCAGATTGGGTCGTCTGCCCTTGCGCATCACCACATGGAGCGGGATGTCGTAACAAAAGCGTTCGGAATGCAGGGGGCGGAGCACACCTTGTGCGACCCAGCTTGCGGCAAAGTGGGCAGGCAAGAAGCCGATATAGCTGCCAGTCAGGATAAGAAAAGCAATCCCTTCCCGATCAGATGCAGTGGCCGTGCAGTTCAGTGCATGGTGCTGTTCCATGGCGGCGGCAGTCAGCCGGTAGTTGGGCGCAACGGCTTCGGCCTGACGCAACTCGTCCTGGCTGATGGCATCGTCCGGCCTGCTGAAGAACGGGTGTTCGCGGCTGCAATACAACAAGGAGTGCTCGGTATAGAGCTGGATGTAATCCAGGCCAGAGAGCGGGTTGATCAGGGGAACCACACCAACATGCAGGTGGCCATCCTGTACGCCCATCTCGATTTCGCTGGGCGTGGTCATCGAAATATTGATACGCACGCCAGGCCCACGCGCGCTGAGGGACTTCAGTGCGTGGCTGATGTGCATGTGTGACTGGGTGACCAGATTATTGATGATGCCGATATTCAGCTCGCCGCGCAGCTGCTGGTGCAGCTGGTTCACTTCGTTGCGGAATTCTTCAATGGCCGCCAGCATGGTCTGGCTGGCATGCAGCACGGCACGGCCCTCGTCGGTCAGGGCAAATCCGGCGCGACCGCGTTGGCACAGGCAGATGCCCAGGCGCTTTTCGAGGTCCCCCATATGCAGGCTGATGGCCGAGCGGCTGATGCCAAGCACGCTCTCGGCGGCAGAAAAGCTGCCGCACTCCACCACCGTCTTGAACAGGCGCAACAGGCGGATATCAAAATCACTGACCTGACCTAGTGATTGTTTCTTGGCCATTCGGTTGAGTAAATCAAAAACTGAAGATGAGAAATAAAAGATTTATCTCAACATAACACCTGAGCCAAGCTACGCCAAGTTTTTGCTTTCCGACTGGCTTTACGTGTGGGCACTCCTGAATGGCAGACGAGCAACAGCTTGCAAGAGACTGGCCCTGTTCCTCGTGCCGTGCAGCCAGGCTGTCTGGTGATATTGCCTGTCTTGCTCATGGCTTTCACAATAGCCGGCAGGGAGCGCGTCCATGATAAAAATGAAAACCGCCAGTTAACCCGGGGAATCTCCTTCAATGCCACAAACCATTTTCGAGCGTCAGCTACCACCATCCTCCGTTGTCCAGTCCTCTCTGGCAGGCAGCGTCAATCGTCCTTTCTGGATGGATGATGTACACAGACCCAGCTACCCGGCTTTGCAGGGGGATCACACTACCGCGCTGGCCATTGTCGGTGGCGGCTTTCTGGGATTGTGGACAGCCATTCTGGCGCGAGAGCGCCAGCCGGACCGCACGGTCATCTTGCTGGAAGCGCAGCAACTGGGTTGGGCGGCATCCGGACGTAATGGGGGATTCTGTGAGGCCAGCCTCACCCATGGTGAAGAAAACGGTGAAAAACGCTGGCCAGAGGAGTTGGCACAATTGCAGGCGCTGGGCTTGCAGAATCTGGATGAGATTGAAGCGACCCTCAAGCGTTATGGTATCGACTGCGACTTCGAGCGCAGTGGTGTATTGACGGTGGCGGTGGAGCCTTATCAGGACGAACAATTGCGCGGGGCGGGCTATCTGGCGGCAGAGCAGATTCGTGCCGAACTGGACTCGCCCACCTTCTTGTCCGGCCAGTGGGACCGGGAGGGGAGTGCCATGCTACACCCCGGCAAGTTGGTGGTGGGCCTGGCACGGGTAGCCAGTGAACTGGGGGTGCAGGTTTTCGAACATTCCGCGGTGATGCAGCTGAAATCCGCGTCTGATCACCTTGTTTTGCATACTACCAATGGTAGCGTCAAAGCCAGCCGGGTCATTTTGGCGACCAATGCCTTTCCCTCTCTGCTCAAACGCTATCGCCTGCATACCATTCCGGTGTACGACTATGTGCTGATGAGCGAACCGCTCAGTCCGCAGCAACTGGACAGCATTGGCTGGAAGAACCGGCAAGGCGTGGCCGATATGGGCAATCAGTTCCATTATTACCGCATTACCCGTGACAACCGCATCCTGTTTGGTGGTTACGATGCGGTCTATCACTTTGGTGGCAAGGTCAGCGAGCAGTACGAGGAGCGAATGGCGTCCTTCGAACGACTGGCCAGTCATTTCTTTAGCACCTTTCCGCAGTTGCAAGGCTTGCGTTTCAGTCATCGCTGGGGCGGGGCCATTGATACCTCCACCCGGTTCTGTGCCTTTTTTGCCTTGGCACGGAGGGGCAAGGTGGCGTATGCAGCCGGCTTTACCGGGCTGGGCGTGGGGGCAACACGTTTTGCCGCCAATGTATTGCTGGACAAGATCGAAGGTCTGGATACCGAACGTACCCGCCTGCGCATGGTGCGGGAGATTCCGCCGCCGTTTCCACCAGAGCCGCTGGCCTATGTTGCCGTGCAGGCCACGCGCTGGTCGCTGGATCGGGCGGATCATCAGCATGGGCGGCGTAATCTGATGCTGCGCACCATGGATGCCCTGGGGCTGGGTTTCGATTCCTGATGTGGGCACAGTGCGACAGTCCGATTTGAGCGGATTTCATTGATGACAAGGATGGCGTAAATGAACACCCCTACAGCGTTGCTGGCCAATCATTGCGTGGCAGCAGCCAGCATGGAGCTGGAATATCATGATCTACCCGCGGACCAGACCATTTCCGGACAGCCGCGAGTAGGCACGGCCATATTGGGTCAGTTGGGTGATTGCACGATTGGCGTCTGGGAAATGTCTCCCAGTGTCAGCACTGATATCGAATCCGATGAATTTTTCATCGTCTTGTCCGGTCGTGCCACCGTCCGCTTTGATGATGGAACGGCACCGTTATTGCTGCAGCCGGGCAGTGTGGGGCATCTGGCGGCGGGGAGCGCAACGACCTGGGATGTCACGCAGACCCTGCGCAAGATCTATATCGCCTGATCGCCCTTGAGCAGGGGAAAACGACAAAGGAGGAGTGGAGAGTGGAGATCAAAAAAAATTATATCGATGGTCAATGGCAAGCTGCGCTCCATGGTGGGCAGCGACAGGTGATCAATCCCGGCAACGGTGAAATCATCGGCCTGGTCAGCGACAGCAGCGTCGAGGACAGCAAACAGGCCATTGCCGCGGCAAAACGGGCTTTTTACGAGACCGGCGAGTGGCGGCGGATGGCTGGGCCCCGGCGGGCCGAAATCTTGTACGCCATTGCAGCCGCCATTCAGGCCCGGGCCGATGAGTTGGCTGTGCTGGACACGCTGGATAATGGCAAACCGCTGCGTGAGGCGCGCTGTGATGTGGACGATGCAGCAGCCTGCTTCAAGTATTACGCCGGACTGATCAGCAAGCCGCAAGGCGGGGTTTACGAGGTGGGTGATGGTTTTGGTGCCATGCATGCCTACTGTCTGCACGAGCCGGTAGGCGTTTGCGCCCTGATCACCCCCTGGAATTACCCGCTGCTGATGGCGGCCTGGAAGCTGGCACCGGCACTGGCTGCTGGCAACTGCGTGGTCTTCAAGCCCAGCGAGCTGACCCCCTTGTCTGCCGTAGCCTTGTTCGAGATTTTTGACAGCGTGGGCCTTCCGCCGGGTACGGCCAACCTGGTGTTGGGTACTGGGCCGGAGGCCGGGCATGAGTTGGCACTCAGCCACGATGTGGACATGATTACCTTTACGGGTAGTACCCGTACCGGGCAGATCATTGCCAGTGCTGCGGTGGGCAATCTGAAAAAAGTGGGGCTGGAGCTGGGTGGAAAATCACCCAATGTGATTTTTGCCGATGCCGAGCTGGATGGTGCTGTCGAGTGGGCCATGATAGGCGTGTTTTTCAATCAGGGGCAGGTCTGCTCGGCTGGCTCTCGCATTCTGATTGAAGAAAGCATCAAGGATGAATTCGTCCGCCGGCTGGCCGAGCGTGCCAATGCCATGACGATCGGTCCGGGCATGCATGATCCGGACATGGGGGCGATTGTGTCTGAAGCGCAATTGCAAAAAGTGCTGGCTCATATTCAGCGTGCCCGGCAACAAGGGGCCAGACTGGTATGTGGTGGTGAGCGCTACACCGAAGGCGAGTGCGCCAAGGGCTTTTTTGTCCGGCCTACCATTTTTGATGATTGCCATGGTGACATGGACATCGTCCGTGAAGAAGTGTTTGGCCCGGTGGTTGCCGTGCAGACCTTCCGTAGTGAGGCTGAGGCAGTCGCCATGGCCAATGACACGCCCTATGGTCTGGCGGGTGGGGTATTTACCACCGATGGAGCAAGAGCCTTGCGGGTGATGAAGGAGATTCGCGCCGGCATTACCTGGATCAACTGTTATAACCCCACTTTTAACGAGGCTCCATGGGGTGGCTACAAAATGAGTGGCTATGGTAGGGATCTGGGCGTGAACGGCATGCAGGAGTACCAGCAGGTCAAGCAGGTGAATATCAATCTGCAGCCTGGCCGGGTGGGCTGGTATCCGCAACGCTGAGCCAGGGCAGGACGCGGTGTATTCGGCCGCGCTCCTGCCCCCGGTTTGTGCTGATCAGGCAGGAATCAGGCATTGTTGCTCAGGCAGCATGGCCTGTAGCTGCCCCTGACTGCTTCCGCTGTATCCACCTGCGTCCACCAGGTCTGACCCGGCTGGTGCTGCCGCAGGCTGAATGCCTGGCCCATTTGTGGTGTGCACACGGCTACATCATGTGCTGCTGCAAGTTTGACGATACGTTCGAACGGTTCTTGCCAGGCATGCATGGACAGATCAAAAGTCCCGTTGTGCAGTGGTAGCAGGCGGCTGCCGCCAAGGTCAAGATGAGCCTGCATGGTTTCTTCCGGCTGCATATGTACTCGCGCCCAGTTTTCGTTGTAAGCCCCGGTTTCCATCATGGTGAGGTCGAATGGTCCAAAGTGTTCGCCAATATGCCGGAACCCATCAAAATAGCCGGAATCCCCGCTGAAAAACAGACGCAGTCCGGCCCCGAGCATGACCCAGGAGGCCCATAGCGTTTTGTTGCTGTCAAACAGCCCGCGGCCGGAAAAGTGCTGCGCTGGTGTGGCAATAAAACGCATGCCTGAGAGCTCGGTCGATTCCCACCATTCCAGCTGCCTGATCTTGTCCGGGGAAATGCCCCAGCGAATCAGGATGTCGCCAACCCCGCGTGGCGTCAGGAAAAATTCTGTTTTGGCGGCCAGTTTGAGCACTGCGGCATGATCAAGATGATCGTAATGATCATGTGAAAGGATGACCGCCTTGATCGGCGGGAGTTCTTCAATGCTGATGGGCGGCTGATGGAAGCGCAGAGGCCCCGCCCACTGCACTGGAGAGGCACGTTGCGAAAAGACCGGGTCGGTCAGCCAGAACTCCCCCTGCAACTTGAGCAGCATGGTGGAGTGGCCAAGTCGGAAGGCTGTTTCATCGGCTGCTGCGAGCAGTGCTTCCCTGTTTAATGCCTGAACCGGAATCCGGCCTTTGGGTCTGGTGTTGGAAGGTTTGTTGAAAAGAAAATCCCACAGGATGCGGATAGACTTGCGCCAGCTGTTCTGGTGCGGGGTGTTGTCTGGCTGGCGGGTGTGGCTCGGGATTCGGGGCTGCATGGTTCAGGCTTTCTGTACGAATGCTGCGGGTGGGTGTTTTGTCGTGCCAAAACATACACTGCACAGTGTAGTTTTCATTCTGAAGAAAGTAAACTCATTAGTGTAATATTGTCTGATCTATCCCCATCAGGCGCATCATGCCCACAACAAAACGTCTGACAGAGCGCAAGCGCGAAGCCATTCTCCAGGCGGCGATCAGCGAATTTCGCCAGCATGGCTTCGAAGCCACCAGCATGGACAATATCGCTGCGGCAGCCTGCGTCTCAAAACGTACGGTGTACAACCACTTTCCCAGCAAGGATGAGCTGTTTTCCAGCATGTTGCTGCATTTGTGGAATCACAGTGAAAGTGGCCCTTCGCAGCTTTATCGCAGCGATATTGCCTTGCGCGAGCAGTTGCTAGGTCTGTTGCAAGCCAAAATGCAGATGTTTGCCGATGCTCATTTCATGGATCTGGCCCGGGTTGCCATTGCCGCCACGATTCATGCTCCGGAACGGGCTGAGCGAATTGTTGCCAGACTGGGTGAAAAAGAGGAGGGCATGAGTATATGGATTCGCGCTGCGCAAGCCGATGGCAAGCTCAAACATGCTGATCCGGTCTTTGCCGCTCATCAGTTACTGGCGCTATTGAAGGCATCTGCATTCTGGCCGCAGATCACCTTGGGGCAGGCCGCGCTTTCAGCAGAGGCTGCGGACTTTGTGGTGGCGTCCAGCGCTGATATGTTTCTCGCCTGTTATGCAACAACAACATCGAACGGTTGAAACAGTCCATGCATTGCATTTTTTATGCAAGCATCTATGCTGATGTTAACAGGCCGTGCGGAGGAGCCGGTCTGCAGAAAAAGGCCAGCGCCGCATAAGCTGACAAGGCCTGATCACTGTTGTCTGATGTCGGAGAGCAGAGTCATGAAACTAGACGATTTCAACCAGGTTGCCGATCTGATCGGCCTGAAAAAACGTTCGCGTGAAGCGGTATGGCTAATGGAAGTGGAAGGCATGACCGGTTATTTCGCTGCGCAGCAGATGGATATCAGCGAGTCGACGGTATCTCGTGCCCATACCCGTTTCCGTCTGGCGCTACGCAAACTCAATGCCCTGTCCGGGCATCTTCCCTTATAAAACCCACTATCAGTTCATCAGAGCCCGGCATCATGCCGGGCTTGTTGCATTTGGCAGCTCAACTTGCCGCCTGTTCGCGCAGCCACATCAGCAAGGCCTGCAGGCCGGGGTGGTCGGCATAGCTGTCCGGATACACCAGATAGTAGCCGGCCCCGGTGTTCAGCACCGTCTCGAATGGCTGTACCAGCCTGCCTTGTTGCAACTCCTCCTTCAGCAGTTCCATGTCCCCGATGGCTACTCCCAATCCGCTTGCCGCCGCCGTCCAGGCCAGATGATGCAGATCGACCACCTGATGCTTGTACTGCGTTAGCGAGCGGATTTGCTGTGTTGCCAGCCAGGCCACCCATTCCTCGTAATCCCGGGTGGTGTGGAACAGGGTCTGTCCGGCCAGATCATCCAGCGTGGTCAAGCAAGGCAGCATGGCTGGTGCGCATACCGGGCTGAGCAGTTCCGGCACCAGCAACTCGGCCTGCATCTCTGGCCACTGACCATGGCCGAAGAGGATATAGGCCTGGTTGAGGTTGGGGTCCAGCTCATCCGGCTCGTACACCATGCTGTCGATGCGCAGCTGGGTGAGCGGATGCTGCTGGTAGAAGCTGCCCAGGCGCGGCATCAGCCAGCGCACGGCAAAGCTCACATACACCTGCAACGACAGGATGTCGGTTTGGGTTTTCAGCCGCCGTTCCACTTCCTTCAGTCTTTCCACCACATCTTGTGCCACCGGCAATAGCGTACGGCCGGAGGGGGTGGGCAGGATGTGGCGATTCTGCCGTTGCAGCAGCGGGGTGGCGTAGTGCTGCTCCAGCAGACGGATCTGCTTGCTGATGGCGCCCTGGGTCAGGAACAGACGGCGCGCAGCCTCGGTGAAGCTGCCGGTCTGCACCACGGTGACAAAGGCGCGCAGGGCGCTTAACGAGGGGAGGTGATGGCTGTCGTTCATGACGGAATGGAATGGTTTCATGCCAATTATTCGTTCGTGCAAATTAGGCGATTTCCGTATGGTTGGCAACAAATAGCCCCGCAGACGGAGACAGCATGCACCACGATTTCGATTCCCAACGGCAATACACCCTGCAGCACGACCGTCGCCTGAGTGCGGCAGGACAGCAGCTGCAATGCGAGGGTGTCGACCTGCCAGCATTGACCGCCGAGTTCGGCTCGCCCCTGTTTGTTTATTCCGCGCCGGAAATCCGCCGCAATATCGCCGAAATCCAGCAGGCCTTTGCTGCGCATGCTGCCACGCGTATCTGCTATGCCTCCAAGGCCTGCTCGCTGCTGGCGGTGTTGCAAGTGGTGCGCGAGGCGGGCATCAGCATCGAAGCCAATTCTGCCAATGAGATCCGCCGCTGTCTGGCCGCCGGTTTTGCCGGTGGCGACATCGTCTACAACGGCGTGGTCAAGCGCGACGAAGAGCTGGAGTTCGCCATTCGCCAGCAGCTGCATGCCATCAACGTGGACAGCGAGCACGAGCTGCATGCCATCGATCGCATCAGTCGTCAGCTGCAGATGCCGGTGCGTATCTGCCTGCGGGTGGAGCCCAATGTCAAGGCAGCCACGCATGAGGGGCTGATGACAGCCTTCCGCGCCAAGTCCGGAGTGGATCTGGCCGATGCCGAGCGCATCTGCCGTCAGGCGCTGGACATGCCTTATGTGACGCTGTGCGGCCTGCACATGCATGTGGGGGATCAGGTGCCGGATGCCGAGCCCTTTGCTGCCGCCACGCGGGTGCTGGTGGAATGTGCCCGCAATCTGGAAGCGGTGCTGGGATTGCGCTTTGACATGATCAATGTCGGTGGCGGCATTCCCACCCCTTACCGCTATGCCAGCGACCGTGGCCTGGGGGGACCGGACAATATGCAGCCCAAGATCGGGGCCGACGAATTTGCCGCCGCGGTCATCCGCGAGGTGCACGCCTGGCGCGATGACATCGAAATCTGTATCGAACCGGGGCGCAAGGTGGTGGGCAGCGCGGCCGTCCTGCTGACCCGCATGGTGACAGCCAAGGACAAGACTTTGCTGCGCGAGGATGGCAGCGTGGAGGGACGGGTGCGCTGGTGCATGCTGGATGCTGGTTTCAATGCCATCCCGGATTACAAGGACTGGTATTTCTATGTCTACAACGCCAGTCGTATCGCCGATAGTCACCAGCAGGCGGTGAAGCTGGGCGGGCCGCTGTGCGATGGCGGTGATTACTTCCGTCACGGCCCCTTGGGGGAGCAGTTCCTGCTGCCATCGGACAGCAGCGTGGGCGACGTGCTGGCCTTTCTCGATGTGGGGGCCTATCAGCTGGAAAACCAGACGGTTTACAACGCCCAGCCGCGCTCGGCCGCGGTACTGATCGACACTGCCGGCCGTTATCGTCTGGTCCGCCGTCAGGAAACTTTCAGCGATATGTTGCTGCTGGAAAGCGGTTTGCAGTAGTGCAGTGCGGCCGCTGACCGGATGGTCGGTGGCCTGACAAGAGCAAGCAGACAGTCGCAGCGTCCCTTGCAAGAACGTATGTCCACTTACGTCGTTTTGGAGGAGTCGAGATGAAGCTGAAAACCTGGTGTGCCCTGTGCTTGTCTGCCGTGGC
>Ga0187781_10004376_pt1 | contig 10516 bp, 9 predicted proteins | sample 0715_SJ02_MP02_2_FD_132447 | JGI IMG/M metagenome (GOLD analysis project Ga0187781, IMG submission 132447) | Tropical peat soil microbial communities from peatlands in Department of Meta, Colombia - 0715_SJ02_MP02_20_MG | ecosystem: Environmental > Terrestrial > Soil > Wetlands > Peat | place...
CGTCCGCGCAGGCATGTCGAAACCTGCAGCGTGCGGATCGATGCGCCCGAAATGCAGCTGCCGGACCAGCGTCAGCGCCGAGCTCGTGAGCTCGCGGTCGAACCCGGACCAGGCGGCGGACGCGGCCGCCGGGCGCTGCGCGGAGAGCGCCGCCAGCTCCGCGGCCAGCTGCGGCGCGCGGTAGTCGGCGGCCGACAAGCCATAGTCCGAGGCAGACTGCAGAAGTCGGATCAGCGCGCGCGCCTGCTCCGTGGCGGCTCCTCCACGGCTCCAGAGGAGCTCGTTCCCGGGAGTGCCGGGCGCGGTGGCCGCCGCCACCGGCAGCGTGCCGGCGAGAAAGGATCCGAGTATGGCTAACCCGAGTATGGCCAACGCCACCCGGCGCGCGAGCGCTGACATGAGGGCAGCTTGCGATGGCGCGGGGGTTGCGGGGATAGGTATTAGCCGCAACGGGTTAGGTATTCCGGCGCATGATGCGCCAACCGCAATGGAGCACCCTTGGGCCTGCGGACTCGCGGAGGCGGTTGATGCGTGCAATTCGTCGGATTCTGGTGGCGGTCAAGGACCCCGGGGCACGCTCGCTGCCCGCGGTGAACAAGGCGGTTCAGCTGGCCGGCGCGCTGGATGCGGACCTCGAGCTCTTCCACGCCATCGATTCCCCCTTTTATACCGACATGCTCGGGATCGCCTCGCAGCATACCCGGCGAATGGAATGCGACGAGCGCAGCGAGTACCTGCAGCGGCTGGAGCGCATCGCGGCGCGCGCCCGGCTCCACACGGCGCGCGTGAGCGTGGCCGTGGAGTGCGATTATCCGGCTTACGAGGCGATCGTACGCCGCGGTTTGAGGATCGGCGCAGACCTCATCGTGGCGGAATGTCACGCCGGCCGCCGCCTCGCCCAGGGTCTGCTGCATCTGTCGGACTGGGAGCTGCTGCGCCTCAGCACGGTCCCGGTGCTGCTGGTGAAACGCGCGCGGCCTTATCACCGCCCGACGATCGTGATGGCGCTCGACCCGAGCCACGCGTTCGCCAAGCCCGCGCGGCTCGACGATGAGATCCTGGAGGCGGGCAGTGTGGTGGCGGCCGGCCTGCGCGGCAGCTTGCATGCGGTGCACGCCTATCCCACTGCAACCGCGGGTCTGGGCGGTCCGGGAGCGGCGCTGGGCTCGCGCCTGCAGGCCGCGGCCGTGAGCGCCCAGGCGGGTCTCGAGCGTGCCCTGCGGTCCGCGTCTGTCGCTCCTTCCTGCCGGCACCTGGTCCCCGGGGATCCGACCGGTGCGGTCCGCGATACGGCCCGGCGCCTGGGCGCCGACATCGTGGTCGCGGGGGCGGTGTCGCGCTCGGGGCTCAAGCGGGCGTTCATCGGCAACACCGCTGAACGGTTGCTCGATTGCCTCTCGTGCGACCTGCTGATCGTGAAGCCGGCCGGGTTCCCGAGCGCCGTGCCGCGCTCCTCCCGTGGCGCCCGGCTGATCGCGGTCGAGCCCCTCGGCTGAGGCGCTTAGCTTCGCCCGCTCACAGATTCTTACAAGGCATTTTGGTTATCCTAAGAGCCCCATGCAGGCTCTTACAGGAGAACTCGCGCGCAGCGTGCTCGATGCGGCGCCCGACGCCCTGATCATCGTCGACGCGCAGGGGATCGTCCGCTTCGCCAACGCCCAGGCATCGGTGCTGTTCGGCTACCCGCACGAGGAGCTGGTCGGACAGCATCTCGAGCAGCTGATACCCGAGAGGTTTCGGGCTCGCCACGCCGACCACCGCCAGACCTACTTCGCCACCCCGCGCCTGCGCCCCATGGGCGCCGGGCTCGCGCTGTTCGCCCGGCGGCGCGACGGAGCCGAGTTCCCGGTGGAGGTCAGCTTGAGTCCGGTCGCCGGTGAGCGGGCGCTGGTGGCCGCGGCGATCCGCGACGCAACGGAGCGCAAACGGGTGGAAGCGGAGCTCACGGTTGCGCGCGAGGCTGCGGAGAAGGCGCGGGCGGCGGCCGACCACGCCCGCGAGATCGCCGATCAGCTGCGGGAAGTCGCCGACGAGTCGCGCGCGGCCGCGGATCGCGCCAACCAGGCGAAGAGCCGGTTTCTCGCGACCGCGAGCCACGATCTGCGCCAGCCATTGCAGACGCTCGCGCTGCTCAATGGGACGCTCAGGCGCATGGGGACGGATGCCGACGCCGCCGAGGTGCTGGCGCAGCAGGAGCATGCCGTCGGGACGATGTCACGGCTGCTCAACGCCTTGCTCGATATCAGCAAGCTCGAATCGGGAGCGGTCAAACCCGAGCCGCGGGACTTCCGCATTGCCAGCGTCCTCGAGGCGATACGCCGCGAATTCCGCGCCCCGGCGCAGGCCAAGGGCCTCGAGCTGCTGGTGGAGTCCTCGGAGGAATCGACGCATAGCGATCCAGCCATGGTCGAGCAGATCCTGAAGAATCTGGTCTCGAATGCCCTGAAGTACACGCATCAGGGCCGCGTGGTGGTGCGCTGCCGCCGCGAGGGGACGACGCTGCGCATCGAGGTCATGGATACCGGCGTCGGCATTCCAGCCGCGCAGCTCGCCTACATCTACGACGAGTTCTACCAGGTGGGCGTGACTCCGAACAGCTCGCGGGAGGGCTACGGACTCGGGCTGAGCATCGTGCAGCGGCTGGTGAAGCTGCTCGATGCGCGTCTCGAGGCGATGTCCGAGGTCGGCAAGGGCTCGGTTTTTTCCCTGCTGCTGCCGCTTGCGGCTGCGGCGGTGCGCGAACCGGTGCCGGACATGACGCGGGCCCCGGCGGCACGTGCCGCGGCAGCGGCCGGCAGGGCCCGTATTCTGCTGGTCGAGGATGATGCCAGTGTCCGCGACGCCACTTCCATGCTGCTGCGGGTCGAGGGCTATCGGGTCACTGCGGTTGGTTCGCTGTCGGATGCGCTGCGCGCGGTCGCGAAGGAGGCGCCTGCGCTGCTGGTGACCGACTACCATCTCGCCGAGCGAGAGCTCGGCACGGAGGTCATCGCCGCGGTGCGCGAGCGCGTGCGGCCGGAGCTCAAGTCCATACTCCTGACCGGTGACACCTCGGCCGAGATCAAGGAGATGCGCGCCGATCCCAACCTGAGGATCCTGAGCAAGCCGGTGGACGCCGAGGAGCTCCTGAGAGTCCTGCAGACCTTGCTCGGCGGGTGAGCTTTCGGCGCGAGCGGTGTGCGGGGGCGGCCGGTCAGTGGCCCGGGCTGTCGGCTTCCAGATCCATCACCATGCGCACCAGTTGCGCCAGTGAGGCGGCGCCGCTCTTTTCCATGACGCGCGCCCGGTGAATCTCCACCGTGCGCTGACTCACGCCCAGCTCCGCCGCCATGATCTTGTTGGGTTTGCCGCGCGTCATGAGCGCGAGCACCTCGCGCTCGCGCGGCGTGAGTGAGTCGAGCCGCTCGCGGATCTTCGCGTGCTGATCGAGCGCCGTGCGGTTGCGGGTATCGCGCTCCAGGGCGCGCTGGATGCGATCGATCAGATCCTGGTCGCGAAACGGCTTCTGCAGGAAGTCGAACGCCCCCTGCTGCATGGCCTCGACCGCCATGGGGATGTCGCCATGGCCGGTGATGAAGATCACCGGGATGACCGCTCCGCGCAGATTGAGCTGCTGCTGCAGCTCGAGTCCGCTCATGCCGGGCATGCGCACGTCGAGCACCAGGCAGCCCGGCTGGCTGGGCTTGTAGGTATCGAGGAACTCGATCGCCGAAGCGAGGGTCTGCGTCTGCAGGCCGACGGATCTCAGCAGGAAACGCAGCGAGTTGCGCACGCCCTCATCGTCGTCGACGACGAAGACCGTTGGGGCCTGTTGATGCATGTCACTCGTGGGATTGCGCCGGTATTACCATATAGAAGCACGCTCCGGACGGATTGTTGGCCCGATAGCCTACGGTCCCGCCATGAGCGCGCGCTATGGTACTGCTGATTGCGAGTCCCAGCCCAGTACCGTTCTCCTTGGTGGAAAAGAACGGATCGAACACCCGCTTGACCGCATCCGGCGCCAGCCCGGGGCCGTTGTCGCACACCATGAGCTGCACCCCGTTGCCGTGCGACAGGGAGGTGCTGATGGCGACCCTGGGATGCCCGCCTGGCTGCGTGCTGAGCGCCTCGAGACTGTTGCGCAGGAAATTGAGAATCACCTGCTGGACCTGCCCGGCATCGGCCGCCACTTCGGGAAGCCCGGGGGCGAGATCGAGCGTCAGCTCGACGCCGTGCAGACTCGCGTCAGTCTTCATGAGCTCGTGCAGCTCCTCGACCAGCGCATTCATGGCGACCGGCAGATGCTCGGCCTGGTTGCTGCGGGCCAGGGCACGCAGCCGGCGGATGATGTCGGCGGCGCGGGTCGTCTGCGCGGCGATCTGGCGCAGCGCCTCACGCAGCTCGTTCGGGTCCGTGCCCGGGCGGGTGAGCAGCCGCTCACAGGCATGGGCGTAGTTGGCAATGGCGGTCAGGGGCTGATTCAGCTCATGGGCAACGCCGGCCGCCATTTCGCCGATGGTCGCCATGCGCGAGACGTTGAGCAGCCGCCCGTGCAGGGCGGCCATCGGATCATGCCCGGCCGTTCCAGTCGCAGCCGCCTTCGGCGCCGGCCCTGACCCCCCGACCCCGTTAGTGTTCATTGCATGCTCGGCATTGGCTCTGAAGGGCCAGAATCCACGATCGGTCAAGCTCCGTCTGTACGTATCTTGCGCAAGCGAGCGACCGGTTCACGGTGGGCGTTTCGCCGCCCTTCAGGGCCTTACGCCGCGCTGCGGGGCCGGTGCCGCCGCCCGGGCCGGCTCCGTCCACCAGCCGCCGCCGAGTGCCACGTACAGCGCCACGGTGTCCTGGTAGCGGACCGCCACCAGCTGCAGGTCCGCGATCATGGCCTGGTGGTACTGGGCGTCAGCGCTCAACACGTCCAGGTAGGTGTTGAGTCCGGCCTGGTAGTTCGCCTGCACCAGACGCAGGGCTTCCTCGGCGCTCGAGAGCGAATCGTCCTGCGCCTCGAGGGCTGCGGCATCGTGCTCCAGGGCCCGCAGGGTGTCGGCCACCTGAGCGAATGCTGCGAGTACCACCTGGCGGTAGAGCGCGGCGGCCTGCTGGTACTGATCGAGTGCGGCCTTGCGATGGAACCATAGCGTGCCACCTTCGAACAGCGGCTGCGTGAGCCCGGCGCCGGCGTCCCACGCCCGGCCGCCGGCGGCGGTGAGCTGGCCGGTCGTCGCGCTGTTGGCGCTGTAGCTGCCGCTGAGAGTCACGCTCGGCAGGAGCGCCGCCGTCGCGACCCCGACATTGGCACTGGCGCCGTGCGCGGCGGCCTCGGCCATCAGCACGTCGGGCCGCTGGCGCACCAGCTCCGACGGCAGACTGACCGGGAGCTGCTCGGGCAGGGTCAGCTCCACGAGGTCGATGTCCGGCGGGCTCCACTCCGACGGCACGCGGCCGACCAGGGTCGCGAGCAGGTCGTCGGCCTGCGAGAGCCGCTGCTCGAGTTGCGGCACGCTGGCCTCGGTGGCAGCGAGCTGGCCCTTGAGGCTCAGCACATTGGAGTAGGGCGCCGTGCCCGCGTTCACCTGCACCTGGGCGAGCTGCACCTGCTGGCGCTGCAGCTCGATCAGCTGATTGGTCGCATCGACCTCGGCCCGGTAGGCGGCCCGTGCAACCACCGTGTTGACGATGTTGGAGATCAGGGTGAGGTAAGTGGCCTGCTCGGTGGCACGCTGCAGGTCGACCTGCGCATGCAGACCTTCGATCATGCGCCGCTCGCCGCCGAACACATCGAGCGCGTAGCTCACCGAGGCCGAGAGTGTGAACAGGTTGAAGACGGTTGCCGGAGCGCTCTCGCCGACCTTGATCGGCGGGTAGCGCTGGCGGGTGGCCGCGGCGTCCGCCTCGGCCTGGGGATAGAAGATGCCGTAGCCGCCGCGCAGGTTGTCCTCGCTCTGCCGCAGGCTCGCTTCTGCCGCCTCCAGCCCCGGGTTGGCGCGCAGCGCCTCGCTGACGATCGAATCGAGCCGCTCGGAGCCGAACAGCTGCCACCAGTCCGCGGCGAGTTTCGCACCCGGGGTGAAGTGCTGCGCGGCGCCGTGCGCCGCCACGGTCGCGGACGGGTCGGCACCGCCGGCATAGTGCGTGACCGGCGGCGCTTGCGGGCGATGGTAGTTCGGGCCGACCGCGCAGCCGGCGGCGAGACCGGCCAGCAGCCAGAGGGCGCAGCGTCGGCCGGCGCGATTTCGGTCAATTCTCCCCGGCGCCCACATAGACATCGACCAGCTGTCCGGGATAGAGGTTCAGGTTTTTCGGCTTCTCGAAGCGGAACACCATCGGCAGCACGCGCAGGTCCACCCGTTCTTCGCGCGCATCCGAGAGCTCGATCTTCGGCGAGACGTAGGGCTGGATCCTCACGAAGCTGAGCGGCAGATGGATGTTGGTGCCGCGCACGAACATCTGCGCCTGGATCTTTTCGGGAGCCGGCAGCTCGTGGACCAGGATCTCGTCGATGTAGGCGCGCACCTGCAGGTGGCTCTGTGGCAGACCCATCACGATCAGGGGATCGAAGCCCTGGGTATAAGTGTCGTAGGCACCCTGCGCCGATACGTAGCTGCCGACGCTCGAGCTCACCGCCATGACGACTCCGTCGGCCGGAGCGCGGATCGTGTACTTGGCGAGCAGCGCTGCGGAGGACTGATAGGCCTTCTCGAGCGCGGTATAAGTGCGCTCGGCGTTCTGGATGTCGTAGGTCCAGGCACCGGCCTTGGTGAGCTCGTATTGCCGCTCGATCACCTGCAGGCTGGTGGCGGCGATCTTCTCCGCATTGCGGGCATTGTCGAGCGCGTCGGCGCTGATCGACTTCGGGTCGATGTCGTAGGAGCGTTGCTGCTTGGCGAGCTGGTCGCGGGCGTTCTTGAGGGTGGCCCGGGCGTTTTCCACCTGCGCTGCCGACACCGCGAGTGTCTCGCGCCGCGGCTCCGCGCGCAGCTCGCGCAGCATGGCGTGCGCGGCCTCGGCCTGCGCCTGCTGCTGCTCTGCGGCGGCGCGCTGCACCGAGTCGTCGAGAGTGAGCAGCGCATCGCCCTTCTTCACCTGCTGACCCTCCGCCACCAGGATGCGGGTGATGGGCCCGGCGACTTCCGGATAAATGTTGATGTTCGCGCCGTGCGCCTGGTCGCTCTCGATGATGCCGTTGCAGTAGATACCGTGCTTGTAAGGATTGGCAGCCGGCGTGAATACCGGCGGCTGCGCGCTCGGCTCCTGGCTGAAGAGGAAGGCGCTCACGATCGCCAGCAGCAGGCCGACAGCGGAAGCGATGAAGATGATCTTATTGCGCATCGAGCTGGCTCCGTTCGATGCCCGTGACCCTGCCGTCCTCCATGCGCAGGATGCGGTCGGCGAATTCGTAGATGCGCGCATCGTGAGTGACGATGACGATGCAGCGCTGGTCGGTGAGCAGATGCTCGCGCACGAAGCTCACGATGTTGCGGCCGGTATCGCCATCGAGCGAGGCGGTCGGCTCGTCGAAGATGAGGATGTCCGGGCGGCTGACGATGGCGCGCGCGATGGCGACGCGCTGCTGCTCGCCGCCGCTCAGCTTCACCGGCGGCAGCGGCGCCCGGTTCCTGAGGCCGACGATTTCGAGGTTGCGCTCGGCTTCCTCCACCGCGGCGTTCCATTCGCGGTGCTGCAGGATGAGGGGAATGGCGACGTTCTCCGCCGTGGTCAGGCGCGGAAACAGGTGATAGTCCTGGAACACGAAGCCGATGCGCTTCAGGCGGAACGCCGCGAGCTCGTCGCTCGAAAGGCTCCAGATGTCCGCGTCCTCGACCTGCACCGTGCCCGAGCTCGGGCGCAGGATTCCCGAGATCATGCTGAGCATGGTGGTCTTGCCGCTGCCCGAGGGGCCCACCACGTAGAGCATCTCGCCGAAGCTCGCCTCGAAGCTCACGTCCTTCACGGCATGCGTGCGGATCGGCTCCTCTCCGAACCACTTGTTGATGCCCCTGGCTTCGATGGCGGTCCTGGCCATGCCTAGCCCCGGAAGATATCGAACGGCTCGATCCGCAGCACTTTGCGCACGCCGACGTAGCTCGAGATGGCGGCGATGATCACCACCATGACGAACGCCATGGCGAGGTTGCCGAAGGTGATCATCGCGGCGTAGTCGGGCAGGTGCGAGCGCGCGATCCAGATGAGCGCGGCGCATAGTCCCACGCCCAGGCCATAGCCGGTGAGCGCCACGAAGGTCGCCTGGAACAGGATCATCTCGACCAGCTCGCGGCCCTTGGCGCCGATCGCCTTCAGGGCCCCGAACTTGTCGATGTTCTCGAGGATGAAGGTATAGAACGTCTGCCCGGAGATCGACAGGCCGACTATGAAGCTGATCAGCGTCATCAGCATCATGTTGGTGCCGATGCCGGTCTGGTACATGTAGAAGTCCGAGATCTTCTGCACGAACTCATCGCGCGTCAGCGCCAGGTAGCCGGCGGCCTTGACCTGCGCCTTGATGGTCGCGACATCCGCCGGGCTCTTTGGCTCGACCAGCAGATACGACATGGTGAAGCGCGAGTTCGGTATGTACTGCAGCGCGCGGTTGTAGGTCGTGTAGAGCGTCGGCACGCCGAACAGCGCACTGGAAGCCACCCGGGCGATGCCGACGATCACGCCGCGATGGTCGTTGAGCTCGAACTCGGTGCCGATGTGCGGATTCTGCAGCTTGTAGAATTCCGCATCCTGGATGGCGATGAAGGCGTTCTCGGCGAAGATGTCCTCGATGTTGCCGCTGAGCATCTGCGGCCGGCCGAAGAGGCTGGTGTCATCGAGTCCGATGACGTTGGCCGACTGATAGGTGCCGTCGCGCAGCTTGAGCAGCGCGCCCCCCGAGTACAGCGGCACCGCGTACTTGACTCCCGGAACGCTGCGCACCTCGTCGAGCACGTAGTCGGGAAGCGGAATGGTGTTGGCGACTGTCTGCACCGCCGGATCCATCACCCACACCGAGGCGCCGATGTTGATGACGGTGGAGGAGGAGCGGCTGAGAATCCCGGCGAACAGCGAGGTCATCTCGATCATCAGGAATACTGCGAAGGTGATTCCGACCAGCAGCGCCGCGAACTTGGCGCGGTCGTTGATCAGCAGCTTGTAGGCGATCAGCAGGATGCCAGGCATGCGGGCATGATCGCGACCGGAGGCGCCCCGGGTAATCCGCGGAAGGCACAGCTCACGCGTGGAAACTACCTACCGCGGGCCAGGGAGGATGCCCGGCGCTACGTACAAGCGCGGATTGCCGTCTCCACCCCTCAGTGCATGTACTGGCCGCCGTTCACGGAGAGCGTTTCGCCGGTGATGTAGGCGGCCGCATCGCTCACCAGGAAGAGGATGGCGGCCGCAACCTCCTCGGGCCGGGCCAGGCGGTGCAGCGGCACGCCGGCGACGATCCTCTCGCGCACCCCGGCCGGCACGGCCTCGACCATGGCGGTGTCCGTATAACCGGGGGCCACGGCGTTCACGGTGATGCCGTGCGCGGCGCTCTCCAGCGCCAATGCCTTGGTGAAGCCGATGATCCCCGCCTTGGTGGCCGCATAGTTGGTCTGGCCAAACTGGCCGGCGAGCCCGTTGACCGAGCTCACGTTGACGATGCGCCCGAAGCCGCGTTCGCGCATCGACGGGACCACGGCGTGACACATGTTGAAGCAGCCGCCGAGATTCACGTCGACGACCGCGCGCCACTGCTCGGGCGTCATCTTGTGCAGGCTCGCGTCACGGGTGATTCCGGCGTTGTTCACCAGCACGTCGATGGGGCCGAGGGTGCGGACGACTTCGTCAACCCCCGTGTGACAGGCGGCGAAGTCCGCGACGTTCCACTGGAAGGTGCGGATCTCGTATTCCTCGCGCAGGCTGCGCGCCGCCGCGATGTCGCTGATGAAGGTCGCGGCCACCTGGTAACCGGCTTTCTGCAGTGCCCGGCAGGTCGCCGCGCCGATTCCCGCGACGCCGCCGGTGACGAGTGCAACACGTGCCATGGCTCACTCCCTTGGCTCGGTTCAACTTGTCAAAAATTGTGCAACTCCGGGTGCGCGCGCGCAGTACGCTCTTGTCCCTATGTACGGTCGCTGTGCGGGTTACTAGGCTCGCATTGAGGTACTGGAGGCGCTCGGATGGCCGCCACGGTTGAGTTTCGCCTGAATGGCCGGCCGGTGAGCCTCGGCGGCGGCCGCGACCGGTCGCTGCTGTGGGCGCTGCGCGGGGAGCTCGGGCTGACCGGTACCAAGTATGGCTGCGGCATCGGCGCCTGCGGTGCCTGCACCGTGCTGGTCGGCGGACGGGCGGTGCGCTGCTGCCTGACCACGCTTGGCGATGTCGCCGGGCGGGAGGTCGTGACCATCGAAGGTCTGGCGCAGGGTGCAAAACTGCATCCCCTGCAGCAGGCGTTCGCCGATCACGGGGCGCTGCAGTGCGGCTATTGCACCCAGGGCATGATCCTCGGCGCCCACGCGCTGCTCGCCGCCACGCCGCACCCTTCGCGCGAGGCGATCGC
>Ga0187781_10004377_pt1 | contig 10515 bp, 7 predicted proteins | sample 0715_SJ02_MP02_2_FD_132447 | JGI IMG/M metagenome (GOLD analysis project Ga0187781, IMG submission 132447) | Tropical peat soil microbial communities from peatlands in Department of Meta, Colombia - 0715_SJ02_MP02_20_MG | ecosystem: Environmental > Terrestrial > Soil > Wetlands > Peat | place...
CCTTCGATACGCGCGCGCAGGCCGCCCACAACGGCAACACCGCGAGCGGAGTTTATGTAAAAGAGGTCAAGCTAGGCATGTCCTTCGCAGAGGTGGAAGCGGCTCTAGGGCCACCCGAGACCCGCGCCGACTTGGGTGAAAAAGTTCTCTACAAATACAAAGACATGACGGTCGAGTTCCACAACGGCAAGGTCACCGACGTAAAGTAAGGAGCCAAGGCGCTTTCTCACATAAACCAGATCGCCATGGAGCAGGCCAAGCACCGCACACCACAAGGGTAATAGTCGCATTGTAGGGGCGGCCCTTGTGGCCGCCCGCGGGGCTGCCCCGACGATCGGGAAACTAACGCGAGCTCAGCCAGTTCAACATCCTCTCCGTCTGTGCCGCAGGGATGCCTTCCGACCAAATGCACTGATCGCCTTTATGGAAAAAAATGACTTGGCCGTTGTTTGCCTTGCCGATAAACGTGTCGTCCGTGGAGCGCGGGTCGGACGCGAGTTCGGGGTACCTGTGTGCCAGGATCGAACGATAATCGCGGTGGAAAGCTTGGGCCGCCTCGGGGCTGGACCAGCGAGTTTGCGCCACCAGCACGTACCGCTGCTTGGTTTGCGCCGCGGCCGGCTTCTCATAGAGAAGATACCGGTCGGCAAGCCAGTGTGTGCTTACCGATTTCGCTTCGTCTTCGGAAATGAGCTGGCCAAGGAGTGCATAGTACCCCATCTGGCCCATGATGTTGTCTGCGAGAAAAGTCAGCTCGTGTGCGGCGTCGAGAGCGGCCGGGCGCGGCAATGAAATCCTGGGCAGCGCTTGCTTTCCAAAATAAACGGCAGGCTGGAAGATCTCCTTGGTAGTAGTGGGCGGGCTTTCAAACAACGAGTTCAGACTTTTCCATCCGCCTGCCTGGAGGCCGGCTTGCATGAAGCCCATGCCCTCAATATAAGGAAACAGCGCCTGGAAGCGGAAGAAGAAGGGGGCCTTGGTGAAGGCTGGGAACTCCTCCAGTTGCTGTTGGATGATGGGGGCCATCAGCGGCTCGAGCGAGGGCATATCCTCCATCTTCATCGGTGCAATCATCTCCGCCATCATGGCGGCCGTGGCGTGGCCCTCGACCACCGCCTGGCGAGCGCTCGAGGCATCGTCATCGTCGCGCGCGGCCTTCAGGAATTTCTCCAGGTCGAAGTTCTGGTCTTGAAGGGCATGGGTCAGTTCATGGGCCAATACCATGCGCTGCATGTCCGGTTCGACCCAGTCGGCGATGAACATGGTCTTGCGGTGGGGATCGTAAAACCCGGCCGCCTGTTCCGTGTAGAAGCCGACCAGGAACTTTTCGAGGTTGAAGTCGGGCGGCACCAGGCCGAAGGCCTGGAGCGTTGCCTCCTGAACGTGAATCTCTTGCGGCGTCATATCCTCGTGCAGGCTCTCCGAAACGTATTTCGCAACTTCCGGCCGGCTGATGAGCTGCTTCTTGAGGGACGACTTGATGGGCAAGCCGGTGAGTTCGCTCATCTGCTGAAGAACCGCGTCGGCCTGGGAAAGAAGCTTCGACGCTTCTTGCCCCACGATCGCGCACGGGGCAATCAACGTCGCGCAAGCCAGCAACACGATGGTCCAGAGGGTGCGCGCCTGCGAAGCCGCCCTGCCATGTTGACTCGTCTTGTGGGCAGAGTTCATGTTGCCTTGACTGCCTCCATAAACAGTTGATTCGCTCCCAGTTTGAACGGTTCTTTGCCCACCGACCCGTAGCTTTCCACCCGGGCGAAGCCCGCTTCCAGGAGCATTCTGTAAATCTCGCGATAAGTGTACATTCGCTGCGACCCGGTGCGCCGCTCGGCTTTCCCGTCGCGGATGAAAGTGTAGTGAGTAATCATTCGTCCGTCGGCATGATCGTATTCGTTTTCTTCCAAGAAGAGAATATCTCCGACCTTCATCCACTCACGCTCGCGGAAAGTAGGAAGGCGCGACTCAGCATTGCAACTGGCCTCGAGCAGCAGGCGGCCCCCCGGCTTGAGGGCGCGTCCCAACGATCGCAACTGGGCGGCGTTCCCCGCGTCGTCGCTGTAGCCGAAGCTATTTCCCCAGCAAATGGCGCCGTCGAACTCTTCCTTGAACACTAACGAGCGCACATCGGCCCGCTCGAGCGCCATCTCGAAGCCGTGTTGTTTTGCCTTGCTTCGCGCTGCCTCGAGAAACTCCTCGGATAAGTCCACGCCGTTCATTCGATAGCCCTTGGCCGAAAGTGCCCGAGCCACGCGCCCCTCGCCGCAGGGGGCATCGAGAATCCGGGCGCCGGCCGGCAAGCGGAGCAGGCTGCCGATAAACTCCGCCTCGGCGCGCGTCTCCACTTCCGGGACTGCTTGCTGCCACATGTCGAGAACAATGCCTGAGAAAAACGTCTGCCACCATTCGGTTTCCACATTGGCTCCCTGAACCAATTGCTCGCGGCAGCCCTCGCCCCTTTGGGGGAGAGGGTGGCCCGCAGCCGGCGGCTTTCTTCAGCCGGGGCGGGCCGGGTGAGGGGGTCCGAGCCACCCTCAGAACCTGAAATTCCGGCCTCGATGCCCAGACACGTATTCAGTCTGCGAGGGGGTTCACGAATGCCCCAGCTCGGGGTTTGGTTTGACCCAACGCCATCTCCAGACTATCATGAAACCTGCGCGAGCAAGCCGGGCGATCGCTGCCTCGCTCGAGCGCCCCGATTTCTGGGGGCAAGCATGAGTGAGGGAGAGGAAAGTCCGAACTCCGCAGGGCAGTGTGCTCGCTAACGGCGAGGGTCGGAGGAGGATCCCAATGAAGAGGGCGTACGCCTCCGATACGGAAAGTGCCACAGAAAATATACCGCCCCGTTCACGCGGGGTAAGGGTGAAAAGGTGCGGTCCCGATGCGTCGGGAATCAAAGTAAGAGCGCACCGCCCCGGTGGTGACAACGGGGGCACGGCAAACCCCACACGGAGCAAGACCAAATAGGGGAGGAGGAGCTGCCCGCTCCGTTACAACTTCCGGGTAGGTCGCTTGACCCCGCCAGCAATGCCGGGGCTAGAGGAATGATCGCCATCCCGCACCCGCGGGACACAGAATTCGGCTTACAGGCTTGCTCGCGCTAAGCTCTTTATATTCAATGAGTCTATTGGATTCCAGGTGTCTGTTGTGACGCCGGTGTGACGGAAGTCAGTAGCGCGGACCTGCTTGGTAGGTCCGCGGTTCTTCCGATCGATTGCTGTGGTGACCCGTGCGGAAAAGTCGTGTAGCGCAGAGGTACGCGCAGTTCGCGTTCCTCTGCGGATTTTCCGAATGACGCGTGCGCCCGCGTGCATTAATGCCGATGGAATTACCAAACACCAAACGCCGCAGAGGAGGGCAAAAGGCGCCCACCTCTGCGCTTGGCAGCGTCGCGGAAAACGTTGCGCGCCACGCCCAATGCTCGGCGGAAATCGTGCGCGTTCCCAATCAAGCCATCTCAATCGCCAAACCGGCCATTGCAGGTTGTTAACGCCTCGCACACCAGCTATACTCGTGCCATGGGATCACGGATTGTAGAAGCCGAATACGAGAAAGGTATGCTCAAGCCGAGCACGCCGTTGCCGCTTCGTCCTGGAGAGCGCGTCCAGCTAATAGTCATGCGACAGCCGGATCCGAAGCGGTGGGACCTCCCCCGTCTCGCCCAAAGGCCTGCGGCCGATGAGGCGGACCTCACGAAGCAGGGCCTGGAAGGCTGGACGGCGAACCTCGACGCAGAGGATCGCCGGTGAAGCGAGGCGAAATCTGGTGGGCCGATCTTGGCCCCTACCGCCCGCGCGAGCAGACGGGGCGCCGACCTGTAGTGGTCTGGCAAAGCGATGCTTTGACAGAAGTGCTCCAATCCGTTCTGGTGGTACCTCTGACTACCACCATGGATCGGGCAAACCTGGCTGGCACCGCACTCATCGGTTCCTCCCCGGACGGCCTGCGAGATAACTCAGTGGCCCTGGCATTTCAATTACGGGCAATTCCCAAGTCGGCTCTCCACAAGAAGATCCGCGACCTGACCGAAGACGAAACTGCCGAACTCGAACTGGCCACTGACGAGGCTCTGGGCCGAGTCGAGCCCCAGCCCAAGTAGGTGGAAGTTGGGTGGACCGCCGCCCTTCCGGTCCGCGGCTTGTTGTCGCGCCGGAGAAACGCCATGCCACGCGCTTCCCATGTGGCGCATGTGGCGGGGCATTACCTGGACAAGCTGGCACGCAGTGTTGTATATCCGGCGTAGGTACGTATGGACACTACGACCAAGACGCAGCTGGCAACGTGGGGTAACAGCCTCGCCGTACGGATCCCACTGAGAGTGGTCGAATCGGCCCGGCTGCGGGAAGGCGATGAACTCACGCTGGCGGTCGGCACGAACGGCGCCATCGTAATCAAACCAGCGCAGCGCAAGTACCAGCTTGGCGAGCTGATCTCTAAGATCACCGCTCTCAATCGCCACGACGAGACCGATTGGGGTCCGCGAGTGGGCAAAGAAGCTTGGTGACCCGCAGTTACATCCCGGACGCCGGAGACCTAATCTGGCTGACCTTCGATCCGCAGGCAGGGCGCGAGTCGCGTAGCGCAGAGGTACGCGTAGTTTGCGTTCCTCTGCGGGTTTTCCGAATGGCACGTGCGCCTGCGGGCATTAATGCCGATCGAATTATCTAACACCCAAAGCCGCAGAGGAGGGCAAAAGGTGCCCACCTCTGCGCTACTTACTCGAGCACGCTAGCAACGCATGCGGACATCCCCAGGTTCGTTCTCGAAAACCCGGTCAAGCCAATCAAACACCACGAGGTGCGCGAGTCGCAGATTATTCACCTGGCAGTGACCGTCCGCGCCCTCTTCGGCCGTAAACTCTCGCAGCGTCACACCAACTCCCCTCTGCCGGAAGTCGTCATACAACACCCGCGTCTGTCGTTTCAGTTCCTCTCCTTCTCCTTCGCTCATCAGAAACAAGGAGGGAATCTTGATTTGCGAATAATCCACTTTTTTGGCGAGAGCAAACACGCCATCAACAGCACTCTTGAAATCCGTGGTACCGAACTGCCACGCGTACTTATCGAGATTGATCTGGGCACTCTCGTTCAACGCTCCCCGCAAGCGCATGAATGTGTTAAGCGCCCAGCCGGGTGTCTTCAGGGCATTGCCGAACTCCCGTCGAAACACCTCTGCAATATCGAAGATGGGGGTGCTCGCCACCCAAGCTTTGATGCGAGGATCAGCGGCCACACCTTGAGCCGTGAAATACCCGCCGCCGCTCACGCCGTAGATGGCAATTTGGCGGGGTTTGGCTGCGGAATGCGTCTCAAGCCAATCGAGAACCGCGCCGATTGGTTTCTCCATATCTACGCGGAAGTGTTGTTTTTGGCTTGGCGTGATGCCCTGTCCCGGAAGATCGACCATGATCACGTTGTAACCGCGTTTCCAGCCTGGGTAGCCGGCAAAGTAGAACAGGTCTTCGCGGTAAGTGTCCCCACCCCCCACCATCACCACGACCGGACGCCGCTGCTGATCGTGCTCCAAGTAATATCCTGGCAAGGTCACATCTTCGAAGGGCACCTCGATAGGGTGCATCGGTACGCCGATCAAATCGACACCTCGCTGAAAAGCGTCCTCCATCTGTCGAACACGAACGCCAAAGTCGCTGACGCCGGGGTTGGTATACTGCAAAGCAGCTCGGTACGCATACGCCGCACCCATGTACGACTGTCCGGCCGCCAGCCTCAGATTGATCCCCGCATTTGCCTGCGCCCGTCGAATCTGACAGTCGCCCTGTCTCCAGAACCCTTCGCGCCATTCAGCGGCATCCCCATCTCGAATGCCGTGCACGGCAAGAAAGACCTGCGACGGCGCCATGCCGATGATCTGGCTCACGCCTACAAACCAATTGAAGATGAAGTCCATATCGCCGTTCTTGAATCGCGTGCTGAACTCTTGACGCTTTAAAACGACTTCACTCTGTTCCATATATTGATTCTCCTTTGCGCGGGCGCCACGTGCCCAACGTGGGTATAGCTCTCACTTCCGTCTGCTGCTTGCGAGGTGGAAGGCGATAGGATCTTACACTCAAAGCACGCCAGATTCGAGCGGATCTCAGTCTAACTGACGAACGCTGCCCATTCTTGACCGATCACCGCCGATGCTTCCAAACCAGCACCCGGACGTATAACGGCCAACCTGCCGAAGTGCCCTTCACACGCGCCAGTAAGCAGGGGGGAAGAGTGGCAGGGGGGGAGGGTGTCAGGAACATGTGAAAAAACTGAATTTCGGCCTGTTATCCACACTGTAAACCATTGAGAATTCGAGGTGCCAAAATCAATAAGACCGATTTCTTCATATGTTCCAGGTACCCTTTTCCTTCGCTTCCAACCCGCAGCCCCGAAGGGGCGGCCTAACAAAGCCCAGGCCAACGGCCTGGGTGGGTAGAATAGCTCATTTCAGCCTCAAGCCCTGAAGGGGCGTGACAGATGCGCATTGGGTCGGTCGCCCTTTCAGGGCTCGGCTCGACCGCCCGAACCTCTCTCCCAGGCCGTTGGCCTGGGCTTTGGTGGGCCGCCCCTTCGGGGCTTGAGATCACCGGCAATGACCAACTCACATTCAGGACACTACGCCAAGGTCCGCCCCTGCCCCTGCAGCGTCTTAGTTCTCTCAGGTGCTCCTCGCCATAGCAGGCCGCCCGCCCCCCGACCAGCGGCGGCGGCAACAACCCCCGTGCGATATAAAAACGAATGGTTCGGGCCGGCACACCCGACACCTCAGCCAATTCGACCAAAGCGCGGAGGCGCGTGCCCTTCAACGCTCCTCCGCGCTCTTCAATCGGAAGAGTGAACCGTACCCGGGCGCGGTCACAAAGTCAACGAGCCCGGTCCGCTGCGATCAACGACGGCCACCGGCGAAGTCCCCCTCGGCAGTACACAGGACGGCCATTTTGTCCAGCCAGGGTGGGAGATTTGTGCTGTCATATTACAGTGTCAAGTAATGACAATTATCGATTTTGCCGAAAAGGGTCGAAATGTCATAATGACAGTGTCAAGTACTGTAATTTGGCTCCAGGTACCCTCCAGGGCCCAAAACAGTTCGAACGAACCGAGTATGTCTATGAAAACAAAGCGCAACGACAAAACATTACTTGCTTGCTCAACGCGAACCGGTGGCCACTCCAAGGCTCTTGGTTCAACCGTGTCTCGACCTGGGCGTAGAGGCGGTTGAAACCCGCCCGAAAACCACGAAGACAGGTGTCGCCGGGGAGAGGCTCAGCATGACGACCCACGCAGCAACCTGATCGGGTCCTCGACCGAAAACTCAGGCAAGATGGTTTGGTGATGACGAGTGGTAGCGGGCTGGACTACTCGAGGACGATCAAGACTTCCATTTTGGGATCCACGATCTCCGAGGGCACGAATACGCTCACGTATCTCGAGTCCTTGATCCCCTGCCACAGCGGCCCGTTCTGGTTGAACCTGAAGTACTGATTGTCGAGCTTGAAGGGAATGTCCGCGGGCGGCGCCGGGTCATGCCGGAGCGTCACGCCTGGCAGCGAGTTGCGAATCAGGCGCTGAATCTCCGACGGGGGTGCGACTTTCGAGAGTCGTGGAAACTTGCCGATCAAGTCATCGACGCCCATGCGCGCGCTGACGGAGAGAAAGAATTGCCCTTTAAAGTACTGATCGTCGGGCACCATGCCGGACCACACCAGCTTATCCTTCAGCTCGAGCGGGATCGGCACGCACTTGGACTTGACGACTGCTTCCAGCAGATCCCGCACCCGATCATCAAGCTCCGTGAAGCAAACGCCCAGATTATCGTGGTCGTAGTCGGGAAGATTCCGAACGTCTGCCTCGATCGAAAAGGTCGAGAGGGCGCCTGCCAGGCGGAGCATGGAGATGAAGAGTGATTCCGGGTGAATATGACGTGCCTTCCAATGGTGCTTGAGTTCCGGCATATAAGAGTTGACGGTGTGCAGGAGCCAGTAGCTCGCCACCTCCGACGTGGTGAAATCCGCCAGTCCCGGACCCTTTTCGCGGCGCGACCTGGCCAGCGAGCCGCTCTTGGCCGTGAGCACTTCAATCTGACGCCGCACGAGCATCATGAGGTACTCGCTGGAAGAGATGCTGAGGCATGGCGCAATGAACTTTGGGCTCAGGATGTACATGCCCTTCTGATTGCGCGTGATCTGCGCGATCCGCAGCGAAGTAAACCCGTCCAGGCCTTCGCCTCCGAAGAGCAGCTTGAAATTCTTGTTGGCCACCTGCACGGGTTTCTCTTCGTCGCCAAGATTCTCGTCAAGCGCCATGCAGGTCTTGGCGAAATAGCGGGTGCTAGGGGGCGCGGCGCCGTCCTGCTCTTGCCTCGCGCCGACTATGGTGACGTTCTTCCCGCCCGGGCGCAGTTCGGGAACTGCCAGATATACATCGAGAGTGCCCTGCGTAGGCGGAAAGAACTCATCGACCGGCCGCCCCGGCGGCAATTCATCGACTTCGGGAATGTCGAACACCAGACCGTCAGGCAACACACCTCGAATGTATCGCAGCGTAAAGACCCCGTTTTCGAGGCTTTGCTCATCGATATTGAGGTCAGTTACTCCCCAATTCGCAAAATGTGAGGCTGCTGACCGGAACTGAATCAGGTTCTCGAGGTACTCCGCCTGTGTTTGAAAATGCTGCGGGGTCAGGAACATTCCCTTGGACCACACAACCCGATGCGGATTCTTCATGTCAGTAGCGATCCCCTGGCTGCTATCGCGTTTCTCTTCGTTGGTTCGGACCTCACATATCCTCGCCGTGGGCCCGCAGAATACCATAAACCTGGTCGCGCAAGGGATCGTGCATTTGCCGGGCGCTTTCGAGGTCAAGAACTTCCTGAAAGACATTGCCGCCCGACAACCCGGTCGCTACCAGCACCAGGTGATCGGCCGGACGCATGGTGCGGAACGGCGCGGAAACCGTGACCACCGGCAATTCCCCAAATAGCAAAGACTTACGGATTTCGACGCGATAGCGCAGCCCCTCGAAGAGGGCGGTTAGCGTGGGCTGCTTGGCGAACAGCAGATTCATAATGCAGGTGCGAAGTACAAAAGCCCGAACGCTGTCCGCATCGCGCGCCTGCCGGCCGGCCAAAACCTGCAAGAGCATTGAAAGTGAGTAGGTGGAGGGATAGCACAGCACCCAGGTCAGCGGCGACTTCACGGTGAGGGTTTTGAAACTGTTCTCGGTCCGTGCCTCGTGCAGGTATTCCCACTCATACAGTTGTATCTGTGTCGAAATCGATTCCAGCGGCGTCGGCAGCTCCCGTCGGAGATCAAAGGGGCGGCCGGCAACGCGGTGGTACATCGCCCGTAGTTCGGCCAGATTCTGGTCCGCGCCTGCGACACTTTCACGCCCGGCTCCTTCTATGTGGTCGCCCAGCACCCGGCGAGCCCTGAAGAGCGGAGCCATAGCCTCCAGGTAATCCCGCAGTTGCTTTTCGCACAACTTCGTGACGTCGTTCGTGACGTTGTGTAGCCGCAGCAGTTGCTGCACATCGAGTATTTGGCCTTGTTCGAGCGCGTTGTCCATGCAGTGTCTCCGTGGGGACCGTGGGCAGGGCCTGAGCTTCAGCCTGCGCCTAGCCCCTTTAACCCGTATTGTAATTCATTTATATAAAACAAGATAGTACTCCGTGGTGCCTGTTTGAAGCAACTCCACTTCAGTTAATGTTGATATCGTTGGAATACGTACAGGAATAGGCCAATGGCAGTGAAGATAAACCCAACCCGCAGCCACGCCTTCCGCGCCGGTGTCGCCATCCCTCGGTGCCTGAGAGATTCCCTCACTGCGAGGCTAAGAAAGATCAGACCCAACGCTATAAAGGCTGGACCCAAGAATACTTGCCGCAAGGTCGCGTGAGACAATGAACCACCTTAACCCCCCTCCGTTTGAGGGAAGGGCAACCCCGCGCAGGGAATCGTCAGATTCGACCCCGGGGCTTCACTTGAGCAGCTCCTTTTGGCGAAAACCCGGCGCGCGAACCTCAAAGAGCGGCTGGCCTGGATTGAGCATGGCCAGTTCCAGGGCCGCGGCCGCGCGCTGGCGTTGGCGACCGATTCGGAGAACCTGCTGAAGCCATTCCTCGGTTATGGGTTTTCCCAGGAGGTGGCGCGTACCGGCTGTGAACTCGGATTGATGCTGCGCCCACCATTTGCTGATGAGTTCGGGCGCGGGCCACGGCAGGTTGTCGTCGGGGTCCATCTCGACGTTTTCGTCGTTGGGGTCATCGTTCGGCCCGGATTCGAAGCCCTCCGGTTTCTTGCCCTCCAGGTCCTGAAAGGCCAAGTCGACACCGGTAATCATGCTGAAGGATTCGCCTGCCACGCGAGCGAGATTCGGAACGGCCATCTGCTCGATCAGCCACGGAACCAAATCAGGGTCGCCGATGGCGCCCGCGCCGATCACCGCAAGGCGCTTCGATTCGGGTTTCTGCGCAAGCTCTCGCTGCCAGGCGTGAGCGCTCTCGAGTTCCATGAAGCGCAGGGCCAGC
>Ga0187781_10004378_pt1 | contig 10514 bp, 10 predicted proteins | sample 0715_SJ02_MP02_2_FD_132447 | JGI IMG/M metagenome (GOLD analysis project Ga0187781, IMG submission 132447) | Tropical peat soil microbial communities from peatlands in Department of Meta, Colombia - 0715_SJ02_MP02_20_MG | ecosystem: Environmental > Terrestrial > Soil > Wetlands > Peat | place...
CGCATCGTGAGTCCCGGTAAACGCGAAATCGATTCGCACGTCGTCGCGTTGGTAGGTCAGCACGCAGGACTTGCGTAACTCAGGCTGCGTGAGCGTCAGCCCGTCGAATGAGAAGTCGTCGAGATCGGCGTGGTCGGGTATCCGCCCCTGGTGGAGGTGCAGCGCCAAAGGGCGCGCATCCTGGCCCCAGATGCAGACGTTGTAGCCGGCTTTGCCGCTACCGGTCAGATAGAGATAGACCTGCATGCCCAGTTCTTCTTCGGGCACGATCAACTCCCAGAACAGGCTGTCGCGCGTTCTCTCCCCGGCCACTGGCCGGTGCCGGAGGTCATCAGCGGGGCCTAGCCCGTCGCGTAGCTCTTCCGATGCGGTCACCGTGACTGCTCCCGCAGCTCCAGCAGTGCGCTGCGGGCGGCCGGCGCCTGCAGGGCTAGCGCCTGGCCGCGGGTGTCCATCTCCAGCGCGGACCGAAAGGAGTTGTTTTCGAGATTGCGGACCAGCGCATTCTTGGTGGATCGCATGCTGTCGTCGGAGTTCTCCGCGATGGCTTCGGCCAGCTCGATCGCTGCGTCGAGCGCGTTGCCCGTCTCGGCGAGCCGGTCGGCCAGCCCGATGCGGTGGGCCTCAACGGCCCGCACCGTACGCCCGGTGAACGCCAGCTCCGCCGCCCGGCCCGGCCCGATCAGCCGGATCAGGTTCCACGACGTGCCTAGTTCGCCGATGGACAGCCCGACCCGCACGAATCCGGCACTGAAACTGGCGGTCTGGTCGGCGACGCGGATGTCGGTTGCCAGCGCCAGTGACAAACCACCGCCGGCCGCTGGGCCGCCGACCGCGGCGATCACCGGGTACGGCAGAGCGCGCAACCCGGTGGACCCGGCAGCGGCGGTCTCAACGAGATCGGTGAACTCGGACACCGACATCCGGGTGAGAACGTCCACCTCGTCAAGATCGAAGCCGGTGCAGAACGCCTTTCCACCCGCCCCGGTGACGATCAATGCATGTAGCGAGGCATTGCGCAACAATGCCGTGGCCCAGGCTATTTCGCCGAACATTTCGACGGTCTGCGAGTTCGCACGGTGTGGCCGGTTGACCGACAAGACAACGATGCCCGGTCGAAGCTCATCGAAAGTCAGGGTGCGTGCCGTGCGGAGCTCGTCGAGCACTTCGGACAGCGGGCGCCGCGAAACTCGATTCCATTGCGATGTGGCGGTGCTCATGCTCACCGCCCGGAGAAGTTCGGCGGCCGCTTGGCTTTGAAGGCCTGCAACGCCTCGGTCATGTCGTCGCAGCGCGTCAAGAGTGCCTGTCCCCGGTTTTCCAGTTCAAGCGCCGCGGCGAAGGAGGCGACTTCCATGTTGGCCTGCAGTGCTCGTTTGGAGATACGGATGCCGCCGGGGGAGTTGGCACAGATCTGGGTGGCCATGGCCAGCGTTTGCTCGAGCAGCTCATCAGGACCGGTGATCCGGTTGAGCAGGCCGAGCCGTTCTGCTTCTTCCGCCTCGACGATACGGCCGGTGAACCCGATTTCCGCGGCCGCCGATGGACCGATCAGCCGCGGGAGCAGCCATGAAGCCCCCAGATCACCGGCCGAAAGCCCGATTCGGACGAACGCGGCATTGAACTTCGCCGCAGGCGACCCGAGCCGGATGTCGGCCATCAGGGTGAGCGACATGCCACCGCCGGCGGCGGGCCCATTCACCGCGGCGATCACCGGTACCGGTATTGCCCGCACGGCGCTGAGCGCGCGAGCCGCGAGCTCCTGGCGGTCAAGCATGCCCAAGGCCGACAACGACGCCAGTTCCTCGGCTTCGTCGAGGTCGTAGCCAGCGCAGAACGCCTTGCCGGCACCGGTCAGGATCACAACGCGGACGTCACGGTCGTCCGCGATTGCATGCGCGACCGATTCGAGTTCGTCGAACATGGTCACTGTCATCGCGTTGAACCGGTCGGGCCGGTTCAACGTCACTTGGAGCACAGCATCCGCGGGGGACTCGAGAAGCAATGTCTCATAACGCTGTTCGAGATCGATCATCGGAAGTTCCTTCTGATCAGACGAATTCGGGGGCGCGCTTGTCGATGAACGCCCGGATGCCCTCGGCTGCCTCGCCCCGTTCGAACAGCTCTTGGACCTGTTCAGCCTCATAGCGCAGACCTTCGGCCAGCGGTCGGTCGTACGCCGCCGCCACTGTGTGGACGACCGCGCGCTGTGCAGGCGATGAGGCGGCGCACAGTTCGCCGGCCAGTTCGCGCGCCGCCTCGGCAGCGGTTCCCGCCGGGACAAGCCGGTCAACGAGACCGATGCGAAGCGCTTCCTCGGCGTCCACCTCTCGCCCGGTGAGCATGATGTCCAGTGCTCGTCCACGGCCGACCAGGTGGGGTAGCCGCTGGGTGCCGCCGGCGCCCGGAATGAGGCCCAGCTTGACCTCCGGCAGACCAAGCCGCGCCGAAGATCCGGCTACCCGCAACGAGCAGGCCATGGCCAGCTCCAGTCCGCCGCCCAGCGCGAGCCCGTCGACGGCGGCTACCGACACCGCGGGGTGCGCGGCCAACCGCTCGACGGCACTGCGCAGGGCGTCTCCATATTCGCCGAACGACGCCGCGTCCACCGACGACATGTGCTTGATGTCGGCACCGGCAGCGAAGAAGCCCGTGAGCGCCGAAGACACCACAATGACCTTCGCGGGCAGTGCGTCAGCGGCGTCTAGCCCGATGCGCAGCCCCTCGATGATCGGCATGCCCAACGCGTTGGCCGGCGGCCGGTTAAGCGAAATCTCGAGCACCGAGTCCGCGACGCGCAGGCTCACCGGTGAACCGTTTTCGGACAACACCATTGATGTATCTCCTTGGTTTCTGCTTAGCGGAGTTACCGCTATGCCATAGTGAGGCCACCGCTGACCGACAGCGTCTGACCGGTGATGTATTCGGCGGCGTCGGAAGCGAAGAAGGCTACGGCGGCGGCGATGTCCGACGGCTGCGCCAGCCGCTTCATCGGCACTGAGCGGGTCATTCCGCCGATTACCTTGTCGGCTTCCTGCCCGGAGCTGTCGGCGAATTTGCGCAGAGCTGGGGTGTCGGTCGGGCCGGGGCAAACGGTGTTCACCGTCACCCCTTTGGTCGCAACCTCGCGTGCCAGCGTCTTCGTGAACGCGATGATGCCACCCTTGGCTCCGGAATAGACCGCCTCGAGTGACGACCCGACGCGACCGGCGTCCGAACCGATGTTGATAACCCGCCCGAATCCGCGTTCCACCATGCCGGGCACGACGGCGTGCATGACGCGCAACTGGCCCTTGAAGTTGATGTCAAGGATCTTGTCCCAGAAATCTTCTGAGGTTTTCAGGAATGGCATGAAGTCGTCCCAGCCCGCGTTGTTGACCACGACCTCGATCTCCCCGAGCTCTGCGGCCACGGTCTTGACCGCACCGCGTACCGAGTCGGTGTCGGTCACGTCGACATGGACTGCGATGGCCTCGCCGCCGGACTCGGCAATCCGCTTCGCGGTGGCCTGGGCAGCCTCCAGGTTGAGGTCGGCTACCGCAACCCGGAACCCGTTGGCGCCGAGAACTTCTGAAATTCCTTGGCCGATGCCTTGGGCTCCGCCGGTGACGAATGCGACTCGCTTGCTCATATGTTCTCCTTTGACGTGAGTGGTGAGATGGTCTAGCGGCAAGACGGGGCGTCCGGGTTCGGCGCCCAGTCGATTGGGCCGGCGACGATGGAGTGGCTGGTCAGCTTGCGACCGAGCACACTCTGCGCGGCGCGGGCCGCGTCGATGAGGGTTGGCAGCGATACCCCGGTGGACACACCCATCTCCTCGAACATGCTGATCAGATCCTCCGAGGCGATGTTGCCGGTGGAACCGGCCGGCACCGGGCAGCCGCCGAGTTCGCCGAAGCTGGACTCGAAGCTGGTGCACCCGGCCTGCAGCGCGGCGTACGCGTTGGCCAGTCCCTGGCCGCGGGTGTTGTGAAAGTGTGCGGTGACCTCGACACCGGGCAGCCGTTCGATTGCGGCAGCGAAGAATTCACCGACGTAGGCGGGGTTGGCCATTCCGGTAGTGTCGCCGAACCCGACCTCGGTGGCGCCGGCGGCCGCGAATTGCTCGGCGATGTCGAGGACTCGCTGCATCGGCACCTTGCCCTCGAACGGACACCCGTAGGAGGTGGCGATGACGGCCGCGCAGTGCAAATCCTCGGCGACGATGCGCTTGGCAATGATTTCGTTGTCGGACATCGATTCGGCGATGGTTCGATTCACGTTCTTCTTGTTGTGTGTCTCTGATGCGCTGACGAAAATCGCCACCTCGGCGAATGTCTCGCGCACCTGTAGCGCGTTGTCGAGTCCCTTGCTGTTGGGGACCAGCACCATCAGTGATACGTCGTCGGGCACGTCGATGCCGCGCAGCACCTCGACGCCGTCGGACAGCTGCGGGATCACGTCCGGTCGCACGAAGCTGGCGACTTCGATACGGCGCAGGCCGGTGCGACCCAGCCGGTTGATCAGATCGATCTTGTCGTTGGTGGCTATGGTTTCCGGTTCGTTCTGGAAGCCGTCGCGAGGACCCACCTCGCGGATGTCGACATGTGCAGGCAATCCGCTCATACTGTGCTCCTTTCGCCGTTGAGCAGGTGTCGGAACTCGGGGGCGGCGATTGCGCTTAATCTGCGGGCTCGCTCGCTGAGGCTGCATCCGCGCAGATGCGCGACGCCGTACTCGGTGACGACGGCGTCGACGTCGGAACGCCCGGTGGTGACGACCCCTCCTTCGAGCGCGGGCTTGATCGTCGAAGCGCCGCGCGAGGTCGCTCGCAACGCGATGATGGACCGCTTGCCGGTCAACGCGGCGGCCCTGGCGAAATCCACCTGGCCACCGACCGCGCCGATATAGACGCCGCGGCTGACCTCGGCGCCGACTTGGCCGGTGAGATCGACCTCGACAGCAAAATTGACCGACACCAGCGAATGCAGCTGCGAAAGAACCTGCGGGGCATGGGTGTAACTGGTGGGCAGGAACCGCACCGGCAGGTCGCCGGCGCGCTTGTACAGGTCAGCCGATCCCAGCGCAGTGCCTACGACAGCCAGGCCGGTGTCGATCTCCTTACGCTTGCCGGTGACCACACCGTTGTCGATCAAGCCAAGCAAGCCGTCGGTGATCATCCCGGTGTGGACGCCCAGATCCTGATGCGAAGCCAGGGCATCGATTATCGCGGATCCCAGTGACCCGACGCCGAGTTGAATGGTGTCGCCGTCGTCGATGAGCTCAGCGATGTGGGCGGCGATGGCACGGTCGGCCTCGCTGGGGGGCCGGACCGTGTCTTCCGGCAGCGCTCGGTCGGTGGCGATAGTGGCGGTGAACCGATCGACCGGTATCGGTGCGGTTCCCATGGTGGTTGGCATTTGGGCGTTGATCTCCGCGATCAACACCGGCGTGTGTGGAATGGCGTCGGCGACATAGTCGACACCAACGCCTAGTGAGCACATTCCGTCCGCGTCGGGCGGCGCTACCTGGACCAGGCCGACATCACACGGCAGACGGTGTTCGGCGAACATTCGCGGCAGCGCTGAGTAGTGGCAGGGCACTACATCGAGCCGCCCTGATTTGCTGAGCTGGCCAAGTTCGCCAAGCCCACCGTAGGAGACCATCGACAGAGCATCGGGCATGCTCACAGCGAGTTGATCATTCCAGCTCAGTCCGGTAAAGACCCTTAACGGGCCGATCCGGTCCGTCTGCTCCATCAGCGCGCTGACCAGGGGACGCGGTTCCGCCGCGGCTTGGCCCCACCAAACTCCGGCGCCGGCCGTCAAGTACTCGCTGAGATCGATCACGCTGGCACTCGCTGGATGAGCGTTCCCGTCCCGAGCCCGCCGCCACAGCACATGGTGACAAGTCCGAGGTCGGCATCGCGGCGTTCGAGTTCGGGAATCAGGGTGGCGATGAGCCTGGCCCCGGTCGCCCCGACGGCGTGACCCAGCGCGATCGCGCCGCCGTTGACATTCACCCGGTCGACGTCGGGGCGCAACTCGCGTTGCCAGGCCAGCACAACCGAGGAGAACGCCTCGTTGACCTCGAAAAGGTCGATGTCGTCGACGCTGAGGTCGTTGCGCTGCAATATCTTTCGGGTGGCTGGAATCGGTCCGGTCAGCATGATGATCGGATCGACACCCACGGTGGTTTGATCGACGATGCGGGCACGCGGTCGCAACCCCAGCCGGTGTGCCGCGTCACCGGAGCACAGCAGAACTGCGGCGGCGCCGTCGCTGATCGGCGATGACGACCCGGCGGTGATTCGCCCACCCTCCTTGCGGAACGCCGGTTTGAGGTTGGCCAGGCTTTCCACCGTGGTCTCCGGACGCACGCACTGGTCGGCGTGGCGGATTTGGCCGTCGAGTGTCATCGGCACCATCTCGCCGACGAACCGACCGTCGGCGATGGCCTTGCTGGCGTTCTGGTGCGACCGCGCCGCGAAGGCATCCATCTCCTCACGGTCCAGTTCCCAACGGTCGGCGATGAGCTCGGCGCTTTCACCTTGGTGGACAAAGGCGTAGCGGTCGCGCAGCTCGGCCGGCCAGGGGTCGCCGTACAGTTCGGAGACCTTGATGGGGGAGTCGATGGGGACATGGCCCATGTGCTCCACGCCGCCGGCGATGACAACGTCGTGCGTGCCCGAAGCCACCAGCGCGGCAGCCATTTCCACCGCGGTTTGCGCTGAACCACAACGCCGGTCGAGCGTTGTGGCGGGTACCTCCGGCGGATATCCCGCCTGCAGCCAGGCGTTGCGAGCAATGTTGCGCGACTGTTCGCCGAACGGGGCGGTGCAGCCGATTACGAGATCTTCGACCTCTGCGGGCTGGATCTCCGTGCGTCTGATCAGCTCGGTGTAACAGGCGGCCAGCATCGCGTTGGGGTGTATGTCGCGGTACCACCCCCGCTCCGGATGTGATTTGCCTACCGGGGTGCGCACCGCTTCGGCGATGTAGACCTCGCGGCCCGTCGAGGCGAATGGCCCGGTCACGTTGCGGCGCATCAGATTACCGTCCCGCCGTCGACCGGCAGCACCTGGCCGGTGATGTAGGACGCGGCGTCAGAGGCCAGAAAGACGAATGTCGGTGCTATCTCGTCCGGGAAGGCCCACCGCCCCAAGGGAATTCGAGCCAGAGTTTTCGCCGCCAGCTTTTCGTTGCTACGGATGTTTGCTGTCATGGCCGTCGCAGCCAGCGGCGCCACGGCGTTGACGGTGATGGATTGGCGCGCGAGCTCGCGGGCCAGCGACTTCGTCAAACCGATGATGCCTGCCTTGGCGGCCCCGTAGTTGGCCTGGCCGATCGTTCCGGTGAGGCCGGCCGCCGAGGTTACGTTGATGATGCGCCCGGTGCCATCGGCCCGAAGGTGATGCAATGCGGCCTGGCTGCACACGAAGCTGCCGATGAGATGGATGTCGATGATACGACGGAACTTCTCCTCGGAAAGGTCGGCGAACATCGCGGGCGCGATGGCACCGGCGTTGTTCACCAGGATGTGTAGTGTGCCGCCGCCGAGTTCGGCTGCGGCTGCGGCGGCTTCCTTCGCTGCTGCTGAGTCGCGCACGTCAAGCACGAACGGCTGCGCGGTGCCGCCGGCGGCGCTGATCGATTCTGCCGTGGCGACTGCGGCGTCCTTGTCGATGTCGGTTACCAGAACGGCGGCACCGGCGGCAGCGAAGGCACGGGCGATTGCCTCGCCGAGTCCGCTGCCGGCACCGGTTACCAGCGCTGAGCGACCGTCGAGCCGGAACACGTCACGTTGCTGCTGCGTCATCAGTAGCTCCTCGGCAGGCCCAGCACGTGCTCACCCAGGTAGTTGAGCACCATTTCCTGGCTGATCGGGGCGATGCGGGTCAGGCGCGCCTCGCGGAAATACCGGGCCACGTGGTACTCCTCCGAGTACCCCATACCGCCGTGTGTCTGCAGGGCGCGGTCGGCCGCGTCGAACGCGGCGTCGGCGCACAGATACTTGGCGGTATTGGCTTCGCGCGCACAGGGTTTGCCGTTGTCGTAGAGCCAGGTCGCCTTGCGCAGCATCAGCTCGGCGGCGTCCAGCCGGGCAAGCGAGTCGGCCAGGGGAAACTGCAAGCCTTGGTTCATGCCGATCGGCCGGCCGAACACCTCGCGCTCGTTGCCGTAGCGCACTGCCACGCGCAGGGCGGCGCGCCCCATGCCCAGCGCCTCGGCCGCGACCAGGCAGCGTTCGGGGTTCAGGCCGTCGAGGATGTAGCGGAAGCCCTGGCCCTCCTCGCCGACGCGGTCCTCCACGGGAATCTCGAGGTCGTCGATGAATAACTCGTTGGAGGACACCGCGTTTCGGCCCATCTTGGGGATCGGGCGAATCTCGACCTTGCTGCGATCGAGGTCAGTTAAAAACAAGGTCATACCGTCGGTTTTGCGCTTTGCGTCTTCGAACTTGGTGGTGCGAGTCAGCAACAGCACCTTCTCCGATTCCAGCGCCTTGGAAATCCATACCTTGCGCCCGCGGACCACATAGTGATCGCCCTCGCGCCGCGCAAACGTGGTTATCTTCGTGGTATCCAGTCCGGCGCCCGGCTCGGTGACGCCGAAACACACGTGCAGATCACCAGTGACGATGCGGGGCAGCGTGCGGGACTTGAGCTCCTCGGACCCATGGACGATCACCGGGTGCATGCCGAATATCGACAGGTGCATTGAGCTTGCGCCGTTCATCCCGGCGCCGCTGGCCGCGACCTCCTCGAGCAAAATGGATGCCTCGGTGATGCCGAATCCATGGCCGCCGTATTCCTCCGGCGTGGTGATGCCCAGCCAGCCGCCTTCGGCGAACGCCTCGTAAAACTCGGTCGGGAACTCGTGCTGTTGGTCCTTGGTCATCCAGTAGTGGTCGTCGAACTTGCCTGCAAGTTCGGCGACCGCAGCGCGGATCGTCTGCTGGTCATCGCTCAGCTGGAACTCCACGACGCTCTCCACTCGACATTGGGGGTGTCCGATCTAAGGACTAATCATACTAATGGACAGACCAAAAAGGAAGGCCGCCTGTTGAGGCTCGCGTCACCTCCGGATGGTCACGCCGTGGCTGGCAGTAACGGCAGTACGTCCGCGATGCGCTCGTTCCAGGCGGCCGGTGAGCCGAATAGCACGCGGTCGAGCTTGGCTCGCTTGTAGAAGAGGTGCAGATCGTGCTCCCAGGTGTACCCAATGGCGCCGTGCAGGGTCAGCGCACTATCGGCGAGCGCAGCGGCGCCCCCGGTGACTTGCGCCTTGGCGACCGCCGCATGAGTTGCGCGGTCAGGCAAACCTTCCTCGGCCGACTCTGCCGCGTAGCAGACAATGGACAGCGAGGACTCCACCGTGACCAACATCTGCGCGGCGGCATGTTTGACCGCCTGGAACGCTCCGATCGGCTGGCCGAACTGCTGTCGTTGCTTGCTGTAATCGACCGCGAGTTGGAGCATCCGTTCCGATGCGCCCAATGCGTCGGCGGCCACCAGAACGGCTGCTCGGGTGGCGATTTCGGTGATCGCCGCGGTCGCGTCGGTGTCGAGCCGCCGTGCCGGTACATCGTCAAGGGTGACATCAGCCGCGTCGCGCGAGCGGTCCAGCAACGACCGTGGGTGAAGCCCCACACCGTGGTCAGCGCCCTCCACCAGCCAGAGCGACAGAGACCCATCATCGGCCACGGGAACCACAAATCGCGCCGCCCGGGTGGCGCCCAGTACGCACGGGATGCGTCCATGCAACCGGTCAGCCCGGCTCTCCACCGAGGACGACACGGCCGGAATGCGATCGGCCCGTACCGCCAACGCGGTCACCTCACCAGACTCGCACGCGGCGCGCGCCAACGCCGGCTCGTCGGCCAGCGCCGGCACAACAATCGCCGACTGCAACCAGCTAGCCGACGGCGCCGCCGCCCGCCCAAGTTCTCGCGCGGTAAGCGCAAGCTCCAGAAGGCCACCGCCCTGGCCGCCGAGCTCCTCGTCAAAGCCAACCCCGGCCCACCCCTCACCGGCAAAGAGCCGCTCGAAGCTGGAAAGGTCGCCGGCATCCAACCAGGCGCGGACCGCAGCTGGCTCGGCCCGTTGGCCCAACCACTCGCGCAGCGAGGTGGTGAACAGCTCTTGCTCTTCGGAGAGTTCCCATCGCATCAGTTTTTCTCCTGCCGCCTCTGCCGAATTGAATAAATGGTCCTTAGGTCAGACCATAACCCATCAGCGCCGTGAGAGGGAAGCAGCGGATTCCGCACCACACCCCCGCGATCCTGACCGGACCCCGTGAATTGGTCCACGGCAAACGAGAGTCGTTTCAATGGGTGCGGTGGCTAGCCTAGCGGGCTGATTGTGACCGGCGATACCGCACGGTGTCTCGTTTGTAGAGATTCGGGAGTGATCGTTTCCTGCCTCAGATCTTTGAGCTTCGGGAGTATCGCATCGTGTCTCATCTCGCCTGAGACGAATCGCTGCTCCGATCGCGCGGAAGTCAGCTTCCGAGTACCGGCAGTAGCAGCCGCGA
>Ga0187781_10004380_pt1 | contig 10513 bp, 9 predicted proteins | sample 0715_SJ02_MP02_2_FD_132447 | JGI IMG/M metagenome (GOLD analysis project Ga0187781, IMG submission 132447) | Tropical peat soil microbial communities from peatlands in Department of Meta, Colombia - 0715_SJ02_MP02_20_MG | ecosystem: Environmental > Terrestrial > Soil > Wetlands > Peat | place...
CAGCCGAAATCGTGGTCGGCATCCGGCCCGAACACTTCGAGATCGGCGGCGGCGGTGTCGAAATGCAGATCGACGTCGTCGAAGAACTGGGCGCGGACGCCTACCTGCATGGACGAGTCACTCCGTCCGACAACACATTCGGTCAAACAATCGTCGCGCGCGCCGACGGCCATAATCCGCCGCTGCGGGGCAGCCGCGTGCGCCTACATCCGCAGCCCGGACACCTGCATTTCTTCGCTGTCGACGGTCGCCGGCTGCCATGACAGGTCGGCCGCTGAAGCTTTTGTGGCCGTCTCCGCCGCTCGCTGCGGATCGGCTAATCCCTAAGGCCGCGCGGTGCCACGTGATTCGCCAGGCGTGAACGTGATTGGCAGCCTGCCCAGCCCGGTCATGCTGGGGTTGCCGAGGTATTCGTACACACCGTCGAGGTTGACCCGGTAATCGGGAATTCGGTCGAGGACCGCCCGCACCATCACCTCAGACATCAGGCGCGCAAGGTGAGATCCGATGCAACGATGCGGTCCGAGCCCGAATGCGACGTGGCGGTTGGGCGCACGATCCAGCACGATTTGCTCGGGTCGCTCGAATTCCTGTTCGTCGTGATTGGCGGCCAGCCAGCTGATGATGACCCGGTCGTTGCGCCGAAGCTGCTGGCCGCCAAGGACGACGTCGCGAGTCACTGTGCGGCTCAGTTGCTGGTTGACGGAGAAGTAACGCAGAAATTCATCTGTCGCAGTGCGGTGCAGCGCGGGGTGCTCAATGAGCTGGCGTTGCAACTCGGGATGGGTGCCCAGGTATAGCAGGGTCAGCGCGGTCTGTGATGTTGTCGTGTCGACGCCGCCGGCGATGAGGTTCCAGAGAATGTTGAGCAGTTGTGCGTCGTCGAGCCGCTTGCCGTCGAATTCGAACTGAATGAGGAAGCTGGTCAGGTCGTCGCGTGCCTCGGCACGTCTGGTCGCGGCGAAGTCGACAACGCCCTGCATCAGAGCGGGCACTTCGGCGATCGCGTTGGCGTACTCGGGGCTGTCCTGTGGGACGGCCATGACGGAGTGGAACAGGTTGGCGTAAAGCCGCCAGTTCTCGTAGGGCAGGCCCATCAACTTCATCGTGAGGATTGCCGGAACCGGACTGGCGTAGTCGAGCACGAGGTCCATCTGTCCGTCGCCGATTCGTTGATCGAGGAACCAGTGCGCCGATTGCTCCATGAAGGGCCGCATCTTCTGCACAGCACCAGGAGAGAAGAAGGGAGCCAGGGCATGCCTTAAGGCTTGGTGGTAAGGGCCGTCGACTTCGCCGATGCCCAGCGCCGGCTGGCCTTCGGGACGTGGCACGCCCATCTCGCCCTGGTAGTCAACGCCGTCAGCGGCATCCGGCTCGTATTTGTGCGCGAACGTGTCGCCGTCTCGAGCGGTATGGCTCACCGCGTCGTAACTCGTGAGGAACCAGAATCCGCCGTAATTCTCGTTCCATGCCACCGGACACTTTCGGCGCAGCTCGGCGTTGATCGCCAGTTCATTCAGGTTGAACTCGTCAGAATGATGATCGAAATCCACAACCGCGTCGGCGTCGACGTCGGGACGCATACCCATTGAAAACCTCCAACGTCGCTAAGCTAGCAGCTTATTGCGCTATCTTTGCAAGTTTAGCCGTGTCGACATTCTGCATTTGTGCTGGAGGCTGTAATGGTCAGTCACCGAATCATTTTCAACCACGTGGGATTGTGTGTCACCGATACCGCGCGGTCGCGCCGGTTTTACCAGGTCCTGCTCGGATTCGAGTTCTGGTGGGAACTCGAACCGCCGGACGAGGGCACCGACCAACTACTGCAGCTGAACAAGCCGATCGGATTGCGTGCGACATACCTCGTCCGTGACGGCTTGGTACTTGAGCTTCTCGCCTACTCGCAGCGGGCCCTCCGCGCCGGGCCGACTCGTGTCATGGACCAACTAGGGTTAACCCATCTGTCGCTATCTGTTTCCGATCTGGCCGACGTTGTGGCCACAGTGGAGAGCTTCGGGGGATCGGTGGTTGAGGGCACCGTCTCCGACCAGTCGGCGATGATCCGTGACCCGGATGGGCAATTGCTGGAACTGCTCTCGGATTCGTGGCTCGCGGTCCTTCCACCACGCCCTCGGGGATGAGCGCCACGACGGTGGGAATGTGAAGATCTATGCGTGCTGCCTCCAGCCGATCCTGCCCACGACGAACCGGACCCACATATTGTGCTCGGTCTCGTCGGCGATCCGGGCGCGGCTTTTTCACTGGCCCGCGAGCTCGCCGATACCGAGTTGCAGTCCGAGCTCGACCAGCGGTTACCCGGAGCCCGCTGGTGCATCGAGGTTATGGAGGGTCGGCTGGTGCAGCCGCCGGCCACCGACGCCGAGATCGTGCAGGCCGCGCGAAAAACGTTGCTCGATAAAGGGTGGGACGTGGTGGTTTGTCTGACGGATCTTCCATTGCATGTTGAACAACGCCCAGTCGTAGCCCACGCTAATCCGGTACGCAACGTGGCGATTGTGTCGGTGCCCGCGCTGGGTGCAATGGGGGCGCGCCACCGGATTCGCGAGGTGATCGGGCGCCTGCTGGTGCGGTTGATCGGATCTGCTGAGGAGCGCGGTGCCGATGCTCAGCGCGGTGGCCGACCGTCACGACGGGTGACCGTGCAGCGGGTGCGTGAACTGGGCAGTGACCCGGCCGATGAAGCCTTTTTCTATACCGCCCGGGTGCTGACGGGCAATTTGACATTGATCACCGGGATGGTGGCGGCCAACCGGCCGTGGCGGTTGTCACTGCGACTCTCTCGCGCGCTGACCGGTGCGGTGGCCGCCGGAGTATTTGGGTTGGTGACAGCGGATATCTGGCGGCTCTCCGACGCTTGTGGATGGCCGCGTCTCGCCGGTACGGCGCTGGTCTCGATCGGTGCGACCATCGCGACCCTGATTATCGGGGCCGAGCTTTGGGAGCCGATCGTCAGTCGCGCAGTGCGGAAGCAGGTGATTCTGTTCAACATCGCGACCGTGGTCACCGTCATGATCGGCGTGACCGTGCTGTATGCCGCGCTGTATGCATTGGCCCTGCTCGCTGCGCTCTGGTTCGTGGTGCCGCAGATCTGGCACGACCAGGTCGGCCATTCGGCTTCTCTTCGCGATTACTTCGAATTGGCCTGGCTGATCTCGTCCTTGGCGATGATTGGCGGAGCCTTGGGCGCGGCGCTGGAATCCGACGAGGCGGTGCGAGAAGCGGCGTATACCCAGCACATCGCCGAGGCTGGCGGTCCGTAGCGCGTCGGCGGTGGCCGGTCTCAGCGCGACGGCGATTTCGTCACAGTGACGCTTGAGAACAGTCTGGCGTTCTCGGCCGGGGGAAGCTTTGTTCGTGCTGTTATCGGATGAGCCGGTCTGCCGCCGGTGAACGCCAGTGGCCGTTACCGACTCGTCGTTTTCATCGACGACGACTTCGAGTTGCAGGGGTGAGACGACGGCTCGGCGCGCGTGTCCGTATAGCGATGTCGCCCAAGGCATAGTGCCGATAAGCGACATTATGTCAACTAGGGTGGCCGTATTGCACTGTCGCGCAGCGGTGTTGGGATCCCCTCGGGATCCTACTCCTGGACGGATGATCCGATTCGCGGGCAGGTGGCAAGGATTGCGTGACGCGGATGTAGCGTGACGACCGTGAACTTCTTGCGTGTGTATTACCCGGTCGCGTCGGTGGTCTGTGCCGCGTCGGCCGTCATGACGCTCGCTGGGTGCAGCCCCGACAAGACAAGTCCATCGGCAAGCACGTCCTCCGGATCGGCGAGCATGTCGGCGGCCACCGAAGCGGTGACGCCACCATCGACAGAACCGGCGACCGCAGAAAGCACCTGCCCTAGGGCAGCACCAGGCGATGGCGGTACACCCGAGTGGACCCTGACGGGGACAACCGGCAGCGTCGCGGTCACGGGTCCCACGGATACGACCGCACCGCGCGTCGACGTGACAGCCCCGTTCAGCGTGACTCAGACCGAGGTGCACACGCTGCATGCCGGAGACGGGCCGGTCGTCGCACCCACGGCCACGGTGTCGGTCTGCTACCTGGGTGTGAACGGACGTGATGGCCGTGTGTTCGACAGCGCCTTCGAACGCGGCAGCCCAGCTCAATTCCCGCTCGACGGAGTCGTGCCGGGTTTTCAGAAGGCGATCGCCGGACAAAGAGTAGGGTCCACCGTCGGTGTCGCAATGACCTCTGCGGATGGCTACCCCGACGGCCAGCCCAACGCTGGGATCCAGAAGGGGGACACGCTGATCTTCGCTATCAAAATCCTTAGCGGCTCGAGCTGAATTGGGATCTCTGACCCACACGGCCTGAAGCCCGGGCAGAACAGAACGTTGTCAGCTAACGCCCATCAACGGAATGTGTTCTGCGAGCAGCTTCTCGATTCGTGCTTCGTCGAGGCGTACGCGTACGGTTGCGGCTTCCTGCTGATCGCGAACGACCTTTGCCAAGCTGAACCCGCTCGATACGAGAAACAGCAAGCTGATACCGAGAAACAATCGCTGCCAAGGGTCTAACGGAAGGAAAAGAATCCCCATTCGGCGCGATCGCCATTGCCACCCTCGGTTGGCTCTGGGGTGTCGGCGATACCCACATCTCCGAGCTTTTCCCAACGGTCCTGCGTGGCACCGACTTCGGAATCGCAGTTGGCGGCGGCCGCATCGTGTCGATCGCGGCTCCGACAGTGATCGGCTGGGACATTACCCACCCAATACGGGCTGGAGACACCGTACCTCGCGCTGGGCGGGCTGTGGGTGCTGACGCTAGTCGGCTACCTGCTCGGACCCGAGACGAAAGGCAAAGAGCTCCAGAACCTAGCTGACGAGGCTCTCACAGAAGATCTCGATCCGGTAGGCGACTAGAGGCCCAACGCCGCTTTCCGCCTCTGCCTACAACGCGGCCGGTGGCGCGGGCCATGGGAAGAACGGCGGGACCGCCGGCTCCGACGTCGGTGGTGGCGCTACCGCTCCCCCTATGTGTTGGGGGCAGTAAACGTTCTCCGCAATCTTTGTGAACTGGGTAGCGGCGTCGTTTGTGAATCCCGGATTCTGCTCCGTCATGCTTTTGATGACGTCGGCTTCCGAGTGACCCTGGTCCATCAGCTGGCACGCCCGCTGGCCGATTCCGATGGCATCAGGTCCGCTTTGATAAGTGATGCCGGCGCCGTTAAGCGCGGCCAGGAAGTCCCCGTCCGGGTCGGCCTGCGCGGGCGCGGCTAGGCCGATCACCGCAGCGAGGCCCCCAAGCACTACAAGCAGTCGCATTGCTTCATCCTCGTACAGATCGGCGTGGTTGTCCTCCGGCTTTGAACTAGGAAGTCAAGATCGTCGAGCCGTGTTTCAGCCGGCAACCTTGGGTGAAACCTCGCCCCGTGGACCACGTCCGCGAGCTGCAAGATGCTCTCGAGAGCTGGCAATATTTCCCGCGTGGCTGTCACCGAGTCTCGTCAAGTCGTCATTGAGGCAACGCCCGACGAAATCATGGACGTGCTATTCGACTTGGAGTCATTGATCGAGTGGTCCCCTGCTCATAAGAAAGTCGAAGTTCTCGAGCGGGACGACCACGGGCGCCCGACCAAGTCTCGCCAGGTAATCAAAATTGTCGGTATCACCGATGAGCAGGTGCTGGACTACTCCGTTCACGACGACGGGGTGAGCTGGACACTGGTCAGCGCCAAACAGCAACGTGGGCAGGACGGTCGCTACACACTGACTCCCGAGGGTGATGCCACCCGCGTCAACTTCGAGCTGACCGTCGATCCGATCGTTCCCGTCCCGGGGTTCCTGATCAAGAAGGGGGCCAAGGGTCTGATGAAAACGGCCACCGAGGGCTTGCGCGAGCGCGTGCTCGAGGTCAAGAAGAGCGCCGAATAGCCCGTGAGATCGGACCGCGGGTCGCGTTTGCCGGCCCGAACCAGGTGGTGAGCGCGTCCGTGAGCCCGAGGCCGGTTATGTCTCCTACCCAGGCCACATATCCGTCGGGCCGGATCAATACGGCCGCGGGTGTGGTGACCGTACCTAGTTCCGGAAGCTCGTATTCACCAGGATATTTCGCGTCGATCTTTTTAACCCGATCGGCCCACGGTGCGATGTCGAATCCGCCGGGCTCCCCGAGGTTGAGCAGCACTGGCCGGGCAGCGTGCAGCAGGGTGAATACCCGTAGCGGGCCGTCCGCGGTGACCAGGTCGAGATCGGGCATGCGGCGCCCGAGCAGCGGGTGTCGCGCGTCGAGGTCGTAGTGGATATCCAGGCCGGACATCATCGCGGCGAATCGTCTGCGAGGCTCGTCCATGCTGAGAAGTTCAGACATGGTGTCGCGCAAGGCTTTGGTGCGCTCGTCAGTCGGGCGGCGAAGAAGCGCAATCTGCGCCAACGTATTGCGCAGCACGCGCGCAGCGATCGGGTGCCGTTCGGCATGGTAGGTATCGAGGAGGCTGTCCGGTGATGTCTGGTTGACCACCTGGGCCAGCTTCCATCCCAGATTCACCGCATCCTGGACACCGGTGTTGAGGCCCTGCCCTCCGACCGGATGATGCACGTGGGCGGCGTCGCCCGCCAGCAACACCCGCCTGTCGCGATAGCTCGCGGCCTGTCGCGCCATATCAGTAGACCTGGAAATCCATGTGGGACTGTGGATCCCGTAATCCGTCCCGTATACGGTGATCAGCGCTTGGCTCAGATCGCGCAAAGTGGCTTCGCTGTCGGGTCCGAGTTGCTTCTCGGTCACCATGACCCGCACCAGTCCCCGATCCTTTAGCCTGCTGAGCGAATGAACGCCGAGGGCGTCGTGCCGAATACCCCATTCGGGCAACTGGCCAGGCTCTGGGGCCATTTGGACTTCGGCGATCAGGTAGCTCATCGTCGGATCCCAACCCGGAAATTCGATGCCGGCTGCTTTACGGATCGCACTGCGTCCCCCGTCGCACCCGACGAGGTACTCGGCCCGAACGAACTCGCCACCTGCCAGCTTGACGTCGACGCCGGTGCGGTCTTGGGCGAAACTCGTTACCTCGCAACCGCGATAGATCGGCACCGCCAGCTCACCGACCCAGTCGGTCAATATCCGCTCGATCTGGTTCTGCCACAGTGCGAGGCCGTAAGGATGCCGGGTGGGAAAGTCGCTGATGTCCAGACGAATCTGGGAAAACCCCGCGACCTGCGCCACCTCCCCCTGAGATAGGAAGCGGCCGGCGATCCCGCGCTGATCGAGGATCTCGATGGTTCGTGAATGCAGACCACCCGCGCGCGAGCCAACCAGATCCTGGCTGGCACGCCGCTCGACGATGGCAACGTCGACTCCTGCCAAGGCCAGCTCGCCCGCCAGCATCAGCCCGGTCGCGCCTCCCCCGGCAACGATCACCGCATGGTCGGACATCGGTTCGACACTCATCTCACAACCCCCGTTTCGCTGAGTGTTGGCTCCGGCCAGTGATTTTGCCGCACGACCTGGGTCTTGCCGCAAGCCCCTGGGTGCGCTATATATTGAGAGTGGGACGGAGTACTTTCTCTCCGTTCCTTTTTCGTCTGAGCCGGACGGGCGACTGGTGCGTCTCGTAGCGCGGCCTCGGATTGCAGGCCTGTGCATACGATTACTGCTGTGATCGCTTTCGTGTGCGCCATGCCCATGGAGCTCCGGCCGCTGCGACGGCGGCTTGGGCTTCGGAAGACGGGGTTGGGCTACGCCGGCCGCATCGACGACCATCGAGTGATCGCGGTGGTCACCGGGATTGGCACGGCCTTGGCGCACGCCGCGACGGTCCGCTTGCTGGACGCGGTAGACGTCGAGTGGGTGATCGTCGTGGGCATCGCGGGTGCCACCGAGAACCAAACCCCGATCGGGACCCTGGTGCTCCCCCAGCTGGTCATCAGCGGCGCGGATAACTCAGGGCACCGGCCCACGCCGCTTCGCGTCGACTTGGGGAACATGACCCAAGGGAAATTGTGGACCACCGATGAGCTGCTCCTCGATCCGGCGCGACATGCCGACCTGCGGGCGCATGGCGTGGTGGCGCTTGACATGGAAACGGCCGCCGTCGCGAAGGTGTGCGAAGGCCGCGGCGTTCCCTGGTCGGTGGTGCGTGCAATCAGCGACCGGGCCGGCGACGGTAGCGTAGACGCCGAGATCCTCGGCCTCACCCACCCGGACGGCAGGCCGAACCTCTCGGCCGTCGCCCGCTACCTGCTTAGGCACCCCGGTGCGGTCCCCCGTCTGGTCCGCCTCGCCAGCGGGGCCAAGGCCGCGACGGAGCGGGCAGCCGAAACTGCAATCAACGCGTTAATTAATTCTTGACCGATTCCAGATAAGGTCTTGACTCATTCCAAACACCAGCGGCATATTGATGTGGTGTCGTCAACGTCGACGGATTACGCTGCGCAGCTGCGGACGGCCGATTTGCGAGTGACCCGACCTAGGGTCGCCGTATTGGAGGCGGTGCACACCCATCCGCATGCCGATACCGAGACGATCTTGTCGGCGGTCCGCAGCGGCCTTCCCGACGTCTCCCGCCAAGCCGTGTACGACGTCCTCAACGCGCTGACCGCTGTGGGACTGGTTCGAAGGATCCAGCCATTGGGCATGGTTGCCCGCTACGAGTCCCGGGTCGGCGACAACCACCACCACGTCGTATGCCGATCCTGTGGGGTCATCGCCGACGTCGACTGCGCGGTGGGTGACGCGCCGTGCTTGACCCCTGGGGACGACGACAACGCGCTGGATGGCTTTGTTCTCGACGAGGCCGAAGTCATCTACTGGGGGCTGTGCCCCGACTGCTCGACCGCAAATTCCGGATCACAGTCGTGATCACAGCCCGAGTCAACTATCTCTGAAAGGAATGCTGTGTCATCAGATACAAGCCACAAAGGCAGCGAAAGTGAAAACCCGGTGATCTCCGCGCCAGAGCCGAAATCGGATGCGCCGCTGACGAACCAGGACTGGTGGCCCGACCAGATCGACGTCTCGAAGCTGCACCCGCACTCGCCCCAGGCCAATCCGCTCGGCGAGGACTTCGACTACGGGAAAGAGTTCGCCAAGCTCGATGTCGAGGCGCTCAAGGCAGACATGATCTCCCTGATGACCACCTCGCAGGACTGGTGGCCCGCCGACTACGGCCACTACGGCGGCCTGTTCATCCGGATGAGCTGGCACGCCGCAGGCACCTACCGCATTCACGACGGCCGTGGCGGCGGCGGCCAGGGCATGCAGCGCTTCGCCCCGATCAACAGCTGGCCGGACAACGTCAGCCTGGACAAGGCGCGGCGGCTGCTGTGGCCGGTCAAGAAGAAGTACGGCAACAAGATCTCCTGGGCCGACCTGATTATCTTCGCCGGGAACGTCGCTCTGGAATCGATGGGGTTCAAGACCTTTGGCTTCGCGTTCGGCCGCGAAGACGTCTGGGAGCCCGAAGAGATCCTCTGGGGGGAAGAGGACGTCTGGCTGGGCACCGACAAGCGCTACTCCGGCAAGCGGGATCTTGCGCAGCCCTATGGCGCGACCACCATGGGTCTGATCTACGTCAATCCCGAAGGGCCCGAAGGCAAGCCGGATCCGATCGCCGCGGCGGTGGACATCCGTGAGACGTTCGGCCGCATGGCGATGAACGACGAGGAGACCGCCGCACTCATCGCCGGTGGCCACAGCTTCGGCAAGACCCACGGGGCCGGCGACGGGGATCTGGTCGGTCCGGAGCCGGAGGCGGCCCCGATCGAACAGCAGCTGCTGGGCTGGAAGAGCGCCTATGGCACCGGCAAGGGCAAGGACGCCATCACCAGTGGCCTTGAGGTCGTCTGGACACCTACCCCGACCAAGTGGGACAACACCTTCCTAGAGACCCTGTACGGCTACGAGTGGGAGCTGACCAAGAGCCCGGCTGGAGCTTGGCAGTTCACGGCAAAGGATGGCGCCGGTGCGGGCACGATCCCCGATCCGTTCGGCGGGCCGGGTCGCGCCCCGACCATGCTGGTCACCGATATCTCGCTGCGGGAAGACCCGATCTATCGCGAGATCACCAAGCGCTGGCTGGACCACCCCGAGGAGCTGTACGAGGCGTTCGCCAAGGCGTGGTACAAGCTGCTGCACCGCGACATGGGCCCGATCAGCCGCTACCTGGGGCCATGGGTTGCCGAGCCGCAGCTGTGGCAGGACCCGGTTCCGGCGGTAGACCATGAGCTGGTCGATGAGCAGGACGTTGCGGCCCTGAAGAAAAAGGTGCTCGAGTCCGGCCTGTCCGTTCCCCAGCTGGTCAAGACGGCCTGGTCGGCGGCGGCGAGCTACCGCAACACCGACAAGCGCGGTGGCGCGAACGGAGCACGACTTCGCCTTGAGCCGCAAAAGAACTGGGAGGTCAACGAGCCGTCCGAGCTGAACAAGGTGCTGCCGGTTCTCGAGAAAATCCAGCAGGACTTCAACGCCTCGGCGTCCGGCGGCAAGAAGATCTCGCTGGCCGACCTGATCGTGTTGGCGGGCTCTGCGGCGGTGGAGA
>Ga0187781_10004382_pt1 | contig 10510 bp, 6 predicted proteins | sample 0715_SJ02_MP02_2_FD_132447 | JGI IMG/M metagenome (GOLD analysis project Ga0187781, IMG submission 132447) | Tropical peat soil microbial communities from peatlands in Department of Meta, Colombia - 0715_SJ02_MP02_20_MG | ecosystem: Environmental > Terrestrial > Soil > Wetlands > Peat | place...
AGGACGTGGGTGATTTGCAGGGCCTCACCGAATCGGTGCGGGAGAAGGGCGTGCTCGAGCCGCTGCTGGTTCGCTACCTGCCCGAGTCCGGGAAGTACATGATCATATCCGGCGAACGGCGCTACCTGGCCTCGCGCGCCGCCGGGCTCGCCGAACTGCCTTGCATCGAAAAGGACGTTGACGATGCTGAAACCCTCGAGATGGCCCTCATCGAGAATCTCCAGCGCAAGGATTTGACGCCTTTCGAGGAGGCCGACGGAGTCCAGGCGCTGGCCGGCCGCTTCGGATTGACTCATGAGGAGATTGCCAAGAAGGTGGGGAAGTCGCGCTCCTCGATCACGGAGTTGCTCAGCCTGATGACCATCCCCGACGTGATTAAGGCCCTTTGCATTGAGAAAGGCGTGCTCTCCAAATCGCAGCTTCTGCAAATTGCCCGCCAGCCGAACGAAGCTAAGATGACGGACCTCGCGGAGCGTTTCGCGCTAGGCATGGTGAGCCGCGAACAGGCTCGCGCCGAACGCCACCCCGAAAAGAAGTCGCGCCCCGCCGTTTTCCGCTTCGTGCCTCCTGCTAAGGAATTCAAGCTCGTCTTGCAGTTCCGCAAAAACTCCGTCGAACGCAGCGAAATCATCGCCGCTCTGCGCCGCATCCTGGAATCGCTGGAAGCGGGGAAGTAAAGCGCAAGCGGACGTTGGGCGCCCTACTGGGAAGCTCAAACTGCCACTCACTGCTACCTCCCTCGATTGCGCCCGGAACTGCCTTGAAAATGTGTAGGGGTAGGGCTTGCCCTACCCGGTTCAAAGGGGACGGCAAGCCGTCCCCCTACAACTCGGCAACGGATGGGAATCATTTTCATGGTTTCAGGGCGTCCGTCAGCCGTCGGGCATGGGTGAAGAGTCTTTCCCATTTTCCATTTTTCGCTTGACACGTTTTGAGACGTATGATAGCCTATGGGGGTTCCCAGCCGCCGAGAGCTTGCCGGCGGTGAGCATGCGGTTGTGCTGGGGGCAACTCGAACCGGGATCGTCCCGGCAAGAGGAGAAGGCACGGAAATACCAAAAATGGAAAATAGTGGGAACGAAGCTAAGAAGTAGCTGAAAACAAAGAACATGACTTTTTTGAATGTTGCAAATGATGCTGTTTTGTGCGCGCAAATGAACGCAAAGCGACCCCAAATCGGCATCAAAGGCTTATTTTGACCGGTATGAAAGGGGAGCCGGGAGTCGAAAAAAGGGGGGGCTACACGAGGGTCGTTCTGGCCTCGATGCTTTGCGAAACCGGGTGTTCGCGAGGCAGTGCGAACTCGTAATTTGACGCACGTCAGAACATCGGATAGACTTTTTGCCTAAGTTTGTTTGGGGTAAAGATGGGAACTAGTTTTCGCAAACCCGTTGCACCCAGCCAGGACAAAAGGTGGCGTATTGTCGAGGCCACCATGCGGCGGCTTGGAAATCAATCGAACGCCTTGATCGAGGCGCTCCATACGGTGCAGGAATCGTTCGGTTATCTCGACAAGGATTCAATTCGCTATGTCGCCACCAGCCTGCGAGTCCCCTTGAGCCAGGCTTACGGCGTCGCGACTTTTTATCATTTTTTCAGCCTCAAGCCCCCCGGCGAGCACACCTGCGTGGTCTGCACGGGAACGGCATGCTACATCAAAGGAGCCGCGAAACTCTTGCAGGCCATTGAGCAGAAATTCGGGATCCGGCCGGGCGAGACAACTCCGGACGGGAAATTGTCTTTGGTGACGGCGCGCTGCCTCGGTTCTTGCGGTTTGGCCCCGGTGGGGGTGTTCGATCAGCAGATCTCCGGAATGTTGACGCAGGCGGCGTTGATGGCAAAGATCGGGAGGATGGAGCATCATGACGCCTGAAGAACTGGGCGAAATCGCCGCGACTCAACAAGAGGCAGCTTTGCGCTTCAAACACCGGGTCCATGTTTGCACCGCGGCGAGCTGCCTCTCCTCGGGCGGGGACAAGGTGAAGCAAGAGCTTGCCAAAGAGGTGAGCAAGCAGGGCAGGGATAAACAGTGTCTGGTTAAAGGCGTCGGATGCATGGGCCTATGCGCGGCGGGGCCGCTGGTCTCCGTAAAACCCGACAATCTGATGTACCAGCGCGTGAGAGCGGAGGACGCGGCGGATGTCGTCAAGTCGCTGGGCGATACTCCCGTCGGCCGTCTCGAGTGCGCTACCGATCAGCCGTTCTTCCGCCGCCAGGTGAAAATCGTGCTCGAGAACTCGGGTCGGGTGGACCCGGAAAAGATCGGGGACTACGTCGCCGCCAACGGCTACGAAGGCCTGTTGAAGGCGCTTACGGAGTTCTCGCCCGGCGAGGTGGTTGAACAGGTGCTGCGCAGCGGCCTGCGCGGCCGCGGCGGCGCCGGCTACCCGACTGGCCTCAAATGGAGCATGGTCGCAAAGGCGGACAGCAATCGAAAGTACGTGATCTGCAACGGCGACGAGGGCGATCCGGGGGCCTTCATGGATCGCAGCGTGCTCGAGGGCGATCCGCATCGGGTGCTCGAGGGCATGGCCATTGCGGGTTACGGGGTGGGCGCCGCGCAAGGCTACATCTACGTGCGCGCCGAATATCCGCTGGCGATCAAGAACTTGAAAACCGCCATCCGCCAGGCTCAGCATCACGGTCTGTTGGGCACGAATATTTTCGGCACCACTTTCAGTTTCAATGTCGACCTGCGCCTGGGCGCCGGGGCGTTCGTGTGTGGTGAAGAGACCGCGCTGATTGCTTCTATCGAAGGCCGGCGCGGCATGCCGCGCACGCGCCCGCCGTATCCTGCCGCGGAAGGGCTGTGGGGCGAGCCTACTCTCATCAACAACGTCGAGACGTTTGCCAATATCCCGCCCATCATCCGCAATGGGGGAGACTGGTTCGCGCGCATCGGCACCGAAAAGAGCAAAGGAACGAAAGTGTTCGCCCTGGCCGGGCGGGTGGCCAACACTGGCCTCATCGAAGTGCCCATGGGGATCACCCTGCGCGAGATCGTTTTTGAGATTGGCGGCGGCATCCCGGACGGCCGCCAGTTCAAGGCCGTACAAACCGGGGGACCGTCGGGCGGGTGTATTCCGGCAGAATCCCTGGACATGCCGGTTGACTACGAATCGCTGAAAAAGCTGGGCTCGATCATGGGCTCGGGCGGCATGATCGTGATGGACGACTCGTCCTGCATGGTCGACGTGGCCAAGTTCTTCATGGAGTTTTGCAAGTCGGAGTCCTGCGGCAAGTGCGTGCCGTGCCGGGTGGGCACTTACCAGATGCACGAGCTCCTGGAGCGCATCGCGAACGGCAGCGCCGGCGCCAAGGAGTTGGCCACGCTGGAAGAACTCTGCGATCTGGTCCAGAACACCAGCCTGTGCGGGCTGGGCCAATCCGCGCCCAACCCGGTCTTGAGCACGCTGCGCTATTTCCGCGAAGAGTACCGGGCCCACATCGAGGACAAGACCTGCCCGGCCCACGTCTGTCCGATCGGTAGCGCCAAGGAGGTGACGGCTTGAGTCCGCAAGTGAAGGTCATCACGCTGCACGTTGACGGGAAGGAAGTGAGCGCTCGCGGCGATCAGACTATTCTGCAAGTGGCGCGCGAGAATAACATGTTCGTCCCCACGCTCTGTTACCTCAGCGGTTTGTCGCGCGTGGGCGCCTGCCGCTTGTGCCTGGTCGAGGTGAAAGGATCTCCCAAGCTCCAACCCGCCTGCGTCACGACGGTGGAAGAGAACATGGAAGTGACGCTCGATTCCGAACGGCTCAGCAAGTATCGCCGCATGATTCTGGAACTGCTGTTTTCGGAGCGGAACCATATCTGTTCGGTGTGCGTTTCCAACGGGCACTGCGAGCTTCAAACCCTTGCCCAAAAGCTGGAGATGGTGCACGTGCACTTTAATTATCGCAACCCCAAGCTGGAACTCGACGGTTCCCACGACAGGTTTCTCTACGACCCCAACCGCTGCATTTCCTGCACGCGTTGTGTCAGGGTTTGCGATGAGATTGAAGGCGCTCACACCTGGGACATCATGGGACGCGGCGTCGATCTCAAGGTCATCACCGATTTGAACCAGCCTTGGGGCAATTCCGACACCTGCACCGGGTGCGGCAAGTGTATTCACGTCTGCCCCACGGGCGCCTTGGTCGAGAAAGGAAAGTCGGTCACGGAAATGTCCAAACGCCGGCAATTCCTGCCTTACCTGACTTTGATGCGGGAGGGGCGCTGGTGAGTAAACCGCGCGTGGCTACAATGTGGCTGGACGGCTGTTCCGGCTGCCATATGTCCCTTCTCGACATGGACGAACGGCTGCTGGAATTGGCCGCCAAGATGGATTTGGTCTACAGCCCGATCGTCGACAACAAGGAATTTCCCGACAACGTCGACATCACCCTGGTGGAAGGGGCGGTGGGGAACGAAGAGGACTTGCACAAGATTAAGATAGCTCGCGAGAAGTCCCGCATCCTCGTCTCGCTGGGAGACTGCGCGGTGACGGCGAACGTGCCCTCCATGCGAAACTCTTTCGGCCCCAGGAAAGTCCTGGAAAGGGCGTACGTGGAGAACGTCACGCTGCGGCCGGAACCGCCGCAGCACGACGTACCCAAGCTCCTGCCGGGCTCGCGACCCTTGCACGAGGTGGTCACCATCGATGTCTATGTACCCGGGTGTCCGCCCTCCGCCGAGGTCATTTACTACGTGATGAACGAACTCCTCGAGGGCAGGTGCCCGGACTTGAGCGACAAATCGAATTTTGGCTAGCCGCTCAGCGCTTGCCTCGTCATCCTGAGTGGACACGGGCCTGCGGCCCACCCATAGCGATGAAAGTTAGATGGAAGGGCGGGGCTTTAGCCCCGCCGCCTGACGCGCCCGATGAAGCAGGGGCTTTAGCCCCTGAAGCGAGGCGGCTTCAGGGCCTAAAGGCCGCAAACTTCACCCAGCCCCAAGGCGGCGGGGCTGAAGCCCCGCCCTTCCGCGGGCGAGGCGTTAGAGGACGTGATGGAAAACAGCAATTCGAGAACGAAGAGGACGCTGGAGATCAGCCCGGTTTCGCGCATCGAGGGGCACGGCAAAATTACCATTCACCTGGACGAGCATGGGAAAGTCGAGGACGCGCACTTTCACGTCACACAGTTTCGCGGATTCGAGAAGCTCTGCGAGGGCCGGCCCTTCTATGAAATGCCTTCGCTGATGGCGCGGATTTGCGGCATCTGCCCGGTTAGCCACCTGGTGGCTTCGGCCAAGGCGTGTGATTCGATTCTGGCGACGCGTATTCCCCCCACCGCGGTGAAGCTGCGCAGCGTTTTGAACCTCGCGCAGGTTCTGCAATCGCATGCCTTGAGCTTTTTTCATCTCTCCTCGCCCGATTTGTTGCTTGGCATGGACAGCGATCCATCTCAGCGCAACCTATTTGGGGTCTATGCCGCGAATCCGGAACTGGCTCGCGACGGTATTCGTCTGCGCCAGATTGGCCAACAAATCATCGAGTGGATGGCGGGGAAACGAATTCATCCTGCCTGGGTGGTTGCGGGCGGCGTGAGTGAGCCGCTGCCCGCTGAGGTGCGCGATAAGATTCTGGCCATGCTGCCGGAGGGCCTGAAAATTACCCAGCGCACTCTCGACTGGTTTAAGGGTCTTCTGGACCAGTTTCGCGAGGAAATCCGGACTTTCGCCAACTTTCCCACGCTTTTCATGGGCCTAATCAGCGCCGGTGGTGAACTGGAGCATTACAACGGCACGCTGCGCATTGTGGATTCGCGCGGCAACATCGTCGCGGACAAGGTGGATGTGCTCAACTATCAGGATTACCTCGGCGAGGCGGTGGAGCCTTTCAGTTACCTGAAGTCGCCTTACTACAAGCCTCTTGGCTATCCTGATGGGCTTTATAGAGTAGGCCCACTGGCGCGCATGAACATCATCGACCGTTGCGGAACTCCCTTGGCTGATCAGGAGTGGGCGGAGTTCCGGGAACTCGACCGGGGCGCCGTGCTCAGCTCGTTCTACTACCATTATGCCCGGCTTCTGGAAGCGCTCTACGGCATCGAAAAAATGGAGCAGCTTTTGAACGACCCGGAGATCCTGTCGAAGCATGTGCGCGCCTTCGCCGGGCCTAATAATCTCGAAGGGATCGGCGTAGCGGAAGCGCCGCGCGGCACGCTGATTCACCACTACAGGATCGACAGCAATGGGTTGATCGTTTGGGCCAATCTCATCATCGCCACCGGCCACAACAACCTGGCGCTCAATCGTGGCGTGTTGCAGGTCGCCAAGCATTTCGTCAATGGCGCCAAGCTTTCGGACGGGATGCTCAATCGCGTGGAAGCTGTGGTCCGCGCGTTCGACCCATGTCTGAGCTGCTCCACGCATGCCCTGGGGCAGATGCCCTTGCAGATTCAACTGCTGGCGCAAGATGGCGAAGTGCTGGATGAAGTTCGGCGGCCAGCCTGGCAGGCCTGAGCAGACAGTTTCGGAATGTGGTTTTTCGCATAGCTCGCTCGTCCGGGAATGAAGTCCTCAAAAACACGGAGAAGCGGGCCGTTTTCGGACAGGTCGTCCCTCACGCCGGTCCCTAGCGTTTATAAACTCCATTCTTTTTCTCGACAGGGCCTCCAAAATGCGCTCCGGTGGCTAGCAATGTAGTGCGCGATACCACCCAGGCGGCGCTCCCGACACTTTCCGTCAGCCTGGCCAACCACAACGAAATCAGCTACTTACAGCAGCTTTAAAATGGCAGAGCGTGTGCACCGCCTTGCTGTGATCTGGGGAGCAGAGGGGCGTCTGGTGCATCAGGAGGAGCCGTGACTGTGAACGCTGAAGGAGTGTGCGCATGGCGACAATGATCTCAGTTCCATTGGTGGAGTCGGAACAGGAATTCCTCGATCAGCTCATAGCCGAGCAGTCAGGGCGGCCGGGCGCCCTGCTGGGTATTTTGGAAAAAGCCCAGGACCACCAGCCCCGCAAGTTTCTGTCGCGCGAGATGCTGGAATACATCGCCGCGAAAACCGGCGCTCCCCTGGCGCGGGTTTACAGCGTCGTGACGTTTTACGCACTTTTCAACCGTGAGCCGCAAGGGAAGAACACGATTTGCGTTTGCCGTGGTACCGCTTGCCATACACGCGGCTCGCGCGCTCTTCTGGAACGGCTCATGCTCAACCTGGGAGTTCACGATCTCGACGAAGAGTCAGCAGAGAAGATCGCACTCAACACCAGCGACGGCAAGTACACGATTCGCACCGTGGCTTGCTTTGGACAATGCGCCCTGGCGCCGGTCGTCGAAGTGAACCACGAAGTGTACGGTCACATGAACGAGCAGATACTGGAACGTGAAATAGAGCACTTGCAAAGGGAGACTGCAAAGAAATGAAGCCCATTCGTGATTTGAGCACGTACAGCGCCCTTCGGGGGACAGGAATGGCTAAGCTACTGCCTTTCCGGCCTCGCATAGCTGTCGGAATGGGGACCTGCGGCGCCGGCAACGGAGCCGAGGCCGTTTTCCATGCCTTTGCCGACACGATTGATAAGCGCGGCCTCGACATCCAGTTGACGCGCGTTGGCTGCTTCGGTTTTTGCGCCCAGGAACCGCTGGTCAACGTTCGACTCCCTGGCCGGCCGTTAGTCATTCTCCAGCGCGTCCAGAGCAACCACGTCGACGAGATCCTCGACGACGTCATGATGGGGAATATCCCCACCAACCTCGCCCTCTGCAAAATCGAGGAGTGGGACCACATCACGGCACAAGTCAAGTACGGAGCCGGCTACGGGAACATGCCTTCCTGGCAGGAGGTGCCGTTCTTCAAAGGCCAAAAGAAGATCGTTTTGCGCAATTGCGGGCTCATCAACCCCGATGACGTGGAAGAGTATGCGGCGGCCGGCGGCTATCTTTCGCTTTATAACGTGCTCATCGAGAACCGGCCCGAAGTGGTCATCGAGCAGATCAAAGCTGCCAAACTGCGCGGGCGCGGGGGCGCGGGATTCTCCACCGGCCAGAAGTGGGATTTTCTACGTAAGGCCGTGGGGGATAGGAAGTACATCATCTGTAACGCGGACGAAGGCGATCCCGGCGCCTACATGAATCGCAACGAAATCGAGAGCGACCCGCATTCGCTCCTGGAAGGAATGACGATCGCAGGGTACTTGACCGGTGCCGCCACCGGGATCATCTACGTGCGCGCCGAGTATCCGCTGGCTGTGCACCGTCTGGAGCGCGCCATCCAACAAGCCAAGGAGTACGGGTTTTTGGGCGAGAACATCCTTGGCCGCGGCTTCAATTTCGACATCGAACTGGTGGAGGGCGCGGGCGCCTTTGTGTGCGGCGAGGAAACGGCGCTGATCGCGTCCCTGGAAGGCCACGCCGGGCGTCCTCGTCCGAGGCCGCCTTTCCCCGCGCAAAAGGGCCTGTGGGGTTGCCCGACGAACATCAATAACGTCGAAACCTGGTATAACGTGGCGCCCATCATCGCTAAAGGCCCCGCATGGTTTACTGAGACCGGCAGCGCCAAGAGTCCCGGGACCAAGGTATTTTCCCTGGTCGGCAAAGTGAAGAACACCGGGCTGGTAGAGATGCCTTTGGGAACGCCTCTGAAGACCTTTGTCTATGACGTGGGCGAGGGCGCCATCAACGGACACAGCATCAAGGCCGTTCAGACCGGCGGGCCTTCCGGCGGGTGCATTCCCCATGAAATGTTTGACACGCCGGTGGATTACGAAACGCTGGCCAAACTCGGTTCCATCATGGGCTCCGGCGGCATGGTGGTGATGGACGACGACAATTGCATGGTGGATGTGGCTCGCTACTTTATCGAGTTCACCCACGCGGAGTCCTGCGGCAAGTGCGTGCCCTGCCGGGTAGGATTGGACAAGGGCCTCCGCCTTCTCAACCAGTTCACGGAGGGACACGGAACGGAAGAGGACTTGAACACGCTGGACGAGTTAGGGCGCATGATTCGCGACACCTCCCTCTGTGGGCTGGGACAGACCGCCCCCAATCCCGTGCTCACCACCATGCGGCACTTCCGCCATGAGTTCGAGGACCACCTGCGCGCCCATCGCTGCCGCGCCGGGGTTTGCCAGGATTTGGCGCTGTCGCCGTGTGAAAACAGTTGTCCGCTGCACATGAACATTCCCCGCTTCCTCGAGCTTTACAAGGAAGGGCGCCTCGACGAAGCCTTCGAGTCTGTCATCCTGGATAACCCCTTGCCGGCGTCGACGGGCCGGGTTTGCCAACATCCCTGCGACAATCGTTGCCGCCGGCAGGCCGTGGACGAATCGGTGAACATGCGCGAGGTGCACCGGCTGATCGCGGACTCCGTCCTGCTTTCGGATCGCTTCGACGCTATGGCCCAGCGGATCGCCGCGCACCAGATGGCGGCGACGAGCAAGAAAGTGGCGGTGGTGGGCGCAGGACCCACCGGCTTGACCGCGGCCTTCTACCTCGCATTGTTAGGCCACGGCGTCACCGTTTACGACTCGCATTCCGAAGCCGGCGGCATGCTGCGCTTTGCGCTGCCGGAATACCGTTTACCCAAGGCCGTCCTCTCCAAGGAAATCGCACTGATCGAGCGCCTTGGGGTCAAGTTCGAATTCAATAAGAACGTGGGCACGGACATCCACCTCAACGATCTCGACTTGGATTACGACGCCGTTTTCCTCTCGATCGGCACGTGGAAAGAAACCTGGGTGTATCTGCCCGGGACGGAATTGAGAGGAGTGATGCCCGCGCTCCTCTTCCTCGAGGGCATTGCGAAGCATGCGCCGGTGCAGTTGGGGAGTCGAGTGGCGGTGATCGGCGGGGGCAATGCGGCGATAGATTCAGCGCGTACGGCCTTGCGGCGTGGAGCGACGGTTACCGTCTTCTACCGCCGCGAGCGCAAGGACATGCCCGCCATTCATGAAGAAGTGGAGGCCGCCGAACAGGAAGGCGCGCACTTTATTTTTCTCTCCGCGCCGCATCGAATTATGGGAGAGAACGGGGCCGTTAAGGGCCTCGAGGTGGTGAAGACGCGGTTGGGCGAGTTCGATCCTTCCGGCCGCCGCCGTCCGATTTCCACGGAAGAGATCCAGAGCTTCAAGTGCGACACCGTGATCCTGGCCGTGGGCGAGGCAGTGGACCGCGACTTCTGCAAGGCCTCGGGACTCATGATCAAGGAGAACGGCACGTTGGTGTTCGATCGCTACAGCCTGCAAACCAGCCGCGACAAATTCTATGCCGGGGGTGACTTGATCTCGGGCGCCTCGAATGTTTCCAACGCCATGGGGTATGGCAAGAAGGCAGCCCGCAGGATTGACCAGAGATTGATGGGTGAATCGCGCATAGAAAGGCTGGTGCTGCATCTCGACTACGACCAGAAGCCGCCGGAACACGTGAGCGAGAGTGGACGCCACCACTCGCATCCGCTGCCTGCCAAGCAGCGCGTGAAGGATTTTGAGGAAGCTGTCCTGGCGTTGACTGCCGAAGAAGCTGTGGAAGAGGCGGGCCGGTGCCTGCGCTGCGACGTTCGCGATACCAGCGCGGCGGGAA
>Ga0187781_10004383_pt1 | contig 10506 bp, 7 predicted proteins | sample 0715_SJ02_MP02_2_FD_132447 | JGI IMG/M metagenome (GOLD analysis project Ga0187781, IMG submission 132447) | Tropical peat soil microbial communities from peatlands in Department of Meta, Colombia - 0715_SJ02_MP02_20_MG | ecosystem: Environmental > Terrestrial > Soil > Wetlands > Peat | place...
ATGCCAGCGCGCCCAACCGTGGTTTCCTCCTGGAATGCAACACTTCGTCCTGCAGTAACTCCGATCAGTCGGTGATCACGGGAACGATGACGCCGCAAAGATCGCCGACCGGCGGGTTCTTCAACGCGGGCATGACCGGCACTTATGCCGTAGCCACAAACAGCAACAGCTTGAGCGGAGGCTGTAATACGCTCATGCCCTCGTGCGTGCTCGAGGGGAACCTGTTGCTGACCTCGCCGGGAATCCTCAGCGGCCAGCAAGCTCCTTCGTTCCCCGTCAACGGGACGGAAAACGGCGAGTCGATCACAGGCTCGTCTTCCGCCTACAACATAACCCTTTCGGGTACGGGCACGCTCTCGGCGACCGTCAACTCGAACACAGCAAATTACGTGCTCTACGCCATCGACGGGACGGATTACTATCTGCTCGAAGAAGACAAGGGAGTGCCTAGCCCGGTCCTGTTCATGTCGCAGTAGAGCAATCGGCCCGCGCGCCGGCCCTCTCGAGATTCTCTTTGACCGGCCGCGGGGAAGCAGATGGCGAGGTGCATCAGCTTGCCGTCTGTTTTCTTGACCGTGTTTCCCCGGCCCGCAAAACCCGCAGCAATGCCTTCATCAGCGCCGGACCAACCGTCTGCAATTCTGCGCGATGGTGGATGGAAAGGTCACGCAGCGCTTTCTCGCCCTTGGCGGTGAGTTCCAACAGAACTTCGCGGCGGTCGTGGCGGTCGCGGACGCGGCGTATATAGCCGCCCTTTGCCAGGCGATTCGCCAACTCTACCGTGCTGTGGTGCTCGAGTTGAAGCCGCTCGGCGAGCGCACCGATACGCGGCCGCTCTTTTGCAGGTAACCCCTTGATCGCCAGCAAGAGTTGATGCTGGCGCGGCTCGATTCCGGCTTTTCGCGTTGCTTCCTCGCTAAAGCGAAGAAAGCGGCGGATCTGGTAGCGGAACTCGGCCAGCGATTGGTAGTCGAACAGCGTAATTGTAGGAGACCTCATGAAGCGGATTATACGGATTCATTTTTCCCGGCGTGCCGTGTCGACTTCAATCGAACTGTCCGATTGTTGGCGAATCGTGCTGGCGGTTGAGCGTCTTCCCCAGCCAAACGGGAACACCAGATGCAGCGGCAGAATCCGTTCGCGGCGGCGCTCGGCTTCCAGCGCGCGGGCGCGCGCTTTGAGCAGATCATCCAGCGAAACCATCCCCACCAGCGTGTTCGAGCCATCGCGTTCTACGACCGGAAAGCGTGTGAGCCCGGTCTCCGCCATGCGATAGACCACCACACGCAGTGGTTCATCGGGATAAGCGACCGTGGCATCCCGCCGAATGACATCGCGTAAGCCCGGCCCTTCGCCGGAATGAACGAGCCGCTGTAACTCGCGGCGTGGAAGAACACCAACCAGCCGCTGGTCGCCATCCACAACGGGATAGAGCCCCTGCGGACGCGGGCTCTGTTCGTCGCGCAAGGACGCGGCCAGCTCCGCCACTGGCGTGTCCGCCGGAATGGCTACGACGTTCGGTCGCATCACCTCGCGTACAAACAGGATTTCGAGCGGGTCGACCGCATATTCGCGGCTGAGGTGGTAGCCGCGGCGCGCCACTTTCTCCGTGAGAATGGATCGGCGTAGCGTCAAAACCGTGAAGGCATGCGCGACGACCGACGCAATCAGCAGCGGAAGGATGGTATCCATGTCATGCGTCAGCTCCACCGCGAAGACCACGCCGGTGAAAGGAGATCGCATCGTGCCCCCGAGAATCGCGCCCATTGCGATCAGCGGCCAGAAGCCCAATCCTTCGTTCGGTAAGAAAGAACTCAGCAGTCCTCCCAGTGCTCCGCCCATCATGAGCAATGGCGCCAAAACGCCGCCCGAGGTTCCTGAACCCAGCGAAACGGCCCAAATAACCGATTTCACCAGAAGGATGCCGGCGATGGTGGCGAGCACGACGTGGCCTTGCAGCAGGGCTCCAATGGTGTCGTAGCCGACGCCCAAAGCCTGCGGGAAGACGAGGCCGCCCAGTCCGATCACGAGGCCGCCAATGATGGGCCACCACATCCAGTGGATGGGCAGCTTCAGGAAGGAGTCTTCGGCGGCATAGACGGCCAGCGTCAATAACGCCGACAATGCGCCGGCCAGGATGCCGACAAGGATGCAACCCAGCAGTCCTTCGGGCCCAAGGAACGCGGCATGAGGCGGAGTCGGAAACAGCGGGCCCACGCCGATGATGTAACGGCGCGTGGCCGCCGCGGCGGCGCTGGCGAGTGCCACCGGAATCAGGCTGCGTGGTTTCCACTCGAAGAGCAACAGCTCTACGGAAAGCAGCACCGCGGCCAGCGGCGAGGCAAACGTTGCGGACATTCCTCCGGCAGCCCCCGCCACCAGCAAGGTCCGCCGTTCGGCGCTGGTGAGATCGAAGAACTGCGCGATCATCGAGCCAAACGCGCCGCCCGTCATGATGATCGGCCCTTCGGCTCCAAACGGACCCCCGGAACCAATGGAGATGGCAGAAGAAAGAGGCTTCAGAAAAGCAACTCGGGGCTCGACCTGCCCGCCCTTGAGCAGAATGGCTTCAATCGCTTCTGGAATGCCGTGACCGCGGATACGCTCGGAGCCGTAGCGCGCCATCAATCCGACGACAAGCCCGCCCGCCATGGGCACGAGGACCTCAAGCACGCCCAGATGGTTGCCCGCGGGAGAAACCAGTGCCGTTGCCCAATGCCCAAAGAAGAACAGATTGGTGAAAAGTCCAATGAGCCGCAGCAGGGCCAGAGCCACGAAGGCGCTGAATATCCCAATGACGGTCGCCAGGAGCGTCATGGGAATTACGTTCCAGGTGGTGGTGAAATCGCCTAACCGCTGCGACAGGTCATGCCCTTTCCGCGGACCGAGGTCGGGGGGGACGACGGGAGTTTCAGGATTGCGAGCGTTGGACAAAAAGAGACCCCTACCTTCACGGCCGGATGCGGCCGGCGAAGATGCATGTGGCCAATCGTATCACGCGATACAGGGAACAAAAGTACGCCGTGGCCGTTCGCGGTTTTGTTTCCGTGTTTATTTTCCTCGGATAGCGATCGCCGATCCAAGGCAATCCGCGGCCGCAAGGGCACAGGGCGCACACTGTGCCCTGGGAACGTGGATTTCAGCCCTCTTTAGGCCAGGGGCGCTAACTGGAATGCGACTTCTTTCCAGTTGCTTCCCTCCTTCACATACACGAAAGTCGCGCGATAGTTCCCGTTCACCGGCTTGCCAAGGATCGTCGCCTTGACCGAGGCCGTGGCATTGACGATCGCCGCGTCGCTGCCATAGGTATTGATCTTCACGTCTCGTTCCTCGATCGCTTGGTACTTGATGGCGCCCGACTGAAAGCTCTGAACCGTCTCCGTCTTCGTGCGCAAACGTCCATCGGCGCCGACTCCAAAGTACTGATCGTCCAATTGCTTCTCAAAAAAGCCGGCGTCGTCATGTAACGCCGCCTGCCAGCGTTCCTGGTGGAGAGCTTGAATTTGCTCCTCGACATCAGCCTTGTAGGACTGCTCCACAAGGGTCATGCCGTGGCCTGAAGTCGCTCCGCTTTCTGCCGTGTCGGCGGGGGGATTTTCCCCTTGGCCCCACGCCGGCAGCGTCCCAAGAAGCAGAACCCCACAAGCCAATATGCGAATTGTCCAACGGCCCGAAATCTTCATGGTTTCCTCCTGGCAGAAGATTCATCGTTTCATTTTATATCGTATCACGATATACATTGAAATAAAACAATCCCACGCGCCGGGTGCTGCGCCTCTTTAGCTTTCGCTTAGCTCGCCCCGGCGGCTCGCAGGTTTTTATTTTTCGCGGATTACGGCCCGCGCCGTGGCCAGGTTGTCAAAGCGGTCATAGGCGCGCACCACCACCACGTGATCGCTCGACATCTGACTGGCGACCGGGGGCGGCGGCATGACCGGCTCGGGGACAGCGACCAGAAAGTCGTAGTCCTCGCTCTTCGAATCGGCGATCTGGCCGACGGGCTCGACGAACTGCCAGTCGCCGCCATCGAGCGAGTATTCGGCGCGCTTGATCACCGAGAACGAATCACGCGCCCGGAAGCGCACGCGAATCTTTTTCCCCTCCACAGCCGCCGCGAGATTCTCGATGGTGGGAGCGGTGTTGTCCACCTCAAAGCGCGCGGAGATTTTGCTGGCGTAGAGTTCTTCGCCGGGCGAATGCGAAGGCGCGTCGGAAGCCACGACCAACACGGTGTAGCCGCCATCGGGGAGCTGGCTGGAATCGAAGGTGTAGTAGCGGTCGGAGAGGTCATCCTTGAGCAGGATCCAGCGCGACTCGCCGTCGCCGCGATAGTAGACGGAATAGATGAGCTGGTCGTCGTTGTCGTCGTGGGCCAGCCAGCGCACGCCGATGGAGTCGCGATCGCGGATGGCCGGCGGCGGGGGTTCGAAGCGAGGCTGGCCGGGCGCGGGCGGCTCCGAGCCGGTGACGTGCGGAATCGGCTGATAGCGATAGCCCGGTTGCACGTTGACTTCATCGACTTCGGGGGCGACGTTCTTGGGCAGGTAATAGAGCAGGAAGCTCGTAGCCTTGGGCGCGGCGCTGCCCGCATGTAGCACCGCTTTCCATTGCACGAAGCGCGCCGAAGGAACGTTGAGCTCCGAGTTGTCTGAGGTATCGACGCGCGCCCACGGGCTCCAGTTGCGGTCGGGATTATCGACGTTGCCGCTGCGCGCGTAGAGTTCGACGTTGCCTTCGCTGCGCAGGCTGCCGCGGCCCCAGCGCGAGAATCCGTGCGCGTCGAAAACGTCGCTTTCGTAGGAACCTTCGGGCTCAGGCTTGGGGCCGAGCACAAAAATCTTGCCCAGGTTGCTGCTCGAGGCGTAAAGGCCGCCGCCGGGCGCGGCGGCAAAGGCGGTGATCTGCGATGCGCTCGCCTTTAGCAAATCGGTGAAGTCGTCGACGCCGTTGATGGCAAAGATGTGGCCGCGATTGCCGGTGCCGGCGAGCAGACGCCCGCGCTGGTCGAACCCGAGTGCGTAGACCAGATCCTCGTGCGAGCTCCACAAGTGGCTGGGCGCGCCATCGGGAGTGATGCGATAGACCTCTGAGCCGGTGGTTGCGCCCCCGCCTGGAGCGGGAAACGGCGTGGACGAGAGCGGCGGGCCGGAGGCAGGCGATGAAGTGATGCTAATTCCTCCGACCGACGCCGAGGGCGCCGAACTACTAGGCGTAGGAACACTGATGTTGATGGCCGGCAGCGAGGAGGCATTGGGACGCTTTTCGCCAGCGGCGGCTGCGTAGATGTTGCCGGCGCTGTCAATGGCGAGAGCGGTGATTTCCTTCTTCGGCGCGCTGTAAAGAACGAACGCCTCGCCGCCAGGCGAGATACGGTAGATCAATCCGCTGCCGTCGGAACCGGCGATGAGGTTGCCCTTGGGATCGAGAGCGAGCACGCGAATGTGAACTTCGTCGCTTTTGAAAAAGAGAGAATGCTGGCCGTTCGCGCCGACCTTGTAGATCTCGCCGTGATCGCCGGTCGCGACATAGAGGTTGCCGGAGCTGTCGAGGGCGAGATCCCAGATGTACTTCGCGCCGGGGTCAAAGTAAACGGAGAAGGCCCAGGAGTCGGCAGCGGAGGGAGTCTTGGGAGCGTCGTTGGCTACGGCAGCGCTTTTCTCCGCGTCTTTCGAGCTCTTAGCGCCCTTCGCGGTTTTTTCCGCGGACACACTCTTATTAGAAGGCGTGACGCGATACACCTTGCCGTCGGGGGCGGTCGCGGCGAAGACGGTTCCGTCCTTGGCAACCACCAGGGCCTGCACCTGCAGTTCCTGCGGCTCGAAAATGCCGGTGCTCTTGCCATCGGGCGTGATGCGGTAGACGCGCGCGGGCGAGCCGGCCGCGGCGTAGATGTTGCCGGCGGCATCGGAGGCGATGGACCAGATGTAAGTGGATGGCAGCGTGGCCAGCGACTTGAAAGCCGGGGCCAGTTCGAGCCCGCCCTCGCTCGGGAATGCCACGCCATTGCCGGTGCCCTTGATCAGATCGTCAAACTTGGATTGTTCCCAGGTGCGCGTGCCCTCGCCCAAGGCAAATGGGGAAACGGCGAAGATGCAGAGAGTGAACGCGGACAGCAGAGTGAAGGTATTGCGGACGAATCTGTTGCAAACCAAAGTCATAAGTCAATTTAAACAGGTATTTCGGCCAAGTGCAGAGAACAACTGCAGGACCGTGCCCGTGCGATCACAGTGACGGGCGAGACGCCCGTCCCTCCACGACCGTTCAACTTACTTGATATTAATCGTCAGCATCTGCGCGCCGGAGACAACATAGTCCAGGGGGTCGGTGGAGGCTTCGCTCACCGACGATTCGCCGAGCACGACCATGTCCTGCGTGCCGCGCATGTTGTCCATCACGTTCATCACCGATAGCGGCAGCGTGGGCATGATCTTGTCGGCGACCATCGCTTCCGGGTCGGAGTCGAAGAGCGAAACATATACGCGGTCGTTCGAGCGTTCCTGGTTCAGCAGCGCGATGGTCGGCGCGAGGCCGAGGCCGCGGGTCATGATGGGCGCAGCGCGATGCATGCGGTCGAGCGTTTCGCCGTCACTGACCAGAATGCGCAGCGCGCCCTTCGATGCAGAAGTCGGAATGCGAATAGGAATCTGCCGCACCAGCCGCTCGCCGCGATAGGGACGAATCACAGTCTCCACGGTAATCGTGTCGCCGGGCCGAGCTTCGGTCACATCGGTGCGCGAAGCTTCCAGGCGCGCCGAGCGGCGCTCGCGCACCAGGTCGAAATCGAGTTTCACGCCTTCCACCTGCGGGGCGTCGTAAGGATTGGTGTAAATGCGTCCGAAGCGATCGCCGATGCTGGCCGCCGCGAGCATAGCGGCAGGCTGCCCGTTATCCTGCGGAGCGAACATGTCGCGCATGGTCACGTCGGCGTAACCCTTCACGCTGAGCGCGCCATTCATGCGATAGGTGATGTTCTCTCCATACTCGTTGGTGCTGTGCAGGGCGTTAAACACGGTCGCGGCCAGCGCCAGCGGGCTGAGGCGGGCATTATTGAGGATCTCGAAGTGAAATTCCTTGGGAGCCGGTCCGCCGCGCAGGGTCACGGTCACCGGAATCATCCTCGGCTCCTGGCCCATCTCGCCCAGAATACCGGCCTGGCGGTCCTGGACGAAGGCGCCCACGGTTTCGGTTGTATTGACAATTTTGAACGCATTGAGTTGTGATGGCAGAGTTGCCACTACGGTGGCTTTCGTCATCGGCAGATCGACTTCGCCAAACTGCATGAGCGGATGGCCGCAGGCAAGCACGCGCTGCGGGTCGACATAGGTCACCGTGCAAGTGGCCGCGATATCCATGTCGCCGCGCACCAGCACCGCGCTGACGGCGGATCCCGGCTCGAGCGGCTCGGGCTGCTTCATGTCGCTGGCAGAGCCGGTACCCATCACCGGCGTGATGCCGGCGGCGGCAAACTGGCTGGCAAAGCTGACCAGGGTGTCGCTGGCAAAACCGCTGAAAACGAACGGGGCCTCGATGGGCTTCAAATACTCGCGATAGCCGGCGCCGTTCGAATCAAGCGCGACCGTGCCGTCGCCGGGGCTGGCGGTCTCGCTCTTCACCTTCTCGCTCGAAGCGCTCGCCGGCAGCGGCGAGGGAGCGGGCCGGCTGTCGAGCGCATTGATTTCGAGCATCTCTTCAATCGGCGTTACGCCCGCAATCGGCTCCTTGGAAAATTCCCCGATGCGGAACGCCAGCGCGCCCACCAGCTTGCCGTCGATATAAACCGGGCTCCCGCTCATCCCCGCGACCACGCCGGTGTACTCGGGCTTGGAGCCATGCAGCCGCACCAGGATCACATCCCCCTTGGGACCGTTCACGTTGCGCAGCACGCCGAGCACTTCCACATCCATGGATTCGGGCTTCACCCCCTGAAACACCGTCAGAGCTGTGCCTTTCATGCCGGCATGAATCTGATCGAGCGGAAGAATGGCTGGCTTATCGCCTGTGGCGCCGAACAGACTGGCGGCCAGAAACAGAAAAGCAGCGCACAACGCCGTGAGTCTCATGGAAGATCCCCGGAGGTCAAGAAGCGACCTTTTTCCTTGTTAGACTCCGCGTAGGGTCAAAATGGTTTTGCCAGGAAGGGAGGTTTGTTGCACCCTGCAAAATATCCCAACCGCAGAGTTATTGCATCTATACTAGCACAGGCGTTTTCGAGGTTCTCCCATGATTTCCAGGTATTTTCGGCATCGACGCGGGGCTCTCTCGGCGTCCCGCAAGCGCTTGAACAGGCTGCTGTTGGCCGGCTTTTGGGTAGTCTGCGTGACGGCGTCTGCCCTTGCCCAGGATAACTCCCAGCAGCCGCAGCAGCCGCCAGCAAACCCGAACCAACAGGAAGCCCCTCCCGCGGCGGGAGGCCCGCAAAGCGACATCGGGCCCTACGTAATCCCGAAGAAGACAGAACAGCCGCCTCCACCCGCACCGGAAAAGCCGAAGAAGATCGAGAACATGCCGGACTATTCGATCCGCGTCGATGTGCCCGTGGTGAACCTCGACGTGCTCGTCACTACCAAGGACGGACAGACCATCCCCAATCTGCACCAGGAAAACTTCAAGGTCTTCGAAGATGGACAGGAGCAGAAAATTGCTTCGTTCAACCGCACCGAAGCGCCCGTAACCGCGGTGCTGCTGATTGAATTCGCGGCCGGAGGGCCCTTTTCTGGTTTGCGGTCCTATTACTACATTTATGACGCGCTGAACGCATCCTATTCCTTTGCCAGCACTCTCAGGAAGAACGACTGGGTCGCGGTCGTCTCCTACGATATGAAGCCGCAAATCCTGGTCGACTTCACCCAGGACAAACGGGCCATTATGGGCGCGCTCAACACGCTGCGCATTCCCGGGTTCAGCGAACGCAATCTTTTTGACGCGCTTTTTGACACGCTGGACCGCATTGACCGGATCGAAGGAAAGAAGTACGTCATCCTGGTTTCCTCCGGCGCCGACACGTTCAGCAAGCTGACCTACGATCAGATCCTGAAGAAGGTCAAAGACACCAAGGACGTGACCATTTATCCGATTAGCATCGGCTGGTACTGGCGGGAAATGACCGACGCTCGCGGCATGGCTAGCGGGGCGCGCGAAGTGGGCTGGCTCCAGAACGACAATCAGATGAACACCTTCGCCAAGCTCACCGGCGGGCGCGCCTATTTCCCGCGCTTCGAAGGCGAATTCCCGGAGATTTTCAACCAGATCAACGCCGACATTCGCAACCAGTACACCATTTCCTACCACCCCACCAATGCCAAGCTCGACGGAACTTATCGCAAGCTGAAGGTGGAACTGCAGGCGCCCGATGGTGGCCCACTGAAGATTCGCGATCAAAAGGGCAAGGACGTGAAACCCGTCATCTACGCTCGCGAAGGCTACACGGCCAAGCACCAGGTGGAATAGAGCTTCGTTACCTCTTCGGGTAACCGACCGTTTGCGCCAGAATGACCTTCTGCTCGGGACGCAGCTTCATGGTCTTGGCCAGAGCGGCACGATCCACCGAACCGCGGACAACTGTAGCCAGATTCTCCGACGCGCAAAACAGATAAACATTCTCCGCGATAAAGCCGGCATCGGCTGCTGTGAATAAGTCCGCTTCCGCGCCAGAGCTGACCTTCGATTGATCTGCCACATAGACCAAATTCACCGGCGCGGTGGCCACAAAGGGTTGCACACCGGTCGCGGCGCGAATGTCCTGCGCGAGCACGGGTGCGAGACGGTTCCCTTTGGCGTCATAAAGAAAGAGTCCTTCCGCGGTGGCCACATAAATATCTATCTCTTGCCAATTCATTGCGGAAGGCGCTGTCCGTCTTCCATCCGGCCGGTTCACGCCAAACGCGGCCCATAGGAGATTGGAGAACAATTGCGGCGAGAGCTTGTCCGGCGCAAAGTCTCGCGTTGTCTTTCGATCCTTGAAAACCTGCATCAGAGAACGACCACCGTCTGTCTGCGGTTGGGGTAGAACGATAGGCTTTAAGTCCTGCGCCAATAGAGCACCGGCACTGGCGAGCACAACCAAGAGCAATGACTTTCGCATAAGAGCCTCCAGTTGACTTCGCAGCGTTGGCTACGGCGATTCTCTATGATGGTTTCACCGCGAGTGCCGGATGGCAACCAGCCGCAGCGCCGTTTCCAGCCATCTCGCCCATCCCTCACCAGCACCCGTGACTTCGCTCACTGCACGGCATGACTCGGCCGACTTAAGCTACTTTAGGACGGGCTCTGCACGTCGAATGACTTCCATCCCGCGCTCCTCGCAGGGCCTGGAGGTGCGTCATGCTGCTCCTGATCTGGGCGCTTCTATTCCTCGCCGCCGTTTGCCTGATCCTGTTCATGCCCGCGCTGTGGGGCAAACACATCTACAACACCTATCGCGGCACACGCATCGTGAATTGTCCGGAAAACCACGCCCCGGTTAGGGTGCGCCTCAACGCGTGGCGCGCCGCCATCACCGGTCTGGCG